>Ga0209804_1001636_pt1 | contig 14361 bp, 11 predicted proteins | sample GraSoiAngelo_139_FD_185896 | JGI IMG/M metagenome (GOLD analysis project Ga0209804, IMG submission 185896) | Grasslands soil microbial communities from the Angelo Coastal Reserve, California, USA - 14_0929_12_20cm (SPAdes) (version 2) | ecosystem: Environmental > Terrestrial > Soil > Grasslands ... | reverse complement strand
CTGCTACGTGATCGCTACGTATCGCTTTTGGCTCAGTCATCCGAATCGAGGGTTCCAGCGGGAGGTTGAGGCTATTCTACTTTTTTCGCCTCCGCTGCATGACATAGGGCGACGTACTCCGAGGCCGAGAGTGGTTTCTATGGCAATCTCGAATGTGCAACGATTGATGTGTTCTTTCACCGGGCGGACCCAGATCTGTCTAGGGCTTGAGGACCACTCTGCGTGGCACACCAGATCGAGCTCTGCGCGGAATTCTTCCTTGTCCAATGTGGCTACCCAAGATGGTGCCCACTCATCTATCTCAACGTGAGCAGAGTCTTCACTCATGCCCTTCGACTCCCAAGATCTCGGCATCATACTGCTCTGTTCTCAGATTCACCAACGGTGAAGAGCGTCGGTTTGACAGTGCAAATCGCCTGTTGATGAGTATATACATGGATATTTGAACAGGCCGTGTACAGTTGGAGAATCCTTTACTGAAAGATTGATTCCAAATCAGGCCAGTTATCGCTACACTGACTCATCAATGTCATTCATGCCAGCGCCTTAGCCTCCAGTCAACAGGGCTACGGAATGGTTGCTGGCGGAGTCCAAAGTTTCTAGCTACGAGCGATCAGGTCAATTGTTTCTTCTCTTCTTTTCGACCGAGTGTTTGTAAGAGAGACTCTGTGACTCCCAGTACAGCTCAGGTGAGCCGATGTCCAGTCGAACATCTTTCTCCTCTAGCTCGACTGCCCGTATTTCGAGTCCCCACTCAACCATTTTTTGTATGCCGTCCGTAAGTTGAATCTCGCCTCCGACACCGGACTGAGTAACCTCTAACGCTTTCAGAATAACCGGGTGGAAGGCGTAGACAGGCATGATTGCCAGTTTGGATGCCGGCTGCAGAGGTTTCTCGACAACTCTTGTTACACGAACGATACCAGCACCTTCTCTGGTCCCTTCCACTACGCCGTAGCGGCGGGGATCCTCGACTTGTTGTACGAGAAAGGCGGCGTCAGCTTTCATCATATCGCTGACCTCTGTGAGCCGTTTCAGGTGCTTAGAGTTCTCAGACAGAATGTAGCTGTCTCCTGCATGAACTAGGAAGCTGTCTCCTCCAATGAACGGTTTAGCCTTCAGGACCGCATCCCCGAACCCTCGTGGTTCAGGCTGGTTTATCCATACAAGAGTGGATTCTTCGACCATTTCATAAAAGGCTTGCAAGTCTTCAGAGGGCCCGTTCTTATCGTTCTTCCGTAGCATCGATACATAGGAAGAGTCTGGAGTGAAGTGATCCTCTATCGCTCTCTTCTCCTTACCGACAATGAAACAGAATTCTCGAAACCCAGCATGGTGTAATTGCTCGAATACTAGCTGGACGACCGGTTTGAGACATAGCTCCCCGTCCTTGGTCACAGAGAAGACCGGCAGCATCTCTTTTGGCTGTTCCTTTGTGGCTGACAAGAGTCTAGTGCCCAGGCCTGCCGCCGGAATGACCACCTTTCCTAACAATCAAGGATCAGCCAGATTCAATGTTCGTCGCTCTATCCTAGGACATTCCAATATATTTCAATATAGGCGCCCAAGTATGGACTTTCCCTATGAAACGAGGATCCGAATCGGTTTCGTTTATCGGTCTGGGGTATGTTGGGCTCTGCACCGCTGCTGTCCTGGCATCAAGAGGTATGAAGATAATCGGGGTAGACATCGATGGCGAGAAGATCGCGAAGCTCGCGAAGGGAGAGACACCATTACACGAGCCGGGCCTTGGCTCAATGCTCAAATCCGCAGTTAAGAACAGGAGGATCCAGTTCACAACTGACATAGATAGGGTCGTCGAGGCAGATGTCACGTTCATCACGGTGGGAACGCCCAGCAATCAAGATGGATCCATCAGCCTAACGTTTGTAAAGAAAGCCGCGGAAGATGTAGGATCTGCGATCAGAGGCGCTGATGCGTACCATCTTGTCGTCGTCAAGAGCACTGTCATTCCGGGCACGACGACTGGCCTCGTTCGACCCGTGTTGGAATCTTCTAGCGGGAAACCCTGCGGTCCGAAACTGGGCCTGTGTTCAAATCCGGAATTTCTCGCGGAGGGCTCTGCAATAACGAACACCCTTCACCCGGACAAGATCGTAATTGGAGCAAACGATGAAAAATCCGGGGACAAGCTAGTGAAGCTTTACCAGCGAATCTACAGGGCAAGGAAGATTCCCACTATGATAACGAATCCGACGACAGCGGAGACCATCAAGTATGCGAGCAACGCATTCCTCGCCACTCGAGTCAGCACAATCAATACCATCGCCAACATCTGCCAACGTCTGCCCTTAGGAGATGTCGAGACCGTTGCAAAGGCGATAGGCTTGGACCCTCGGATCGGGTCTCTCTACCTCAAGGCAGGACCCGGCTACGGCGGTTCCTGCTTCCACAAGGACATCCAAGCCTTCATCGCGTTCAGCCGGGGCCTAGACTACGACCCAGTCCTCCTGACCGCAGTCGAAGAGGTCAACCGACGCCAAGCAAATGAAATCGTAAAACTCTCGCTCAAGCTGTTAGGAACATTGGAGAATCGTCGAATCGCCGTGCTTGGGCTAGCCTTCAAGAAAGACACGGACGATGTTAGAGAAGCAGCTTCACTCCGCGTCATCGAGGAACTTGTGAACAATTCCGCTTCTGTCTCTGCCTACGATCCCATGGCGATTGAAAACGCGCGGAAAGTTCTACCTCAACAGGTGGAGCTTGCGACAGACTCCAGATCCTGCCTCAAGGGAGCAGAATGCTGTATCCTGATGACCGAGTGGGACGAATTTCGCCAACTGAAACCCAGAGCGTTCAAGACGCTAATGAGGACCCCAAACATTGTTGACGCTCGCAGAATCCGGCGCCAAGGCGATTTCCAAGGATTCAACTACCTGGCGGTCGGCCTAGGGGCCACTATGCCGCCGATACCTGTCCTTGCCGCGCCTTCGAAATAGAACAGAAGGAGAACTAGTTGCGTCCGCTAGTCCTGCCGCGCCGTCGGCCTGGGTCCCGATATGGCTGAGAGGGCTTCTCGGAAGGAATAGAATCAGCATCCTTGCCAGAGATCTCTGGTTCTTTCTTGGGCCGATTCGTGGTCTTGATGCGTCTCGGATGGGCTTCTGGTTTTTCGGAAATGTCCGTAGAACTGGGGCTCACTGGCTTATTCAGCTCAGTCACTTCCGTCTCTCTAGTCTTGGATGGTTTCTTGTTCCGGGGTCGAGTCTCTCTCTTCTCGTCTGCCACAATTGCCCGCCCTGTGGTGTTAGTCTCAGGCTTGTTTCGGACTTCCTCGTGTAGAAGGTTCCATTTGTGGCGTAGCTCCGAATAACTCTCGTCAGCCAGCTTGATGAATTCACGCGCGACTGCAATGTTCTTTTCTAGGTCTCTGAGGCGAGAGTCTAGCTCATTAGCTATTTCTGTGCTTGATAGGTTGTTGAGCAACGTGCTCTCTTTTTCCTGTACATTCGACATTCGCGATCAACGAGCAATCGCATACGACCAGTCTAAACCTGATGTTCCTCATCAAAGGCGTGAACAGTAGCAGACGTCTGGTAGGTCAAACTAGCAATTGGCCCAGGGTAACAACAGAATTTTGCTTTGCAATTTCCAATTTGCACTTAGCTCGCTGAGGGTCCAAGAAAACTGACACCGTCACTCATCCCGGGATCACTCCGAGGGGCCCGAACGCTATGGGCGAAGAGCAGCAGTTGAAAATAGGAATCTGTGCCATTTGAGTCGACCCACTCGCGACTCGGGAGGAGAGGTGCAGAGACAATCCCGCGTGACGGCTCAGAATATGTTTACAGATGGGCCCGAGACAACTGGAGAGGAGTTAGATCTTAAGAAGCTGTTCGCTCGGATCCTTGAGAAAGATGACTGGACCGACAAACTCGCGTCTGGGTATGAGAAGATTCGGGGCAAGATTAGTCGACCTCAAAGGGATACCAAGCTCCCGAAAGAGCTTCGATTACTCGTTCCAGATATGAAAGAAGTGGAGAAGGCCTACGTCGAAATGACCAGTGGCTACAAGGACTTCATCAGGGACGTGGTGAAAGCATCGCGTCTGCGTCAAGAGATACAGAAGGATACGTTGTCGACGAAAGACGCGTCGCGTGGAGATCTCTGAAGTCCTGAAATCCAGAGTACTTCCTGCTACTAGCCAACTTCCCTCTCCGCGAGACTTATCAGCAATCCGAATCATCGAAGCTAAGATATCGGGAGAGAAGCAGGTCATTGCCCGCTAGAATAGCCACAAAAGTCGTCTGCACCATCGGCCCGGCGTCAAGCTCCCCCAACGTTCTAGGCCATATGATCCGAGCTGGAATGGATGTTGCCAGAATCAACTTCTCACACGGAACCTACGAAGAACATCTGAAGAACATCAAGTCAATCAGAAAACTAAGCCACAGCCTCCGCCGCCCCGTTGCTATCCTTCAGGACCTGCCGGGTCCCAAGCTCAGAGTTGGAAAGCTCATCGCAGAGCCAATGCATCTGCAACGGCTCGATACCGTAACGTTGACAACTAAGCCGTCGAAGGCGAAGGGCAAGATCCCGGTCGCGTATCCTGACTTGCCGAAGACGGTCAGGAAGGGGGATACGATCTATCTGGCGGACGGGTCGATCAGACTCGAGGTTCTCCGCACAACGCGAGAGGAGGTTGAAGCACGTGTCGTAGTGGGCGGCGACCTGATTTCGGGCAAGGGCCTGAACCTTCCCAAGCTGCGAACAAGGGTGCCTGCCATAACACGCGAAGATCGCGAGCATCTAAATTTTGGGTTTGAGAATAACGTCGACATGGTCGCTGTCTCATTTATCCAGAGAGCCGACGACGTGCGGTCGGCCCGGAAAGTGGCGAGTGAGAAAGGACGAGAAATTTTTGTGGTTGCCAAGATCGAGAAGAAGGAAGCAGTCGAGAACCTAGAAGAGATTGTCAAAGAAACCGACGGAGTCATGGTCGCACGCGGAGACCTCGGAGTCGAGCTTAGCCTCGAGCGGATCCCGATTGTTCAGAAGAGGATCATCTTCGAAGCGAACCGGCAGGCAAGACCTGTGATTACAGCCACTCAGATGCTGGAATCCATGATTTCCGCACCCACGCCAACAAGGGCTGAGGTCACGGATGTAGCTAACGCGATCTTGGACGGGTCAGACGCTCTAATGCTCTCCGAAGAAACAGCGATAGGAAGCTATCCGGTCGACGCGGTCAAGACCCTTCAGAAGATTGCGCAGGAAACTGAACGCTATCTGCCCAAGCAGATTACGCAGCAGAGGCGCGAATGGCACGAGAATAGTCAGGAGGACGCTATCGCCTTCGCCGCATGCGAAACCGCACTCCAGATCTCCGCAGCGGCCATCGTCACACCAACCCGCACGGGCAAGACAGCCAGACGAGTATCGAAGTACAGACCGCCATTGCCGATAGTCGCCCTCACGTCTCGGGCTGAAGTCGAGAAACAACTACTACTCTCGTGGGGCGTGCAGACGGTAAGGAGAGAGATAGAATCAACAGAGTCCATATTCACCGAAGCGGAGAAGACTGTCAAGAGACTCAAGCTGGCACGGAAAGGCAACACGATAGTAATCGTGTCAGGAGATCCTAAAGGTCCCATGGGACGAACAGACCTTTTGAAGATCCAGAGAGTAAGATAGACTCCTCGCACTCGAAAGGCTTTATTGGTAGCCGTCGCGGTACCGCGTCGCTCCGCCAAGAAGATCCAGAAAAATGAAGCAGCGTCGGCCAACAAACCCTGAACTGATCAGCGCTATAGGCTACCTCATGAAAGCTGGAAAACAGTACCAGACGCCGCTCTGGATCACGATCGCCAGCTTCCTAGGCAAATCTCGCAGAACAAGAATTGTCCTGAATCTGGGCCAGGTTTCAAAGAACCTCAAGGGAGGAGAAGTCATCGCAGTCCCAGGCAAGGTCCTCGGCTCGGGCGAGCCGAAGGAAAAACTCACTATAGCTGCGTTCAAGTTCTCTCCACGAGCACTCGTTAAGGTCGAGAAGGCGGGAGGACGATGCATACCCTTCTCGCGGCTAGTCGAGGAAAATCCTCGCGGAACAAACGTCAGACTGCTTCGATAGAAGAACGGTGACGCGTAGAAACAGCCGAGACTTTTGCCTTGATCGCGCCGCCGTGGATCGAAATTCCTTTCGTCGAAGCTTAGACGCGTCTAGGTCGTCTCAGCGATCGGGACGATCGTCTCGACCGCCTTTCTTGCCCCGGCTCTACGTTTCAGCAGATTCTGCACCGTTAAACCTGCGAACCCGATTGCGATTCCAAGAAGTGGTGCGACGTAGTTAGCGAGTAGGTCTCCTATCGGCCAAGCATTCTGTGAGAACCAGTCTTGCATGAACGGATTCGCGGAGTATTCGGAGGAGAGGCCGAAGAGAAGAATTTCGATAACAACAAACTGCGCGACCACTGCAATCTGGCTCGCCCTAAGAGATCTCGCCATGGCCGGAGCCTTGGCCTCTTTTATCACCGAAGCTTTCGGATTTGGAATCAGTAGAGAGCTTAGAGCGCCGAAGGAGACGAAGATGCCAGCGGTGAGTGCCGCCCATCGGACTCCTTGGGTGATCGCATCAGTGACTACAGAATGAATTGTTCCAAGCGTCACAGGGCTGATGCCAGGTGGTAGTGCGGGTGCGACGCCTCCTGTGAGTCCCGAGGTGAGCAGGTTCCCGATACTGTCCTTCATCGCAAGAGGCAAGTTGGTAACAGAGAGATCTGCCTGTCCCACCGTCGAGATCTGAGCCACCATAATCGCTCCCAGAACGGCGACTCCGAATGCTGCACTGACCTGTCTGATCGTGTTGTTCGCCGCGGAGGCTACGCCCGCCTTCTGAAATGGAACGCTGGCGAGAACGGTGTTCGTAAGCTGTGGCAGTGACAGGCCGAATCCGGCTCCGAATAGGAGGAAGACCGGGTAGAAGTAGTAGAACGGAGTAGAGTCGCCGGTAACTAGGAATAGAGTGAAGAGCGCTATCGTCTCCAGCACCATCCCAGTCGTGACTACCCGCCGAGCGCCGTACCTGTTGGAGAGACGGCCAGCAATCGGTGAAAAGATGAACATTGCAATGGCAAATGGTGCGAGGTTTAGGGCGCTGTTGATCGCGGATAATCCTCTACCGATCTGGAAGTAGATAGAGTAGATGAATATCGTCGCGAACTCGCCAACCGCTACGATTCCGACAGTGAACAGACCGTACCGGAAGGCTCTGTACTTCAAGAGGCTGAAGTCGAAGAGCGGAACTTTTCCAACTTTGGCGCGCCGAAGCTCCGCAAGAGTGAACCCTGCCATCAGGAAGGCTCCTGCGATGAAGCAGACGGCCGGAAGTGAGATGTTTGAAAGAGGCCATGAAAAGCTTCCAAGAGTGAAGATCTCCCTTGGCGTCACCCAGTCGTATGTCTGCGCCTCGATGAAACCGAACAGGAGACTCGCGAGTCCGAGGGTGATTAGAGTTACCCCGACATAGTCTGTCGAGTATTTTGGATCGCTGAATCGGGATTCTTTTATCGCATACAGTGCCACAATCAGTGTAACGGCTCCGAGTGGGACGTTGATGAGGAACGACCAGCGCCAAGTAACGTAGGTTGTGAAGTAACCTCCCATCAAGGGTCCGATAATGCCCGCGGCTCCTGCTACGGCCCCCCACATGCCGAAGGCCACGCTACGGGCCTTCCCGGTAAACGTCGTTGACAGGATTGAGAGGGTAGAGGGAGAAGCCATCGCCCCGCCGAATCCCTGGATTGATCGGCCTACAAGCATCTGCGACAGGTTGGCTGAGAGCCCGTCAATTATGGATCCCAATACGAATATCGCGATGCCGGCCATCAGGATGCGTTTTCTTCCAAACTCATCTCCGAGCTTCCCCCATGTCAAGAGAAAAGATCCGAAGATGAGACCGTAGAGGGAGGTTATCCACTCAAGGTCCCTGACAGAGACTCCCGAGAACGTTGCCTGAATAGATGGTAGAGCGTTAATCACTATGGTAAAGTCGATGACTATGACCGAGATTGCAAGGCAGCAGACGACTAGGGTGAGAAGCTGTTTGGCCTCGATTTTTGATTCTGACCCCAAAGGCTGGCTTGGCGGTTGAAGGGTTTGCGTTTGGCTTGCCGACACCTTAGTTTGCGTGGACGGGTTCATGCATGCGGCTATACTTTGTATAGTCATAAATATACATGGTATAGTCTCTCAATATACTTAGTATAGGACATGTTATAAGCGAGTATGGGAAGAAAAGTATAGTGGGCTAAGGCTTGCAAAAAACGCAACTCGCTCAGAAGAGACAGCTACCGACGATTGCAAAGGGAGTTCTCCGACCTGATGTTCACTTCTCTCAATGCCCCATCAAAGCCAGCATAGGAGTCCTAGGGAGAAAATGGACTACACTGCTCCTGAGAGACATCGGATTCAGGAAGATCGACCGCTTCAACCATCTCCTAGAATCCATCCCGGGCCTGACACCGCGGGTACTCTCTATGCGCCTGAAAGAACTGGAGAGGGACGGTATCATTCAGAAGACGGAAGACAAGGAATTGGTCGTAAGATGGACCCTTACGGAGAAGGGAGAAGACACTCTGCCGATCCTCACACGGTTAATGGCGTTCGGGTCGAAATGGTACGCCGGGGAAGTCTTCGAGGACAAGGTTCCCAGGACCCTCAACGAGATATTTACAAAACCAGAAGCGCAGGCAATCGTCCAGAGACTCTACGAATCATAGATCGCGCGTCTCGTAGTCTGAGCTGCGTCTACACTTCGGCCATGGAGCGCGGGAATCGAGCGGGAGCGAAGCTCATGGCTCCTCCTGGAACCATCCATGGAAGAAACCGATGCGTGTACCGTCCAGCTCGGACACCAGGGTCCTGGTCGGCGATTGCCTCTACCTCTTCTGGTGAGCCTCTGTAGATCTCCAGCCCTCGAAGATCGTGGTCGGACGAGCCGAGGAGCGGACCCGCGGCTAACAGAAGCCCTTCATCGTGCAGCTTCGCGAGGTGTGCCATGTGAGCGTCCTGGAGAGCATTCTCCTCCTCTTCACTCAGTTTCGGCGCGTCGGCACGCAAGATCAATAGTCCGATGGTGAACTGATCAAAGTCCATCGTGGGGACCTGTCTACATCGCCATACCTCTCGCGTATTTGAACATGGAAGGGAGCAAAAGTATACTCGAAAACCCATTCCTCCCGCAAAACTGTCGATCGACTTTGCGGTGACTAGAGCTGGTTTTGAGGACTAATGGTTTTATCGTTGCAGGAAGCTGAAAACTTAGGGCCTAATTGTCGAAGGGCGAACGTAGACTCGCTGCAATAATGTTCACCGACCTGGTCGGATATTCTTCGATAACCTCACTAAACGAAGGCCAAGCGCTGAAGTTGCTCGAGGATCATAGAAGTCTCTTACAACCCATCTTCGGAACGTATCAAGGGACAGTGGTCAAGACGATGGGAGATGGGTTCCTGGTCGAGTTCGCAAGCGCGGTAGAGGCTGTAAACTGCGCTGTTCAAGCCCAAGACGAGATCCGGCGGGCGAACGAACAGTGCAGGCAAAATGAAAGGGTCCTTGCCAGGATTGGAATCCATGTAGGCGACGTGGTTCACTCGGGCGGAGATATTTTGGGAGATGCGGTCAATGTCGCTGCCAGGCTCCAGCCACTGGCGGCGGCTGGCGGAATATGCGTTACGAGGCAGGTCGTCGACCAGGTACAAGGGAGGATACACTACAAAATGACCAGGCTAGGCGTCCGCGAGCTTAAGAACATCCGGCATCCGGTCGAACTCTACACGGTGGAAGTGCCCAAAGGGCTGACAGAGTCCGAAGAAACCGCTCTCGACCCGCGTCGAATAGCAATCCTGCCATTCGCGAACCTCAGTGCAGACCCTAACGACAAGTACTTCGCCGACGGCATGACTGAGGAGCTAATCTCTAGTGTCTCGAGAATCAGCGAACTCAGCGTCATTTCTCGCACCTCCGTAATGCGTTACAAGGATACGATCATGCCGATCGGAGACATCGGCAGAGAACTATCCGCCGGAACGCTGCTCGAAGGAAGCGTTCGGAAAGCGGGCAACAAGGTCAGGATAACCACGCAACTGATCGACGCCAAGAATGACAGACATCTATGGGCGCAAAGCTACGATCGGGACCTGACCGATATCTTCGCTGTCCAAGGCGATATAGCAGAACAGGTAGCCGGAGCCCTGAAAGTGAAACTCCTCTCGAAAGAGAAAGAAGCACTGGAGCAAAAGCCAACGGGTAGCGCTGAATCATACTCACTATATCTAAAAGGACGCTACTTCTGGAACGAGAGAACGAGGGAGAGCGTAAAGAAGGCTATCCGATATTTTGAAGAAGCGGTGCGACTGGACCCAAACTTCGCGCTCGCCTATTCGGGGCTCGCTGACTGCTACCTGATCCTAGAAGATCGCGGGTGGGCATCACATGCGGAGGCGGGACCTCTCACCAAGGGATATGCCGAGAAGGCACTCGAACTGGATAGGGACCTGGCGGAAGCACATGCGTCACTCGGCCAGGTTCTCGATGAGCAATGGGACCTCGCGGGCGCTGAAAAAGAGCTGAAGCAGGCGATCGCGCTCAAGCCCAACTATGCCACAGCCTACCACTGGTACTCCAACTTGCTCGACAATATGGGAAGGCTTGAAGAAGCTCTGGAATTCGAGAAGCGTGCCTTGAAACTCGACCCGTATTCGAGCGCCTTCAGTCAAGGCATCGGAATAAAACTCCTCCTAGCAGGAAGAACTCGAGAAGCGATAGCCCAATTCGAAACGACGGCAGAGACAGATCCAGGTTTCGCATCTGTACACTTCTGGAAGGCCTGGGCACATGAACTCGTCGGAGACTTCGATCAAGCGATTGAAGATGCAAAGAAGGCTTCCGAAATGCAGGGAAACGTAGGTCTCGGCCAGCTGAACCTAGCATCCATTTACGCGTGGGCAGGAAAAAGAGACCAAGCTATCAAACTACTTGAAGAAATCCTATCCGACGCTTCTGGAGACTACAAATCCCCGACATTTGTCGCTATGGTCAAGTTTGGTCTGGGAGAGAAAGACGAAGCATTCGGGTGGCTTGACAAGGCATATCAAGAACACGATGGATTCCTGCTCTATTTCAGAATATTTCCTTGGTGCGCAGAATATCGCACCGATCCCAGGTGGTTAGAGATAGAGCAAAAGATGGGGCTATCAAAGAGATAGCATGCAGCCTCGAAGCGAAAAAGGACATGAGTAAATTCAGGGGACAAAAGAGTTTCTCGCCATTCGTAAACGGTTTTTAACTTCGTAATAGATCGGTATTGAGGACCTAATTGTCACAGGGCGAGCGTAGACTCGCTGCAATAATGTTCACCGACATGGTAGGATACACGACCCTCGGACAGAAGAGCGAATCACTCTCTCTAGCCCTAGTCGACGAACAGAGGAAACTGATCAGACCGATTCTCAATAAACACGACGGGAGAGAAGTCAAGACCATGGGAGACTCTTTCCTCGTAGAATTTTCAAGTGCGCTGAACGCTGTAAGGTGTGCTTATGACATTCAGCGAGCTGCAAGAGAATTCAACATCTCCCTACCTGTGGAGAGGAGAGTCCACCTGCGAGTAGGTGTTCATTTGGGCGATGTGCTAAACTCTCAGGGCGATATCTCAGGTGATGCAGTGAATGTGGCGTCGAGGATCAATTATCTTGCTGATGATGGGGGTGTCTGTCTCACTCGTCAGGTTTACGATCACGTTCAAAACAAGTTCGAGCTGCCTCTCAAAAGTCTTGGGCCGCAATCTCTCAAGAACGTGAATGCTCCTGTGGAAGTGTACCGGATGGAAATGCCGTGGGACGAAAAGCGAGCAACTCAACCAACGGAGCTGGACAAGCGCCGGATTGCGGTTCTGCCGTTTGCGAACATGAGTCCCGATCCGGCGGACGAGTACTTTGCCGATGGTCTGACCGAGGAACTGATCTCGAAGCTTTCCCTCGTGAAGGGCTTACGAGTCATAGCCAGAACTTCTGTGATGAGCTACAAGAAGAAGGACAAGCGGATTTCAGAAATCGGGGCAGAGCTAGGAGTTGGCTCTATTGTCGAGGGCAGCTTCAGGAAGGCCGGCAACAAGATACGGGTAACTACTCAGCTGATCGACGTGAGGGACGATCAGCATGTCTGGGCCCAAAGCTACGATAGGAACCTTGATGATGTTTTCGCAGTTCAGACCGATATTGCCAAGCAGGTTTCAGACACACTCAAAGTCAAGATTTTGGAGGCGGAGATCGACTGGATTGACAGAAAGCCAACCGAGAGCACCGAGGCCTACACCCTGTACCTGAGAGGCAGGTACCACTTCAACAGGAGAGGGGTAGAGGACATTGTGAAGGCTTCAGAGTATTTCGGTCAAGCCGTGAGAGAGGACGAGAGGTTCGCACTGGGATATGTCGGTCTGGCAGACTGCTATGCGGTCCTTTCCAACATAGGGATCAACTCTGGCGCGAACCACCAGAAAGCCAAGATTGCGGCCGCCAAAGGCTTAGAGTTGGATGGAGACCTTGCAGAAGCACACGCTACACGAGGACTCATACTCCTTCAGGAGTTCAATCTCAGGGAGGCAGAGGAAGAGTTCAGGAAGGCGATCGAACTGAAACCCAACTACGCTTCCGCGCACCATTGGTACGCCCGTCTACTCGTAAGTAAGCTGAGTTGGGACGAGGCGCTCAAACAAATCGAAAGGGCGGTAGAACTTGACCCGTTCTCACAAGTCATCAACCTCAACCATGCCCACTACTACAGAAGAAGGGGAGACTATGACAAGGCGCTGGAACTGTACAAAAAGGCGGCTGAGTTAGATCCCAACTTTGCCATGGCGCATTTCGACTTGGCCGTGATCTACGGCAGGATGAAGAGGCGGGCGGACATGAAGCTCGAGGCTAAGATTGCCATCGAGCGTGGGACTCGAGAGGCCAAGATTGCTGTTGGGCTCGGCCGAGGAACATATCACAGACCAGTCAAGATTCTCGACGCACTCGTCGCATATTTTGATAATGACCAGGAGAAAGTTAGAAAACTGCTGGCTGAATTGGAGTCGCATTTTGGCGAGCCTCTAGCAATTTCCGCCTTGCAGGCAGCCGGTCTCCATTTCTCTCTTGGTGAGAACGAAAAAGGATTCGAATGGCTAGAGAAATCGTATTCACGAAAGGAGGATGACCTGCTGTACATTAGGACGGACGAACTGTTCGATGGCATCCGAAGTGACCCGAGGTACCAAGATCTCCTAAAGAGAATAGGGCTGGAGTAAGCCTCATTATTCTTCAACATACCCGGACAGGAAGGACCCCCCCTTTTGTCGAAGAGCGAGCGGAGACTCGCAGCGATAATGTTCACCGACATGGTGGACTATGCAACCATTTCAGAAAAGAACGAAGCGCTCGCACTCACCCTTCTCGAAGAGCACAGGGAGTTGTTGCGCCCGGTCTTTGCAAGACATGGGGGCCGTGAAGTCAAGACTATCGGCGATGCCTTTCTCGTCGAATTTCCAAGCGCTCTCGAAGCCGTAAGAAGCGCCCTAGAGATCCAGCAACTCATGGACAAACGGAACGAGGGCGTCTCTCCCGAGAGGAAGATACTGCTGAGAGTTGCGGTTCACCTCGGAGACGTTGAACATCAGGACGGAGACGTCTATGGAGACGCTGTGAACATCGCTTCAAGAATCCAGTCTCTCGCGGATCCCGGAGGAATCTGCATAACTCAACAGGTCTTTGATCACGTTCGGAACAACGAAGAATTCCGTACAGTGCCTCTTGGACAAAACCAGCTGAAAAACGTCCAGACGCCTACCGAGGTTTACAAAGTTCTGCCGCCAACTGAACGGACCAAACTCGCCAAGACTGAAACTGTTGAGCCTCGAAGGGTCGCCGCCCTTCCCTTGACGATTCTTAGTTCGGACCAACAGGACGAATATTTTGCCGACGGCTTGACAGAAGAAATCATCAACACGCTCTCCTCGATTCCTGGACTGAGAGTGATCGCAAGAACATCTGTCATGAAGTACAGGCTAGTAAACAAGAGCGTAGGCGAGATCGGACGAGAACTCAAGGTCGGAACCATTCTTGAGGGAAGCGTAAGGAAGGCGGGGGGCAGACTCAGGATCAGCGTCCAGCTGATCGATGTCGGAAGCGAAGCACCCATCTGGGCACAGAAGTACGACAGAGAACTGGAGGACGTTTTCAAGATACAGACCGACATCGCGGACCGAGTAGCTCAAGCTTTGAAAGTTCAGCTCCTCAAAGAGAACAGAAAATTCATCGAAGAGAAGGCTCCCGAGGACATTGGAGCCTATGTCCTCTACCTAAG
>Ga0209804_1001630_pt1 | contig 14378 bp, 15 predicted proteins | sample GraSoiAngelo_139_FD_185896 | JGI IMG/M metagenome (GOLD analysis project Ga0209804, IMG submission 185896) | Grasslands soil microbial communities from the Angelo Coastal Reserve, California, USA - 14_0929_12_20cm (SPAdes) (version 2) | ecosystem: Environmental > Terrestrial > Soil > Grasslands ... | reverse complement strand
GCGCGCGCGGCGGGGGACGAGGGCGGGGGAGAGGACTGCTGCGCCGCCGCGTCGGGGAGGGCGCAGGGCGTGAGGCACCACGCCACCAGCGCACGCCGAGCCACACGAGTCCAGGCGTATCGGTCCGGTCCCACCCGGCCAACTTACGGGTCGCCGACCGGGGCCGCCAGCGCCCACGCTCGGGGACGGATCAGCGCAGCGGCGCGCCGAGTGGCACCTCGCGGTCCGGATGCACCAGGACCACGTCCCCGTGACCCACAATCACGCCGAGCGTCAGCACTTCCGAGAAGAAGTCCGCGATCTGGCGCGGCGGGAAGTTCACGACCGCGAGCACCAGCCTGCCGAGCAGCTCTGCCTTCTCGTAGTGCTTCACGATCTGGGCGCTCGAGGCTTTCACGCCCAGCTCCCCGAAGTCGATCCGCAGCCTGTAGGCGGGCTTCTTCGCCTTGGGGAAGTCGTCGACCTGCACGATCCGGCCGACGCGCATGTCGACCTTCAAGAAGTCGTCGTAGGTGATCACGGAGGCACCGGTGATGGTTTCATTGTGAAACGCATGTTGCGATTTGACGCCTGCCTTGACCCGCCCGTATGAACGATCCACGCCTCAACGACCTGACGCGCCGAATGAGATTCCCGAAAGTCCGCGGCGTTCAGCAAGAGGTCGTCCACCGACCGCATTTATGGTTCGGTGGAGCGAAACCTGACGCGTTTGATTCGTACGCGGGCTATGCAACGGGAGGGAGTGTTGCGATAACCGTGTCGAGCGAGGCGAAGGTGAAGCCGTCGGCCTTGAGCATGGGGACGAGGGCGAGTGTCAGCTCGTAGGTCCGGTTCTTCGCAGCGATGTCGGGGTAGTCCGCGGTGTAATCATGTAGCAGGATGATGCCCCGCTTCACGGTGTTGGCGTGGACGCGATAACAAGTCGCGGCAACCGAAGGATCGACGTCGTCCCGCCACGCCGCCCAGTCGGTACGGTCGACGTCCCAATGGAAGGGGCCAGTGTGCGCGTCGGCGAGGTCCGGGTCGGCGTTCAGAGCCGTGGCTACCGCCGAGTCCCAGGACCCGTACGGCGCGCGGAAGGCGATCGGCTCGTCGCCCGCATCGAGTAGGGCAGCCGTCCGCCGCACCTCGTCCGCAACAGCACCTCCGCGCGCAAGCTGACCCGGAAGGCCAGCGCGATCATGCGTCCAGGTGTGGTTCCCCAACCGGTGGCCGAGCGCCCGCAACCGCGTGAGGACGCGGGGCTGTCGCTCGGCGAACTCCCCGACGACGAAAAAAGTGGCGGCGATGCCCATGCTCGACAGGTACTCGGCGATCGGCTGCGTGTTCGGTCCGGGCCCGTCGTCGTAGGTCAGAACGAACGTGCCGATGGGCAGGCTGTCGCCGGTGATCGGTAGCATGTTGAACATTACCCGCTACGCCTCCAGGACCTCGACGATCGCAGCGGACGGGAGCTCGCCATCTCCCGGCGCGACCAGGATGACCTCGGCATCCTCGAGGACACTGTTGATGATGTTCTGAAGAGGACCCACTGGGCGAAGTGACTCTTACACGCCCAAGATGAGTCCTCCATGCTTACAGCGAATCCACGCCACAATTCCACCGCATCACGTGTATCACTTCATTCGCCGGGTAGGTCTTCGAGATCGACTCGTGTATCCGGGCCCACGCCTCGACGGGCTCAAGCCGTTTCCGGCAGTCCTGAGACCAGTCCGATTCTACGGGAAGCACCTGCACCAGCGACGCGTACTCGTCGACGGTGAGCGTGGTGTCGAGGTTGACGCCGCGTCTACGCCTGAGGTACCCTGGGTAGACTGCGAGCGGAGTCATGATCGCGATGTCGAAGGTGGGTCGTCCGGCCGCCCATTCGCTGTCCGGTCGGAGGAATACCCTATAGTGGTTGACGACGCCCGTGTCGAACCACGCCCGGATCGGGAATGTTTGACACATAGGGTTGAAGCTGTAACTGATCGCCACCACGGTGGAATCCCCGGCTCCGAAACGTGCGAGGACGCGGTCGGCGTCTGCACCATACACGCTTCGCACCCGCACGAACTGCCCGAAGACGGGCGTAGAGTCCCGATATGCGCGGCGTCCCCACGACCTGAGCACGGCTGGGACGTCGGAGATTCGTACCTGGACGGTGTCGGTGCGGGCTGACCCGATGAAATAAGTTTCGCGGTCAGAGCGGAGATACGGGTTCCGGATCGCGACGCTGCAGAGATCGGCGGCCATCCGAATGTGAGGGTCCGCTTGAGAAACGATGACGCCGGCAAGCGCCACTGGCAACAGGCCAGCCCAGATGAAGACTTCAGTCTTCTTCACACGGCCACACTTGATGGCAACTCCCCTCATAATGGTACGGAAGGCACGGCGGGGGTAGGGTCGCGCCAGCAATACCTCGCCCCCCCTCGCGCGTTTTTTCCTACCTTCCCGGCGTCGTTCCGCGGTACCGTCGAGTCATGCTCCCCCGCGTCCGCTCCGCCGCCGTGTTGGGGATCGATGCCTACTTGGTGGACGTCGAGACCGACATCGCGAACGGCGGCTCCACCTTCTGGGGCCCGCGCCTCTACGCTCCTGAGCGGTTACTCGATGCCGACTTTCCTCATGAGCGCGCGAAAGCGAGGGTCTGGGCGGACGGGGTCGAAGATGGGTGAGGGCGCCACGAACGGGAGCCATTCGGAGCGCTCCTCGTAAGCCGCTTGCAGCCAGCGCAGCGCTTGCTCGTTGTCCCCCAGGCCCAAGTGGACAAATGCGATGGCGATAGCCGTGTTGCCGGGCGGACGGCGCTCGAGCGCCGTGAGGATGTGCCGCGCCTCGGCGCGCTCGCCGGCGCGCCCGGCTACGTACCCTAAGAGCGCTGTGAAAGCGGGCGCGTCGCCAGCCAGAGCGGCCATCTTTCGAGCCTCCGCCAGCGCCTCTGCGTAGCTCCCCTTCCCGGCGAGCGGTAGGGCGAGGAGCATGTGCGCGTGGGCGGAGCCAGGATCGAGGTCGAGCGACTTCTGCTGCACGGCGATCGCTTCATCGTATCGTCGGGCGACATACAGGGCCCAGGGGAGCCCTGTGGCGACCTCCGGATTCAGCGGATCGAGCTCGTGGGCGCGCCGGGCCTCGGCGAGCGCCTCGTCCAGTCGTCCGTGGGCCAACAGGCAGTTCGCGTAGAAATAGTGGGCATTGGCAACGCTGGGATTCAGCTCGATGGCCCGCCGCAATTCGCGCTCCGCCGCCGGCGCGTCCCAGTCGTAGACGCACAACTGATCGCCGAGCGATGCATGGGCGTCGGCGAGGGTGGGCTCGAGCGCGAGCGCCTTGAGGACCGCAGCTCTCGCTTTCGGCATGCCTTGGCGGGGGAGGAGATACGACCAAGCCGTGAGCCTCTGGTACGCGTCGGCGATGCCGGCGTACGCGAGCGCATAATTCGAATCCCGCGCCAGGGCCTGTTGGAAGTACGCCAACGCCTGCTGGACGGGTCCGAACCCGCCCTTGTTGAAGAAGTAGCGTCCCTTGAGATACAGCTCGTACGCCTCGACGTCGTGGGTCGGGCGGCGCAAGAGCCTTAGGCTGTCCGCGCTCGCCAGGTGCACCTGTAGGGCCCGCATGATCGCGTGGGAGATCTCGTCCTCCACGGCGAAGACGTCTCCCATCTCACGGTCGTAGGTCTCCGACCAGAGGTTGTATCCGTTCCGGGCGTCGGTCAGCTGCGCCGTCACGCGCAGGCGGTTGGCGGCCCGGCGCACGCTCCCGCCGAGCACGGTCGCCACCTGCAACGCCTGAGCGATCTGCCGCACGTCCTCGTTCTTCCCCTTGAATGCGAATGACGACGGCCGGGCCACGACCTGGAGCTGGGGCAGCTTCGAGAGCGCGTCGATGAGCTCTTCGCTGATGCCGTCGCTCAGGTATTCCTCTTGTGGGGCGCCGCTCACGTTCACGAACGGCAGCACGGCGATCGATTGGCCGGTAGGGCCCGCCAAGGCCCGTGTGCCGTGCGGCCGGGACAGTACGAAGAGCCCGGCCGCCGCTGCAAGCAGGGTCGCCGCGAGCCCGGCCCCGGCTGCGAGCCGGGACGTTCGGCGTCCCGTGTCGCGCACGCGCTGCGCCGGCGCTGCGAGGGCCTCCACGAAGTCGGCGGCGGTGGCGAAGCGGTCGGCGGGTGTCTTGGCGAGCGCCCGCACGATCGCTTCCTCAATCGCAGGCGGGACTGCCGCGCGCATCGCGCTGACCCGCGGCGGCGCCGCGGCGAGGTGCTGGCGCACGATGCTCTCCGCGCTCGGCCCCGTAAAGGGCGGCTCGCCCGCCAACATCTCGTACAGCACGCACCCGAGACTGTAGATGTCGCTCCGCTCGTCCACGCGGGCACTCGCCGCGCCCTGCTCGGGGCTCATGTAGCCCGGCGTGCCGATCGCAATCCCCGTCTCCGTCAGCTGGCCGCGGGCAGCTGCGGTGATCGCCCGCGCGATCCCGAAGTCCGCCACCACCGCCTCGCCTCCCGACAGCAGGATGTTCTCCGGCTTGATGTCGCGGTGCACCACGTCGTGGCTGTGGGCGTAGCTCAGCGCGCTCGCCACCTCGCGGGTGATCCGTACCGCCTCTTCGAGCGGCAGCTGGCCCTCCCGCTCCAATCGGTCCCGCAGCGTCTCGCCCTCGACGTACGGCATGACGTAGTAGAGCAACCCGGCGGCCTCGCCCGAGTCGTGGAGCGGCAGGATGTGGGGGTGGGTGAGCCGAGCCGCAGTGTCGATCTCGCGGAGAAACCGCTCCGGGCCGAGCGCTGCGGCCAGCTCGGGCTTCAGGACCTTAATGGCGACTGGGCGGTGGTGCTTCCGGTCCTGAGCGAGGTAGACGGTTGCCATCCCACCGCGGCCGAGCTCGCGCTCGATCGTGTAGCGCCCGGCGAGGGCAGCTTGCACGCGGGCGAGCGGATCGATCAGTCGGGGACTCGGGGCGTAGGACAGTTCCATCATAGGGGGCAGGCCCTAGCGCGGCCAGTGGGGTGCCCGCAACATTTCGCCCCCTCCCGCACGGTTTTTCCTACATCGTTCCTTCGTTCCGTCGTACCGTCTTGCATGCTCGCCCGCGTCCGCTCCGCCGCCGTGCTCGGCATCGACGCCTATCTGGTCGAGGTCGAGACCGATATCGCCAACGGCCTCCCCACCTTCGCCACCGTGGGGTTACCGCAGGGCGCGGTGAAAGAGGGGCGCGAGCGCGTCTACGCCGCGATCGCGAACTCGGGATACACCTTCCCGCTGAAGCGAATTACCGTGAACCTCGCCCCGGCCGATATCCGAAAGGAAGGCTCCGCCTTCGACCTGCCGATCGCGCTCGGCGTGCTCGCGGCCACGGAGCAGATCTCGGCCGAGCGGCTGGGCACCGTGGCGGTGCTGGGCGAGCTGGGCCTGGAAGGCGCCATCCGGCCGGTGCGCGGTGCGTTACCGGTGGCGCTCGCGGCCCGCGCGGCTGGGCTCGCCGCGCTGGTGCTGCCGCGGGAAAACATCGCCGAAGCGGGTGTCGTGTCGGGGATCCGTGTGCTCGGAGCCGGGACGCTCGCCGAGATCGCGGACTTCTTGGACGCCCGGGGCGAGCTGCCCGAGCCGCACGTGGACTTGGCGGCGCTGTTCGCGGAGCGCGCCCGCGACGACGTCGACTTCGCGGATGTGAAGGGCCAGGCCCACGCGAAGCGGGCGCTCGAGGTGGCCGCCGCGGGCGGTCACAATCTCCTGATGATTGGGCCGCCCGGGTCGGGGAAAACCATGCTGGCGCGCCGCCTGCCGACCGTCCTCCCCAAGATGAGCCTCGACGAGGCGCTCGAGACCACCAAGATCCATTCGGTGGCTGGCGTGCTGGCGCTGGGCGAGTCGCTCGTCGCCCGGCGCCCGTTTCGCGCCCCGCATCACACCATCTCCGACGCCGGCCTGATCGGCGGCGGGTCGTACCCACGCCCGGGAGAGGTGAGCCTCGCGCACGGCGGCGTGCTGTTCCTGGACGAGCTCCCCGAGTTTCGCAAGAACGTGCTCGAGGTGCTGCGCCAGCCGATGGAGGACGGCGTGGTGACGATCGCCCGGGCGGCGATGAGCCTTACCTATCCCGCGCGCTTCATGCTGGCCGCCGCGATGAACCCCTGTCCCTGCGGCTATTTCGGAGACCCGCAGCACAACTGCGTGTGCGGGCCGCTCGGCGTGGAACGCTACCTCGCGCGCGTGTCCGGCCCGCTGCTCGACCGCATCGACATCCACCTCGAGGTACCCGCGGTGAAGTACCGCGCGCTCGCCGATCAGGGCGGGGGAGAGCCGAGCGAGGCGATGCGCGAGCGGGTGGATCGGGCCCGCACCGTGCAACGCGACCGCTTCGCCAGCCGGCCTGGGATCTACGCCAACGCGCACATGGTAGCTCGAGACATCCGCACGTTCTGCCGCGTATCCGATGGCGCCGATGCACTGCTGCGTACCGCGATCACACGGCTCGCGCTCTCCGCCCGGGCGTACCACCGGATTCTCAAGATCGCCCGCACGATCGCGGACCTGGACAGCGCCGCGGCTCTGGCGCCGAACCACGTGAGCGAGGCGATCCAGTACCGCAGCCTGGACCGCCGAGGGCTGGGGTAGGCACCCGTGCCAGGACGCGCTTCATCGCTCCTCCAGCGCGTGCCCGACCATGCCGAGCGGCTCGCCCGCGGAGATCGCGGGCGTGGCGACCACGTATAGCATGACGCCCGCGAACGGGGCCGTGATGACCGCCGTGGTGTCGCCGAAAAAGTCGGTGACCACCCCGATCACCGTCCCTTTCTGCACGGCATGGCCCCGCTCGACCAGGGGATACCAGATCCCAGTGCCGGGACTGCGCAGAACCTCGGTCCGGTCGAACCATAGCGGGTGCCGGACCAGCTCGACGTCCCCCGGGACCATCTTGAGGTAGCGGAGCAGCCGGAACACGCTCTGCACGTTGCGGGCGACCATCTCCTCGGCGGCGATGCCCAGGTAACCCGCTTCGGTGGTGAGGGCTGGCTTGCCGCGCAGGTGCGCCGTGTTTTGGGTATAGACCGAGGCCCGGGGGTCGCGCGGGCGCGCGGTGTCGATGACGATGTAATCGTTACCCCACGCCAGGGCCATCTCGCGCGCGACCGAGTCGGCGCGCGGAGCGAGGCCGAGCGGGCTCCAGTAGGTATACGGGCGCAGCGACTCGTTGCCGTCCCCTGCGTGGATGTCGACGAGATAATCCGCCCGCTCGATGATCTCGCGCGTGATCGCGTCGGCGATCCGCTCGGAGACGGTGCCGTCGCGCTTTCCCGGATACACGCGGTTCAGGTTTTTGCCGTCGATCGGGCTGTAATAGACGGTGCGGCGCAGGAACGACGGCAGGTTCGCCACGTGCACCAGCAGCACGGTGCCGCGCAGGCGCGCCGGGTCGAGCTCGCGCCGCACGCGTTGCAGCGCGATGATCGGGGCGACTTCGTCACCATGGGTGCCGGCGATCAGCGCGAGGGTCGGCCCCGGCTCTCTGCCGCGGACGATGGTGAGCGGCACGCGCGTGCCGGAATCGACGCCGGCCGGGACCTCGATGAACCCCGAGCCCATCTCACCGGGACGCGCCGCCGCGGATCCGATATGGAGCGTTCCCGGCTGCTGCGCTGAGGCGCGAGCGGTGCAGACGAACACGGCGACGAGCACGGCGGGCGATCGCATAAGCTCCCCCTGGCCGGACGCAATACCGGGGCTCTAATCTACGGCGCCCGCGTCTGGCGCGCCGCCGCCCCGTTCCCTAGCTTGGCCTCCCATGATCGATTGGCTGCAGACCCGGCTCGGCATCAGCCCCGAGCTCCAGTTGCGGCTGCTCGCCACCCTGGCGACGATGGTCGGGCTCTGGCTGGTGCACCGCATCGCCCTGTCGCTGGTGTACCGGCGCGTGCGCGACCCGCGGAGCCGCTACCGCTGGCGCAAAACGCTGACGTACCTGGTGTACGTAGCCGGCATCGTCATCGTGGGCCCGATGTGGTTCGCCTGGGTAGAGTCGTTTACCACGATCGTCGGCTTCCTCTCGGCGGGGCTCGCCATCGCCCTGAAGGACCCGGTCTCCAACCTCGCCGGCTGGGCTTTCATTCTCTGGCGCCGTCCCTTCGAGGTGGGGGACCGCGTCCAGATCGGCCCGCACGCGGGAGACGTCATCGACCTGGGCCTGTTCCAGTTCACGATCAACGAGATCGGCGCCTGGGTGCAGGCGGACCAATCGAGCGGGCGCATCATCCACGTGCCGAACGGCAAGATCTTCACCGATCCCGTTGCCAACTACAACAAGGGATTCAAGTACATCTGGAACGAAGTACCGGTGCTGGTGACCTTCGAGAGCGACTGGCGCAAGGCGAAGCAGATTCTCACGAAGATCGCCGTCAAGCACGCCGAGCACCTCACCGCGGAGGCGGAGCACGACCTGCTCGAGGCCTCCCAGCAGTACCTCATCAACTACCGCAAGCTGACACCGATCGTATACACCAAGGTGGTGGACAGCGGCGTGCAGCTCACCATCCGCTACCTGATCGAGCCCCGCAAGCGGCGCGGTACCGAGCACGCGATCTGGGAGGACATTCTCACGGAGTTCGCCGCCTGCCCAGACATCGATCTCGCGTATCACACCGTCCGGGGCTTCAAGAACACAGATGAGGGGAAGCCGGCGTTACGGGCCCCCGCGGTGACCCCGCATAGTCTCGAGCGCGTCGACGAGTAACGGGAATCGCGCGCGGACCGATCAGATGCGGTCGAGCTTCTCGATCGTCCGCTCATTGCGGACGTTTCCGGTGTTGAGGGTGGATTTCGGCTCGATCAGCACTACCTGGACTTCGTCGCGCGCCACGGGCAGATGCTCCACGCCCTTCGGAACGATGGCGAACTCGCCTTCATTCACCCACACGTCCCGGTCGCGCAGGCGGAGCAGCAAGCGCCCCTTCACCACGAGAAAGAGCTCGTCTTCCGAGTCGTGATGATGCCACACGAACTCGCCTTTCAATTTCACGAGGTTGACGTACGAATCGTTCAGCTCGCCGGCGATCTTGGGGCTCCAGTAGTCGTGGAACAGGGCGAACTGTTGCGCCAGGTTCACGCTCTGCATCGCGTGCCTCCGATTGACCTTGACCAAGCTCGTGATTCCCAGGCTTCAGGATGGGAATACACGTGTCTCTCGCTTCAGACGGTGTTCTCGCGTACCGGAAGACGGTTAGGGCGACTTCCCGCGAGTCCTTTCGGCACCGCAAGTTTATGCGAGAACTGGATCCACACGACGGCACCGACGATCAACGCCATGGCGACGAACGTCCGCGCCGTCACCGGCTCGCGCAAAATGAGCCAGCCGAGCAGCACCGCGATCACCGGGTTCACGTAGGCGTACGTCCCGACTATCGTGGGCGACGCGTGGCGCAGCGCGTACGTGTAGGCGCTGTAGCCCAGGATCGAGCCGAACACGACGAGGTAGACCACCGCTCCCGCACCCTTGGCCGTCAAATGCCAGCGGCTCCATTCCCCCAGCGCCGTGCCGAGCAGTACGACCGCCCCGCCGCCCGCGAGCATCTGCAATGCGGCCCCGACGTACGGGCTCGTCGCTGTCTTGTGACGTTTGCCGTACACGGAGCCGAGCGACCACGACGCGCTGGCGCACGTCAGGGCGATCGGGCCGCGCAGGTCGGCGTGCAGGATCTCGGCGGGATTGGCCCCGACCAGCAGGCCGGTACCGAGAAAGCCCAAGATGAGACCGGCGATGACCCGCCAGCCGAGCGCACCGGAGCCGCCCGGGATGACCGCATCGAAGAACGCCATCCACAGGGCTACCGTCACGACGAAGATGCTCGCCGTGCCGGACGACGTGTACTGCTCCGCCCACACCACGAATGCGTTGCCGCCGGCGAGCAACAGCACACCGACGATCGCCTGGGTACGCCAGTCGGAACGCTCCCGCGGGAGCTTGTCGCCCAGCGCCAGGGCGAGCCCGAGCAACAGCACTCCGGCCACGAGAAAGCGCAGCCCCGCGAACAGGAACGGCGGCAGCTCGCCAACTCCGACCTTGATGGCGAGGTAGGTGGATCCCCAGAACACGCAGACGACCAAGTACGCGACGAGCGCCTTACCGCGGAGGGCCGCCATATCAGTCGAGCTCCACCGGGACGAAGCCCGGCTTTTCGAACACGGTGCCGAGCACGATCGTGGTACGCGTGCTCATCTGCATTTTCGCGGAAGGCCCGCGCAGGTCCCGCAGGATGCCTTGCAGGCTCTCGAGATCGGGTGCCGCCACCTTGAGGATGTAGCAGTCTTCACCCGCGACGTGATGACACTCGAGCACGCCCGGGTGCTTTTCCAGCTCGCGCATCCGTGGCTCGTCGCCGATGTAGTCGGAGTTCGCGTAGCGCACGGCGACGAAGGCCGTGACCGGGAAACCGGCGCGCGCGCGATCCACCCGGGCGTGATAGCCGGCGATGTGACCCGACTCCTCGAGTCGCTTCACGCGCTCCATCACTGCGGGCCGCGACAGGCCGACCTCGTCGGCGATCGCCTGGTAGCTCGCGCGTCCGTCGGTGCCGAGGATCCGCAGGATTTTGCGGTCGACGGCGTCCAGCTCGTGTCTGGTTGTCATTTCGGAGTCCCCATCTCACGATCTCCTACGATACGTAGTCGCTCGACGCCTTTCTTCAACGCATCATAAGCATACGCAGTTCCGAGGTTACGATCTATCCGTTTCTTGTCGTCGAATTGTCCTTTGATAGGGACAACGTAAGTCGTTACTATTCCGCCATGTCGGACACGGTCGCGGCGCTGCGGGAGCTGGTCCGCACCTTTCCGTCGGCGCTCCTCGGGTACTCGGGAGGGGTCGACTCGGCGTACTTGGCGGTGGTGTTGCGCCAGGAGCTGGGGCCGGATCGCATGGTCGCCGCCATCGGGCGCAGCGCATCGTATCCGCAAGCCCAGTGGGCGGCGGCCCGTGCTGTGGCCGAGGGGTTCGACGTCCCGTTGATCGAGATCGCCACGCACGAGCTCGAGGATCCGGACTACCTCGCCAATCCCACCGACCGCTGTTTCTTCTGTAAGACGGAGCTGTGGAGCCGACTCCTCCCGGAGGCCCGGGCGCGGGGGCTCGCCGTCGTGTGCGACGGCACCAACGCCGACGACCTGGGGAGCGGGGAGCACCGGCCGGGCTATGCCGCCGGGGAGCGCGCGGGCATCCGCTCGCCGCTTGCCGAAGTCGGGATGACGAAGGCGGAGATTCGCGCGGCATCGCACGACCTCGGGCTACCGACGTGGGACGCGCCCGCGGCGCCGTGCCTGTCGAGCCGCGTCGCGTACGGACTCGCCATCACGCCGCGCCGGCTCGATCAGGTGGAGCGGGCGGAAGCGTACCTGCGGGACCTGGGCGTGACCGGAGATCTTCGGGTCCGCCATCACGGCGAGCGCGCCCGCATCGAAGTCGAGTCGCATTGGATTCCCTGGCTCGAGGCGCGCCTCGCCGCCGTCACCGTGCGGCTCGGGGCGCTCGGGTTCGGCGTCGTGGAGGTCGACCCGCGCGGCTATCGCCGCGGCAGTCTGGTGCAGGCGCTGCGGCCGCGCGTTTGAGGCTCTTCGTCGCGCTGAACCTCCCCTCGCCGGTCCGACAGGCTCTGTGGCAGGCGGTGGAGCCGGTGCGAGAGCGCGGTCTGCCCGTGAAATGGGTGCGGCCCGACGGCATCCACGTGACGCTCAAGTTCCTTGGGGACGTGTCGGAAGAGCGCGCGGCGGACGTGCGCGCCGCGCTGGGCCGCGCCGCCCGAGGGGCGCGCCCACTCCCGCTCGCACTGGGTGAGTTCGGCGTCTTTCCCGATTTCCAGCGGCCGCGGGTGGTCTGGGCGGGCATCACCGCGGACTCGGGCCTCGAAATCCTGCAGCATCGCGTCGAGCAGGAATTCGAACCGCTCGGCTTCCCCACCGAGGCGCGTCCGTTTCGACCCCATGTGACGCTCGGGCGGGCGGGTCGGGAGGCCCGGCCGCGCGATTTCACAGGGCTCGAGGCGGCGCTCGGCGACCTGCAGTTCGAGGCGGCGGTCGTGGTCGAGTCGGTCGATCTGATGCAGAGCACGCTCGAATCCGCCGGTGCGGTGTATCACGTGACACACAGTGAACGGCTGTCTTAAGGGCGTCGTGCGGCTCGGCTGCCTCGCCGTCGTCTTGGTCGGGGCGCTCGCGGCGTGGTGGTTCCGCGAGCCGATCCTGCACACGGCGGCGCGCTGGTTCGGCCCGCGCTCCACCCGGCTCCCTCCCGTCGCCGACACGGCGGTCGGCGCCCCGACGCCGAAGGCGCTCTCCAGCAGTCAGACGAAAATGGATCGGCTGAAACAGCCGAGCGCGCCGGATTCGGTCGTGCTCTCCGCCAACGAAGTGGCCGCGATGATCGGCAGCGGCATCGACTGGAGCGTACGCAAGAGCTTTGACTCGTTACGAGTGGAGCTGCTGGAGGGCTCGGTAGCGGTCTACTGCCGGCTGGACACGCGCGTGATCCCGCCGGACGCGCTCGGTCCGCTGGCGGGGTTCCTCCATCCGATGGAGCCGTTGCGCTTCGCGGGACCGCTCAGTATCGAGCGTCCCGGGATCGCCAGGTTCAAGGTGCAGGAGTTGAGCCTGCGCGGGATCGCGTTCCCTGGTCCGATGGTGACGCAGCTCGCGCAGCGGGTCGCGGGCGCCGATGCGTCGGGCGCCGTTCCCCTGCGGGTCTCGCCTTCCTTCACCGACGTGGCGATCCACCCCACGGGGATCATTCTGTACCGCGTGAAGCGGAGCAAGTCGTGAGCCGGCGCGTCCTCGTGGTGGACGACGAGAAGGGCATTCGCGAGGCGCTGCAACAAGTGCTCGAGTACGAGACGATCGAGGTGCAGACCTGTCCGTCGGGCGGCGAGGCGCTGCAGCGGTACGCCGAGTTCCGGCCGCACCTCGTCTTTCTGGATGTGAAGATGCAGGGGATGGACGGGCTCGAGACGCTGCGCAAGCTGCGGGAGCTCGATACCCGCGCGCAGGTCGTGATGATCTCCGGTCACGGCACCATCCAGACGGCGGTGGAGGCGACGCAGCTCGGCGCGTACGATTTCCTCGAGAAGCCGCTCGACACCGACCGCATCCTGCTCACACTCCGCAACGCCCTGCAGCACCTGGATTTGGAAAGTGAGAACGTGCGCCTCAAGGCGGAGGTGCACGCCCAGTACGAGATCGTGGGCTCGAGCAAGGCGATCAAACAGGTGATCGAGCGGATCGAGAAGGTCGCCCCGACCGCGGCGCGCGTGCTGATCACGGGCGAGAACGGCACCGGCAAGGAGCTCGTCGCGCGGGCGATCCATGCGCTGAGCCCGCGCGCCCGGGGGCCGTTCGTCGAGGTGAACTGCGCGGCGATCCCGTCCGAACTGATCGAGAGCGAGCTGTTCGGGCACATGAAGGGAAGCTTCACGGGCGCGTTCGCGGATCGCGCCGGAAAGTTCGAGTTGGCGGACGGCGGCACGCTGTTCCTGGACGAAATCGGCGACATGAGTCTGTCCGCCCAGGCGAAGGTCCTGCGCGCGCTCGAGGAGGGCGTGATCTCGCGCGTCGGGTCGGGCAAGACGCTCGCGGTGGACGTGCGGGTGATCGCGGCCACCAACAAGGATCTCAAGGCCGAAATCGCCGCGGGCCGATTTCGCGACGACCTGCTCTATCGCCTCAACGTAGTGCCGATCGAGGTGCCGCCCCTGCGTGCGCGGCGCAGCGACATCCCGCAGCTGCTCGAGCATTTCCTGGACCAGCTGACGCGGCGCGGCGGGCTCCCGCCGAAGCAGCTCGACCAGGAAGCCGTGAAGCGGCTCGCGACCCACGACTGGCCCGGCAACATCCGCGAGCTGCGCAACGCGGTCGAGCGGCTCCTCATCCTCACCGCCGGACCCGTGGTGAGGGTCGAGGAGGTGGAGCGGCTGGCGGGGCTGGCGACGGCGGATGGCGGGCCGGGACGGGGGACCGGGAGCGCCGATCTCGCCGGGGCGCCGTGGACGCGCGCCGCCACCTTCGAACAGTTCAAACAGGCCGCCGAGCGGGCGTACCTGCTCGCGAAGCTCCAGGAGAACGACTGGAATGTCTCGGAGACCGCGCGCACATTGGAGATGCCGCGCAGCAACCTCTACAAGAAGATCGAGCGCTACGGGCTGACCCGGGAGGCGTAGTGGCGGGGATCGAGAAGGATCGGGATTGGGACAAGGAAATGGCGGAGGTCGACCGGCTGCTCAAGAAACTGCCGAACGCCGATCCCACGCTCGGCCGCGGCGGTGAGCCGACGGTCCGGAGGCCGGCCGTCGCCGGCGGTCCCGTCTCGGCGCCCGCGCCGGCGATCCGGTCGAGCGGGGGCGGCTGGCTCGCGACCTGGGT
>Ga0209804_1001624_pt1 | contig 14403 bp, 13 predicted proteins | sample GraSoiAngelo_139_FD_185896 | JGI IMG/M metagenome (GOLD analysis project Ga0209804, IMG submission 185896) | Grasslands soil microbial communities from the Angelo Coastal Reserve, California, USA - 14_0929_12_20cm (SPAdes) (version 2) | ecosystem: Environmental > Terrestrial > Soil > Grasslands ... | reverse complement strand
GGCTAACCGTAACCGGAAAAAATCCTTTCAGCTTGCGCTCGCGATAGGCGGTTTCGTAACGATGCCGCCTCAGGTTCCAGGTGAACACCCGAACTTGGTTGTAATCGAAGGGCATGCCGTCCTTAGGTTCGCTGAGCAGAACCAGGTATTCGGGAATTTTCTGGTCGCCGTCCCGAACTTCGTCGAGTACGAAGAATGCCTGGATGCGCCGCCCTTCGGCGTACTGGGCGACATCAAGCGGAACATCCAAGTCCATCATGCGGGCCAGAACCCAGCCGGTGTGGCCCTCGGCGTCGCGAACGAGCCACCAGTCTTCCATCACGGGTTGAGGGGCTTCTTTATTCGATTGCGTACCGGGCGGCGCCGCGGGCTCTTTCTCGGTAGTCGCACGCTTCAGGATAAAAAGCTTGGCGCCTTGATTTAGTTGATAAAGGTGCTCGGAATCGCGCACAGGTTCGAGGTGGAGGTTGGTTTCGTTGCGGGTGGTTCCTGGGGCCTGTACCGGATCATTGCGATTGTCCCCCGCGAGTTTCTGGAGCTGGTCGAAGACTTGCTGGGTAATTGTGTAACGCTGCTCGATCCAGCCTTCCGCTCCGCTTGAAGTGCGCACTTTCACGAAACGACGTTCGCGGTCCAGGACTTCGACTCGTTCCCCGTTCCTAGCCAGGCCAACTTTGTTGTACACAGGAGCGACGCGATCCCGCAGGACAACTTGCGGCGCCGTGATGTAGACCACCTCGAGCACGCGGCGTCCGCGGCCGCACGCGGATAGCAGCAAACCGCCTGCCAGCACCAGCAAGAACAGGCATCGCTTTGGGTTGGGGGGGAGGATCAATAGAACAATATAACGCAGGGACAAAGTCAGTGGTCAGCAGTGAGGATGCCGGGTTCTGCCTTTAGGAACCGAACAATGTGAGATCAGAGGTCAAATCAGAAATAAGATCCGTCTCCGGAGGACTTGTTTCTCCCACTGACCGCTGACCACGGGCCACTGACCACTTCAGTCTCCGAAGCAGATGCCAACCGTTCGCGCTGTGCGCACCAGCTCGCCGTTAGGGTCGCCGGTTTTCAGGCGGCCGACAGCGCCGGCGATGTCCACCGTGCAAACAGTTTCTCCGCGGAGGCATATCATTTCGCCGAATGCGTTTTGGGCAATCAGACCGAGAGCCTTCACGCCAAAGCGGGTGGCGAGAACACGGTCATAGGGCGACGGTGAGCCGGCGCGCTGGATGCGGCGTGCGCTCGGGCGGCAGTTTGGGTCCTTCCGCTACCACTACGATGGTGAAGCGCTTGCCATATTGTTCGCGGGCGGCCGCGTAGTCGCAAACCTTTTGAATGGTGAAGGGAATCTTGGGGATCAGGATGACGTGCGCGCCGCCAGCAATACCGGCCTCAAGAGCGACCAGCCGGCGTCTCGTCCCATACCTCGATAGCCATCACGCGGCGGTGCGATTCGGCGGCTGGTGTGGATTTTGTCGATCGCGTCGCTGGCGGTGTGCACGGCGGTATCGAAGCCAAAGGTCACGTCGGTGGCGGACAGATCGTTGGCGATGGTCTTAGGAACTCCCACCAGCTTCATGCCTTTCCGCGCGGGAGCTCGAGGGCGATTTTTTGCGAGCCGTCACCGCCAATGGTGATGATGGCGTCAATGCCGAGATTGCGCGTGTTGGCGATCATCTGATCGGAAACGTTTTACGAATTCGCGGCCGTTCTCGACGGTCTTGTACTTGAAGGGATTGCCGGGATTCGTCGTGCCCATGATGGTTCCGCCCCGGGGCCAAATGCGCTGACATCCTTGAGAGTAAGTTCGTGGGAACGCTCGGGCCAGATCAGTCCGTCGAAGCCGTCGGGGATGCCGATGGCTTTCCAGTGATATTTGAGAATGGCGGATTTGACCGCAGCCCGAATGACGGCGTTGAGGCCAGAAGCGTCGCCCCCGCGGGTGCAGATGCCAATGCAGCGAATCTCAGTCATTGCCAGTTCACCGGATCACGAACGAAGAGGTCAACCTCAGATGATACCGTTTGGATTAGAGGAAGCGAAAACGACCTGGAACGAACTGGACAGTCTCCTAAGTGGAGACAGGCACCTTCCTGTCTTGGAAGATGCCCTCATCGAAGAAGAGCGAGCCTTAAGGATTGACGGTGATCTGCAGTGTCCCGCTGGCCCCGTTGCTAGAATCCGAGCCGGTAATGGTCGTCGTACCCGTCGCTTGTAGAGTGCCGGTACTGCCGGTGGTAATCGCGATGACCGAAGGGCTGCTGGAAGTAAACGTCGTCGAATTCGTGACATCGGTGCCGTTCAGAGTAGCGCTGAAAGTCACTGTTGCCCCAGCTCCTCCGGCTCCGGACAAGCTGATTGTCGATCCCCGGCTGGAACTAATCGTAAGAGTTGAAGACTGCCCAACTGTAAGCGTGATGGTTCCGGATACTACGCTGCCGTTTGACGACTGGGCCGCGGCTTGAATCGTGACCTGCACACCGGGGTTGGGAGCAGCGTTGGCGGTCACCAGTCCCGGTGACGAGGTGCTCAACGTCACTAGATTTTGCGGATCGGTCTTACTCCAGGTGGCGACGCCTGAGAGGTTTTTGTGGCTGCCGTCATCATAGGCCCCGGTCGCCATGAGTTGGATGGTGCTGCCCTGGGTCGGCAGGTTAGTGGCCTGCAGAGTGGTCACGGTAATGCCGGTGAGCGTCGGTTTCACAAAGAAACCGTGGCAGCCCGCCCACCCCAGACTCATGAGGAGCGTGAAACTAGTCAGCAGCAACAACTTCCGCTTGGCAGTCAACATGATTTTAGGAGGCCTCAGGGAACCCACACTTGCACAAGGCGATCCACTACCGGCATAGTGCCGATTGTAGCAGAAGGTGAGTGGCTCTTTGCGGTCCAGAGTCCTTTCCAGGTCCTCCTTACTCGAACGCTGACCCGGGGCGAACTTGCGCGTTTCTTTGGGAATGCGGCAACCACGTGTCTCTCGGGCACCTATAATTCCCGCATCGTATATTTCATGATTCGGGCATCGGTCGCTAATTACATTCGGCTAGGCGCCCTGGTCTGCGCCTTGGTCGTAATCGCAGATGGGCAGGCCGCAAAGACTACGCGGGCGCAGAGCACGTTGACGGGCCTGCAGATGTGCGCACCCTGTGTCCACGCGCACATGGACTTTCTGGCATCGGACGCTCTGCGCGGGCGCGGCAGCGGGACTCCGGACGAATTGGTGGCGGCCACCTATATCGCTTCGGAATTGGAGCAGTATGGAGTGGCTCCGGCGGGGGATGATGGTACTTACCTCCAACGCGCGACCTTGCTTCGTCAGAAATTGACGAGCGCTCCGCAATTGAAGTTTCACACTTCTGGACCTGCTGAGCGAGAAGTCGCGTGGACTCACGGCAAAGAGATCCTCGCGCTCTACTTGGCAAATCCCAGCTTTTCCGGTCCGCTACAGAAGATCGACCTGGCGAAGGGAGAAAATCAACGCGTCCAGTCCGGGGGCGTGGTGTTCCTCACCGCGCCCCACGAAGACAAGATACGCCGGGAGCAGCTCCGCATTGGTTCCCAGGGAGCCTTGGCCGTCCTTGTCCCGGAATCCTCCCGGCTGCGCCTGCGTTGGGAGCCGATGGGAAGTAGGTTGCCCGAGTTGCCCGTCCAAATTGAGGGCGCCGACAGATCCGACATGGGCCCGCAATTTAGCGCTTTCGCGGTAAGCAGCGAGGCGGGGGCTGTGCTGAGTGACTTGCCGGATGGGACGACCATTGAGATGAAAGCCACAGCAGGCCCGGTGGAGAAGAGCCATACCTGGAATGCAGTGGGTGAGATCAGCGGGACGGATTCCTCGCAGCAGCATGCTGTGGTGTTGCTGACAGCGCATCTCGATCACCTCGGGGTCGGAGCGCCGGTGAATGGCGATGACATCTACAACGGCGCCGATGATGATGCCTCCGGTGCGACCGCTGTACTGGAATTGGCACGGGTGCTGGCGTCGCAACCGAAACCGCGGCGTACGGTGATCTTCGCGCTTTTTGGCAGTGAGGAAACCGGAGGGCTGGGGTCTACTTATTTCCGGGAACATCTGCCGGTGCCATTGCACGATATTTCGGCCTGCCTGGAGTTCGAGATGATTGGGCGGGCCGACCCTGCGGTAGCGGAAGATACGTTGTGGCTAACCGGATGGGAGCGCTCCAACCTGGGGCCGGAGCTTGCACGGCATGGGGCTCACCTGGTAGCTGATCCGCACCCGGACCAGGGCTTTTTCCGGCGATCTGATAACTACGTGTTCGCAAAGAAGGGCGTGGTGGCGCAAACGGTGTCAAGCTACGGACTGCACGGCGATTATCACCAGCCCAGCGATGACCTGGCGCACATTGACTTCAAGCACATGAATGAGGCTATCCACTCCATGCTGAAGCCGGTTTTGTGGCTGGTGAATTCGGCGTTTGCTCCGCATTGGAATCGGGGGGGACAGCCCTAGGTTAGTTCTCGTTGCAGCTTGACTAAACCGAAGTTCCAGAACTCCGGACTAAAGGGTAGATGTCGAGAAAGCTGCTGAGACTCGGAACGGGAAACTGGAAAGCGAGAAGCGAGAACTAGGAAGTGAAAACCGGGAACTTGACAACTAATTCTTCTTCTTCCCGGCTTTCACAATTCGCTCATCAATCGGCTTACGGCCGGCGTAACCTTCTTCGGTACCGTGCCAATGGCCGATGCCCTTTTCTCCCAGCCTCCAGCAGAGCAGGACTATCTCGCCCTCGACGCGGCAGGGGAAATCCAGCAGGCCCATGTCGAGGTCTTTCACCTGGACTCCGGTGGCATCAATCTCGGCGAGAGCGTCTTTGACGCGCTGCAGGGCCTTTTCTCGTTCCGCTTTGCGTCGGGCCAGATGCACCACATCGAGCAACATTCCGCCCTTGAGAAATACCTTGTGGGCGGTCTCCTGCATCTCGGCGTCGACCTGCTCGATCAGTTTCTTGCCTTTAATGGCGGTGCGTAACAGGGATTCCAGTACAGGCAGAAGGGCCTGAGCTTCTTCCAGGGTAAAAGTTCGAGTGGACATATTGGATATAGAAGCATTCTAAATCATTCCCGACTAACCGTGAGGTGCCGAAAGGAACCAGGGGGCCGGTTACCTCACTTTCTAAAATCGCCAATTTTCAATTGCCGAGTGTCGATTTCGGAGACTCAGATCGGAAATTGGCAATCAATTGGGAATTCAGCGCTGAATTTCCAGCATCCGATCCAACGCCGCGCGAGCCCAAAACTTCACGTCGTCTCTGACCTTGATCTGATTGACGATATTGCCCTCCACCAGGTTTTCCAGCGCCCAGCACAAGTGCTGGGGGGAAATGCGGAACATGGTGGTGCAGAGGCAGCCGGAGTCATCCAGGGTAATGACTTTCTTGCCGTCCGCTGCGAACTCCTTGCCCATGCGGTTCACCAGGTGAATTTCAGTTCCCACGGCAAAGCTCGTGCCTGACGGAGCCTCGCGAATCATCTGGATCAGCTTGTCGGTCGAGCCGATGCCGTCGGCCTTCCGGCAGACTTCCCAGCGGCATTCCGGATGAACGATCACGCGGACTCCAGGATACTTCCCGCGGACCGCATCCACATGTTCGGGCAAAAATCGCTGGTGCACCGAGCAGTGGCCTTTCCAGAGGACGACGCGCGCGGCACGCAGTCGCTCCGGCGTGACACCCCCGTGGCGCATGTACGGATCCCATACGGCCATCTCGTTCAGCGGAATTCCCATGTTGCAGGCAGTGTTGCGGCCGAGGTGCTGGTCGGGCAGGAAAAGGACTTTGGGAGCCTTGGCAAATGCCCACTTAAATGCGCCTGCGCAATTGGAGGAGGTACAGACCAGGCCGCCGCGCTCGCCACAAAATGCTTTAATGGCGGCGCTGGAATTCATGTAGGTGATCGGAGTAATGCCCTCGCCTTTGTCGCTGGTTAAGCCGGCGGCGATCAGTTGCTCCCAGCAGTCTTCTACCTGGGTGATTTCGGCCATGTCGGCCATTGAGCAGCCGGCGTTCAGGTCGGGGAGAATGGTCACCTGGCCGGGACGGCTGAGGATGTCGGCGCTTTCCGCCATGAAATACACGCCGCAGAAGATGATGTACTTGCCTGCGGCGCGGGCAGCCTCTTGCGAAAGCCGGTAAGAATCGCCACGAAAATCGGCGAAACGAATCACTTCATCGCGTTGATAGTGATGACCGAGGATGACGGCATCGCGGCCCAGGGCTTCTCTGGCAGCAAGGATGCGGTCGTCCAGCGAGTGATCAGGCAGGACAAGATAATTGTCCAGAGAGCAGATGGTTGGTCGAGTAGCCAAGCTGTATCTCGCTTTCAGTTCCGCGGCGGTATGGCCCATTTTCTGAGCCGCCCGGAACGGGGTTGTTGAAAGCCCTGCCGGCTCCAGTAGGTTCACCGCGCTTTGTGCGCCCAACCTACGGGGATGTTGAAGCTGACAGCTGTTTCTTTCCTTACCTTAGATGCACCAGGATGCCCGCTGGCCGGAATTTCTTGTCCGTACCATCGCAAGCCGCTTGTGACTGGAGCACCCGTATATTGTGCACGCGGCTGGACGCCGGTGCAAGCGTGGAGGCGGGTCCGAGACCCGTCTCCACATACGCACAGTTGCGGCAGTGAAGGACTCCCGGCGTTAGGCGTTAGGAACTTCAGGCTCTCGCCGTCCTCACACGGCCCTATCCACCAATGTGGACCATGGTGCGGGAAGGTGGTACGAAATCGGGCTCTCCGATGTGGTGGCGAGCTTCTTTGCGATCTACTACGCTGTATATGAAGGCAACGAGTTCCTCGTCCGAGGCTCCGCGGCGCATCAGTTCGTGCAGATCGTGGTCCCAAACAGAAAACAGGCAGGTACGGATCTTGCCGTCGGAAGTGATGCGAAGGCGGCTGCAGTGGCTGCAGAAGGGGTGGGATACTGGGGCGATGATGCCAATCTCGCCGATGCCGTCGTCAAACCTGTAGCGGCGCGCGGTTTCGCTACGATCATGCGGAATTTCCACCAGCGGCCGGTACTCGGCCATGCGGCGCAGAATTTCATCGAGCGTGACCACTATGTTGGGGGACCAGACCCGGTCTTCTTCCAAGGGCATGAATTCGATGAAGCGCAGCACTACGCCTTCTTCCCGGGCAAACCTGCCGAAGGGGATGATCTGATCTTCGTTGAAGCCGCGCATCAGGACGCAGTTGACCTTCACTGGAGCCAGGGCGGCGCGCTTGGCGGCGCGAATCCCCGCCAGCACACAGGCGAATCCGTTAGGTACGCGCGTGATGCGTCGAAAGCGATCAGGATCGACGGCATCCATGCTGACGGTGATGCGGCGTAAGCCGGCATCTTTCAGTGGCTGCGCCATTTCGGCCAAAAGATGGCCGTTGGTCGTTATGGCCAGGTCCAGAGGCTCGCCGTCCACAGTGTGCAACTTCGATAGCTCGCGGACAAACTCAACGACACCGCGGCGGAGAAGCGGTTCTCCTCCTGTAATGCGAATTTTCTTGATTCCCAGGCCTGCGAACAAGCGCGCCATGCGCAGGTAGTCGGAAAAGGGCAGGTCGGCGTACATGGCCCCGTCATTGCCCGTGCGGCAGTAGACACACTTGTAATTGCAATGGTCGGTGATGGCGATCCGGAGATCGGTGATCGGGCGGCCGTGTTTGTCAATGAGGGCAGCCATTGGCAGTTAGCAGTTAGCCCCTGAAAAGCGATGCCAGGTCATCACGAACTCTGGCGGCTAAATGCCCCGTATCAATTCCTAAGTGCTAATTCGCGAGAAGGGGAAGGCGACACGGCAGGGCGTGCGGATGTCTCCTTTCCAAGTGCTCCTCGCCAAGCACGGGAGGCGCAGGCGTTTCCACCTGTACCCTCGGGCGGCAGCTTGATCTGTCAGTTGCTCACCCTCGCCGCCGTGACCAGGGTATGCCCACAGGCTCCGGCGGTCGGAAACCGAACCTGAATTATACGCTTGAGGGCAAGCAGAGGAATACGTGGGACAGCCGCTCAGCCGCCCTCGCCTGTCCCAGGCCTACATGCCGTCGTAATTCGGCCCGCCGCCACCTTCGGGCGGAACCCAGGTAATGATCTGATAGGGATCCTGAATGTCGCAAGTCTTACAGTGCACGCAGTTGGAGGGGTTCAGGCTGATGCGCTTGCCATTCGGGGCGGAGCTGTCGTCCACCATCTCGTAGACGTTGGCGGGGCAGAAGTTCTGGCAGGGGCTGCCAAATTCCTTGATGCAGCGTTGCTCGCAGATGTTGGTGTCGTGAATGACCAGATGGGCGGGCTGATCTTCTTCGTGCTTGGTGCCGGAATGGTAGAGGTCGGTGAGCTTGTCGAATGTCAGCTTGCCATCGCCTTTGTAGGGACCGAGCAGATGAGCCTCGCCGTCGCCGGTTCTGGGCAAGTCGCTCAGGTTATGCATGTGCTGGTAGCCGGGCTTGGCCGGATAGCGGTTGTATAGGCCGCGTCCGCCCGTGATCTGCTGCAAGCCGACGTGGAACATGCCTGCCCAGAGGCCGCGCTCGAAGCCCTGATGGAAGTTGCGAACCTTCCACAGCTCTTCCTTGATCCAGCTCGCCTCGACGCGACGCTGGAAATCACTGAGAGTCCCTGCTGACACGTCGCCCTTCTTGAAAGCTTCGCAGGCGGTTTCCGCAGCGAGCATGCCGCTCTTGATTGCCAGGTGGATTCCCTTCAGGCGGGCGGAGTTCAGGAAACCGGCCGAGTCGCCGAGAATCATCCAGCCGTCGCCTGATACCGGGGGAATCGCCCACCAGCCCCCATACGGCAACGACTTTGCGCCGTAGCGGATCATCTTGCCACCCTCGAGCAAATGCGCCACAAAAGGATGCTTCTTGAATACCTGCAAGACGCGCTGCGGGTCGACCCGAGGGTCGGAATAGTCGAGCCCGGTCACGAAACCGAGAGAAGCAATGTTGTCCTTACCGCCGTAAATCCAGGCGCCGCCGTACTCTTTCGAGGTCAGCGGCCAGCCCATGGTGTAGATCACTTCGCCTTGGGCAATCCGGCCCGACGGAACTTCCCATAGCTCCTTGACGCCTACGCCGTAAGTCTGGGGATTGCGATCCATATCCAGATTGAAACGGGCGACGAGTTGTTTGGTCAGCGAGCCGCAGGGGCCTTCGGCAAGGATTGTGATCTTGGCTTTCAGGTCGTAGCCGGGCTCGAAATTCGATTTCTGCTGATTCCGCTTATCTACGCCTTTGTCGTCGGTGCGAACGCCGGCGACGCGATTGCCGTCGAAGAGCAATTCTGAGCCTGCGAATCCGGTAAAGACCGTGATGCCGGTCTCTTCGACCTTGCCACCGAGCCATTTCACGAATCTATTGAGCGAGATGACATAGTTACCGTGATCGCGCAGGGTAGGCGGGGTGACAGGCAACTTGAACTTGCTTTTTTCGGTGAGGAAATAAACGCCTTCTTTGCTAACTGCGGCATCGATGGGAGCTTCCTTTTCAAAACCGGGCAGCAGTTCGCGCATGGAGCGCGGGTCGAGCAGTGCACCAGAAAGACAGTGCTGGCCTATTTCACGCGCCTTTTCCAATACGTAGATGTTTTCTTTGCTTAGCTGTGCGTCGGGATGTTTGGCGTTGTGCGCGTCGATGAGCTGCGACAAGCGCAGGGCGCAGGCCATGCCTGCGGGACCGCCACCCACAATGACAACGTCCGCTTCCATTTGCGGACGGTCGATCCCTTCGAGGGGTTTACGGAAAACAAGGGTCACAGGTCAATGCTCGAGACATGCCTGATAAAGGGCATTGCAATGCTCAGCTTGGTTACCAGGACTTGATCGGCTGTCACGAAATGGCAGCCCGTCACCACGATCGCTATCGGGTTCAGGTAGAAACCACTTCACTATGACACTGGCGTCGATGACATGGGGCAAGGTCAGCGTTCTCTGTCTTCACGAATGAGGTCGGCGCTCGGCCGGCAATACGCCAACCCTCTTGTGGATCCGCTCCCGCCGCTTACCTGCGGATTCGCTTCACCCGAGAGCGAAGGCCGGCAAGAGTACCCGATTCTGGAGCGCCGCGTCGTTTTTTTGCATTCTTATTCAAAACTTTCTTGGCGGCTCGGCTCCTGCAGCACTCATTGTACGGCGTTCCGCCCTCCATCAGCTGGGCTGTTTTGCGAGCATCAGGACACTCGTAAAAGCGCTCGGGAAGTTACGCGCCCGCTTTCGCCTTCTTCACTTCCTCAATGAGTGGCGGCACGATGTCGAACAAATTGCCCACGACCGCGTAATCGGCTATTTCGAAGATGGGTGCTGCAGAGTCTTTGTTGACCGCCACGATGGTGCGCGAGCCCTTCATGCCGACGATATGTTGAATGGCACCGCTGATTCCCAGCGCCAGATACAGCTTGGGAGCCACTGTTTGGCCTGAGGACCCAATCTGGCGGTCCATAGGCAACCAGCCTGAATCGCAGATCGGACGCGACGCGGCAATTTCTCCGCCGATGGCATCGGCAAGCTGCTTGGCGAGATCAATGTTCTTCTGCTCTTTAATGCCGCGGCCCACGGCGACGATAATTTCGGCTTGTGTCAGGTCAACCGCTTGCTTGGCTTCTTTGAAGACTTCCTGTGGCTTGTTGCGGATGATCCCGTCGGGAATTTCGGACTTGACCATCTCCACGGGAGCGGCACTGGCACCGGCTTCAACCTTGTCGCCGCGAAACGCGCCGTTCTGGACGGTGACGAACCAGGGGGCGTCGCAGGTAAAGCTCACGTCGGCGGCCAGCTTGCCCTGGAACATCTGGCGGGTGAATACGAGCTTTCCCCCGTCCTTTTTATATCCGATGCAGTCGCTGATGGCCGTGCGTCCCATGGCCGTGGCCAGCTTGGGAACGAAATCGCGCACCTGGTAAGTGTGGGGCATCAGCACCAGCTTCGGTAGACGGGATGAGAGGAACTGCTTGAGCGCGGCGACGAAGGCGTCAGGCGTGTAAGGTTCGAGGTTGGCTGACTCGATCGCGTACACCTTGGAAACCTTCTTGCCCGCGACTTCGCCGGCAAAACTTTCCACTCTGCCGCCGACAACTGCGGCTTCGAGAGCCCAGCCGGTGTCGGCCGCCAGCGCTTGGCCGGCGGTAAGCGTCTCCCAGGAGACGCGGTTGAATTTGCCCTCGCGTTGCTCGACGACTACCAGGATTGTGTCTGCCATGATTTGGGTCTCAGGTGTCCGGTCTCAGGTCTCAGGATAAGTTCTCGGTTCTCTGAAGACGTGACGCTCAACCTAAAAAATCATTCTTCGGTCCGGTTCCGGCGCATGCTGAAGCCGGTGATCATCAATACCAGCCCGAGCAGCGCGAGCTCGCCGATGATGGAAATAAACAGCCCGTGCCGCCCGACTTTAAACGCCGATGGCAAAAAAAGACCACCGGCAAATCTGCCACCAGCACCGCCGGCCCGATAAAAAGCCGGCTGAAGCTGGTCTCGGACTTTTCCATCTCCGCCATACCTGCCTCCCGGGGCGCGCACAGCCCCTTTGGCATACCGTATGAATGGCGGAACCGCCTGTTTCAGTGACGAATAACCATCAGCTGGCCCGGCGCTGCTGCTCGGCTTCGTCGGGCAGGTCCTGGTCCCCAACCGTGGGCGAGAGTTCTGCCAATCTGCGGATGGCCTCCGACCTTTTCTGCGAGCCGGCTCCTAACAGAGCAAACCCCAGAACGCCCTCGGCTATCACCCACCACAAGAAAAAGTGAGAGCCGGACTTCAGCCCCACATAAACGAAACAGGCCAGAATCAGGTCCATCCAGAGCAGCACCTTGCCGACTGTGATTATGACCCCGGCCTGGCGCTGCCGCTCCAGGAGCGCGGTTTCCTGCTGAATTCGTGGCTGCGGAATGTCTGGCATAGCCTTCTTGAGATGCCTGGCAGACAGTCCGGGTACACCGTCTTGGCTAACGAACTCAACGCCTAAAGCCGTTAATTAAGCGAAATGACGGCGCGACTAAAGTCGCGCCCGGATACGAATCCGACTCATGAGCCCGAGCTACAGAACTCTGACCTCATTGCGCAGCTTGTCGACCAATTTCTTAGCTACTTCTCCGGGTGGACCTTCAATGATTTCCGTGTTCTTGGCTTTTTGCGGAACGTAGAGGCGCTCGATTTTTTGCAGGTTCCCCCCTATCGCGGACTGCACTTCCGGCATGATCACTTTGCGCAGTGGCTTGTTCTTGGCTTGCTTGATGCCGATCAGGGTTGCGTAGCGCAGCTTGTTGATGCCGGACTGGATAGTTAAAACGGCCGGGAGCGGAATATCTACAAACTGGAAGTAGCCGGCTTCCAGCTCGCGCTTGACGCGAATGCCGGAGTCGCTCTTCTCGATCTGCATGATGATGGTCGCATGCGGCCAGCCCAGCAGTTCGGCCAGAATCACGCCGGTCTGGGCGTACCCGTAGTCGTCCGACTGCAGGCCGGTGAAAATCAGGTCAAACTTCTCATCTTTAATGGCCGCAAAGAAGGCTTGCGCGGTGTTGAATGGGTCCAACCCGACGAAAGCATGGTCTTCCAGGTGGATCGCGCGATCGGCGCCCTTGGCGAGGGCCTCACGCAAAACTTGGGCGGCCCGGGCCGGGCCAGCGGTGATCACAACCACTTCTCCGCCGTGTTTTTCTTTCTGCCGCAGGGCCTCCTCAAGGGCGTAGGCGTCGGGCTCATTGACCTCGTAGGAGACGTCTTCCCGAATCCAGGTGCCGGTTTCATTGAGCTTGAGGGGCGCGTCCTTCTGCGGGACTTGCTTCATGCAGACCAGGATTTTCACCGGGACACTCCTTGGCCCAGACCTACGGATTGGTTCGGCAGTTGTGGGATAAACAAATCAGTATAAATGAGTAACCGGATTAGAGGGAACCCTCGCTAGTCGAGAAAGGCTACCGACTGCACGCCGGAGACTTCGAAGCGCTTGCGGCAACGCAGGTTCTTGCACATCATCATGTCGTCTTTGCGGAGCATGTAGGAACGGGCTTTGGCGAAACGGGCGCGGTCACGCTCGTCGGCGCGGCCGAGCAGCTGCTTTTTCTTGGTACGCACCAGCCAAAGCAGCTCGTATTCGGCAGATTGCTGGCAGTGAGGACAGCTCAGGGTGGCTGTCTTCTTTTCCTGGCGCTCGTCGAAGAAATCGCGCTCTTCCATAAGGCAGCTTTTAGCTACTGGCCTTTAGCTCTTAGCCTTCAAGCTGTACAGAGCCGATTATTGCATAATTGACGAGCTCAGTCCGGCGTTGCTGTTTGGTTTGTCCCGAACAGTGAGTACAAACCCTTGCCAAAGCGAAAGAAGTCAAACGCGTTTCGGGCGGTGAAGGCCGTGAAGGCAGCGGCGCGGGAGCAGGTGGGGAGTCCTCCGCCGACTCGCGCGGTTCCGAACAGGAAAAAGAAAGCTAGCCGGGAAAAGCACAAGCCTACTCTGGGGAAGCTGCTAGAAGAAGGCTAGGGCGGACAACACGCCGGGCGCACTCCGCCCGCTCTCGGAGAGCTACACCCCTAGTTAAACGTGACCGTCACCGTATGATCAGCGGTCAAGCTGTTGATCATACAGGTCTGCCCACTGGGGGTGAGGGAGTCGCAGCCTGTCCAGCTTCCAAAGGTCGACCCTGTGTTGGGCGCCGCCGTAACGTTGACAGCGGTGCCACTGGTAAAAGTTGCGCTGCAGGTCGACGTGCAGTTAATCCCTGGAGGTGTGCTGATTACGGTTCCTGACCCAACGCCCTGAAAAACTACTGTGAGTATCGGACCTCCGCCACCTCCGCCTGTCCCAGTGAAACACACGACGTTGGCTGTCATGGAGCCGGTCACGATGGCGCCTGACGTACTGGTTGTGACGGTCGCTGAAACGATACTTGATCCGCAAGCATTCCCCGCAGCGGCGAGAAGGCCCCCCGGCGTGACGGTGACCATCTGGGCATCGTTGGATGCCCACGTAACCGCGTTCGTGATGTCCTTGGTGACTGGCGGATGAATGTAGTTACCCAGTGCCCTGAGTTGGACGCTCAGGCCCGCATCCGCCGCCACCGGGATGTTTGCGGCACCAAAAGTTTCAGTGTTGGGGATTACGGTAATCGATACCAACTGCTGGTCGCGCGCACAACCAGGAAGGCGTATAAGGCAGAGCCCTATTGCAGACACTAAGGCGAGCTTGAGCCACTTACGCTTCATCAGCTTCTCCCGGACACGCAACCTCGCGCATCAAACCGAGCAGACCTGGTGATGGTGGTGCGAATGCCGAGAAAGTAGCAGAACAAAACACAAAACGCAATGGCGCGGTCAGAGTTGGTTCGAGGCGGGGAGTTGTGCCCTGCCGGACCGACGGTCTTCGCCGCACTCAAGTTACGCTCTTAGCAACAAAGGCTGCAAACTGACTCACGTCCTCT
>Ga0209804_1001620_pt1 | contig 14424 bp, 16 predicted proteins | sample GraSoiAngelo_139_FD_185896 | JGI IMG/M metagenome (GOLD analysis project Ga0209804, IMG submission 185896) | Grasslands soil microbial communities from the Angelo Coastal Reserve, California, USA - 14_0929_12_20cm (SPAdes) (version 2) | ecosystem: Environmental > Terrestrial > Soil > Grasslands ... | reverse complement strand
CGTGGGTCGTCAGGATGCGCTGGTCGCTGCGTTTCATCTCGCCTCCTGCTTGGCGCGGTAGTACCCGTCGAGGAAGCGGCGCGTGCTGTCCGCGGTCGCCCGGGCCCACTCGCGGGCCGAGAGCTGGACGGTCTGGGGCATCGGGATCTCGACGCTCAACGGCAGCCCGGCCGGCAACACATCGAGGATGTGGCGGAGCGGCAGCGTGCCGTCGCCCGGCAGGCGGCGCTGGTTGGGGCTCATCCGTCCGAGCTTGGTGAGATCGGGCTCGCCGGGCTCGAGCACGCCGTCCGAGATCTGCGCGTACGGAAACAGTCGGGGCTCGAGCCCGCGGAGTAGCGCCGCGCTGCCGCCGCCGCGGACGAAATTAAGGGGATCGAGACAGATCACGCCGTTTTTTCGCCCGAGCTCGGTGAGGAGCCGTAGCGCCTGCGACAAGGTCGCGAGCGGTCTGATCACCGCGAACTCGAGCGCGGCGGCGATGCCGACCCCTGCCGCCATGTCGCAGAAGCGACCCATGTGGGCACGCAGGCGAGCCCAGTCCGGATCGTCGCCCGCCACCAGCGCGTAGCGCGCGCCGAGCTCGGCGCCGAGCTCCAGCGCGGGAGCGAACGAGTCCAGATCGGTCTCGGGCTGCAGGTAGAAGCTCAAGATGTCGAGCACCGAGAGGCCCGAGCTCGCGAGGACCAGCTTGAGCTCGCGGATCAGCGGCGCGTTGCCGACGACCGGACAGTACGGGAACAGCGGCGAGCGGGCCAGGCGCAGCCCGACGGCGTCGTATCCCGCCGCCGCGGCCGCCTCCACGTATTCGATCGGCGGTGTGTCGGGCAACGTCGGCGGCGAAAGCGCGACCAGGTTGCGGATCACAGGGTCACGATCATACACGTCTCGAGGGCCGGCCGGTGGTGTACCCTTTGAAGACTCTCATCCCTGGAGGCCCGCTTGATCTTCGAGCTTCGGCAGTACCACGTCCGTCCCGGCCAGCGCGAGAAGTGGGTGAAGTGCATGGAAGAAGAGATCATCCCGTTCCAGGTGAAGATGGGCATGGTCATCCTCGGCAGCTTCGTCGGCGAGGAAGACGAGAGCGTCTACGTCTGGATTCGCCGATTCGAGAGCGAGGCCGAGCGCAAGCGGCTCTACGACCTGGTCTACCAGAGCGACTACTGGAAGAACGAGATCGCGCCGAAGGTCCCGACCCTGATCGACCGCGAGCAGATCAAGGTCACCCGCCTGGTGGCGACGCCGCGTTCGGTCATCCAGTAAGGTGGCGTTCTCGGCCGACACCCTCCGCGATCGCGTCGCGATCGTGACCGGGGCGAGCCAGGGGATCGGCCGGGCGATCGCGGTCGAGCTCGCCCGAGTCGGCGCCGATGTGGTGGTGTGCAGCCGCCGTAAGGACGCGCTGGAGCCGGTCGCCGGCCTTGTGCGCGCCGAGGGGCGCCGTGCGCTCGCCGTCGAGTGCGACGTCGGTGACGCTCGGCAGGTCGACGGCGCCGTCGCGCAAACTCTGGACGAGTTCGGCCGCATCGATATCCTGGTCAACAACGCCGGCTACCGGATCCGCTCCCCACTCGAGGACCTGCCCCGGTCGGAATGGGACGCGATGATCGCGACGAACCTCACCGGCGTCTTTCTCTTCTCGCAGGCGGTCGGCCGCGTGATGATCCGCCAGCGCGCGGGCAAGATCATCAACGTCACCTCCGTGGCCGGACGCAGCGGCTCGCGCGGGATGGCCGCGTATGCGGCCGCCAAGGCCGGCGCCACCGTGCTGACGCAGAGCCTCGGCGCCGAGTGGGCGAAATACGGGATCACAGTCAATGCCGTGGCGCCCGGCCCGACGGAAACCGAAGGCGTCCTCGAGGTCTGGAAGACGCCGGCGATGATCGCCCAGGCCGCCCGCGAGGTGCCGCTGCAGCGCCTGGGTCGGCCCGAGGAGATCGCGTGGGCGGTCATCTTCGTGGCCTCGGACCAGGCGAGCTTCATGACGGGGGAGACGATCTACGTGAGCGGGGGCCCGCGAACGGCCAACCGTGAGGACACCAAATGAAAGTGGCGTTCGGAGTCAGCCTGAGCCCGGGAACACCGCTGCTGCAAGAAAAGGACACGCGCCGGTTCATCGATCTGGCCAAGATGGCCGACGACTATGGCGCCGAAGCGGTCGGCACGCACGACACCGCCTTCATCGGCGGCGACGCTTACGTCAGGGCGACATTGATCGCGCTCGGCGCCTCGCGCGCCCGCGTCGGCCTTCGTCCGACCAATCCGCTCACGCGCGAGCCGCAAGTGATGGCCTCGTTCCTGGCGTCGATCGACAGCCTGACCGGAGGCCGCGCCTTCATGGACATGGCCAGCGGCGACAGCGCCGTGCTCAACATCGGCTACGAGGTCGCCACGCGCGCGCGCATCGAGGACTACGTGACCTGCGTGCGCGATCTGCTGGCCAAGGGCGAGGCGACCTATCAGGGCCGGTCACAGCGGGTCCGCTGGGCGTCGACGGTGACGCGCCAGCGCATTCCCATCTCGATCTGCGCCGAGGGTCCGAAGATGCTGCACCTGGGCGGACGGATCGGCGACGGCGTCACCGCCGGCACCGGGCTTCTGCCCGAGGTGATCAAGGACACGATCACGAGGGTGCACGCGGGCGCGCGCGAGGCGGGCCGTGATCCCTCCGAGGTCGACATCTGGTTCACCACCAGGACTTCGCTCGACGACGACCGCGACCGGGCGATCCAGGGCGTCAAGGCCTCGGTGTCCTCGATCCTCAACCACTCGATGCGCTTCGGGCTCGACGGCAAGCACGTGCCCGACGAGCTCCGCGCGAAGATCCAGGAGTACGTCGACGGCTACGAGCTCTACGACCACGTGCTCCACGAGGGGCGGAACCCCAAGCGGATGGACGCGCTGGGTCTGACGAACTACGCGCTCGAGCGCTTCGCGCTCGCCGGCAACGCGAGCGATTGGGTCAAGCGGATCGAACAAATCGCCGAGGTGGGCGCCCGCAAGATCTGGGTGAGCCTGCGGGCGACCGACATGGACACCCAGCACCACTACATGAAGATCCTCGGCGGCCAGATCATGTCCCGCTTCGTCTGACCGACATGGGGGGGGCCTCGAAGGGCCCCCCAAGCCCCCGCGCTCGGAAGCGCCCCGGCACAGCCGTGGCGCTCCTCGATTTCGCGTTGGCGCAATGGGCCCCAACATGGCCCCCTTAGCCGTGGGTTACTCCCTCTATAGACTGATCAGACTGATCGTTCGGCGCGCCGGCCTCGCGCGGGCGCTCACCGAGCGGGCGGCTCGCCTGCACGTCGATGGCCGCCGTCCAGATCGAAGCGTCTTCTTCGCTCATGCTGCCGTGGGGAGCCAGTCGCGCGTCCTCGTACCCCCAGAGCTCGAGGTCCGCGAGGTACTGGGCGCGCGAGGTCAGCGTCCCCCGACAGATCCGTCGAGAGGACGCGTGGCGCATCTCGTAGTCCAGGAGGCGCAGGCACTCGCGCATCACCGCCTCCGGAATGCGACGGCGCTCCGAGGGATAGATGAAGCCGAAGAGCGTGAGATGCGCGAACAAGATGCGCCAGTGCTTGCCGAAGCGATGGCTCAGCCGATCCCAGTCGAGCGACCCCGCACAGGCGTGGAGCAGGTGCGCCACGTCCGCGCCGTCGTAGCGCTCGCGCTCCATCACGAACGCCTTCGACCAGATCATCTCCTCGACCGGACAGAGAAGAACCGGCACGTCCAGGACGCGTGACGGGACCGCGTGTTTGAACCAGTCGTCGTCTACCACGCAGACACCGTTGCCGGCGTTGAAGATGAAATCGACGTGGTCGCCGCGCCGGCGCACCTTGCCGAGCCAGTGGGGGAACGTGAGCTCGGTGTGGCAGCCCAGACGCTGCCCGAGATGGTCGAGCGCCTTCTGGACGTCGGACGTCCGCAGGAACAGGTCGAGGTCCTTCACCAGGCGGCCGATACCCAGGTAGCGCTCGAGCGCATAGCCGCCGCCGACGAGGAAGTCGATGCCGGCCGCGGTCAGCTCACGGAGCACGCGACGGTAGAACCGAAGCGTCGTCGCCGTGGCGGCGATCTCGCGCGGCGGGTGTGGAGCGCGATGTTCGGGAAGCATCGTCTGGCTCACTGGGTCCGCTCGCGGCTGACCGTGACCGGCGGCGGTGCCGGCTCGGCGGGCATGGCGGGAATCTCCACAACTCGGAATGGAGACCGATCCGGGTAGAGGCGCTGCAGCAAGGGCAGCGCGACGTTGTACACCGGAATGCCGCCCGCGGTCTTCCCCTCGGGCTGTCCGCGATGCGCGTGGCCGTGGAAGACCACGCTGGCCGCGTAGCGATTGACCGGCTCCTCGAGCCGGCTCGACCCGAGGAACGGATAGATCTCGCGCGGCTCGCCGTCGACGGTGTCGACGACGGGCGAATAGTGCAGGAGCACGACGCGGCACGGTGTCCGGAGGCGCGCCAGCGCCGACTCGAGCTTGAGGGTCTCGTCGACCGCTTCGCGCACGAAGATCTTCGTCGCGCCTTCGCCCCACGCCTGCAGCGCGCGGTCGCCGAAGCCGCCGGCGAAGCCCTTGGCGCCGGCGAAGCCGATGCCGGCGATCTCGACAGCCGTACCGTCCAGCACGGTGACGTGCGCCTCCGCGAGAATGCTGATGACCTCGCCCGCCGCGTCCGATTCGTAATCGTGGTTGCCGAGCACCGCGACCTTCGGGATTTTCACCGCCTGGAGCTCTCTGGCCAGAATCCGGGCTTCGTCGGCCAGGCCGCGATCGGTGAGGTCGCCGCACAGCGCGAGCACGTCCGCGCTTTCGGCGATCCGAGAGAAGAGCGTCTGGAAGGAGCCGGGAGAGCTCCCCTTGCAATGGAGATCGCCGACGGCGGCGACCCTCACGGAGCTGTTCACGGTCTCAGCCCCGTGCTGGGCGTTCTACTGCATCCAGGAGTTGAGCGAGATGGGCCGTGTCCAGCGGCTTGACGAGGTGATGATCGAAGCCGGCCGCTCGAGATTTCGCGCGATCGGTCTCGTCGCTCCAGCCCGTGACGGCGATCAGGCATATCCGCTGACCCCAGGGCTCCCGTCGGATCTGGCGGCCGACCTCGTGGCCGTCCATCTTGGGCAGGCCGATGTCGAGCAGGACCGCGTCGGGACGGAACTCGCTCGCCACCTGCAGAGCCTCGGGGCCGTCATAGGCGGTCCGGATGTCGTTGCCGGTGATCCGCAACAACATCGCCAGACTATCCGCGGCGTCGCGGTTGTCGTCGACGATCAGCACTCGGAGTGAGGATGTGCCCATTGTTGGGGAGCCTTCGGCATGCGGCTGCTGAGCGGCCGACTCGACGATCGGGAGACGGACCACGAACGTGCTCCCCATGTCTTGCCCGCCGCTATCCGCGGAGACCGTTCCGCCGTGCATCTCGACCAGGCGCTTCACCATCGTGAGACCGATGCCGAGCCCGCCCAGCGTACGCGCCCGGGATTGCTCGCCCTGGGTGAACATCTCGAAGATGCTCGACAGGAGGGCCGGGGACATGCCGACGCCCGTGTCCCGCACCGTGATCACGGCTTCGCCGCCGTGCCGCTCCGCGATCAACCAGATGCGGCCGCCGGGCTCGGTGTACTTGGCGGCGTTGTTCAAGAGATTCGACACCGCCTGCGCCAGCCGGATCGGATCGGCGTCGAGGCAGATCGGCTCGTCGGGCAGTGCAACGGTGAGCTCCTGGCCGCCGGCCGTCACGAGCGTGCCGCTCGTCTCGACCGCCGCGCGAAGCACGGCCGCGAGGTCCACGCGTTCTGTACGCAGGTCGAGCCGATTGGTGGTGATCCGGGCCACGTCGACCAGATCGTCGATGAGCCGGGCCATCTGCCGCAGCTGACGCTCGATCGCGGAAAGTGCCCACTGCGATTCGGGCGCGAGCGAGCCCTCGCGGTTCAGGATCTGGACGGCGCTACGGATGGGTGCCAGCGGGTTGCGCAGCTCGTGCGCGAGTATCGCCAGGAACGCGTTCTTCGAGCGGTCGGCTGTCTTCAAGGCATCCTTGGCCCGCATGTGTTCTTCTGATGGAGCCAGCAACAGATGTGCCATCCGAGATGGCGCGAGGCTGACTCTGGCGACCTGCTTCCGTCTAAGCTCTGCTACTCACGGTGGGCGGGATCGCCGACTGGCTCGATCTCGTCGAGAAAGGTCTCGGGATCGGCGTCGAAGATCCGCTTGCACTCATCGCAGCAGAAATAGAACGTCTCGCCCTCGTATACGAGCTGGGCTTCGGCCGAGTCAGGCGTGATCTCCATCATGCAAACCGGATCCAGTGCCATGGTAGCCTCCTGTCCCGCTGGACGGGGGACTCCAGCGCAAGGCCCATGCCAGCTCGAAACGCTGAAAAATTAGTGGGTTTCAACGGGTAGAGAGGCCGACGCCAGGTAAATTCTCCATGACGACCGTGTAAGATCCACCGACCGTGTAAGTTCGGCGGAAATCGTGGTCGGGGGCGACCTCTCAGCGTGCGGCGAGAAAGGCGTTCAGCCGGCCGGGATCCACTGGCTTGGTCAGGTGGGCGTCGAAGCCGGCCGAGAGCGCCTTTTGGCGGTCTTCGGCCTGGCCGTAACCGGTCAACGCGACCAGGTACGTGGCCGCCGAGTCGGGCGTCTGCCGAGCCATCCGGGCGAGGGCGTATCCGTCCACGCCGGGCAACCCGATGTCGATCAAGGCGATCTCGGGCTGGAACGTCCGAAGCTTTTCGAGCCCGCTCGATGCGTCCTCCGCCGTCTCGACCTCGTGACCGGCGTAAGTCAGGAGCAAGCAAAGGCCTTCTCGCGCGTCGGCGTTGTCCTCGACGATGAGCACCCGGCGCCGTTGACCGGGGCCCGGATCCGCCGGGATCTCGCTCGGGGGCTCTGGCTCGCTGCCCGCCACGAGGACCGGCAGCCGGACGGTGAATTCGCTCCCGTGCCCGGGACCGTCGCTCGTCACCGTCACGGAGCCGCCGTGGAGCTCGACCAGCTGCTTCACCAGCGCGAGCCCGAGGCCGAGCCCCCCGCGCGAGCGGTCGAGCGCTTGCGGCTCCTGCACGAACAGCTCGAAGACCCGGGCGCCCAGCTCGGCCCGGATGCCTTCGCCGGTATCGCGCACGGTCAGCACGGCGTTGCCCGCGACTCGCTCCGTGGTCAGGCGGATCTCGCCACCCGGTGCCGTGTACTTGAGCGCGTTGTCGAGGAGGTTGTTGATCACCTGCTCGAGGCGCGCGGAGTCGCCGTCAACCTTGACCGGGTGACCCTGGACGACGACCTGATGCTCCCGGACCCGGCCCGCTTCGCGGAGCGCGCGCACGCATCGCTCCGCCAGCAGGCGCAGGTCGACGGCCTCGCGCCGCAACGCGATCTTGCCCGCGGTCAGCCGCGCGACGTCCAGGAGATCGTCGACGAGCCGGGTGAGGCGAGCGGTCTGGCGTCCGATGATGCCGACCACGTTTCGCAGGTCGCCGCTCGTCGCGAGCCGGTCCACCACGCCCAGCGCGTTGGTGATGGCGCCGAGCGGATTGCGGAGCTCATGGCTGAGGATAGCGAGGAACTCGTCCTTCGTTCTCTCCAGGAGCTTGCGCTCGGTGATGTCGACCGACACGCTGAGGACCGCGGGCTCGCCCTCGTAGGTGATGACGTCGGAGCTCGTGAGGAGCTGCCGCTCCTCGCCGGTCTTCGTGCGGAAGGCCACCTCGAAGTCGCGCACCTGACCTCTGGCGAGCAGCTGATGAAGCAGGTCGTCTCGCTGATGTGGCGCCACCCAGAAGCCCAGCTCCGGCCTGGTGCGCCCGAGCATCTCCTCGCGGGTATAGCCGCTATGGCGCACCGCGGCCTCGTTGACGTCCAGATGTCGATGGGTCCGCATGCTGACGATGGTCATTGGCAACGGGTTGGCGTGGAACAGCTGGGCGAAGCGTCGCTCGCTCTCGCGAAGCGCCGCCTCGGCGTGGACCCGATCCGTGATGTCGACCAGGGCGGTCAGGATGCAGGAGCGGCCGTCGATGACGACGACATCGGCATTGGTGATGGCGACGATCTCGCGGCCGTGCTTGGCCCGGAAGCGCGCCTCGACGTTGCGGATCGAGCGCCCCGCGCGGAGGGCCGCCAGCCCGGCGTCGCGCTGCGACGGATCGACCCAGACGGCGATCTCCGGGACGGATCGCCCGATGACTTCGTCGCGCGAGTACCCGGTGGCGAGAAGGAAGGCGTCGTTCACCTCGACGATCCGACCGTCGTCGAGGCCGGTGACGGTGAGGATGGTCGGGCTCAGCTCGAAGACCGCCTGAAGCTTAGCGGCCCACGCGGCGTCCATCATCGCCGGAAGTCTGACGCGCTACGGCTCTCCGCGCAAGCTTCTTTACCAGGCCGTCGTCACGCCCGGCTTCAGTATCCACACATTGTCGGAGTCGAGGTGGAGTCGCCCGACTTCCTCGGCTATTCTCCGCGGCGGCTCGTCGTACGGCTCCCGCGCCAGCTCGAAGGTCCCCCAGTGGATGCCGAGAAACTTCGCCGCCCTCAGGTCGGTCCAGGCCTGGAGCGCCTCTTCCGGCGACATGTGCACGGGTTTGGCGAGCGCTCGGGGCGTGTAGGACCCGATGGGCAGCGCCGCCAGATCGAACGGCCCGAGCGCTTCACCGATGTCCTTGAAGTGCCGGTAATAGCCGGTGTCGCCCGCGAAATAGAACCGCTTGGAGCCGAGCACCGCCCAGGACGCCCACAACCGCCGCCCTTGATCCGCGAGCGTTCGCCCGGAGCCGTGCTGCGCGGGCGTGCAGACGACGGTCAGGCCTTTGATCTTCACCGATTCGCCCCAGTTGAGCTCGACCGCGTTCGTGATGCCGCGATCCGCGAGCCACTTCTTGATGCCGAGCGGCACGACGAAGCGCGGGTTGAACTGGCTGGCGAGATGTCTGACGGTCGGCTCGTCGAGATGATCGTAGTGGTCGTGCGAGATCAGCACGAAATCGATCCGCGGCAGATCGTCGAACGCGATGGCGGGCGGCGTGTAGCGTCGGACGCCCACGAAGCCGCCGAACGGGCCACTGCGGCCTGCCCAGGTCGGGTCGGTCAGGAAATTGACGCCGTCGAGCTGAACGAGCACGGTCGAGTGACCGATCCACGTCACGGTGGGCCGGCTCGAATTGTGGTGGAGCGCCGGGACGTCCGGCGCGACGGTGGGGAGCGCAGCGACGCGGCGCTCGCCGACGAGCCAGGTCCCACCGATGATCAACGAGCGGGCGCGGATCCAGAGTGACGCCCGGTGGTATTCCGGGTCGAGGTTCCGGAACTTGTTGCTGACCCGCTGGGCGGGGGGAAGGACGACGCTGGGTGTCGGTGTCGGAAGGGCAGCGGTAACCGACTGTGGTGGAGAGGCTTCGGTCGCGCCGACCACGACAGCCAGGACGAGCAACAGCACACTGTGACGCACCGTCCGCGCGACCACGAGATTCAAGCTTACACGATCGGTTCAGGCCGTTCCAGTGCTCGCCGGACTACATCTGCTCCTTGAGCGGCAGCGCCAGGAGCTCGAGGAACCGGCTCGCGAGCCCCCGTTTGTTCCAGTCCTTGTACATCACGCGCCGCGAGTTGGAGAGGTCCTCCTCGAAGACTCGCTCGAGCCGCTGGGCGGTGTCGACGTCGTAGATCGCGACGTTCAGCTCCTCGTTCAGCGCGAACGAGCGACGGTCCAGGTTGGTGCTCCCGACGGTCGACCAGAGGCCGTCGACTACCATGGTCTTCGCGTGCAGCAGCGCCGGGCGGTACTCGTAGATCTGGATGTCGCTCTTCAGCAGCTTGCCGAACCCCGAGCGGCTCGCCTGGCGAACCAGGTTGTGGTCGATGGCGCCCGGGATGATGAGCACGACCCGCACGCCACGATTCGCGGCGCCGATCAAGGTGCTGATCATCTTGTCGTCGGGCACGAAGTAGGGGTTGGTGATGTGGATGCTGTGCCGCGCCGAGGCCAGGGCGAGCAGGAACATCGTGTACATCGAGGTGCCGCCGCCGGCGGGCGAGCTGCGCACCACCTGCGCGTCGACCGAGCCTTTGAAGTCGAGGCGGCGGCGCGGGAAGTATTCGGGCCCACCGATTGCGACGCCGGTGGCCTCGAGCCAGTTTTCGGCGAACGCGCCCTGGAGCTGCTCGACCACCGGCCCCTCCAGGAGCACGTCGGTGTCGCGCCAGTGGCCTACCTGACGTCCGTTCCCGCTCCACTTCCCGCTGATGCCCGATCCGCCGGTCACGCCCACGATGCCGTCCACGACGAGGATCCGACGATGGTTGCGATAGTTCACGCGATCGATCGCGAAGGGGCTCAGCGGCCGGTAGCTCTCGACGCGGCAGCCGGCGCTGCTCATCTCCTCCCGGAGCTGGCCCGGCATCGCGAGCGCGCCGACGGCGTCGAGGAGCACGTTGACCTTGACCCCGGCCCGACAGCGCTCCGCGAGCGCCGAGGCGATCTCGTTGGCCGGCGCGCCGTCTTCGAAGACGTACTGGGCGTAATTGATCGTCCGGCGCGCCTTGCGAATCACCGCGAGCTTGGCCGGGAAGATCTCCTCGCCGTTCAACAGGATCTCCACTCGGTTACCGCCGACGACGGTCGTCCCGGTGTAGGCGCCGAGGGTCGCCGCGAACGCCGGCTGCTTGATGTCGAGCGTCGGCAGCTCGAGATGTGGCGGGACTCCCGCACAACCCATGATCAGGGTGAGAAGCAAGGCGAGACCAACCCGTGCTGAGCCGACGCGCGTCATCATCACGTTCTCCCGTTCAACGTCTTCAGTTTTCAAATCTCTGGTATCGGAGAAGAGCAAGCCAGATACCAAAATCGAGATCGATGACGTGCCAGCGGCCGAGCGAGTAGGATCTACTGTGTCGTCGAGTAACATCTACCGTCCACCACTCCTCGAGCTTCAGCACTGCGGCGGAGTCGTCGTCGCCCACGAAATCGCAGGCAGAACCGTGCATTTCCAGGCCCCGAATCGAACCGCACGGCGGCGCTGGCAAGCTCATTGCTGGTACACGAGCAGGGCGGACGATGGACGAATGGGATACCCCTGTGAGCCGGGGATCCATACAACGAACCGGAGGACAACCAACGATGCGTAGCCAATTCAAGACCGGAGCAGCGCTTCTGACCGCCGTGTTCTTCGCGGTCCCGCTCGCGGCGGGTGCCGCCGACAAGACGGATAAGGCCTCGGACAAGATGGACAAGGCCACGGACAAGGTCAAAGAGACCACGAGCGAGGTGAAGGGTACAGTCAGCGACAGCTGGCTGACCTCCAAGACCAAGATCGCTCTCTTCGCAGACGATCGGGTCAAGGGCCGCGACGTGCGGATCGAGACCGTTAACGGTGAGGTCTTCTTGCGCGGTAAGGTCGACTCGGAAGAGTCGAAGGCCGCTGCGGCGGACATCGCCAAGGGCGTCGAAGGCGTCAAGAAGGTGAAGAACGACCTCCAGGTCGTGGCCCCGGCGGCCCGCAAGACCGTCGAGACCAATGACAAGCAGATCACGAAGGCTGTCGAAACGCACTTCGCCAAGGACGCGCAGCTGAAGAAGATCGACGTCCGCACCGACGCGGGCGTGGTCATGCTGAGCGGCGAGGTGCCGAACATTTCGGTGAGCGCCAAGGCCTCCGAGATGGCGCACCGGGTGGACGGCGTGAAGTCGGTGAAGAACGAGCTCCGCGTGGCGCAGGCGAAGTCCAACTAGCCAGGAGCCGAGGTCGAGATTAAAAAAAGAGAGCGGGCGGTCCGATGACCGCCCGCTCTCGCTGCTTCTAGTACGGCCTACCGACGGGCCGGGTCGCGCATTTCCTCGTCGTACCGGTCAAAGCGCTTCTTCATCTCGCGCTCGACCTGATCGCGCTCCCACCCGTATCTCTCTTGCAGCGCGCCGGCAAGCCTATCCATCGCGCCGTCGATCCGGTCAAGATCGTCGTCGGTGAGCTTGCCCCACCACTGCTTGACCTGACCCCGCATCTGCTTCCACTTGCCGGTGAGGATGTCCTGATTCATGAGGTATCGCCTCCTTTCGGTTTTCATCGAACCAGATCAAAGCCGAGCAAAACGTATACCGCCGTCTGTCAGGTCGTCGGAGTAAGAGTTACTTGGTAAATCTTTCAGAATAGGGCTCGCTCGAGTCGCACGATCGCGTCATTGTTGCATTCGTGACCTTGGCATCGGTGGTGCACCATGCGGCTCTATCGCTGGTGCACCATGTGTGCCTCAGAGACTAATGAGCGGGGGGATGAAAATGCTCTCGACGGTTCTGATCATCATTCTGGTGCTGGCTCTCATCGGGGCCCTACCGACATGGCCATATAGCTCGGGATGGGGCTACTATCCGAGCGGTGGGGTCGGCATCATCGTGCTCGTCGTGCTCGTTCTGCTCCTCACCGGACGGTTGTAGAAGGAGGCGCTCGTGTCTAAGGACAAGTCCCTGGTCATCAAGTCGGGGTCGTTCGTGAGCGACGTCAAAGAGCTCCGCCGTCGGGCGCGCGCCCACATCGAACAGGGCGCCGTGACCGAGGGCTACAAGGCGAACCTCGAGACCGTGGTGCGCATCCTGAACGAGGCGCTCGCCACCGAGATCGTGTGCGTGCTCCGCTACAAGCGGCACTACTACATGGCGGCTGGCATCCACGCCGGCGCGGTTGCCGACGAGTTCCTCGAACATGCCACGGCCGAGCAGAGACACGTCGATCAGATCGCCGAGCGCATCACCCAGCTCGGAGGCGAGCCGGATCTGAACCCGGAGAGTTTGGCGAGCCGCAGCCATTCGGAGTACGTTGAGGGCAAAGGGCTGCTTGAAATGATCCGGGAAGATCTGGTCGCCGAGCGGATCGTCATCGAGTCGTATTCTGATATTGTGCGGTTTCTCGGCACCGACGATCCCACGACGCGCCGCATGCTGGAGGAGATCTTGGCGGAAGAAGAGGACCACGCCAACGATCTGCGCACCCTCCTCGAGTCGCTGGGCAAGGATGAGCGCTGAGGGCGAGGGCGGACATCTCGCGACCCTCGACCGGCCACCGTGGAGCCCGTGGGGTCGCGAGTACGTCAATACGCCCGACCGTTTCATCTGGGGCACCCGACCCTCAGCCCTGGCCCGCGAAGCCGCCGCGCTCACGGGCCACCGGGCGCGCGTTGTCGACCTCGGCTGCGGCGAGGGGCGCGATACCGTGTTTCTGGCCGAGCAGGGACATGAAGTGATCGGGATCGATCTCTCGATCGAGGGGCTCCAGAAGGCCCAGCGGCTCGCCGAGCGCCGCGGCGCCCACGTCCAGTGGGTGTGCGCGGCCCTGCCGGATTTGCCGGTCCGCGGCTCGTTCGACCTCGTCCATTCGTGCGGCTCGATCCACTACGTGGCCCGGGCCGATCGCGGCGCCTTGTTCGAGCGCCTGCGCGGGCTCACACGTCCGGGCGGACACCACGCGCACATCGTCTTCACGGAGCGGCGGATCTACCGCGAGAAGAACGAGGTCGTGCACTACTTCACGCCCGACGAGCTGCGCGAGGCCTACCGTGGCTGGATCATCCTGCGCCACGAGGAAGGCCTGATCCCCTGCGCTCAGGACGGTGTTCGACACGTGCACAGCGTGGAGACGATTCTCGCCCAGCGGCCGTGATCCGGTGGCCGTGCTACGCTCCGAGGGCGATGCGGCGCTCCGTCTTCGCCACGCTCGCGTGTGCCTTGCCACTCGTGCTCGCCGCGCCGACCTGGGCGGCCACCCCGCCGCCGAGCGGCGCCGTCCTCGAGGCGTGGAAGGACGTCACCAGCTTCCACGAGGACCTCGGGCGAATCGATCGAGCTCGTGACCTGCTCGAGAACGAGGTCGCACGCGCGCCGGGCCTGGACGCGCTGCTTCTCTTGTCGTGGGCCCATCTGATCTGGGCCGACTACCGGGCGCCCAGCATCGACGCCAAGCTGGCGAGCTACGAGCGCGGCCGCGACACCGCCAGGCGTGCCATCGACATGGCTCCGCGCAGCCCGGAGGCCCACCTCTGGTATGCCGCGAATCTCGGCCGCTGGGCGATCACGAAGGGGAAGCTGCACGCCGCCTTCCTTCTGTCGACCTTGCGGCAGGAGATCCAGACGATCCTCGAGCTCGACCCGAACCACGTTCCGGGTCTGTCGCTCGCTGGATCGTTTTACCTCGAGACTCCCGGCATGTTCGGCGGTGACGTGCCGCGCGCCGAGGGCTACTTGAGGAAGGCGCTCTCATTGGACCCCCACTTCACGCGCGCCCGGGTGGAGCTGGCCCGCTGCCTCATCGAGGAGGGCAAGTATGACGAGGCGCGAGAGCAGCTGAAGGGCGTCATCGACGAGCGGCAACCGAGCTACATCGCCGACTGGGTCATGCGTCACCGACCCACCGCGGAGCGCCTGCTGGCCGAGATCCGCTC
>Ga0209804_1001618_pt1 | contig 14439 bp, 12 predicted proteins | sample GraSoiAngelo_139_FD_185896 | JGI IMG/M metagenome (GOLD analysis project Ga0209804, IMG submission 185896) | Grasslands soil microbial communities from the Angelo Coastal Reserve, California, USA - 14_0929_12_20cm (SPAdes) (version 2) | ecosystem: Environmental > Terrestrial > Soil > Grasslands ... | reverse complement strand
TATCAGGGAACGTTCGCCCAGTGGACATATTCCAGGTAAATGGCGATTCTGGGAGTGCCTTCGTCAAAGGAGGACCTTTTAGCGCGGCAAGCAGCCACTCCGATGTCTTTCGCCGAATTTGTAGAGGTGACCCCACGCCACCTTACTCTCCAGCCAGCGCTCCGGACTCTCCAGCCAGCGCCCTGGCAACTGAAGTTAGCTTTTCACAAGCTTTTCATAGCTTTGCAAAGAGAGGCGACGAAAGCCACGAAAGCGACTCCACGTGAAACCGCTTTGCTGTTCGCCTCCCCTTTCCGTGGCGGGTCACATCGGCAGTTCTTGGGGGAGGGGATGCCATCCATCACCTCGGATTTCGAGAGCGCAATTTCATCGCGTGCGCAGCTCAGGCTCGGCACCCAGCGCACGATCTTACGGTACAGGGTAGCGAGCGAAGAGCGCCCGCGCGTGACCTGCCGGAATTTCTCCCTCGGCTCTACGGCGATGTCGACCTGGACCCAGAGCTGCGCGTGGCTTCAATTGGAGTCATTTCGTTCTCTATTATTATGCCATGTCCATTAGTAATGGACAGACTGTCATTTGTGGACAGTGCCCGTGGCGTTCAACCCCGCCCCGGCCCCAAGCACTTCCCCGCTGCAGCTCGGTCGGCTGCCTTATTCTGCAGACGCAGTCAACGATGCGTACCTGAAGACCGCCACGGATGCGACCGTTGGGCACGTGAGCACACATAGCATGAGGCACACTTACAGGGCATGGTTGGACGCGGTAGGAACGCCCATTGCCGTGCAACAGAAACTCATGCGGGCACGCCGACATCAGAACGACGTTGAACGTCTACGGCGATGTGGTTACGGATGAAATGACCCAGGCACGTCGCAAAGTGGTGGGCCTGCATTATCGAGGGTATAACGGCAGGTGCCGCCGCTAACTCATTGAAAGATGGCGGAAGCGTGTGCGAGTCGAATCCGCGTGAAAACGCAAATTCAACAACATACAGGACGGATGACGCCTAAGTCCTTGAAGAGCGCTGGTAATCACGTAAACAGCACGCGAATAGCACGCAGGCCTATCCGATCAGCGAGGCACCCAGTCCGGGTGACCTCGCGACCTGAGGTGTTCGACTGATTCCAATCGAGTCCGTGCTACGGCTTCGAATATCGGAATTCATCTCGCACCTCCTTGCGGAATTCCGCTGCCAGAGAGCACGAATGAATGGCGGATTCCTAGTTCCATCAGTGGCTGCCACCCTCGGCTATCTGCAAGTCTAGCCTCACACGCTCTCCGTTGATCAGCACCGTTCCGGCATCAATCAGCTGCTGACCCGTGCAGTCAAATTTCTCGTAACAGCGCAGCGCGGAGAACGGGAAAAAGAATTCAACCGCTTGCGAGCTGGCAGTGTTGTCGGTTTTGCTGGCCAAGTGGAGATTGGTGCTGAAGCCGATGCCGTCGAACTGGCAGTCATCTTTGAAGTAACCCAGCACCGAACGGATCAGATGCGACACGTGGTTGTCGAAGGCCAGCGCAGCCAATCTGTAGCGTGATCCTCCGGGTGGTTCTGCCAGGTTGGTGTTGATGGAAAGCTGCAAGTACACAGCCTTGCGGAAGGCAACAAAGCTTGGAGGTGCATAAGAAACGAAGTGCGCCTGGTGATCGAGTTCCTTCACCATGCCCGCGAGATCTTCTTTCTTCGCAGCCAGTAGGGACGCCAGCGCTTGTGGCGATGTATCGCGCGTGGGAGCGGGCGGGTCGGCAGATTTGGGCGTCTTTAGGGTGGGTGCTGGAATCGCACCCGGCATCTTTTCGTCGGTTCCGCGGGCTATTTCCACGCCAACGGAATTACCGGACGGCGGAGGGTCCGACGGCTCTGCGGCCGACTGCTGGGCGGTGAGTTGTGGACCCTCACCACTGAGCCAGATGGTTACCGGTTTGGCATTCAGATAAAACTCGCTTTTCAATAAGGCCGCCTGCTGCTCGTTTTCGTCCTTGCCTGCCACCAGCTGGATTGCGGATTGTGGCGACAGAACTACCACCAGGTTCTCCGGCCGCTCCATGGAGACCTCCATCACTTTTCCGAGAATGTGGTGAGAGATTTCAAAGGCATATCCCTGCACGCTGGTATTGTTCTGAAAGCGCGGCACAGCCACTTTCAAGATGGGAAACACGATGTTGCGAAAGGTCTCTCGCGCCCGTTGCTCCGGGCCCATCTTTTCCGTGGAGTAGGCAGCGTAGTAGTTCCCCGTGATCTCCAGAACAGTTTTGCCTGTGTAGCGGTCGAAGCGAATGGAGCGCTGGTCTGCCCTCTTCTGGCGTTGCTCGTCGAGATCGAGCCGGCGGCTCAGGTAAAACGAATATTCAGTTGGAATGGAAACAACGTCGGCACCCAGCTGCTTGAGATCGTCCATATAACGCTCCTGGAGAGCGCGCAGTTCGGGATCTTTGATCTCGAGCGGGGAAACAACCTGAGCAAAAGCTAGAGGCAGAACGCCAGATAACACAAACAACAGCAAGCTAATTCTTCGCATAGACGAGTCCGGGAGTTTTGTAGGGCGGATCGGAGATCGCACGGATGTAGGAAATCAGCGCCTGGATCTCCGTCTTGCTGAGAGTATACCCGTAGGGCGGCATCAACGGTGACTTATTCAGCGCGGGGCCGCCGTGATTGATGATCGCGGTCAGCTCCGAGTCGCCCATCTTGTTTAGCGTCCCGCCTTCCCCGAAGGGGTGCGGCTTGACTTCGAGGTTGTCGTAGTTGGAGACGCGTTCAGGAGTCGATTCCGAATTGTGGCAACGATCGCAGTACTGGTCGTTCAATTGCCAGCCCAGTACCTGCTGATAGCCGAGCGCGATTTCTTCCAGCTTGAGTTCTACCCTTTTCTGCGCCTTGTTAACAGTTTTGGCGGTGATTTGATATCGTCCAGCCATTTCGCCGAGAGATACGTTCGTCGCGAATTGCCCACTGGAATCGGTAACTCCGCTGACAGGATCAAGCGTAACTCCCGCCGGTCCGCTGAATGCAACCGGAGCTCCAGGCACTGCATTGCCCTGCTGGTCATTTACTTGCACCACGACCGGTTGTGGCAGGATGGTCCCGACGGCAGCGACTTGTTTGCCGCCGCTTGACTCCACCAGCGCCGATCCGTAAGCGCCAGCCTTGGGAGCCGGCTCGGAGAGTGTCTTGCGGGCGCATCCTGTGCTTAACAGACCGGCTGAAATGAAGCCAAGTAACAGTAAGTATCGCGTCATTTCTTCTTAGCCTCCGCGGAACCCTTCTGATTCATGAGAAACGCTGTCAAGGCTCGAGCGTCGTCGTCACTCATATTCCGGTTCGGGTCGGTAGTTCCCGGACGCAGCGCCTGCGGGTTCTTCATCCAGTGGTAAACCCAGGCGGAGCTGAGGCGCGACCCAACCTGCGTCAAAGTGGGACCTATGTAACCCTTGTCATTCTTCGGATCAACGATGTGGCACGACTGGCAGGCGTATTTGGAATAGAAAAGTTGCCTTCCCTGCTCGACCTGCGTGGGCGAGAAACCGGTGAGTGGCATGGAATCACGATCCACTGCCGGACTCTGATAGACCGTCATGATGTAGTCGGTCAGTTCGTTGATTTCGGCGTCGGTCAGATTGAATCTTGGCATTCGGCGAATCAACGCTGGACGCAGCGTGTTGGGATTCTTCAGGAAGTCTATGAGCCATTGACGCTGAACCGAGCTGCCTTCCCAGCTGAGGTCGGGCGCCATATCTCCGCCATGGCCATTGATACGATGGCAGCTGAAGCACGCCAAATCGCGCATCAATTTGCCGGCCTTGCCCGCGGGCTGATAGTTGGAGTCCGGCGTCCCTGCCACGGTAAGCGCGGGGGGCAGGCTGTGGGAGCGTTCATTCAGCGACAGCAGAGCCGTCGTCAGCGAATCGATCTGCGCCGACGAGAAGGTGTACTGTGGCATCTTCAAGGCGGGCGAAGAGGCGCGTGGATCACGGATTTTTCCGGCAATGTAGTCGGGCAATGTGTGCGGCATGCCTTGCGAAAAAATCAGTTGGTTGACGGCCTTGCTGCCGATGCGGCTGAGATCTGGCGCGAAGTTCTCGGGCTTCTTGATCCCGCTAATCTCATGGCAAGAAGCGCAACCGTAATCAGTTACCAAATGCTTCCCGTGTGCGATCTGTTCTGGAGTTGACGGATCGAGATGAACATTGGCCAAAAGATCGGAGTCGCTTTTGGCTTGCAGGAATCCCGCCAAGGTGACGACCTGTTGATCGTTGAAGCGGTAATGCGGCATGGCGGTTTCAGGATCGTAGGTGTCGGGATTGCGCAACCAGGCCTGCAGCCACGTCGGTTTTACCTTGCTTCCTACGCGCGTTAATTCGGGACCTACATTACCGCCGACCAGGTTTCCTGCGGTGTTTTGCACAGCGTGGCACGAAGCGCAGAAAGACTCACCGTAGAGGCTGGCGCCGGCACTGGGGTCAGGCGCGGCTTTCGCATTGAGCCCCACGGTATCACCGGTCACAGGGGTACTGTTGGCGATGAGGAAAGCGGAAATATCGCGCGCTTCATCGTCATTGAATTTGAAATTTGGCATCGTGGCTGTCGCGGCGTATGCCTTCGGATCTTTCAACCAGGCGAAAATCCATTCGCGCGAAGTCTTGTCTGCAATGTGAGACAAAGAAGGTGGATCGTCCGTCGCCTTCATCGTCGTCCCATCCGGCAATTTCACCGTGTGGCAATGCACGCATCCATTAGCGGTAAGCAGATGCCGGCCTTCATTCAGTGTTGGCGTGCCCGTCAGCTCCCAGCGATGGCATTGTCCGCAGGAGGACTCGATGTACTTTGCAGGAAGGACCGGTTGCTCCCAGGCAAGGGTGCTGCGGTGAGCCTCTTGTACCGTCGTCGCTGGGCCCTGCCCCCGATGACACATCACACATCCGAACTGGTCCAAGGAATGCGGTATCACTGGATGCTTGCGAAACGGTTGCGTGCTGACATCCACCAGGCTGGCTTCTTTCAAGCCAACGTGGCAGGTGGTGCAGCGATCAACAACCCCGAGTTCCGGTAACCAGACCTGCTGGATATCGCCCTGAAAATGGCGCTGCAAGGTGACAGCCTCGCCGCGGCCTCGGATCATTTTCAGGTACTGCTTCTGATAATGTCGCCACTCGCTAAAATGGTTCTTCGCCGGAGCAATCGCTAGAGAGATCAGGAGCACGAGGCTCACGGTTCCAAACGCTCGAACACTGTCGCCAAACAATTGTTGCCAGAAGGAGACGAATTTGCTTGTGAGTCCCACGTGTTCCTCTTAGTAACGTGTCCAGGGCCAGACCCAGGACCAGCCGGGTCCGCGGAAGAAAGTGCCGATCGCGGTCAGAACGATCAGCTCAAATAAAAACCAGCTCATGATCCAGAAAGAAAGCGGCTTGGAAGCCAGGTAGCGGCGGAAAGTGGAGCGCGAATTCAGCGAGCTCTGCCCCGCCAATATCATGAACGCGGCCACGATCAGGGTCGGCACGAGGGCTACATACACATGAAACAAGAAAAGAAATACGCAGAGTGCAACGGCGGCGGCGTAGAAGATCTTCAGCCGGCGGTCGCGGTCCTTCAGGAACACGCCCTCGGCTTCGATGTTGATGTTGAAGTATGGGATGATGATCAGAGCTATGACGACGAGTCCGGGTGCCAGTACGCCCGCCACGACCGGCGGGAAGTAATGCAACATTTCCTGCAGCCCAAGGAAGTACCACGGAGCCTTGGCGGGATTCGGCGTATGCGAAGGATCGGCAAGACCTTCCAGCGGTGCATTGAAGGCTAACGCAATCCACACCAACACGACTGCCAGCACTTCGATAGCGACCACGGCGCGAAACAATACTTCTGGAAAAGTCTGGAGAGTCTCTTCTTCCACCGCTTTCACTTGCGCTGAGGTGCGGCGCGTAATAAAAACAACCCGTCGCGGGGCCTTCTTGGCATTGGAGTCCACGCCGGTGACGAAGTCTCTCGAATCGCTCATTGCGCCTCCTTGCCCACCGGAGCAGCCCGGGCACGAAGTGTGGCCGGCTCGCTCGGATGCGCGTACAGTCCGCCATCCTTGCGAATTCGCCAGAAGTGGATTGCGATAAAGAAGATCGCCGTGAGGGGCAGGATCATGCAGTGCAGTACGTAAAACCGGAGCAAGGCATTAGCGTTGACAGAATTGCCGCCGAGTAGAAGGAAGTGAATCCTGTTGCCCAACAGGGGCACCGCGGAAGCAATGTTCGAGCCTACGGTAATGGCCCAAAACGCCAGCTGGTCCCACGGTAGCAGATAACCCGTGTAGCTCAACAAAAGTGTGATCAGAAGAAGGATGACGCCGATCACCCAGTTGAACTCGCGCGGCGGACGATATGCGCCACGGTAGAACACCTTGAACATGTGCGCAAACACCAGAAAGACCATGGCGTGGGCCGACCAGCGATGCAGATTGCGCAGGAATAATCCGGAGGACACCACGAACTGCAAATCCTTGGCATCTGCATAGGCCTGAGGCACGGAAGGATGGTAATAGAGCATGAGGAGAATTCCGGTGATGACCAGGATCAGAAATGTTCCCAACGTCAATGTGCCCAGGTACCAGGTGGCGCCGACGCTCACTATGCGACGCCGGACCTTGGTGGAAAACAGGTGCAGGAACACGTTCTGCTGAATGGCCAGCGAGCGGTGTAGCGTGCTTGTGCCTGTTCCGCTGCGGAAGATGGAGCGCCAAACCCGCGTGTCGCGTAGGTCGTCGAAATATTGTGTAACCGTCTTGGCCATCTTCAAACCCTCACAAACTGCAACGGGCGAATGTCGGTGGACCGGTCCACCATGAGATCACCGTCATCGTTAACCCACATGCGCTTCCAGGGAAGGGGCTTGGGCGCCGGGCCTTCGATCTTCTGCCCATTCTGCTGGAACCTGCTGCCATGACACGGACAGGCGATGATCCCCAAGTCCGGTTTCCACGCCGTGAGACAGCCCAGGTGCGTGCAGACCGCGCTCAGCGAAAAGAAACCTTCCTTTGCATGAATGATGTAAATACCTGAATTCACATCCAGCGTCACTGAATCGACGGGATAACTTTCCGGTTTGCCAGCGTTGATCGTCGGAGAGGGCTCGTACAAAACATTGGGCGAGAGGAACTGATAGGCGAACACCGCGGTGCCGGCCGCCGCGATGCTCAGCGATCCAAGTCCCAGCTTGACGAAGAAGGCGCGCCGGTTCAGACCGGCTGCGGATTCTGGTAGATGTTTTTCGTCTGCCATGGCTACCTCGAAGAACCTCCTGTCGTGACTGGTGCTGCAGCTGGCGGTTTTGGCCTCAGAGCTGAATCAATGGCTTGAATGGAAATCAGGCCAGTGGGTTCCGCCGCAATCAGGTTGTAAGACTCCATGGCGATCGTTCCCACGGGACAACGCATCGCGCACAGGCCGCAGCGAATGCAGCGCGTCTCGTCCTTGAGCATGGCCGAACCGGTTACGATGTTGAGTTCATCCGCCGCAACTTCATCCAGCTCGACGCCGAAGCACTCCTGGTTGTCGCGGATGTGCTGCACGGTTTCCGGTGTAAACTCGATACGATCGAGCGAGACCAGTTCGAGACAATTTTCCGGACATACATCCACGCACCCGCCGCACAGAATGCACATCGAGCCATCTTCAGGAGTGCCTTCGAACACCGTATTGACCCAGCAATGGAGGCAGCGCTGGGCTTCCTCCATTGCTGACTGTGCATCGTAACCAATCTCGACTTCGGTCACGCCGGTACGTCGCTCCAGCGGCAACATGGGAACGGGCTGGCGATTGATGTCAAGGTAGTCCAGCGGCATGCCGTGGCGCTCCAGAATTTCAACCTCAATGATCGGCTCGGGATGTCTGCGGCCGCGCAGATACTCGTCAATTCCAATAGCGGCGCGCTTGCCGTCGGCGACGCTGTCGATAATCAGGCGGGGCCCGAATACGCAGTCGCCGCCGGCAAAGATGCCCGGCGCGGAGGTCATCAAGGTATCGGGGTTGACGGCAATCAGGCCGCGCGGTGAAATTTCGACGCCGTCTTCCGGCTTCAAGAAGTCCAGGTTGGGGGCCTGTCCAATGGCCATGATGATGGTGTCGCATTCGATCTGGGCTTCGGTACCTTCGTAGAATGCCGGATTAAAACGCTTGTTCTGATCGAAGACCCACTTGGTTTCGAGCGTCTCGAGAGCTGTGACCTTTCCATTTTTTCCCAAAATGCGCTTGGGCCCGAATCCGGGGTGCACGATGATGCCTTCGGCCTCGGCCCCTTCAATCTCTTCCAGGGCGGCCGGCATTTCGTATCGTCTCTCGAGGCAGACGATATTCACCTCCCGCGCGCCCATGCGTAGGGCGGAAAGCGAGATGTCGACCATTTCACGGGTGGCGATCGCAGCGACGTTCTCCTGAGATGGTTCGAGATCCTGGATCCCAGCAGCGTGCTGCTTGACCACTTCACGGGCCGCTGACCGAGCAACGTCCATTGCGACATTTCCGCCGCCGATGACGATGACCTTCTTTCCAATCGTGAACTTGTATCCGAGGTTTACGTTGAGCAGGAAGTCGATGCCTTTGTGCACTCCATCCAGATCGGTGCCCGGAATGCTAAGGTCGCGGCTGCGATGGGCGCCGACTGCGACCATAACGGCGTCGAATCCGTGCCGTCGCAAATCCGAGACCATAAAATCGCGCCCGGCAGCATGATTCAGCTTGAGCGTGACATCGCCTGTCTCAAGAATTTCGCGCACCTGCGCTTCGACTACGTCACGAGGCAGGCGGTATTCCGGAATTCCGAGATATAGCATCCCGCCGGCAACCGGCGCAGCCTCGAAAATGGTTACGGAATAGCCCATCAGCGCCAGATCATGTGCAGCGGAAAGGCCCACCGGCCCACCACCGACAACCGCAACTTTGAAGGGCAGCTTCTTTTGCCCGCGCCCCGCATTGATATCTAGGCGATGCTTGGACTCCGGTCCGTAGCGCTCGGTGAGAAAACGCTTGAGAGCTCTTATAGAAATGGGCTTATCGATTTCGCCCCGACGGCAGGCTGTCTCGCAGGGATGCGCGCAAACCCGGCCACAGATGCTGGCCAGGGGATTGGGGTCGCGCGCAAAGCGGTAGGCTTCCTCGAAACGTCCTTCCGCGATCAGACCGACATAGCGCCCGGCATTGGTGTGGGCCGGACAAGCCATCATGCAGGGGAAGTTGGTGTTGAGCCAGTCTGCGTCGACCTTCTTATTTTTGTAGCGCTTCAGCATGGGGCGTGCCGTAGCTCCGATCGCAAGATATAAATCACTGGGGAGCGGAGGAGGAGGCCGCTCCCCATTCAGGCCTACTTGCTCAGGGTGAAATCTGCCTTGGTGTCGCCGGATACAGTCACCGGCTTGGATTGATTCTTGGCGCCTTCATGCCAAGTGGTTACGGTGTAACTGCCGTCGGGAACGTTTTCGATTCTGTAATTTCCAGACTTGTCGCTGGTGGCGTGGTACGGAGTGGGCACGACCACGATGTACGCCCCCATTTCTGGGTGCACATTACATAGCAGCGGCACCGCGCCAGGATTGTCGAATTTGAAGTCGCGCTTTTCGCCTTGGGGCCACGTGCCCAGGTTGTGCCCCAGTTTCTTGTTGCCGCCAATCGAAGTCCAGAAAACGTTGTGAGCCACCTTGTCGCTGTTGAGGAAGTCGACGGTGGTGCCCTGTTGCACGACCATCAAATGGGGTTGGAACATCAATCCCTTCTGGTCCATGACGGGATGCTGAGGGGGGGCGGGGAAAGTCTTTCCCTGAATGGCATCAAGGTAAACCACGGATTCGCCTGAGACACCGGAAACTTTGCCGCTGATCGTTCCCGCGCTGGCCGGCAGACCCAGCGCAACAACGATTACCATCAGGACGATAAGATTGCGGTTCATTGTTTCTCCTTGTTGTTTGAAGTGAGGGTGAGGGTTCGCCTCTCCAGTTTCAGTACACGAACTCCAGGCCCGCCACCGCCGAGTTCGTCCGGAACGGGTTGGTTAGTGGCGTAGTCGTTCCCGGCGCATATACGATCTGCTGCGGGCGAATCTGGTACTCGAATGACGTCTTGATGTTGGCGTGAATCAGGAACTGGACTCCTGGCGTAAACCGGTTGCGGTTGGCGTGGAACGGCGAGAGGAACGGCGACGGTGGAGGCGCCGATGCATCGGCCCCGATACCATTCAGATAGTCCCAATGTGAGTTGACGTTATCCCAGCGCATAATGGCCATCATCCACGGCAGCACCAGGTAGTCCGCTTGCAGAAAGCCGCCGCTGTACTTCACGGGATGGATCCCGATGAATCCCACGGGCAGAGTGGAACTCTCGGGAATAAACGGAATTAGGTTTCGGTCGCGACCATAGAGATATTGTCCGAACAGATTGAACGTCCGGTAGTTGAAGCTGAAGTCTGCACCCGCACGATAAAACGGCTCACGCGCCGTGATGACTCTCTGCGTCACCCCATCAGGCTCCACTCCTGTAGCTCGCTGCACCGACCGGCCATAGAAGTAAAGCGTCCCCAGATTCAGGTACGTGTGGTCCCGCGGTCCGGTCGCTCCCGCTGCCTGGATCTCGTTTCGGCTGGCCGGATCACGCTCTAGGTTGAACCGGTAGGAGAACCTTCCGTACAAGTCCTTGAAGTTGGAATCGGAAGCAAAGCTGGTCTGCGGAGAAACATTGGCGGGGCTGGCGGTGGTTCCGCTCGTGTTCTGGTTCACAATAGCCAGCGAGTAGTGATACCCGCGATAATTGTGACCGCCGCTGAGCTCCACCCCCTGTGCAGGACTCGAGAACGCAAATCCGTTGTTGACGTTGTCGCTGGGCGTGCCGAAGTTCGTCTGATCATAAATATCCCATCCGCTCAGGTTCCAAGTGCGAGCCTGGCTGAAGGGAATATCGAGTTCGAATTGACCGAACCGCAGGCTGAGCGCGTCCGTCGGAAGCTTCAGAAGCCGGCCCAGGTTCACAAATTTCAGGTAGGCGTCCCCCAGCCCGCCGTTGCTATTTGCACCCGCCACGCTGAAGTCATCGTCCACCCAAAACGCGATATCGCTGCCAAAGTTTCCCGCAGTAAAGATACTGAACAGGCCCGTCTGAAAATCCGTGCGTGGGATGAAAGGTCCGACCATCCCGGGTGCCAACTGATTATTGAAGGCATTTCGGTTCCTGCTGAGCACTTGAAAGAAGTGGTTATAGCGCAAACCAATCGCAGGCAAGCCCGGGATGGTCCCTGGCCAGATGGTGTGCGGCCACAGGTCCTTCTGTGCCGGAGCGCCGAGTAGCACCGGCGGGACCTTGATAAAGCTCTCGTCGTCTTTGGGAAACTTGAAGCCGGCATCCTTAAACGCCTTGCCGAAATCGTTGAGCTTGGGAAAATCCACATGACAAGTGCTGCACGAAGTGCCGTACTGGCGCGAGAAAGCCGGGATAGCATAACTGCTTCCGGTCAGCAGTAGTATCAGGATGAAAGCAAAGAGTAGGGACACCCGATGCCGCGTACCCATCTGGTCGCCTCCTTGGCTGTCGAAGTTGTGGGCCTTCCCTTCCACTACAAGGCCCCGATTCGATCGGTATTATCGCGGCAGCTTCGGAGGCTTGCAGCGTCCGGCATCACGAACGCGTGTGATCACGATCACATTTTCGGAAGCGTTAACGTTTTTCGTCTTATAGGGTTGCCAAGAGCAACCGGGCCCAAGGCACGAACACACCAGCGGCCGCGAGACCTGGTTTTGGTAAGCACCCGGGAATGAATGGATTGGGGTGATCGCTGCTCGTTTGGGGAGTCGGTATTCCCTTCCCACTGACGAACTCGATGCGACGACCGAGAGCGCTGAATCCTCTCGGTGGGGAGACTTCTCGGCTACTTCAAGTGTTTTTTATCGCACTGCAGTTGGCCGACGCCTTGCCGACCTCGACCCGAGGTTCGAATATTTGTGTGGTCGCTAGAGCACGTGAGACCAAGCACAACGCCTTGGCTTTCTGCAAGAGACTGATCGCCCGCTCCCGTTTCTCTTCATCGAGAATCGTTAGGTTGGGACGGATGACGATCTCGCTGAAGCTATAGCCGGTGCCTGTCTTGGTCACGGTCCCCTCCGCCGCGACCTCCAAGTCCGAATAATCGAATTTCGAGTACTTCGCGATTGCGTGGAACGTCGTCGTAAAGCAACCCGCGAGCGCAGTCATCAACAAGTCTTCCGGTGTCCAGCGGCCTTCCAGACCGCCAAACTGCGGTGGTGCGGTGAAATGAAGTGCAGTCGGAGCCGAATCGGACTTGGCGAGGCCCGTCTGTCCGGAAGTCCACCAAGCTAAAACGTGGTATTTATGTTCATTTTCCATTCAAGTACTTCTCCTAGGCTAGGTCGTGCCGAAGGTCGTGGGTGCAACTCCATTCTGAGAATCGGTCTTTTAGGATCACTCCAGGTTCCTCCCACCCGTTGCGCAACGCTGGGGAACACGGCCAAGTCCCCGCATCTGAAAATTGATGCTGATGCGTCACGAAAGCTTGGCACTACGCGCGAAACGGTCAGCCGCCTGTTCTCTGATTTCAAGAAGAAGGAGCTGTGGCAATTGAATGGTTTCACCCTGATCCTTCGCAATAAAGCTGCGTTAGAAAAAAATGGCGAACTCCTGACTGCCTCCTGTGCTTGCCACTCTGCGCGTGAACGCCACGCGACCCTGTTTCCTAAGTTGCGGCAACCTTCATGGATTCGTCGCACTCCTCCAGCAACGGCCCTGTCGATGTCGAAAGCTGCTGTTCGATCCGGGCGATGTGGCTGCGCAACCAGCCGGCGAGAGCTTCTTCCATTTCCAGCTGCGTGCCGCAGCGATAGAAATAATCAATGGTTTCCCCTTTTTCATTGAGCGGGATAAACCGGCAGGGCGAGCTCTCATTCTGCCGTTCAACCGGAACGAACTTCATCAGCAAACACTCGCTGCACGGATGCGGCCGGGCAGGGTCGCCAAGGTTCGGACAACTGGGTGAGTCTTCGAAGATGTAGGTCGGACGCCAAGGTGTACGGGGAGAGCGCCCGTAGCCTCCGTCTTCCAGGAATCTCAGCTCGAACTTGAGGAGCTCCAAAATGTCGCGCTCGTGTTGCACCATAAGCCACCTCTTATGAGCCAGTGTCGCAAATCAACTCGTTAGCTTCCATGACCTTGATCACCCTCGTCGGTGATCAAAATCACACTCCAGAAGGGAGACCAATCGGGGGGCATTGCCTGTGATCACAATCACTCTGCACGGTGCGAACGCTCACAGCTTTGCTTTGCCTTGCTTTCCTAGTATTGCTGACATGCCATGCAGCTTTTGTGCTGACCGTGGGAAGGGGAGTGTGACGGTCTAACAAATCCTGATACGGCACAACGCCCCCCCCGAGGCCAATATGTACCTCTTCAAGTCACGAGATTTCGGTGTCCGGCCGTTGCTGGCCATCTGGGAGGTTACCCGAGCGTGTGATCTCCAATGTGTGCATTGCCGGGCAAGCGCCCAGCCGAAACGCCATGCCCTGGAACTCTCCACGGCCGAGGCCTTCAATTTTATCGATCAGGTGGCGTGTATGCGTGTGCCGCTGTTCGTGCTCACTGGTGGCGATCCACTCAAGCGCCCCGACTTGCAGACGATAGTCCAGTACGCTTGCCATCGCTCCGTGCGAACCTCATTGACACCGAGCGCTACGCCGCTGCTGACCCGTGAGGCGGTCTTCCAATTGAAGGAGAGCGGCCTGATGCGTCTGGCCCTCAGCCTGGATGGCTCCAGCGCGGAATTGCAGGACGGATTCCGGGGTGTCGCCGGCTCCTGGCAGCGAACCCTGGACGCGGTCAAATGGTGTAATGAGGCGAAACTTCCCGTACAGGTCAATACCACGGTGACGCGCCACAACCTTCCCGATCTCGACAACCTGGTCGAATTGCTGACTTCGCTCAAAGTGGTCCTATGGAGCGTGTTTTTCCTAGTGCCCACTGGGCGCGGACAGATTTCCGACCTGCTTTCACCGGAGGAGCATGAGGCTGTCTTCGCCAAACTGTATGCGGCCTCGAAGCGTGTTCGCTTCCACGTCAAGACTACCGAAGGACAACATTATCGGCGTTATGTCATCGAGCGGCGCGCCCAAGCTGCGCAATCCAATTCGGCAATTGCGGATCTGATCGCCCATGCTCCTTCGGGAGCTAATGATGGAAAAGGCTTTGTCTTTATCAGCCACACGGGCGAAGTATATCCCAGCGGGTTCTTGCCGATTTCAGCAGGCAACATCCTTCGGGAGCCGCTGGCCGACATCTACCAAAACTCCCCTTTGTTCTTGTCCCTTCGCGACAGCTCACAATTAAAAGGTAAGTGCGGATGCTGTGAGTTCCGGAACGTCTGTGGGGGCTCGCGGGCGCGCGCCTTTGCACTCACTGGGGATCCCC
>Ga0209804_1001615_pt1 | contig 14449 bp, 20 predicted proteins | sample GraSoiAngelo_139_FD_185896 | JGI IMG/M metagenome (GOLD analysis project Ga0209804, IMG submission 185896) | Grasslands soil microbial communities from the Angelo Coastal Reserve, California, USA - 14_0929_12_20cm (SPAdes) (version 2) | ecosystem: Environmental > Terrestrial > Soil > Grasslands ... | reverse complement strand
GGTCGTCCTTGCTCCACCCGTCGGTTGCGAGTTCGCGGACTTGCGCGAGCAGGTCGCTGACGTGCTGGCGGCGCCGTACCACCTCGCTCATTCGGTAGTCGGTGAGGCGCGCGTGGAAGCGGTGATCCCCCAGACTGCTGGCCGCGACGGGATAGGCCTCGTCGTACCACTCATAGGCACTGTGAGCCATCGTGCGAAGGTCCCCGGGAGCTGCAGCGAAAACCGACAAGGGAAAAAGAGCGATCGCGGCGAGCAGCGCGTAAGCGGTGCGCATCTGTGCAGTCTCCTGTTTGGAAAGGGCAGGTGCTGGCTGCAAGGAAACGCATTGTACGCGACAGCCTACTTTCGACTCGCTCGCGCTGCGGCAAAGCGAGCCGTCGACCTTTCTCGATGAACGCACGAGAAACTCGTGTGGATTTGCCGTGCAAACCGGACCTTGAGTCGCATCCAACCGGCTGGCGCAGTCGAGCGTGCCGTGCTCCTCAGCGTCGATAGGCCTGTGAAGTGCAGGCGCCGCTTGTGCTGCGCCTCAGGGTCCTGAGTAGTGACATCGGGACAGGCCTTGACCGGACAATCCTATGCACTATGATTGGCTACTATTGCCGACCAAGCCCATGAAAATCTCAGCCAAATACAAGGCCATCTCTGTCACCGTGCCTGCCGAAATGGAGGAAGCGCTCGCGGAAGTCTGCCGGAAGGAAATCCGGAAGAAATCCGAGGTGGTGACGGAAGCGCTGCGTCTGTACTTCCGAGCGCGGGGCGGGAAGCCACACGTCTGGTCTCTCGTCATGCCGACGGGAGAGCAGGAGCGGGCGCAGATCGACTACGGCGCCTTTGCAGACGAGTGGGGCAGCGAACACGACGCCGTCTATGACAAGCTCGGGAAGTAGGTTCAAGCCGTGGGACGTCGTGGCCGTTCCCTTTCCCTACAGCGACCAAGCTACCGACAAGGTCCGTCCGGCCGTTGTGCTTTCCTCGCCGCGGCATATGCAGGGGACCGGTGTTTGCTACCTCGCGATGGTAACGAGTGCCGCCAACCCGCGGTGGCCCGGGGATGTGCCAGTCAGCAATCTGCGTGGCGCAGGGCTCCCGGCGCCCTCGGTGGTACGGCCCGCCAAGATCATGACGCTGAACGATTCACGCATCGTGAAACGACTCGGGGCGCTGCCCAAAGCTGACCAGTCGCACGTGGTCGCGGCCGTCCGGGTGTTCCTGGCACACTAGCAATCAGACGCTGATCCGCGGCTGCACCGGCCATGAAGATTGATCTCGACCGATTGACCGAATCCGAGCTCATCGACCTCAACCACCGCATCGTCGCTCGTCTGCAGATGTTCGCCCAGCTGCGCGCGCATACCTCGATGCTCGAGTTCAAGGTTGGCCAGCGCGTGAGCGTCCAGGCCGAGCACGGACCTCGGATCACCGGGATACTCGTGCGGTATAACAAGAAGACGGTAAGCCTCGTGACCGACGACGGACACCGCTGGAACGTGTCGCCGGCTCTGCTGCAGCGCGCGGCGGCGACGGTTAAACCGAGCGGCCCGAACGCGCAATCCCAGAACGTGCTCGCATTCCGCAAGGAATGATTCTCCGAACGTGGCGAAATGGAACCGCTGACAGGACAACGAGCAGCACTTTGCGGGACTCAGGGTCATCAATCCGTTGCGGGATGCCAGCCACTGGCAATGGCGCGCCGACTGAGAGATTATTGATTCATATGGCAACAAAGAAGGCGGCATCCAACGGTCGCAAGAAGATCAGTGTCCGCGGCACGCGGGTACCGATGTTCGATAAGGATTTCACAATTATTCGATTTGGACGAAGCTCGACCTCGGCGCGAGCCGCCATTGGACAATCAGAACCCCCTCGGATGTGATTCTGATGTTTGCCACGCTCGTGTGGAAGGTCGAGCTCGAGGCACAGTTGCGCGAAGCCATCTGCGCTCAGGCGCTCCGCAGCGTTCGCGCGCATGAGGCGGAACCTGCCGCCGCTTGCGCCCGGCCAAGGCTGGCAGTCGGTCCAGTCACTCCACGAGCTCGATGACTTCCGGGATCTCGTTTCTTGCGTGCACCGCGTGGTGCCGGGAATTCTGCGATTCCTCAGGATCGGCTACGACGCGTACCAAGTCACCGCCTGCTGGGCGACAATCCTCGCGAGACGCGCGGCAGTCGGAGCATCACTTCGCTGACAATCCATTGCGCTCCGACCCGCACGCCCCTCGCGCGCTAGGCCAGAACGCCGGGTGGTTACCGCTTACGCGTGTTTTACCGCCTCGGGCTTGTGTTCTACCGGCGCGGCTTGAACGGAGTAGACTGGCAAAATGCGAAAGCGCCTCATCACCCCGACCGCAGAGCGTATTCGGGCTTGCGGGGAAGGTTGGTTAGATATCGAGCGTGCAGCCGTGGTTGAGGTCACGTCGGAAGACAAGGACTTTCCGGTCGAGTCGGCCTTCGTCTCCACAGATGCGCGAGGCTGGCGTGCGGCAGCGCCGGGCAGCCAAACGATTCGACTGATCTTCGATCACCCGCAGAGGTTCAGGTGCATATCCCTTATTTTTGAGGAAGGCGAAATGCGGCGTACGCAAGAGTTCGTTTTGCGGTGGTCTTCGGATCCCGGGAGCGCACTTAATGAGATTGTTCGCCAGCAGTGGAATTTCAGTCCACCTGAATCCCTACGCGAAGTCGAAGAGTATCAAGTGGAGCTTTCCAACGTTGCTGTACTCGAACTAGTCATCAAGCCGGATATCGGTGGCGGAGTCGCTCGCGCGTCCCTGAAGAACCTCCGTTTGTCCTGACATCGACCGGATTCAGAGCATTGGTCCGCGGCGCGATCTTCCACGATGGCGGCCCTCTTTTTGGCATCGCTGCACCGGGGTGCGCCGCTTTCCTGCACGCTATCTTTCTCTGTGCCGGTCCAGGCGTCGTGACTGGTAGTGGTCTCGCGCAAGGCTACAAACTGAGGGCGACTCCCCGCCATGGCGACGACCCAAGGGCTCGCGGCCCGGCGTCAAACGCGCGCGTTCGTGTCGTCACCCCGACTCATCGACCGAGCGCGCTCGGTCTTCGCATCGCCAGCTCTTCAGACTGTCGCGAAGGGAGAGCGGCCACGGCGGACGACAGTACTCTGTCGCCGCCACGGCCGAACATCTCAAGGCTAGACCCGGTTGCCGGACTTCAATTGACAGTTACCGCAATCCGCTTGGTCTCGACTCGAGGCTGCTTGGGAATCTCGATCTCGAGCACGCCATCGACATAGCGTGCCTTGATCGCCTCAGCTCGTGCCGAATCCGGCAGGGTGAAACGGCGCAAGAAAGTGCCCGCGACGCGTTCGATGTGTTCGAAGCCGTCGCCGCTAACGTGTTCCCTCGGCGGCCGTTCGCCACGAACCGTCAACGTGCCGTCTTCGGCGGAGACTTCGATGTCCTTGAGCGCGACGCCCGGCACATCCGCACGCAGGATGAAGCGGTCGCTTTCCTCCTGCAAATCCACCGGCGGCCTCCAAGCCGTGCTATTGCTTACAGCGGGGGGTGATGCGCCCGAACTCCCGGTGAATAATTCGTCGATCTCGCGGTGCCAGCGATCCATCAGCGACCACGGTTGATAATACACAAGATTCATCATTTTGCTCTCCTGTCAAAGTAAGGAGTTTGTTCTGTTCCAGGTTGCCTATATTGGGGCGTATCTCGCCTTGTAAAGGTACGAACTGACGCGTAAATCAGGATGCTCTTTGCGAACATCACTGCATGCCACGAGTCACAACGGGGATAGGGGGAATGGTCGAACGCAGAAACACCTCGATGCCTGGCAAGCCGCTCGAACCTCACGAGCTGGACAAGATCGCCACTGCGACGCTCGCGCACTACGAGCAGCACGCCGAGGAATTTCGGGCTGGCACGCGCGATCACGACGTCAGCCAGAACATTGCCTCGCTATTGCGACATATCGAAGGCGATTCGCCCTTCACGATTCTCGATTTTGGTTGCGGGCCGGGGCGCGACCTCAAGACCTTGTCCGGACTAGGCCACACTGCCATCGGGCTGGAGGGTGCAGCCGGCGTTGCTGCGATGGCGCGTGCCGACACTGGGTGCGAAGTGTGGCAGCAGGATTTCCTCAAGCTTGACCTGCCGAGGGAGTGCTTTGATGGCATCTTCGCCAACGCTGCGCTGTTTCATGTGCCATCCCAAGAATTGCCGCGCGTCTTGCGGCAATTGCACGCCGCACTGAAGCCCGGGGGCGTCCTGTTCAGCTCCAATCCGCACGGCGAGAACGAGGAAGGATGGAATCGCGGGCGCTACGGCGCTTACCACAGCCTTGAAGCGTGGCGTTGCTACATGTCAGATGCAGGGTTCACAGAGCTCGAGTACTACTACCGGCCAGTCGGGCTGCCGCGCGAACGGCAGCCGTGGCTGGCGAGTGTGTGGCGCAGGCCCAAAAAAGACCGAATAGCGGTGGACATCGCATAACACTCAGCGTAGCTTCGATGCCGGCTCGTGACTCTTTCTTCTTGCGAGTATCTATTGGCTCGGGCGTGATTCTCACGCCACTCTCGCCAGCCCGCAATCCGACCAGTCCTCCGAACTAGGCAGGCACACCGCGGTGTGCGTCGCCTGCGGGTTGATCGTGCGGACTCCACATGCGTAGTGCGTCTCCCGGCCTCTGCGCGATCATCCCGCTCTATAGCGAGCGGACCGCGACGGCTGATTCCATAAGCAACCCAAGCGGCTTGTGCGACGGCGCCGGACGCTTGAGGAGTCGTGTTCATGAATACTCAGCCTCGTAGCGGTCTGACGTCCACTGCGCCCATCCGCGTTAGTCGGAACGCCATGAACCCATTTGGGGCCAAGGATCTCACGGCCCTGGCGGCAACGTTGTCACCGGCCGTTCCGTCAGCGCGTGAAGCATTGATTGCCACCGCAGCGTATCGCCAGTCCGAGTTTCGAGAGGATTTCGCGGAATACGTCTGTGCTGCGCCATTGGCGACAGACGTCATCGATGCGGCCATCGCCGGGGAACATTTTAACGGACCGGCCTCTGCGCTGAAGGCTGCGGGACTGAGATCCCGAACGGCCGCACGGGGGAAGCCCCGTGCCAGCGAAGGATGGCAGGGCGACCTGGCAAGTGGGGAAGGGCTCACCGGCGCCTTGCGCCGAGCGCGTGATCGATCCGAAACTGCCAGGGCCCGCTTGCTGGCTGGAGCCCACCGCGATTTGCGAGAACCATTGACGGCAATGCTGCGGCTCAACAGCGACTGGGATGTTCGGGGGACCGGCATGGTGGCGGTAAGAATGATCGAACAACAACGTCAAGCGCTCGAAGTGATGGCGGATCTCATTGACAGCTTCCTCGCGATCGCCGAGCCCGAGATAGCACGGCAGCCCGCACTGCTCACGAACCGTGCATCGCGGTCTGCTGGCGGAGGACTGCGCGAGGCGAGCGCAACGCCCGAGCCGCGTGCTGAGGACTGGTCAGCCGAATGGTCCATGATATCCACTGTGGACCCCCCAGAGGGGCCCGTGGCGCTCGGGCCAGCGACCCGCACGTGCCGCATCCTCTTAATCGAGGAGGACCGAGGGGTTTTGGGCGCATTACGGATCTATTTGTTATGCGCAGGATATCAGGTGTTCGCGGCAGCTGACGCAGACGAAGCGCTCGATCGAGCGCGGATGGCGACATCGCTTATCGACATCATCATCACGAATTTAGACCTCACTGGCGACGATGACGGCCTCGCAGTAATCGACAAAACGCGTCTATTGTTAGGCTACAACGTTCCCGCGGTGTTACTAACGACTCAGACGTCCATAGAGATCGACAAACCTGCGCGGGTCGCCGATGTTTATCTGCTGAGAAATCCTGTCAACCTCGATGAGCTCAACGCCCTGATCGGCGAAGTGCTCAAACGTCCGAGGCGTTCTCGCCTCGCTCACCTGAGAACCACAGGCGCGAAGCTCGGTCACAGCGAACCCAATCCGGAGGTCGTCTGCTGACAGCCTCTTAAAGTCACACAGGCGGATACTCACCCAAAGGGCCGAAGTAACTTGGCTCCCCCTTATGTTTATGAGGATCTTTGCATGACCACCACACACCCAGAACTAGACACCTCGCGCCAGTTTCAGGGATTGATTCTCCCCGCGCACCCGACGAGTGGCACCGAAGATGACGACGATAACCGAGACGATGAACGTGCGGGTGAGAATGAGGCACCGGTGCGCGCGGTCGACGAGGGCACCGAAACCAGGGTTCTCAACAGGTTTGAGTAGTCTTCCTTCATGCGCTGCTCGGTGTAAGAGCCTGAGCATAACGGGGAGAAGAAAACTTTCCACGCCCGATCAACTCACTGCAGCAGTTTGTCCACAGCACAAACTCAATCGTCTGCCCAGGGCTTTCGGCCTTCAACCGCTCAGACGGTTTCCAGCGTCGCATCGGGTTTCCGCATGGAGCAGACAACTGCGTCTTCCACGAACTCGCGATGAAGAACCCACAGATCTGTCACTTCGGTCTCGCGCTGCTGTCCGCCTCTAGCGGCAGCCGCCTCGAGCTTCACGAGTGCATGGCGCAAGGCGGCCACGTGTGCCGTTTTCGATTCACGCGCAATGCATGATTGGGGTTGTAGGTCTGAGATTTGAAGGATCAAGCTATGGCTGATTTTCTCAAAGTCGCCAAGGCGGACGAATTCTTGCCCGGTAGGCACGGCGGGTCAGAGGCCGCGGCAAGCGGCTCGCCCTGTTCAAGGACACCCGCACCCATAAAGGTGGGCCTTTATTTGTCTGTACGCACGATCGCAGGTGACACGCCCGTGGCACGGCGCGAAGTTCAACATCCGAACCGAAGTGCTCGCCCCTCCCGCGCGTCAAGGCATCGCCCGTTACAACGTTCGGCTAACGGCGACCGATATCGGGATTCAGGTCTGGCAAAGGCCGTTGAGTGCGAGCAAGCGGAAGGATGAACCATGGATCAGACGGCCACACATCAAGCCGAGGCCCCGGGTGCATCGCCCCAGAGCGGTCCTGAGAGACTGCCCGGGATCCGCCATATCGTCGCGATCGGCAGCGGTAAGGGCGGCGTTGGGAAGTCGACCGTGAGCGTCAATCTGGCGCTCGTGCTGCAGCGCCTCGGGGGGCGCATAGGGCTCGTGGACGCCGACGTCCTCGGCCCCAGTATCCCCGGCATGCTGGGCATCCCGACCGGCCGGCCGCTGGCCGCAACCCCAGACGGCAAGGCGATCCCGGCCGAACGACACGGCGTCAAAACAATGTCAATGGGCATGTTCACCGGTGACGACACACCGGCAGTGCTGCGCGGGCCGATGGTGGGTAAGTACCTGCGCATGTTGATCGGCGGTGTGCAGTGGGGACATCTCGACTACTTGATTCTCGACCTTCCGCCCGGCACCGGCGACACGCAGCTGACACTGGCGCAGAGCCTGACGTTATCAGGCGCCGTGATCGTCACGACACCGCAGGATGTGAGTCTGAAAATCGCCCGCCGCGGCCTGCGGATGTTCGAGAAGGTGCACGTCCCCATTCTCGGGATCGTCGAGAACATGAGCTCTTTCACCTGCCCCCACTGCGGCAAGAACACCGATATCTTCCGTCGCGGCGGCGGCGAGCGGATGAGCCGGCAGGTCGGGGTTCCGTTCCTGGGTGCCATACCCCTCGATGCCGATGTCGTCACCGGCGGTGACGAGGGTCGTCCCATCGTGGTCGACAAGCCGCAGTCGGTCACCGCGCAGGCGTACGCCGCCATTGCCGCCGCGCTCGGGGAACAGCTCCACGCCGCTCCGGCGACCGTGCTGAAGTCCTTTGTGTGGAGGTGGGACAGCAATGAGGGAGAGCCGAGCTGGCTGGAGAGCGTCGTCCGGCCGTCGGGCTCTCGGACCATGGCGATTGGCATTCGCCGCGGCGACGCTCGGACGCTGTCCGTGCTCTGGGAGGACGGCCACCGCGACGACTTCGATGTCCGCGACCTGCGCTTGGCGTGTCATTGCGCCCTCTGCATCGAGGAGATGAGTGGCCGGAAGCTGCTCGATCCGAAGACGGTGCGACCCGATGTGAGCCCGCGCCTGATCTCGAGCATCGGTAATTATGCGATCGGGATCGACTGGAGCGACGGCCATAACTCCGGGATCTATTCGTTCGACCACCTGCGTTCCTTGGGCGAGCGCGCTGCAGGGAAGATTGTCGAAGATGTCTGACGCCCGCCCTGTTGAGCCCCCGGTCATCATTCGCGCAGAGGTTTCGCTTGCGGATCCCGACACGTGTAAGTTCACCGTGAGCCGGACGGTCCATCCTGGAGGCCCGCTCTTCTTTGAGAACCGCGAGCAAGCCGCGGGGTCACCGCTCGTCGAGCGGCTGTTCCAGCTGCCGGGCGTTGCGCACGTGCTCGTCGCTGCCAACGTGGTCACCATAGGCAAGAAGAGCAACGCCGTCTGGTTGGGGCTGAAGGCCTCGATCGGGGCGGTGATTCGTAGTCAGCTGCTTACGGGAATATGCGCCATCCTCGAGAGCCCGCTGCGCGCCGGTGCCAGCAAGCGGTCCGACGCCGAGGTTCGTGCGACCGTTCAAGGCCTGCTCGACCGGGAAGTCAACCGTTCCATCGCCAGCCACGGTGGACAGATCTCGATCGTCGATGTTCGCGACGGCAAGCTCTTCATCGCAATGAGCGGCGGCTGTCAGGGGTGCACAGCGTCGCAAGTGACCCTGAAGTACGGATTCGAGCTCATGGTGCGCAGGGTTGCACCGGAGATCGTGGACATCGTCGACACGACAGATCACGCGTCGGGTACGAAGCCGTTCTACCAGCACGCAGGGGAGGTGCGATGAAGATAGCAGACGAGCGGATGCTTCAACGCAAGGCGAAGAACCCCTTCGGCTTCTCATCGCCTTGCGCTCGTGTCGACTAGTGCGCCAGCACAGCCGGCGGGTCTGCTCGATGCAGGTGCCTCGCCCGAAGAGGTGGTCGTTGCCTACCATGAGCGGACAAAGCACCATTTTCACCGGTACGCCGCCTCGCCCGGCTACATGGACTGGGCCACGCAGCCCGATCCGTTCCGACGCTATCACGGAGCGGACCTTGTTCGGCTCCCGCTAGCCAAACCGGGCCGTCCGCTTCCTTACTGGCAGCTCTACGCGCTCGGGGACGTGCCATCGGAACCGCTATCTCTGGAGTCGATCTCCCTCTTCTTCCGGTACGCGCTGTCTTTGACGGCGTGGAAGCGCTTCCACGATACGACGTGGTCGCTGCGCGCGAACCCCTCGAGCGGGAATCTCCATCCGACCGAGGGCTATGCGGTTCTGCCAGCGATCGATCGGCTTGGCGACGCGCCCGCCGTGTACCACTACGCACCCAAGGAACACGCTCTCGAACGGCGGGCGATCCTCGAGGCGAAGGCGTGGAGCGAGCTCTGCACGCCGTTTCCCGAGGGTTCATTCCTCGTGGGCCTGTCGTCGGTGCACTGGCGGGAAGCCTGGAAGTACGGCGAGCGCGCGTTCCGCTACTGCCAGCACGATGCGGGGCACGCCCTTGCAACGCTGCGCATTGCGGCGGCGGCTCTTGGCTGGGACTTGGTGCTCCTCGACGGGATAAGCGATAGAGCCATCGCTGCTCTCCTTGGGCTCAGCCGCGGTGATGACTACGGGACGGCAGAGCGTGAGGAGCCTGAGCTTCTCGCATTGATCACACCCGGTCCTCCATTGACGTCTCCGCGACTTCTAAGCGGGCTGACGGCAGGCAGCATCGGCGCACAATGGTGCGGCGAGGCCAACACGCTGAGCCCCGAGCACAGCGCCGACTGGCCCGTGATCGATGAGGTTGCAGAGGCCACGCGACGATCGGCAGGCGTGCCGATCACGGAAGACTTCCTCGGGTTCCCCACGTACGAGGAACTCTTCGGCGTACCCGTCCGCCAGGGCCTGCTCACCGCGGGAAAGGCCATTCTTGGCCGCCGAAGCGCGGTAGCCATGGACGGCGTCACAGCGATCTCGCAGGAAGCGTTCTTCCGAACGCTCGCTCGGTTGATGCCGACGCGCGACGGACGATCGATGCCCTGGGATGCGATCGCGTGGCGGCCGCGCATCCATCTCGGCCTGTTCGTCCACCGGGTCGAAGGCGTTCCTCGGGGCCTCTATGCGCTCGCGCGAGATCCCCACAAGCTCGCGGCGCTCAAGGAAGTGATGCGGGGGGAGTTTCGCTGGGAGCGCCTGCCCTATTGTCCACCGGGGCTCCCGCTGTACCTGCTCCAGGAAGGGGACTGTCGGGCGCTCGCGGCCACTGTCTCCTGCGGCCAGCACATCGCCGGCGACGGAGCTTTCAGCCTAGGGATGATCGCAGACTACATCGACAGCCTAACCACGTACGGCGCCGCGTTCTACCGGAACCTATTCTGGGAGGCCGGCATGGTGGGCCAGGTGCTTTACCTCGAGGCCGAAGAGGCGGGTATTCGCTCGACTGGGATCGGCTGCTATTTCGACGATCCCGTCCATGAGGTCTTCGGGATCGCCTCACGAGAATGGCAGAGCTTCTATCACTTCACCGTGGGTGGGCCACTCGAGGATACGCGGCTCACCACGTTACCTGGATACGACTTTGAGAAAAAGCGATGAGCGAACCAACGTCTGAGCGCGGTACCGCTCAGCGCGTGACACGCGGCTCGTAAAGCGCGAACGCGCCATAGCCGACCACGCGAGAGCGTTCCACGGTCGTGTCGCCCGAATTGCGAAGATCGAGCAGCCTCACCTCGAGGTCGCGCTCGCGCGCGACGTGCATGAGCCCGTTTATGCCGACACAGCCGCAAGCTTGCTCGCCGCCGAGCTCGGTTGAGCAGTTAAGAATCGACTCGGCCGTTGAGGCATCGACACTGCGCGCCGCAGCGTATTCGAGGTAGTGGGAGAGATCGGAGCTCACGACAGTGAGCGTTTCCTCATTGCCCCAGACGCATTCCAGCGCCGCGGCAACTTCCCGCGCTGTCGCCTCGCCGGCTGCGATCGGCAGAACCCGGAATTCACCGAGCAACACCTGCAGAAACGGAAGCTGCACCTCCAGGCTGTGCTCGTGCGCATGCGGCGTGTCGGCTGTCACAACGTGAGGGACGCGCAGAACGTCGCGGCGTGCGGCGTCGTCTACTGGAACGACGCCTAGCGGTGTCTCGAAGGCTTTGGCTCGAGATACCGCGAGGCCAGAGAATGGCAGAAAGTGGCTCGGACCGATCAGGACGACGCGCTCGATTCCATGCGCGGCATCTCCGAGCGTGCTGTATGCCGAAGCGGCTATGGGCCCGGAGTAGACATAGCCGGCGTGTGGCGCAATCAAGGCCTTTGGCATCGATGCGCGCGCAGGACGCGCGGCGTCTGCGGCATTGGGAGCTGCTTGGCGCCCGATAGCCTGAGCTAAGCAGTCGGCGAGCACAGTGCGCAGCGTCTGCGGGTCCCGCGGATAGAAGACTCCCGCCACGGCCGCTCGACGAATGCGATGAACTTCGGTTGCGCCGCGCATGCTGCAGGAGTATCGATCCGCCCGAAGGGGAGCACAATTGCGCACATGAGCAAAGCGGCGGAGAGCCTGGTCGTACGACCGGCGGACGGCTCGATCATTGACACGCGCTACTGGCACGCGCTGGGCGACGGCCGTGTGCAATGCAACGTGTGCCCGCGCCTGCAAGCTGCGCGATGGGCAACGAGGCCTGTGCTTCGTACGTGGCGCGGAAGCAGGGCGTATCAAGCTGTTCAGCTATGGCCGCTCAAGTGGCTTCTGCGTCGACCCGATCGAGAAAAAGCCTCTCAACCATTTCCTGCCCGGAACGAGCGTACTGTCCTTCGGGACAGCCGGCTGTAATTTAGCCTGCAAGTTCTGCCAGAACTGGGATATGTCGAAGTCGCGCGAGATGGACACGCTGGCTGACAGCGCGAATCCCGAGGATCTCGCCCACGCCGCCGAAAGGCTCGGCTGCGCAAGCATCGCGTTCACGTACAACGATCCGGTCGTGTTCATGGAGTACGCGATTGACGCTGCGCAGGCATGCCGTGCGCGCGGCATCAGAAGCGTCGCCGTGACCGCAGGCTACATGTGCACCGAGCCGCGCGCCGAGTTCTACCGCCACATGGACGCGGCAAACGTCGATCTGAAGGCGTTCACCGAGCGTTTCTATTACAAGATCTGCGGCGGTGCGCTCGCGCCGGTGCTCGAAACTCTAGAGTACTTGAAATGTGAGACCAACGTGTGGTTCGAGATCACGACGCTTCTCATTCCGGGGGAGAACGACTCCGACGGCGAGCTCGATCTGATGACGCAATGGATCGCTGAGAAGCTCGGCCCCAACGTGCCGCTACATTTCACGGCGTTTCACCCGGATTGGAAGTTGCTCGACAAACCGCGCACACCGCCGGCGACGCTCACGCGCGCTCGGCGTATCGAGCTCGCGAACGGCCTGCACTACGTCTATACCGGTAACGTGCACGACGGCGAAGGGGGCAGCACATACGCACATACTGCCATCACTGCGGCACGCGCGTGATCGAGCGCGACTGGTACGAGCTCGGCGCCTGGCGGCTCACCGACACCGGCGCCTGCAAGAGTTGCAGGACGCAGATTCCCGGAGTGTTCGCCGGGCCGCCCGGAGTCTGGGGCGCACGTCGCCTGGGTATGCGGCTGACAGCGCAGGCGGCGGCACCGCGCTGATTCGCAGCGGCTGTTTGTCTCGCGCGGCTTCCCCGTCAAGGACACAGTTTAGAACTGGACTTTCCGCCGAGTTTGACGTTGGCCTTGGCATGAAGGCGGCGGTGACCTGCTTAGGGGATTTTCGTCCCACCGGATTCTTCGGGAAGATGGCTCGCGATCTGCGCGCTGGAACCTCCCTTCCTCCCCCTGTCATAGCCGATTGACCGGCCGCGTTCGATGTCGTACCAATAGGGCTCATGTCGGGGCGCGAGCTTTAGCCGTGCTTCCCGGGTCCGGAGCCGGCTGCTGCGGCGCTCTGCCGTCCCAGACAGAAGATGGGCGTAGTGCCGACGCGTCATTGCACCTCATTCCGGACAAACTTCAGAATCCACAAGTGTGAGCCAACGCTTGTCGCGCCCGCTAGTGCGGGCGCTTGTGCTGGTCCTGCGAGGTAGAGTTCGGTTCGCCGCTTGTGCGGCGGCGAATATTGAGAGTCGTAGTCCTCACGCGATCCGTCGTCGTCACTATCGAATGCCACGCATCGTGCGTGAAGTGGCTGATCCGTTCCCTCAGGTGCTGAAAGCCTAGCATCATCTTCATTTCGGTCTCCTCGGCATGCAATGGGGCCCGGATGGCCCTAGGGTCAACGCGCCGCCCCGCGCCAGCGAGCATGCAACGATGGGCGCCAAGCGGAGGACAACCAGATTCGGGGGCGTGCGGGCGGTGAGAATCGCTCGAGCGTCCGCGAAACCTCCGGTAACCGCCGAGTTCGCCCTCTGAAGAGGCCGCTCACGATTACGCGGGAGACCGTCGTCCGCAAGCATCACAAGTTCACAGCCGATACCATTTTTGATTATACGCCCGAGCCCTGTCTGCCACGCACTAGCGGACGGATGATCGACCGGTCGCGATCGTTGCGCTCGTCTGCCTACAGCGAACGCGGTGGCTCGCCTCAAGTTAGCGGCAAGCTGTTGATCGGCTTGCTCGGGATGTAGGGTTGTGAACCTGCGAATCCTACCCGTCCCGATCGTAAATGCCGGGAGCGTCACTGCTCGCGGCCAGCGAGCTGCTTCAGCTTGGTTTTCGGAGCAGGTAGCTCCTTGGGTAACCCGACGTCCACTGAGTTCGCGGTGACCGTCAGGAGCAACGGACTTCAGAACCGGCCTATTTTCTAAATCAGATCCGTCCACGAACAGGGGCAACGTCAAAGCGGCTTAGACTGTGACGACTAGCCGTTCACTGAAGCGGGTCAAGTCCAACCTATGGTTTGGTGGCCGGTTTGTCCTGGCTGTCCGGGACTGCTGCTTCCGCCGCTTTGAAGCCAGTTCGAGAGTGGGTTCCGTCGCAGAACGGCTTGGTAGTCGAGCCGCCGCAGCGGCACAGAGCAAACGGACGCTTGGGAATCGCGTAGGTGGCGCCGTTCCAATCAACCGCCGTCACATCATCACCTTGGACGAGATAGGGTCCGTTCTGCATCACCTTGATCGTTGCCATTTGGATGTTCTCCGGCACTGCCCGTGCTGCCGCGACAACTTACCACATGCTGCGCAATCGACTGAGAGTCCGCAGTTTTGATAGATATGCGTTCACCCAATCGGCAGCAGGAGCGCAAGTACTTCTATAAGCACGTCTCCGCAGACGTAGCAAAGACAATTCTGCGCTCGCGGGGAATATGGCAGCGAAAGAAGTACGATTTAGCGACGATGCGCGCCAACGCATGTTCAAGGGCGCCAACGTCCTTGCGAATGCGGTGAAGGCGACACTCGGCCCGAAGGGCCGCAACGCGGTGCTCGAGAAGA
>Ga0209804_1001610_pt1 | contig 14466 bp, 8 predicted proteins | sample GraSoiAngelo_139_FD_185896 | JGI IMG/M metagenome (GOLD analysis project Ga0209804, IMG submission 185896) | Grasslands soil microbial communities from the Angelo Coastal Reserve, California, USA - 14_0929_12_20cm (SPAdes) (version 2) | ecosystem: Environmental > Terrestrial > Soil > Grasslands ... | reverse complement strand
GGAGCGAGTCCAGCTCCGCGTGCCAGTTTCCCGCGTAGGTGATCTTCCACGCCGGGGAGTGCGCCTTGATCACGCGGATCGCGGCCAGCGTGAGCGGCATTTCGTTTTCATTGATGCCGAGGTAGGTCCGATTGAACCAGCCGCGCTGCTCAAGGTGGCGCTTGAGATCGCTGAGAAACGCACGCCACACCGACGCGAATGTCGCGGAGTCCGGCGCCCATGTCTCGTAGACGTAGTTTCCCGAGCGTTCGTCCAAGTAGCGAAACCGGTTCCCCCAGGGAAGCGGTGTATAGATGGTGATCGCCTTGTTTATCCCGACGGCCATCGCCAGCTGCACGTATTGGTCGAAGATGTCGTAATTGAATTTCCATGTGCCGCCCGACCGCTTGGTCCATTCGATCATGGTCCCTTCGATCATATAGGAATTATCGGACCAGGGGGAATGAACGGCGTAGGTGGTGATGTATTTCCCACCCGCGTTCGCATACAGCCGAAGATGCTCCTTCAAGAGCGCTTTGTGCTCCCGCGACCACGGCTCAACGTGATAATACCACGCGACGACCCAGGGATTCTGCCATAAATCCAACCTGAATTTCCAATCACTGGGTGAAGGCAAGGTCTGAGCTTGAACGGTGATTTGGGTCCGTAGCGTCGCGCTGCCCTGCTCCGAGCCGACGGCAATCGTGCCCCGGTACACGCCCGCGGGCGTGGCGGCGGGAATATCCAACGACAGCCAGATGGGTCTGACGGTGCTGGCGGGCAGATCGAACCGCTGGAACGGCTCCAGCCGGTCCGGCATGAGGTAGGGCGGGTTCGAATCGGTCACCCCGCAGCTCACCTCGTTGGCACCGTAGGGATAGTTCGATACGACATAGCGAACGAGATAGACGTGCACATTGCCGCCGGCCAAAACGCTCCCTTTGTCGTTGACCAGATCGCTTACGGCAACGCGTATCTGGCTCACCGAATCAGGCGACCAGACGACCAGCTCGGTATTTAGCCGTTCGCCTTTCCATCCGGTCGCTTCCCACAGCTGGGATTGCTGTGGCAGATCGGGGACCTCGCTTCTGAAGTACGCCTGATCCGTTGACGCGAACGACACATTCAGCCCCTTCGGCTGCGCTGACCACCGCTGCGCGTTTCCCGGAGCATCGAACGTGTATTCCGGCTGAAAATGGTACGGCGGGAGTGGGACCTTTCCGGGAGCGATGCGCGCGCGGTCCGCCTGTCCGTCCTGGGCGTGGACCAGGGCGGTGACCAGACACGAGAGGCAACAAGCCGCGAGGATACGCCGCATCACCAGCCCGGGTTTTGGAGGAGCGTGCCGTGCGACAATTGAACCTGCTGTAACGGAATCGGATCGAGATAATGCTTCGGCACGATGAACTGCCGCGAGGCCGCGGCCTCCGCGACAATGAAGCCGCCCGGGTCGACCTGGACATCCCTACCCACGTGCACGCTGGTATCCTGCTGCTGGTATTGCGTGCCGACAAATTTCACCCCGCGCAGCGCTTGCGGCATCTCCGTTTCCGCCGTTTTCCAGCGCCTCAAGTCGTCACGCCGGAATCCTTCGAACGCCAATTCCACCGTCCGCTCTCTCCTGATCTCGGTCAGCATATCCAACCCGTTGCTGTTCACAAAGGCGTTGGTGAGCGCGGGCATGCCGACACGGGCGCGCAGCAGATTGATCGTCCGGCTCAAGTCGGCATCGGAGATCACAGCGTCGCGCTCAAACAGGGCCTCGGCGAGAGTCAACAACACCTCCCCGTAGCGAAATTCCTTGAAGTCATACTCACCCTGGAACTGGGTCGCCTCGACAGTTTCGTCCAGAAACTTGCGCAACATGTAGCCGGTGCGGGTCGCGCTACTGCCCGTGAAACCGGGAAAGACGGGCTGGAACCCGCTCTCCCGGAACTCGTCGCTGCCCGGGACGACGAACGTCATCGCCATTCTGGGGTCCCGATTCTGGAATTCACTCGTCAGCGAATCGTATCCCTTGAACAGCGGCGAGCTGGTAATGGGGAGCCCGTCCGTGGCGAGGTACATGTCCGCCAGCTTCTTCGTGGGAATCATGTAATTGAACCACAGCTCTCTGGTCCAATTGTGCGTGGCGCGGTTGGCATAGTAGCGCCTCGCCAGGATCACCTCTTTGCTGTCGTCGCCCTGCAGAATGAACAGGTACTTGTAGCTCTGCGCCCCTTGATCGGTATAGAGCTGGTATTCTCCCGATGCAATGAGCTGCTCCGCGGCATTGATGGCTTGCGTGAGCAGCGCCGTCGGATCACCCTCGGCATGGTACCTGAGCCAGGTGGCCTGGTACAAGGCGGCTCGGGCTTTCAGGGCGAGAGCGGCGCCCTGTGTGACCCGCCCGAGCTCCGAGGCGCTCAGCTCGCTTTGCTTCACGAGTTTCGCCGCGGCGGTATCGAGATCGCCGAGGATGAAATCGATGATCTGTTGTTGCGTCGATCGGGGCGTGTATACCTCGCTCGAGGTCACGTCCAGCACCTTGGTGATCAGGGGAACGCCGCCGTAGGTCTTGACCAGATTCCAGTAGTGATAGGCCCGGAAAAACCGCGCCTCACCTACCCAGCGATCGATCTGCGCCCCCAAACCGGATTCCGCCGCCTTCTGCAGCAGATAGTTCGTGGCCCGGATGCCGGTATAGGCGTCACTCCACACCGGAGAATTGGCGGGCGCCAGATACGACCCGTTGCTCACCGCTGACAGATCGACCGTTGCTCCCGATCCAAAGGCAATATCGGAATTGACTTCAGTGTAATTGGGACCCTTCAGGCTGAAGTAGAAATCGTTAGCGGCCAGCTCGAACTGGTCCGGGGACTTCCAGAACGAGGCATCCGAGATCTGGTCTTTGGGGTCGAGATCGAGCGGGTTACACCCGAACGCGAACGTCAGCACCAGGCAGATGCCGAGACGCGCCACAGTCACTGTTGTTTTCATGGTCGTCAGTCCTAGAACGTGATGTCGGCGCCGACCGAGTACATTCTCTGGAATGGATAGTTGAACCCATTCGCGGAAGCTTCCGGATCCCAGCCCCCCGGCACGCTGTCCGTTTCCCAGAGGTCGAATCCACTGAAGTAAATTCGTGCGCGGGACAGTCCCGCCCGCCGGGTGAGTGCGTCCGGGAGGGAATACCCGATCTGCAGGTTCTTCAGTCGCAGGTAGGCCGCACTGAACGCGGTCAGTGTCGACGCTTGATAATTCCAGTATCTGATGCTGCCGTGACTGAGGCGCGGATACGGAGCATTGGGGCGATCTTCATTCCAGGTATTGCCGTAATAGAACAGCGGGGGCTGTCTCCACCAGTCGCTCCAGGGCATGCTGTAGTCGTCGGTCCGGATCAGGGTTCGCTTCCCAACTCCCTGCATGAAGAGACCGAGATCGAAGTTCTTCCACTTGGCACCGAGATTCAGGCCATAGGTATAGCGCGGCGTGGCACTCCCCAGGTTGACCACATCGCCATCCTGACCCGGCGCATCGCCGTACAGACTGATCTTGCCATCGCCATTGAGGTCTTTGTATTTCGCATCGCCGATGCCGATGTCCGATGGCACGCCTTGCAGCTGCTTGTAGGCATTGAGCTCCGCTTGTGTGCGGATCAACCCGTCGAACACGTAGCCGAAATACGTATTGACGGGGTAGCCCTGACGGACGTAGTTGAGGCCCAGCACATACGTGTCCTGTCCGCCATAGTTGACGACCTTGTTCTTGGCATCGCTGAGCAGCAACCGGGCGGAATATTCAAGTCCACCGGCGTGGCCTTTCCATCCCAGTGACGTCTCGAACCCCCACGTCTTCAGCTGACCGGCGTTGGAGTATGGCGGCACCGCGCCCAGCAGGCTGGGATAGGCGACCGGAATCAGCATGTCTTTGTTGCGCTTGATGAAATAGTCCAACGTCACGTCGAGCTTGGACGAGAACAGGGTCGCATCCACTCCCACGTTGCTGGTGGCGAGGGTCTCCCACGTTCTGTTCTTGGCGACCATCCCCGACAAGAAGGCCGATTGATCCTGCCCCCCAGCCCCAAACGGATAGGGATACCCGCGGCCGATGGTGATCAGCTGGAGGTAGTCGTAGAGGTTGATGCCCTCCTGATTGCCGGTCTCTCCATAGGACGCGCGCAGCTTCAAGTTGTCGAACGCGGCTAAATGTCGAGCAAACGGCTCTTCCGATAGACGCCACGCCACGGCGACGCCCGGGAAAAATCCCCAGCGGTGATCGGGCGCGAAGCGTGAGCTCCCATCCAATCGTAGGTTCGCATCCAACATGTACTTGTTCTTGAACATGTAGCTCAGGCGGGAAAATCCCGACCGGATCGCCCAGTGCTCACCGCCCCCGTTGTTGGACATGTTAGCCGACGATCCCAATCCCAATCCCCACACGTCCTGGTTGAGGAAGTCCGTTCTGCCGGCCCCGAACCAGTCCAGGTCGTAGTCTTCATGCGAAGCACCCGCCATGACGTCGACCTGATGCTTGTCGGCGAACAATCTGCTGTATTGCAGGTACCCGACGTAGTTCCGGTGCGTACCTTCCGAATCCGACCTGGTAACCCAATTCTGATCCGGACTCGCGATCGAATAGTAGACGACGCTGCTGTTGTCCCACCGGTACAGTGGAAAGCTCTTTGCGATGTCCGTGTTATTCTGCGATCTACCGGCCTGGAGATTGAGCTTCAGTCCCTCCGCGACATCGACGATCGCCTTGAAATTCGTGTTGACACTCCGCGTATTGAAGTGCGCCGTAGCCGCTTCTTCGGCTTGGGCGACCGCGTTCCCCCAGCCACCTTGCGCGAAGAAATGTTGGCCACCTTGCGTGTAGATGGGATGATTGGGCATCCCGAAGATCGTTTCATACATCACGCCTGCAGAGCCGGCGCCTCCGATATCCGACCGGTCCTGGTTTTCCAGGGCGAGTTTCGATTCCAGGCGGATCCGCTTGGAAAGGTCATAGTCGAAATTCAGCCTGAGATTGTAGCGCTTGTTGCCGTCGTCACCATAGCGTATCACCCCCTGCTGGTCCGCGTAGGTCCCCGACAGGTAATACGCTGAATTCGGGCCTCCCCCGGACACCGTAAGCGTCTGCTTGTGTTCAAAACCGTTTTCAAATACTGCGCTTCTCCAGTCGGTCGACGTGAAGAACAGCATCCACCCCAAGCTGGCGTACAAGGGATGGGGTATGGGGTTCGGATCGCCCGCTTTCACCCGCGCCAGCAGATCGGGCGTATACATCGGCGCTGCCCCGGCGTGGATGTTCGCCTCGTTATCCATGATCGCCATCTGGTAGTTATTGGGCGTGTCCATCATGCCCGCCAAATGGGTCGTCGCGAAGTTGCTGCTGTACGTAAAGGTCGGAGCCCCGCGCTTGCCTCGCCTCGTAGTGACGAGAAAGACTCCGTTCGCAGCGCGTGCGCCATAGATCGACGCAGCGGCGTCCTTCAGGACGTCGATCGATTCGATGTCGGCAGGGTTCAAGAGATCGAGGTTGCCCGGGATACCATCGATCAGCACCAGCGGGGAATTGCCGCCGTTGGCCGCGAATAGGTTGTTCTTGTCCTGGGGAACCGACGACACGCCCCGGAGGTTGAGGCTGAATCCTTCGACTCCCGGTTGCCCCGAACCGCGCTGCACGAGCAAGCCGGGAACGGCGCCCTGCAGGGCCGCCACCGTATTGGTGACGGGGCGATCTTCCAGTGCTTCCGGACCAACCGACGCAACGGCGCCGGTGAGATTCTCGCGCTTCTTTTCGCCATACCCCACCGCGACAACCGCCTCCAGCTCGATGGCCTGCGCCTTGAGCTGCAGGTCGAGCACGGTCTCCTTCCCCTCCGTGACGACCACACTGGTGTCGACGGCTGCATAGCCCAGCATCCGGGCGCGCACCCGCTGCGTCCCCACTGGCACGCCGCTCAGCGTATAGTGTCCGGTGGCATCGGCGTCGGCGCTCAGCCTGGTGCCGACGACGCTGACGATGGCCCGCGCCAGGGGAGCGCCGGTTCCCGCGGCCGTCACCGTTCCCGTGATCGTGCCCAGCTGCAAGGCCAGCCCCGGCGGGCGCTTCACCAGCGTGGCCCTTCCCTCCGGCGTGAACACGATGTCGACGCCGGCGTCGAGCAGCACGTCCGTCAGCGCCGCCGCTACCGTGATGCGGCCCGCGCGCAGGTTCACGAGCGCCCCGGCCGGCAACACGTCGTCGGCATAGACCAGGCTCAGTCCCGCTTGCCGGGAGATCTCCGCCAGCGCCTGCTTGAGCGTGGCGCCGTCGAACGCGAGCGAGAGCCGCTGCCGCAACACCGCCGATCGCGCCAGATCGACCGGGACCGGCTCGGGGCGCTCGGCCATCGCCAGGAGGAATCGCGGGCCCCGGCTTTCCGCCGGGTCGCCCTGGTATTGCGCAGCGGCGCCGTGCGAGAACACCGCCACGCTCAACGCGAGTGCCGTTCCAACGCTTCGCCCTGCGATGCGAAGCCGCGTCAACAAGTCGCTGGTGGACGACTGAAGTTGGAACGGCACGAGCACGAGAGGGGTCAACGCAACGCGGTACATGAGCCTACTCCCCGAAGCAGTCGAGCATGATGGTTAACTGCCATTGCGGAGCAACAGCACGAACCCGTCGGCGCGCTCCACCCGCAGCCCGACGGTCAAGGCAATCCGTTGAAGCACCAGATCGATCGACTCGTTCTGGAAGGTCGCCGTGAGCCGGCGCGCGGCGAGGGTGCTATCGGCCAGCCGGATCTCGACGTTGTACCACCGCCCCAGCGTGACCACCACGTCGCCGAGCGGTGTGCCGTCGAACGCGAGCACGCCCCTGGTCCACGCGAGGTAGCGTCCGACATCGACGCCGCGTCGCACTGCAGTGACGCCGCTCGGATCGAGCCGTCCCAGGTCCCGGGCCTCGAGTACCAGCGCGGGCGTGCGCGTAGCCGCGGTCGTATCGGCTCGCGAGAGCGTCACGCGTCCTTCGGCGACGACCACTTCGGTCGCGCTTTGATCATACGCCCGGACCACAAACGCGGTCCCCAGGTCTTCGGTGACGCTCTGGGTAGTGTGGACCCGGAGCGGACGCTGTGAGTCGGGTGTGACCTGGAAATACGCTTCGCCGTCGAGATACAGCTCTCGGCGCGCCCTGCCGTAGTCGGCCGCGTAGCGGACGCGACTCTTGGGCGCGATGGTGACCTGCGTCCCATCTCGCAGGCGGACGACCATGCGCTGTGCCACAGTGGTGGCGTACTCGCGCCACTGCGGCGTGCGCCGCAACACGCCCCGGGTCCCGATCAGAGCGACGAGCACCGCGGCGGCGGCGAGGGCCACAAAGAGCGGCCGGCGCGACCGGCGCGGCTGCCGGGGGACTTCGAGCGCCCGCCGCGCTTTCGCCCACGCCGCGTCGACGCTGCTCTCCGGGATCCGCCCGGCTGCGACGCGCCTGATGAGCCGCAGATCGTCAAGAAGCAGTGGGTTATCGGGGTGATCCGCGAGCCAGTCGCGGACGGCCTGCGCGTCGCCGGCCGACGCCTCGCCGGCCAGATAGCGGTCTAACAGGAGATAAAGACGCTCGTCTTCGGGAGCCATACTGCTATGACGGGGCAGACCGGTACCAACCCCCAAGAGGGGCTCGGGCCTAGGGGCTCGGGCCTCGGGCTGGCATGCCCTAGCCCCGAGCCCCTAACCCCTAGCCCCTACTCGAACCCCACCCGCGGCAGCGTGCGGAACAACCCCCACGCCGCCGCGCCCGCGAACAGCAGGCACACGGCCCCGGGCAGGGATCTCCCGTACAACAGGTATCCCGTGCCGAACAGCGCCGCGTAGATGACCGCGCAGCCCAGGAACCAGCACAGCAGGGCAGCGGTGACGCTTTCCCCGGGGTTCGCGGGCCGGGTCGTCACGGCGCCCTCCCAGCCCGGACCCATGGGCCGGATGCGGTCATAAAACGCCTGCAGCGTGGCGCGGTCGGTGGGCGGGGTCAGGAACGTCACGGCCAGCCAGCCGGCGGTCGTGATCGCGACGCCGATCACGAGCTGGACCGTCGGGGCGAGCGGCGCGAGCCCGAGCGCCCGGTGCACGAACTGGAAGTACACGGCCACCACGAACGAGATGGCCATGCCGGCGATCTCGCTCCACGCGTTGATCCGCCACCAGAACCAGCGCAGCAGGAAGATCGACCCGGTCCCGGCCCCAATCTGGAGCAGGATCTGGAACGCCTGATAGGAATTCTGCAGCCAGAGCGACAGGGCCGACGCGAGCACGATCAACCCCACCGTGACGGCGCGCCCCACCCACACGTAGTGCCGTTCGTCCTCGTCAGGCGCCAGGAACCGGCGGTAGCAGTCCTCGACCGCGTAGGAGGCACCCCAGTTGAGGTGGGTACTGATGGTGGACATATACGCCGCCGCGAGCGACGCGATCATCAGGCCGAACAGCCCGTGCGGCAGATACACCAGCATCGCCGAGTAGGCCAGGTCGTTCCGCACGATCGCCTGGTCGATGTGGGGGAAGCGAGCGGAGATCGAGGCGAGGTCGGGATAGACGATGAGCGACGCGAGCGCCACGATGATCCACGGCCAGGGCCGCACGGCGTAATGCAGCACGTTGAACAGCAGGGTCGTGCGCATGGCATCGCGCTCGGTGGGCGCGGCGAGCATGCGCTGCGCCACGTAGCCCCCACCGCCCGGCTCCGAGCCGGGATACCACGTGCTCCACCATTGCACCGCGAGCGGCACCACCAGGACGGCGGCCGCCGTGCTCCAGTCCGAGAAGTCGGGCAAGAGCGACAGTCGCCCGGCCACCGCGGGGTGGGCGAACAGCCCCGACAGGCCGCCGACTTGGGGGAGCTTGAGGGCCACGACGGCGGCCAGGACGGCCCCCACCATCGCGATCAGGAACTGAACGAAGTCGGTCAATACGACTCCCGACAGCCCGGAGCTCGCCGCATAGAGCACCGTGACGCCGCCGCCGATGAGCACGGACGTGTGGCGGTCCCAGTCGAGCATCACGCCGGCGATCTTGGTGGCGGAGAGATTGACCGACGCCATGATCATCACGTTGAAGAACACGCCGAGGTAGATCGCGCGGAACCCGCGCAGGAAGGCCGCCGGCTTGCCCGAGTAGCGAACCTCGTAGAATGCGATGTCGGTGAGGGCCGCGGAGCGCCGCCACAGCTTGGCGTAGAAGAACACGGTGCACATTCCCGTTACCGCGAAGGCCCACCACGCCCAGTTCTGGCTCACGCCGCCGGTGCGCACCAGGTCGGTGATGAGGTTGGGCGTGTCGGTCGAAAACGTCGTGGCCACGAGCGACACGCCGAGCAGCCACCACGACAGCCGGCGCCCGGAGAGGAAGAACTCCTGACGGCCCTGACCGGCGCGGCGCGCCACGGCCAAGCCAATGGCCACGCACACGACGCCGTACAGCGCCAGCACGATCCAGTCGAGCGTGTCGAGTCTCATGTCCAGAGCCGCTCCGGGTACTCGCCCGCGGCCACCAGCTGCTGCAATGCCGCCGCGACGCGCGGCCGGTCGTCCGGGTACGTCACGCCCAGCCAGCGGGCGCGCGTGCCCAGCAGCCGCACCCGCGCCTCGCGCCGGCGCACGGCGTCCCGGATCGCGTGTGAGATCAGGAACTCGCCCTGCCCCGCGCCGGCCCCGCGCAGAAACTCCGCGAAGCCGCGCCGCAGCAGGGCGAACACCGCGGGGGTGAAGGCCCACAGGTTCATCGAAACGAGCGCGTCCCCCGCCAGTCGTATCGGCTGGCCGTGAGCATCGGTTCCTTGGTACGCGCCGTCCGCCAGGCGCCGGATGTCCACGACCTCCTCCAGCGTTTCGAGCCACCCGTCGCCGTCGGCACGGCACACCGCGCGGTTCACGCCGCCGACGGCGCTCAGCGTGTCGCGCAGCGCGTACGCGATGATGGCGAACGTCCCGGGGGTGTCGCTCCCTTGCCCGGCGCTGAGAAACTCCGCCGCCCGCGTGAAGGCGTCGTGGCCATAGAAGTCGTCCGCGTTTACGACGGCAAACGGGCCGCTGACCGAGGATGCCGCCGCCAGCACCGCATGGCCCGTGCCCCACGGCTTGGTGCGCGCCGGCGGCATGGTCAGGCCGGCGGGGATGTCGTCGAGCCGCTGGATTGCGACCGTCGCGTCGATCCGGTCGAACGCCGTCGCGAGCTCCGGCCGGGTGACCACGACGACCGTCCCAAAGCCCGCGCGCCGCGCGTCGAACATGCTGTAATCCAGCAGCGTGGCGCCGGCTGGCCCGACCGGCTCGATCTGCTTCGGCCCGCCGTAGCGACTGCCGACGCCGGCCGCCAGGATCACGAGCGCGGGCGCGCCGATGGCCCTACCTCGCCGGCTCGAGCTTGGCCCGCGCGTGCTCTACCACCCGTCGCACGCCCTCCGCGAGTGGCATGGACGCACGCCAGTCCCAGGTTCGCCGCGCCACCGCGGGGTCGAGGCAGATCCGCGCGATGTCACCCCGCCGGTCCCCGGCGTGAGTCGGTCCGCTCGTGTATCCGGTGGCGGCCGCCACCTCGCGGAACAGCTCGAGGTCCGAGACCTCCCGCCCCCACGCGACGTTGGCGACGACCCCCGACGGTCCCCCCGCCGCCCGCAGCGTCGCCTCCACGACGTCACCGACGTAGACGTAGTGGCGTGTCTTCGTGCCGTCGCCGAAGATCGTCACGGGTTGGCCCGCGATCATCCGTTGCGTGAAGATCGCCACGACACCGGCCTCTCCATCGCCACGTTGTCGTGGCCCGTACACGTTCGCGTATCGCAGCACCGCGTAGTCGATCAGCCCGCGCGCCCCGTGGGCGTCGAGATAATGCTCGAACGCGAGCTTGCTCGCGCCATATTCGGAAATCGGGCGCGTCGCGTCGGCTTCGGACACGGGCAGACGCTTCGGGTCGCCGTACACGGCGGCCGACGACGCGTACACCAAGCGTCGCGCGCCGGCGGCTACCGCCGCACGCAGCACATTCAGCCCGCCGACGACGTTCACCCGCGCATCGAAGTCCGGCTCCCGAATCGAGCGGCGCACGTCGGTCTGCGCCGCCGCGTGGAACACCACCTCCGGTCTGAAGCCGGCGACGATCTGCCGCAACGCATCCACATCGCAGATATCGGCTCGCTCGAACCGAGTCCCCCGAGCCCCCGCCGGCAGGTTGCTCGCCGATCCCGAGGACAGATCGTCCACCACGCACACGGCGTAGCCGTCTAACAGCAGGCGGTCGACAAGATGGGAGCCGATGAACCCCGCTCCACCCGTCACCAGCGCGCGCGGCCCCTCCCGGTCGGTCAAGCCGTGACGATCCCCAGGTGCGGCCACGTCTTCCAGCGGCCGCGCGTGAAGTCGGGGAACTCGGCCGGCCGGCTGCCGTTCGCCACCGACCATTCGGACAGCGGCGTGACGGCGCTTATGGCCACCGCGTCGTACACGTTCATGTCGGTGGGCAGCCCTTCGTGCAGGCACTTGATGAGCCGGTAGTCCTCGAGATAGTCCATGCCGCCATGCCCGGCGCCCCGGCTCTTCTCTTCCATTTGCTTCCACAGCGGGTGATCGAACTCCGCGAGGTATGCTTCCGCTGGCTCCCAGTCGTCCGACTTGCTGCGCCCTTCGATGTAGACGCGGTCCGGGTAGCCCTGAAACAGACCGCGGGTGCCCTGGACCACGTGCACTCTGCTGTACGGGCGCGGCAGGTTGGTATCGTGGCCCACGCAGATGGTACGCCCGTTCGCCGTCATGATCAGGCTCCAGTTGACGTCGCCCAGAACATACCGCTCCTGCCGCTGTGGCGAGCCATCGGCAAAGTGCTCGCGGGCATACAGCTGGAGCCCGCGGGATGGGCTGCTCATCGAGACCAGGGTTGCAAACCGGTCGCCCCGGTTCACGTCCATGCAGTTGGCGACCGGACCGAGCCCGTGCGTCGGGTAGAGATTGCCATTGCGCTTCATCGCATGCGCGCGGCGCCACAGCCCTTCGCCTTCGGGGCTGAATTTCACGGATCGCAGGTCGTGCAGATACCCGCCCTCGGCGTGCAGGATCTCCCCGAACACGCCCTGGCGGACCATGTTGAAGACCATCATCTCCATGCGGCCGTAGTTGCAGTTCTCCATCATGACGCAGTGCTTGCCGTACTTCTCGGCGTGCTCGACCAGCGCCCAGCAATCGTCCACCGTGTAGGCCGCCGGCACTTCGGTGGCGGTGTGCTTGCCGCTGCGCATCGCCGCGAGGCAGATCGGGACGTGCCACTCCCAGGGCGTGGCGTTGAACACCAGGTCCAGCTCCTCCTGTTCGCACATGCGCACGAAGTCCGTGGGACCGCGGGAGTAGCCCGTCGGGCGCGGGAACCCAGCCTGTTCGACCAGGTCCTGGATTTTGGTCACCTTTTCGGGCACGATGTCGTCCACGGCCTTGATCACGCAGCCCTCGACCCGCAGCAGGTTGTGCACGTGCGCGGTCCCCTGCCCGCCGACGCCGACGAACCCGATCCGGACGGTGTCCATGGGCGGGGCGGCGAGGAACCGCTCGGGTGCGGGTCCCGGGCCCGGCCGGAGCTGGGACAGGGCGGAGGACGAGGCGGCGCTCGTCGCCGGCGCGCACGCCGCGGTCCCGCCCAACGCGGCGAGGCCGAGCCCGCCGGCGATCAGCTTCAGCGCGTCGCGCCGGTCCAGGTCATCGTTATTCGCTGTCATCTCCACCTCCCGGAGTCAACCTTCGATTCGTCCTTTTTCTCCCTCGCGACGCGAGCGAGGCTGTCATCCTGAGCGTCGCAGGCGCGAAGGATCTGCTTTCCCGCAGATGCGAAGGACCTCCTTTTCGTAGCGCATCGGATGCTTCTCACGGATGCTCGAGACGATACATGTCGGGCAGCTCGTTCTCCAGCAGCACGAGCGGGTCTGCCGTGAAGCGCACGAAGTCGGCAGCGCTGGCCTGCCCCGGATACGGGGCGAAGAAATGGTAGCGGTGCTCGCGTTCGAAGGTCGCATTGCGCCACACCAGCACCCACGCGATACGCCGCGCCACGGAGTCGCTCTTGATGCCGGCGAGCAATGTCCCGGTCCACCACAGCGAGTCCGGGACTCCCTCGACGCCGGTCTCGGTGAGCGCCGCGATCTTCCCCCGGGCCTCGGCCAGCTCGACGATGTCTCTGAGACGCCGTGCGAACACAGCCCGCGTCGCCGGCGAGCGCACGCTCTGGTAGTCGTCGAAGCCGAGCACGTCCACGTACGCGTCGCCCGGATAGCGCTCCAGGTACGCCTCTTTCGAGTCGAACACGTCGGTCGAATACGCCCACAGCAGATTGTGCACGCCCCGCCGGTCGCGTAGATACTCGACCGTGAAGCGCCACAGTTGCTTGTACTCGTCCGGCGTCGCGTGCCGGGCACCCCACCAGAACCAGCCGCCGCTTGTCTCGTGGAACGGCCGGAAGATCACAGGCACGAGGCCTGGCGCGCGCAGACCGTTGACATAGTCCGCAAAGCGGTCGAGCCACTGTCGATAATGCTCGTGCTGCGCCCCGCCCGGAAGGATCGCGGGCACGGCCCGCGTCGTATCCCACGCGTTGCCGCCCGTGACGGGATTGCGCATGTGCCAGCTCAGCGTGACGACCCCGCCGCGTCTGAACCCCTCGGCGATCCAGCCGCGCTGGCGCTCGAACGCGACGGCGTCGAGGTTCGCCCCGCCCCCGTCCGCCTCGAGGCCGCCCACGTCCCAGCCGTACACGGCCGGGTAGGATCCCGCCGTCTCCTTCACATCGGAGCGTCCCGGCTGGTTGGACCATTCCACGCCGTACGCCAAGTCGTCCTGATGGCCGAACAAGAGGGCCTTACCCGCCAGTCGCTGCAAATTCGCGAACAACGCCCGCGTCTCCGCGGTGGCGCGGCGATCGACCGGCGCCGGCCCACGCGGCTCGGGCGGCCCACCCGCATTGCAGGCGAGCAGCAGCGCGGCGAGCGGAGCGGCGGCGCTACGAGGCAAAGCGGGCTTGGAACGTTGCACCGTACGGCGTGGGCGTCCCGTCGTAGCTCTGGATCAGGTCCCAGACCGAGTTCCACACGTCCCAGGTCCACGCGAGATAGCTGCCGCTGCGGGCGTCCATCCAGTCCATCAGCGAGTCGACGAACATCCGGCCGCGGTCGTTCTGCCCCAGCTCGCCCAGCACCAGCGGGACGCGTTGGGCGACCGGGGCTGCCTGGCCGTCCCAGCAGCTGGTGGTGTGGCACCAGCTGAAGTTGTAGACGTGCCAGGATGCGGCCAGGTTGTGCATGGGATCGGTCGGCTGATTGGCGAGCCACTGGGACAGCGTGGCGGCGTACTGCACGCCGCCCAGCATGATCACGTTGGTTGCGCCGGTGCCGCGTACCGCGTCCACGAGCTCTTGCATGCCCGCCGCTTGGAAGCTCATGCCGCGGCAGGTGCCGCCGTCGCGCCAGCAACGCCACGCCTCCGGCGTGTCGGCG
>Ga0209804_1001609_pt1 | contig 14472 bp, 2 predicted proteins | sample GraSoiAngelo_139_FD_185896 | JGI IMG/M metagenome (GOLD analysis project Ga0209804, IMG submission 185896) | Grasslands soil microbial communities from the Angelo Coastal Reserve, California, USA - 14_0929_12_20cm (SPAdes) (version 2) | ecosystem: Environmental > Terrestrial > Soil > Grasslands ... | reverse complement strand
CGCGACATCGGGTCGCCTCCAAAGAGCTCGGCCCGGCCCTTATCCGGGCCGGGCATCGGCTTGTATACCCCTCCCCTTTTTGACCTTTCCGGTTTTATTTCGCGCTCGATGGAGAGAATAACTCCATCACTCCTGGATTCACGACTTTCTCGAACGCGAAACCTATTTCGGTGGAGCAGCGGTGACCGGCTGGTGAGCAAGCATCGTGGCGCGCGGACCCGCGCCGTCCACGGTCCAAGGCGGCGGGAACCCGGCCCGATCGTCACCCCGATCTTCGCGAGCGCGACTTGGAGCCTTGCGTCGGCTCGGCAAGGCGCGGATTTCGCGGTCGCCACGGCGCCGGTCGAATACTACACCCGCTGGGGCAATCCGACTGTACGGGACCTCGAGGACGCCCTCGCGGATCTCGAGGGGGGCGTCCGCGGCCTCGCGACCGGGTCGGGGATGGGCGCGATCGCCTCTGCGATCCTGACCTGCGTCGAACGTGGCGATCACGTCGTGGCGGGCGCGAGCCTCTACGCCGCAACGACCGAGATCTTCACCCGACTCCTGCCTCGGTTCGGCGTCGAGACGACCTTCGTCGATCCCCGCCGTTCCGGGGCGTGGAAGGCGGCGGTTCGACCGAGCACCCGGTTGGTGTACATCGAAACGCCTGCGAATCCGACCATGATGATCACGGACATCCACGAGGCGGTCTCCGCCGCGAGGTCCGTTCGGGCGACGACCCTGGCCGACAACACCTTCGCGTCCCCGGTGAACCAGCGGCCGATTGATCACGGCGTGGACGGCGTGTTGCACAGCGCGACCAAGTACCTCGGGGGCCACAGCGACGTCGTTGCCGGTGCGGTCGTCACCGCGAAGCAGGACTTCTTCGACCGGATCTGGTTCGTCTACAAGATGCTGGGACCGACACTCGGCCCCTTCGAAGCGTTCCTCGTTCGACGGGGACTGAAGACGCTCCCCCTTCGAATGGCGGCGCAGACGGAAACGGCCCAGTCGCTGGCGGAATTCCTCGACGGCCGCCGTGGCGTCCGCGTCGTGCACTATCCCGGGCTGAAATCGTTCCCGCAGCACGCCCTCGCGCGGAAACAGATGTCCGGCTTCGGGGGGATGCTCAGCTTCGAGCTCACGGGCGGCTACCGGGCCGGGAAGAAGTTCGTCGAGTCCGTCGACGTCGCGACGCTCGCCGTGAGCCTCGGGGGCGCCGAGACCCTCGTCCAGCATCCTGCCTCCATGACACACGGTCCACTCACCGACGAGGAGCGGCGGGTCAGCGGGATCACGGACGGCCTCGTTCGGGTGAGTGTAGGGCTCGAAGATTCCGAGGACCTGATCCAGGATTTCGATCGGGCGATTCGAGCGGCTTCCCGCTAGTCGAGCGACCGACCGCCATCATCGCCCCGTGGGTCGAGATCACAACGTGACTCCGAGCTGCTGCGCCATCGCCCGGAGTTCCTCTTCCTTCTGACGAAGCTTCTGCTCCCGGTCGAGGAGCTCCATCGCCTTCTTCTGGATGATCTTCACCCGGTTCTCGACGTCTTTCTTCCATTCTTCCATGGCAGCGGTCGAGGGACCGGCGCCTTTGTCGAACTCGGCGAGCCTCGCCTTCAGCCGGTCAACTTCGGCTTGGAGCTTCGCGGTCTTCGAGTCGGACTCACTTTGATCCGCCTCCACGGCCCGCTGCTTCCCCTCGAGGATTTCGGCTCGGGTGTCGAGCGACCTCTCCTTTTGTTCAATTCCGATTTCCCGTTCTCGGAGCTTCTCCTCCCGATCGAGGACGTCGAGCGCTTTCTTTTGCAGGAAGCGCAGATTTTTCGAGACTTCGGCCTGCATCGCATCGGCCTGGACGCGCAGCTTTTCCGCCTCGCCCCGGGCGGTGCTTGCACCCTTGAGGTCTTCCTCGATTCGGCCGCGCTGGTTCTCGATCTCCTGACGCGCCTTCTCAAGCGCCCGCAACCCTTCGGACAGTTGGGCGTCCCGGGAGGTCACGGAAGCTTCCCGCTCCGTCAGCTCGGACTCGAGCGCGGTCGTCGCATCGCTGCGCGCGCGGATGTCCCGGTCTTTCTTCCCGAGATCCTCCATGAGGTTGTCGGCCCGTTGCAGTTCGGTCGCCAACGTTTGCTCCCGGGTTGTGACGTCGGCGAGTTTCGCCTCGAACACCGAGGTTCGGGATTCAAGGTCCTTCTGACGCATCGCCAATTGGTCTGAAAGGCTCGCGATCCGCGAGGACTCCTGATCGATCGTCGCCTTACGGGTCCGCAGTTCCACCGAAGCCGTCGCGGCCTCTTTTTCCGCAGCGTTCGTCCGGACCTGACGTGCCTCCAGATCCCGGATGGCCGCCTTGATTTCGGTCTCCTTCGCGGCGAGATCGCGGGACTTCTCCTGGAGCTGGGCCAATTGGGCCTGCGCGGCACGTTCCGCTTTGTCCGCCTCCGATCGGCGTTTCTCCAACGCTGCTTGCTGGCCTACGAGATCGGCGGTCTGGCGTTTCGCGGCCTTCTCCGCTTCCTCCGCGACCAACGTGCGACGCTGGGACTCTGCCCCGAGCCGTTCCACTTGTTGGGCTTGGACTGCCGCCGCGTCGCGCGTTGCTTCGAGCTGCTTCAGTTCTTCCGCCCGCCTGACGGACCAGACGGAACGCTCCGATTCGAACGACTGCCGGGCCCGAAGGAGTTCGTCTTCCTTCGCCTTGAGTTCGGCGAGGCGGCCCTCGGACCGGCGCCAGGAGGCTTCTGCCTCGGCGCCCTTGGCGGCATGGGCTTTCGCTTGGGCCTCCAGCTTTGAACGTTCGAGTTCGAGTTGGGTGGCTGCCGCCCGCAGGCTGCGTTCACGACCCTCGATCTCCTCGGCGCGTTTCGCCAGCTCCGCCGCCTGCGACTCCGTCGTCACGTTCAGTTGGGCCTGCTGCGATCGGAGGGTCGTCTGTTGGGCCTCCCACTGCTTGCGTTTCTCCGTCTCCTCGGAATGGAATTTTTTCGCGGCGTGATCGAACTGGGTATCCCGAGCGTTCAGATCTTGCTCGCGGCGAACAAGGGCCATTGCCTGGGCGGATAATTCGGTGAGGCGGGCCTCGGCCTGGTGTTCTTTGGATTCCAATTCCCGGGTACGGGCCTCGAGGTCCTCCGCTTCCGCGCGGATCTCCGCCTCCTGAGCGGAGACGGCCTTTTCCCGGAGCGATAGTTCCTTCGCCTTCGCACCCAACGTGTCTTGGAGCGCCGCCGCGTCGCGCTCGATGCGGTCTCGTTCCGTCCGGATCTCCGACTCCTTGATTGCGAGAGATTGGCCGAGCGCTTCGGCCTCGGTCCGGACGCGAGCGGACTCAGACTCGTACCGGTCCTTCAGTTGCGCGAGTTCGAGTTGATGGGCCTCGAGCTGCTTTCCGGTCTCTTGGACGGATGCACGCTCTTGCTCGAGCCGGCTTTCGTTGGATCTGAGGGTTTCCTCCATCTCAACGATCCGGCTCTCCCGCTCCGACAGGTCCCGTGCCTTGGCCTCCAGGTCCTGGGCATTCCTCTGAAGATCGGCGTCCATCTGATGGATTCGCTGGGTTTGAGCCACCCGATCCTTCTCCAGCTCGGTGCGTCGCGCTCCGATCTCCGTCTCGAGAGCGTTCAAGGCATCCGTCCGCTTCGAGAGTTCCGTCGCATGGCGTGCGATTTCTTCCCTGAGGCTCCGTTCTCTCGAATCGATTTCGAGGGCTCGCTGCTCGAGTTCGCTCTTCAAGCGTTCCGCTTCTTCCTTCAACAACGAGGCGGACCGGGACGCTTCCTGGGCGGCTTTCTCGCGGCGCGTGACTTCCTCTTCGTTCTGCGCGACCCACTCGACATCCGTGTGAACCTTTTCCTCCTGGTCCTTCACATCGATCTCGCGGCGCTCGAGGCGCATCACGCGGGCCGCCCACGCTTCGCGCTGGGAGACGCTCTCCTGTTCGAACGTTTCCCGCTGCTCCTTGAGTAACGCCTGCTGGGATTCGAGGGTCGCCTGCCAGGTCCGGAGTTCCTCCGCGCGCGTGGCCTCCGTCTCCCGGAACCGGGTCGCCTTCCCGTCGAGATCCTGAGCGAGGTTCGCCAATTCTTGGCTCTTCGCCTCGAGTTCCCTTCGGACTTTGTCCATCTTTTCGCTCTCGATCTCCAACGATTCCTCGCGCGAGGCCAAGTCGGTCAGCCGTCGGGCATTGTCTTCTGCCTGCGCCCGGATCGCCTCTTCTTTCTCCGCCAGGGACTGTTCTCTCGCCTCGACCTCGATTTCGCGGGACAGGATCGCTTGGTTCTTTTCGTTCCGGTTGGCCTCGTACAATTCCTTGTCCTGCGCGATTCGAAGTTGATGCTCACCGATTTCCTTCGCCTGTGCGTCGAGGTCCCCCCGGCGGCGGCGGAGTTCGTCTTCGTATTGGGCCGTCCGGTCTTGGAACTCCCGTCTCTCGGAGTCGTATGCCCCGCGGGCCTCTTCGAGCACGACCCGATCTTCCTTCAGCGCGGTCTCCCGGGCCTCGAGGTCCCGGGTCCGGTCCGAGACCTCCTGGAGCGCAGCCTCGGCGCGTGTCCTCTCTTGCCGGGCCACTTCCTCGGCTTCATGGATTTTGCTTTCGCGGGTCGCGAGCTCGGCCTCGGAGGGCGCCAGGCGCGCTTCTCGGGCGGTGAGTTCCTCCGTCTTCGCCGCGGCAGCTGCCTCCACTGCCTCGGCATGTGCGACCCGTGTGTCGACAGCGCCTTTGAATTCCAACAGCTCCTTCTGATCGATCTCGAACTGAGCCCGACTCTGTGCGAGATCCTCGAGGTCCTTACGTGCGGCGGCCTCTCGAGTTTCCAACGCTTGGCCCTGAATCCGGATTCCGTCGGCCTCGGCCATGAGACGTTGCCGTTCGGAGGCGAGCCTTTCCTCTTCCTTCCCGATGCCCTGCTCGCGCTCGTTCAGTTGCGACTCAATCGTTCCAACCGCCGTCTCGCGTGCGTTGATCCCGTTCGTTTTCTCGACCAACTCGCTCTCGCCGGCTTGGACCTGCCCGATCCGCGTGTCGAGATCCGTACGGAGGGCCTCGGTCTGTCTTGCGAGATCATCGATGGCCCTTCGGTCGTCCGCGACCTGGAGCTCGCGGCTCTTGAGGTCTCCTTCCTTCGCATCGATCGCCGCCTGGTCGGACGCAAGCCGGCTCCGCTCCTCCTCGATCCGATGGTGCATCGCGTCCAGTTCGCCGGTTCGCGTCTCGATCACGACCTTACGTTCCTCGAGTCCTTTCGCTTGGGCCTTCAGCTCCGTTTCCTGGAGACGGGCTTCTTCGAGTCGCTGCTTGACCGCGTCTTCGAACTTGTCCTGGATCTGGACCAGCATTTCGCGGGCAAACTCCACGTGCTCGAGGGTGACCGGGCCGTAGGCGAGGAGGACGACCCCAAGTGCGTCACCACGGACCGTCTGGCCGTGGTACTTAGTGACCTTGATCGGTTTCTCGACCGCATCGAGGACGCCCGCCTGTACCGCTTGGTCATACGTGACCTGGCACGACGGGTCCAGGGTGAATTCCCTGAGCATTTTTCCGCGTTCGTCCACAAGGAAGGCCTTTGCGGGCCTCCAGCGCTGTCGTTGCGCGAACATAGCTACACCCAAGAAGATTCCGGGAAGGATCAGGAACATGTACGGCGTCTGCCACCAGCCCGGACCGGGCGGTGGGATGACGACCGGCACCTGCACGGTCACCCGCATGTTGGGGTCCGAGCCGAGCATCGTGAAGACGACCTGGCCGGCGCCGTCGATCGTGCCGGCCACGAGGGGCGATCCGTCTTTCGTCACCGCGAATGGGAGTCGGGCGGTATTGCCCCCGATCGTCCAAGTGATGGTCTGCGTCGTTTCGCTGGAGGAATGCGTCCATGCGTACGACGCTCCCATGGTCCACTCGCTGAACGCGGTGATCGTGATGAGCGCGATCCCGTCGCTGTTCGTGACGGTCAGGTTTGAGACGCTCACCGAACCGTCCGCAATCGTCCCGTTCACGGAGAGGCGGTCGAATGTGATTCCATAGCCCGTCTTGGTGAGCGTGCTCGACGCGGCTATGGTCAGGTTCGCCGCGGTGACATTCGATGTGAGGGCGACAGTCCCTGCAATCGTGAGCGTCGCGAAGGACTGGGTCGCGCCCATCGCGATGGCTTGGCTCGTGCCGGTGAAGGTTACCGAGGAACCGGTGGACGTAAACGTGGTCACAGACGACGAATCCCACGATCCCGCGATGGCGATCGAAGCCAAGTCGAAGACCAGGATTGCCGAACCTGTGGACGTCACGCTGCCGTTGAAGGTGACCGTGGTACCGGTCAGGCTCAGCGCGCCCGACCACGTCACGTTTGAGGAGAAGGTCGTGCTTACGCCCGGGACTACCGTGAGACTGAAGATCGGCTGCGTGATTCGGATGGAGCCGCCGGATGCGTTGACGACGAGGGTCGAAGTCCCTGCGGTGAAGGCTCCCGCCGAAGTATCGATCGACCGGATCGTAATGGTGCTGTTACCCGCCGTCAGCGCGCCACCACCGGCGACGAGTAAGCTCGCTCCTCCCGTGATGTCGTTCCCGGACGTGGTCAGGGTCCCACTGATGGAAAGATTCCCGTCCACATCCGTCGCATTGTTCTGCGTGACGGTTCCGGAAACGGTCAGGTTGTGGAACCCGTTCGAAGCGTCCCGGGTCCCAAGGGTTTTGGCGGCGCCGGACAGGGTCACGGTGCTCGAGCCCTTCGTGAATGTCGCGCCGACGCCGGACGTGTCCCAGTTGCCGCTGACAGTCCAGGCTCCGCTGGTCAGCGTGATGGTTCCCGAGGTGCTGCCCTTCACCGTCACGTCCGCGGCGGAAACGGTCGAGGCGTTGGCGACGAGGATTCCCGAATCATCGACGGCGATGGACCCTCCCGTCAAGGAGAGGTTCGCGGTGGCCAGCGTGGTCGTCGATCCCGCCCCATCCTGAATGGTGAGGAGGTTGCTCCACCGAAGACCGTTAGTGGCCATGGAGAAAGTGATGGCGCCGCTGCCCGCGGCGGACCGGAATGTGATCGAATAGAACTCCCTGCCCGCGAGGGCGGCGAAGGTCATCGTTTGCGATGAAGTCGAATCGAAGACGACCGTCCCCGTCCCGGCGGCCCAGTTCGGGGAGGTGCTGTTGTTCGTCCACGACCCGCCGAATGTCCACGTCGCGCTGCCCATCTTGAGGTACGCGGCCGCGCTGGAAATGGACGTGTTTCCCGCGATGTTCACCAAGGAGGGAGCCCCGGACCCATCGAGGACGGCGGATCCGGAGAGAGTCAACCCGCCCGTCGCGGTCAGCCCAGATCCCGCGGACGCCCCGATCGTCAGCGTTCCCGCGGCGTGGGTGATCGCACCGCTGACAACGAAGTCGAATACGCCGATGACGACGGTCCCGGCCCATCCCGTCGTGTTGAAGGAGGACATCGCCGCATTCAGATCGACCGTGACCATCCCGCCTCCGGAGTTCGCGTCGAAGAACACCGGGTTGGAGGCGTTCGGCATAGAGCACCCGTTCACGCCGCCGGAGGAGGAAGACCAGTGTGTTGTTTGGGACCAGCTGCCTGTGCCGCCGATCCAGTATCGGTTGCCCACTCCACAGGGAGCGGACAGGATAACGTCCACGACCGGGTCCGAGCCGAGCATGGCGAAGACGACCTGACCGGACCCGTTCACGATGCCGTTTGTGAACGCCGCGGCGTCCTTCATCACGTTGAATCGATAGCCGACCGTGTTCCCTCCAATCGTGAAGGTGATCGTCGAGGTCCCCACGGTGGAGGAGTCGGTCCAAGTGTATTGGCTGTCGACGGTCCACGTTGTGAACACGGTGATTGTTGTGAGGTTCGTTGCATCGCTGTTCGTGACGGAGAAGTTGCCGACGCTAATCGCGCCGTCCGCGATGCTTCCGGACCCGATCTCGGTGAGGCCATTGAATGTGATGCTCTGGCCCGTCTTCGTGAGGACCGCCCCGTTGTTCACGGTGAGGATGCCAGCGGCCGTCACTGGCGACGTGATGGAGATTGTCCCGCCAATCACGAGGCTGTAGAACATCTGCCCGGTTGCCAGCGTAAGGGTGGTCGACGCCCCCGTCAACGTCACCGTGGACGTTCCTGCAATCAACGAGGAACCGAGACCCGATGTGTCCCAGTTGCCACTGACGGTCCACGATCCGCTCGTCAGGGTGATGGTTCCGGACGTCCCCCCGATCATCGTGACGTTCGAGACCGCCGTCGTCGACGCGTTTGCAACTAGGAGGCCGGCATCGCCGATCATGAGGGCTCCGCCGGTCAAAGCAAGATCGTTCGTCGTGAGGGTGGTCGTACCGCTTCCCCCTTGGATGCTGAGGGTTCCGGCCCAGCGGATTCCGTTCGCCGCCATCGTGAAGGTCACGGTCGACGCCCCCGAATTGAACATGACGTTGCCGCCGAATTCAGGGGTCTGGTTGGCGAAGGTCATCGTCTGTGAGGACGACGCGTTGAAGGTGATCGAGGCCGCAAAACTCCACGAGGCCGAGGTGGACACGTTCGTCCATGCGCCCGAGATCGTCCACACGCCCGCGCCCGTCGACGTGATGTAACCCGCGGGGTTGTTGACATTCACGCTCCCGGCAACGGAGACGGTCGACGCATTCGTTCGGAGGACACCGGTCGCACCGCCGACCGTGAGTCCGCCCCCGATGGACAAGGAGTAATTTGTTGCGGTGGTGTCCAGGGTCCCGCTCACCGCGAGCAGGCCCGCTGTCGCGACGACGGATGCAGTGGAGACCGTGCCGCTAATTGTTAGCGCGCCAAACCCGTTCGACGCATCGAGGATCTTGACGGTCCGGGCCGCCCCGTTCATCGTCACGGTGCTTGCCGTCGCGGTGAGCGTCGAGCCCGCCCCCGACGTATCCCAATTCCCCGCGACCGTCCACGCGCCCGAGGTCGTGATCGTCCCGGAGGTGCCTGCGGTCATGCTCACGTTCGTGACGCTGATGGCGGACGTCCCGGCGGTCAGGATCGCGCCGTTGTTCACGGTCAAGTTCCCTCCGGCACCGGTGAGGGCTAGGTTGGCCGTCGCCAGGGTGGCCGCGTTGTTGAGCGTCAGAGTTCCGGCCCATCGGATTCCGTTCGTCGCCATCGTGAAGGTCGCAGCGGCGGTCGGACTGAACTGCACGTTGTTGAATTCGGTGACTCCGATGTTGCCAAAGGTCATGACTCGAGAAAGGGCCGAATTGAAGACGATCGTCCCCGTGCCCGCGGACCAAGACCCGCTGGTCGACGCGTTCGCCCAGGAGCCGCTGAACGTCCACGTTGCCGGCCCGAAGGCGAAGAATCCAGAGGCCGCGATGCTCACGTTGCCGCTGATGGTCTTCGCACCCGCCGCACCGCCTGAAATGCCTCCTGTCATGTTGGCCGCAAGGCCCGCCACGGTCAAGGGGAAAGTGCCGGTCGCGAGGACCGCCCCGGCATTCACCGTCAGAGTGCCCGACACATCTACGAGCCCGGTCTGCGTGACGGTTCCCGCGGCGGAGATCGTCAGGTTGTTGAAGTTGTTCCCCGCGTTCAAGATCGCGATATTGCTCACGCTGCTCATCGTGACGGTGCTGGTCCCTTTCGTGAACACCGAGCCGGCCCCGCTCGTGTCCCAGTTCCCGGAATCGGTCACCGAGCCTGTCGTGAGCGTGATCGTGCCGCTCGTCCCGCCCGTCATCGTCACACTCGAAACGGTGATCGTGGAGGCGTTCGCCGTCAGGATTCCCCCATTGCCCACGTTCAACGCGCCACCGGTCAATCCCAGGTTTGCCGTCGCTAGGGCCGTCGTCGACGATCCATCGGAGACGGTCAGTGTCCCCGCCCAGTTCATGGCCCTCGTGGACATCGTGAAGATCTGCACCGATGCGGCGGAGGAACCGAACATGATGTTGTTGAACTCGCTGCCCGAAAGATTCGCGCCCGCGAACGTCATCGTCCCACCGGTCGCACTGTTGAATGTGACCGTCCCGGTCCCGGCACCCCAAGCCGCTGACGTCGAAGCGTTCGTCCAGGTTCCTGTGATCGTCCATGTGGATGAATTCATCACGAGGTAGCCGTTCGCCGCACTGATGTTCACGTTTCCGTTGATCGAGATGGCCGATGCGTTTGCCGTCAGGGCTCCGAACGTCGACACGGCGAGTCCCCCGACGGTGATGCCCAAGTTGGCCCCCGACGTCGTCAGGACGGTCCATCCCGTCGCGCCGCCGGTCGAGTTTCGGATTGTGAGCGTCCCGCTCATGCGGAGCGCATTCGTCGCCATCGTGTAGGTGACGCTCGTCGTCACACTTGCGTCAAGTGTGAGATTGCTAAACTCGTTCGTCGCTCCGGCCAAAGCAGCGAACGTGAGAATCCCATTCGCCGCATCTCGGATGGTCACGCTGCTCGTACCCGCCGTCCAACCGGCGGCGGTCGACTGATTGGTCCAGTTACCGTTGACCGTCCACGTCGATGCGCCGAGGAGGACGACCGTCGCCGCCGTCAAGATGCTCACGTTGCCGGTCACACTGACAGTGGAATTGCGGGCGTTGAACGTGCCTTGAATGAGGAACGCGCCGTTGATCGTGAGGGCCCAGTTTGACCCGGTCGTATCCAACGTCCCATTGAAGCCCGTCATATCGATGCTGGCGATCGTGGTAGCAGCGGCGAGCGTGATGGTTCCGCTTGGGCTGGCATTGAAGATGGCCTGGTTCGACGCCACCGGGGTGCAAGCGCAAGAGGCCCCCCCGGCCGAGTTGGACCAGTTGGCTCCGGTGTTCCATGCGCCGCCCGCACCGATTCGATAGCAGTTTCCTGCGGCCACGCCACAGTTGGGAGCGGCGACGACACGAACGGCACCGAGGACCCAGCTGTTGCCTCCGCCGATGGTCCACGTAATCGCCGTTCCAGGATTGGGCAAGTCGCTGCCCGCTCCGCAAAGATTGGTTCCAGAACCGGTGCATTTGGCCGTCGCGACGCCAAAGAGATCCGTCGCGGTCGCTCCTGTACCGGTAACCGCCGATGGAGCCGTCGCACTCTGATGTGCGAACACGGCGAATGCGAGTTCGCCTGCTCCCGGCGATATCGAGATACTGGGATTTGCGGAATTACCATTCGCTGTCGTCCCACCCGCCGTGGGGCTCGCGCTTGAGACTCCACTCAAAAGAATCGTGGCACAGACTTGTTTGGCGGTGCCCGCTGCCAGAGTTGCCGTCATGGTCTGGGCGCCGCCGGGGATCGCACCCTGGTAGAACCACATCTCCGTACGCACCACTCCGGCGCCGCTCGAAGCCGTGCCGGCGATGAGGCTCAGAGTGACCGAACCGTAGGTGACCGTCGAGTACGCGCTCGCAGGGCGGTTGCTGAGCATGACGAGGACGCCGTTGTCCGCCGGAGCCGCCGATTGGGACGTCGTGCACGTGACCGCATCAGGGTCGACGACTGCGGTCGTGGTCGAGTCGACTGCCACCGTATCGGCCCTCGCATTCACCGTGAAGAGATCGAAGAACCAGCCGATGCCGCCTCGAACAGAGGCGAGGATGTCGCTCCCCACATGGCGCCAGTCGACCGGGGGGAACCCCTCGCGGATGCGATGACCGATCGCATTTCCCGCGGCGCCCTCCGGCGGGCCTCGATGCACGAACACGTTGAGGTTGGGCACGTCAAATGAGAACGGGACCAGGCGCGCCGTGGGATGCGAAGACGGTTCCGGGAAAAGGAATGTGATGTTGTAGTTGGGCCTCAGATCGTTCCCCTGAAAAAGGAGTCGTTGAAGTTCTTCCGTCAGGGCCCGTCCCGGGATCGTGAGCCGTCCACCGGGGCCGCGAAACGCAGCAAGCGGGTCGGAGACCATTTGACTCTCGATCACGACGGCGGCGGTGGCTAGGAGGACAAACCCGAGCAGGAGGGCGGTCCCCGTCTTCATGGGAAGGTCATCCCCTGTTGGGCCGACGGCCTGTCCTTCAGTTCGGTCAAGACGAACCGGTGTTCGTTTTCAATGCATCCGCCGATCGATCGCCAAAATGTCGCGTCGGGATTGTTTCGGACCGAGAAGGCGCACCCGCTCATCGAACACGGGGTCGGCGGGTTTGCACTTGCCACGATCAAAGTCCTCACGACTAAGACGCCGTCTGTGCGGGTGTAGCTCCGATTTCGAGTGAGACCTATTTAAGCGCCGGTCAGTGGTTATCGACCCTGATTTCATGGAGGGAATAGGGTCCGTCATTCGACCGTCACTCGCCCGGACAAACGGGCTTCCATCGCTTCGAGCTCGGCTGCCCGGCGGCGGAGTTTCTCCTCTCGGTCGAGCAGCTCGAGCGCTTTCTGCTGGATGATTTTCACCCGACGTTCGATGTCTTTCTTCGCTTCGTCGGCCTGGGCCCGAGCATCCGGCATCGGCGCCTTTGCCTGCGCGATGATCGTCTTCTGCCGCGCGACGTCCTGTTCCTTCGTCGTGAGGTCCTCGACTCGACGCGCGAGTTCATGCTCCCGCTCGTCGGATTTCGCTTCCCGGTCGCGGACTCGTTCCTCGCGGTCCAAGAGTTCGATCGCGCGGCGCTGGAGGAACTTCCGTTCTCGGGCGAGTTCTCCCTTCTCGCCTTCCATTGTCTTCCGAACCGCGTCCGTCTCGCCCGGTTCGCGGTGGGACGCGACGAGCCGTTCCTTTGCCATCGCGGCGAACCGCTGACTCATCTCCGCAACCCGACCTTCAATCTCTTTCCGCGTCCGTTCTTCATCCGCCAGTCGTGTGTTGGCGTTTGCGCGCTCCTTCTCAAGAGCGGTGATCGCATCCCTCGCCTCTCTCTCGAACTTGGCAATCTGAGCGGTGGCTTCTCGATAGCGAACGTCGACTTCGTTCTTCGCGGCCAAGAGCGCATTCCGTTCCTGTTCGAAGGCCTGTTGAGCATCCGACGTCGCTTTCGAGTCGGTCTTCTTGGATTCGAGGTGCCGGCTCGCGGCGAGCTGCTCCGTCATCTCGAGCGTCTTCATCGCTCGCGACACGCCGCGGGTGACGGAGTCCTGCATCCGCGCAGCGTAATCCGCGAGAGCGGTCAACCCGGCCTTCTGACGGCTCAGCTCTTCTTGTCGACCGAGGAGGTTCGCGGACTCTCCTTGGAGTTTCGCCTCTTGTTCGGCAAGACCTTTCTCCTTCGCTTTGAGTCGCGCCTCGCGCTCCGCGGACGCCCTGTCGACATCCGATTTCGCTTCGGTGGCTCGGGCAGGCGCCGCACGATTCCCCGCGGCGAGATGCGAATCCGCGGCCGTCAACAGGAGGGCCGTCCAGTCGACGTCTTCGGATGCGAGATGGCCCCTCGAGAGGAGGACGAAGACTAGCTTGCCGCTCTGGAACGCGGTGAACACATATTCCCCGACAAAGAGAGAATCGCGATCGCCGATTCCTTCCGGCGGCAACACCTTGAGGAAATCATCGTAATCGATTGGGCAATCCGCATCGAGGACGTATTCGCCGGTCATCTCTCCGCGGTCGTCGAGCACGTAGATCTTCTTGAGCTGCGCCCGCGCCGTTTTTCTGGATGGCGCGGCCATTAGGACCGCGGTGAGGGCCGGGCTGAGACCTCGCATTAAGATGCCCGTCACCAGGGCTTTCATCGGCCCTTGCATACGCTGCTTTCCTCGGTTCGCGAGGGCTTTCCCTCACGTGACTTGTCGGAGGATTCGAGCGGGCTGCACCGTATTTAAGGGGCGGGTTTTGGTTATCGGACGTGAGAAGGGGGCGTCATGGAGGCGGCGGTCCGGAAGATTCTCGCCTCATCGTCGGCTCGGCCTCCACTGGATGCTCCGCGTTCGATTTCGTTTGTCGGAACGCGCGTTGCATTTGCAGCGCGTAATCGCGCAACGCCGTGAGCCGCGTCTCCCTCGTCCGGACTTCGCCTTCCAGATCGCGAAGGGCGATTGCCGAGGTCCGGAGTTCCGCTTCGAGGAGGGCGAGTCTCTGCTCCCGTCGTCTCAGTTGGGACTCGCGGGCCTCGGCCTCGCGGTCCCGTTCCTGCAAGGCGTCCTCCCGCGCCGCGATCGCCGGGGACAGACTGGGCGGGAGGTGCATCCGCATGGCCGCGAGGAGTGTGCCGATGGATCCCCGCTCCTCGATCCGTGGGACGCCGTGGGTCAGCACGACGAACCACAGGTCCTCGACTCGAAAGGGAGTGAAGGCGTACTCGCCCTGGTAGAAGGCGACAAGATGCCGCATCCCGTTCACGGGAATCGACCGACGGAGATCGTCATACTCGAGCGGGCAATCGTCGCGAAGCGCATACTCGCCGAGCAAACGAGCATCCTCGCCTAGGACGAAGATCCGTTCGTAGTCGACCCGAGGGACCATCCTCGGAGCTTGGACCGTCGAGCGCCCGACGACCGCCATGCCATCTCGCGAGATGGCCCCCTCCTCCATAACGCCCTCTTTCATGATGCGCCCGCCCCCCCGAAAGTATGCGGATGCCGATGTGATAGGAATGCGGGGTCTCTTGAG
>Ga0209804_1001605_pt1 | contig 14502 bp, 10 predicted proteins | sample GraSoiAngelo_139_FD_185896 | JGI IMG/M metagenome (GOLD analysis project Ga0209804, IMG submission 185896) | Grasslands soil microbial communities from the Angelo Coastal Reserve, California, USA - 14_0929_12_20cm (SPAdes) (version 2) | ecosystem: Environmental > Terrestrial > Soil > Grasslands ... | reverse complement strand
GGCAAATGGCGTCAAGAAATTTGAGCGCGTTCTCAATTCTTCCGCGTTCTTTGTTGATTGCGCCCTGGGCGAACTGCGCGATTTCGGCTAGACCGGCTCTGGTGGCGGCTTGCCCCAGGGGCTGAAGCGCACGCAAAACGACATGATGCGAATCGGTCAGCGCCAAAAGTTGGTTGCGCCCATGCGAATCGAGTCCGGCGAAATAGGAGATCACCTCGGCAGCTCGCGAGGGGCACAACGCCAGCAGCGATAGAACATGCAGGTAGTTCTTTGGTTGCTGGCTCCCGGACATGAAGATTCCTCCCGCGCTGCGGATTTTTCCTTCCAACCTAATGGTTCCTATGGGCTGCGATCTGAGGATATGGATCAGAGTTCCGCGCCTCTCGGATCCGCGATCACCAAGGGGCGCACAGACCCGGCGGTTCGTGCACGGACCGTAATGGTCCTGCGGTAGACATTGATGAGTGTCTGATAGTTCTTTTGCGCACTGTAGCGGGCTTCATATTCGGCTCTGCATTCCTTCCCCATCGACAGCGTCTCGCGTACATGAGACCAAGCCCACTGAACCTTCTCGGCCAAATCCTCAGGGTCGCCCGGGCGAAAAAGAATTCCCGTGCGGCCATGGTCCACAAGTTCTTGCATGCCGCCCAAGGCGGACGCGATCACCGGAACACCGCAGGCATAGGCTTCCAGGATCGTGAGTGGACACTGTTCATAACATTCGCTGGGATAGACCAGGAATCGCGCGCCTCTCAGGATCGCCAGGGTGTCCCGGTGCGGCATTTGCCCGCAAAAGGTCACCGAGGCAAGCCCGCGCTTGGCCGTTTCTTCGTTCAACTGGGCGCGAAGAGTGCCATCGCCCACAATGAGAAGCGGCAGTGGCGGTTTGATGCGCTCCCAAGCAGCCAGCAGGATCGATAGGCCTTTTTCCCGCGACAGCCGGCCGACAAACACCGCGTAGTCGCCTGGCCCGATGCGCATACCCGGATCCGGAGAAACGAAATTCGGCTTGACCGTGAGCTTTGCGGCAGGGAGGCCCGCTTCCCGGAACTTCTTGCGGGCCGACTCGCTGAGTGTAATATAGCAATCCACCATTCGCGTCCACGTCTTCCGCCAGCGGTGCACCATCAGCATGAGAGCGACACTCGCCGTGGCCCGCTGTGAGCCACGGTAGCAGCCGTAGCGCACCCCTCGCAATAAACTGTGCTGCACACACTCCTCGCAAACCTCGCCATTCCGCAGGAAATTGCCGGCAGGGCAGAGGAGCCTGTAATTATGCAGGGTTTGCACAACGGGGATCTGCGCATCGTGGCACGCCCAGTAAACGGACGGCGAGATCATCACAAAGGTGTTGTGAACGTGGACGACGTGTGGTTTCTCCCGCAGCAGCAATTCGCGAAATTCACGCCGCGTGTCGCTGGCCCAGATGGTTCGCTTGGCGAGTGCAAGCTGGTCGACGAACGAATTCTGGCTCACCTCATGATTACTCCGGTGGTATTCCAACACCTGGTGCCCGGCACGTTTCAGGAGATCGCGTTCCTGATGGTAGACGAGATCTTCGCCGCCAGGCTGCTGATAGGAGTTATGGACAAGAACAATCTTCATACAGGGTCCGGACTCGCGTGCAATTGCCTGTCCGCTCGCAGCATTCCGAGAACTTCGCCGTTGGAAGCGTAGGTCACGCCTTCACGGCGGGAAACGTAATCGAGCATTTCCCGGAGATCGCTCCACAGCCCGAGCTCATCGATTTCCCAGGAATGCCCGTAGAGGTGCCAAATTCCTCCTCGCTGCAGCACCTGATCGAAGAGTCTCTTCCCCAGATGCACCCAGCTGCGGCATCCACGGTATTCCAAAAGGTATCGGAAAAGGCCCGGAGTATCGCCGTTTTTCCCCAAGTTTTTGAGATAGTTGATCAAAGGGTGTGGGAAGGCCTGCAGACTGGTAGGCATTTCAAATGGGCTGAATTTGTGCTCGAGCGACAACATGCGAGTTGTGCGCGCGCCGCGAAATCCTGCCTCACGCACATGGCGGACTACATTCCGGTCGTAGCGCCCGTTGGGATAACAAAACATCGTGACATCTGCGCCGAGGATTTGCTCGAGCCTCTGCCTGCAATAGGACACTTCAAAGCGCAGAAGCTTGCCCTTCAGGCCCGCCAGGCTTCTGTGTGACACGGTGTGCGCGCCGATTTCAAAGCCCTGATGCCGCAAGCATCGCAGGTCGCCTGGCGTCAGGGTAGGTTTTCCGCCGGGACCTCTCAGCGGGACGAAGAAGGATCCGCTAAGGGCCCGGTCCTGCAACTCTTCCGCGATCCGCAGGTCTTTGGGGTGACCGTCATCCCAGCTTGTGGTCACCATGATTGGTCCAGGCATGTCTTTGGTTCTCTCGGTACGATCGAAGCTTGTTCAGCGGCTGGAAGCGGGAACCCTGCTCAGGGGAGAAGAGCCCGTGGCGCTTCCATCCACTTGCCACCGCATCACCCCAAGGGCAAAGCCCACCAGGAAATAGAAAGGGATAGCGCCGTGAGAAAACTCCAGGGCGGGCTGCACACTGGTTTGAATCATTGCCAGAACGAAAAAGAAAAACAGCCAGAGAACGAGGCGGTGAACGTCCGCTTCGACTCTCCGCCGGATGGCGTGGACGAAACGTCGTGTTACTGAAACGAGGAATACCAGCCAGACCAAAAGTCCCACCAAACCTAAGCGAGCAAGTACGCTCAGGGAAGAGTTGTGGGGCTGGCGGACCGGAATGCCCTCTTCGTTCTTAAAATCAATAAGAGGCTCCCCGAAGCCCTCGCCAACGATGAGCGTTACCTTGCTGGATCGCGTCCGCCGCCACACCTGCTCATACCACGAGGCGCGATCGGTATCCTGCGCCATCCGGGTGCGAGCGTCGTTCAGGGACAAAACGGTTCGCGCGTGCTTCTCAAGAAACGAGAAGTCCACCGGCCCACTCCGCCCTCGCAGCCGGAGACCGAGGAGGGAGACAAGCAAGACCAGGACACAGAGGGTTCCCAAGGACAACGCAAGTATGGATGCGAATTGAGCCATTTCCCTGGCTTCCCAAAGGAAAAGAAGCAGCAGTAGGACCGCCGCAATCCCCGCATACATCGAGCGAACTTGCAGGATCGCCAGTCCGCACAGTTGTGCAACGGTCAGCGCCAGCAGGGCCCAGCGCGGCCATCGAACCACGTGGTGACCGAGTAAAATACAAAACAGTGCGCCCCAGAGAAGGTAAAGAGCATTGTGCTGGTAGTTGCCAAACAGGGGAACTGGATGAAACACCCCGAAACCCGGTGACCAAGACTGTAACTGCTCCGCCCAAGGAAAGGTGAAGCTGTAAATCAGGTTGGTGAAGAAAACGAGCAGCAGCCACTTCAGAAGGAGCGGGGTATCGCGCTTCCTATTCGCCCATAGCAATCCCAATGGCAGAAAAACAGCCTCGCAGAATATCGAGCTGTCGCGGAGAGCGTAGAGTCCGTGGCGGGGCAGATCCACGACCAGGTGAATGAGAGCCAAGAGAAGCAAGAGCAATAGGCACAGGACGGGCGGGTCGAGCAAGAATTGGCTGAGTGAACGACTCCGCCCGCCCAGTATCACCATGCCCAGCGCCAGGAGCATCAGCAACTCCCCGACTGGGATATGAATCCCACCGAGCCCAACCGCCAGATTATCGAAACCATAATTGAGAATGCTGTAGGCGGCCAGAGTAACCAGAACAAGGATTTGCCAGAACTCCAGACGGCCACGGGCGACCCGCAAGATCCCGGTCAGACTGAGGAGCGCCGCGGCCGCGCCAAGAACCTCTGCCGGATAAGTAGCCAATAGCACGCCGACCGCGGCGAAGACTGCAACGCCTACAATAGCCTTAGCATCTACTCGGATCCCGAGCACTGAGGCTTGAGAGGGCATCGAGACGTTCGTTCCAGAGACGGGCTTCTCGATTATTGACTGCCTAAGGTAACGGAGGAAAGCGGGACCTCCGCCTGGTTTGAGGCGGTTGCTGCTTCGCGACGCCCTCGGGTGCGCAGCATCAGAAATCCGCTGAGAAGGGCGGTTATGCTCGAGAGCAGATTGGCGGCCACCGCCCCGCGAATTCCCCAAGCCCAGGTCGCAGGGATCCCTATTGCCAAGGCGACAGCGCTTGAACCCAGATAGATCACGCAAACCGATGCAGGTGATTGCAAGGCCCGAAAAGCGATGGCCGGCCCCAGCACCGCACCCGACAAGATCGATGCCAAGGCCACCCACGGCAGCAGCGGGGCCACCTGCATATAATTGCCATCGTACAGGAGCCGTATCACCCGGTCTCCGAACAGGCAAACAATTAGCCAATAAAAACCTGATCCGGCTGTGAAGAAGCCTCCAATCTTCCAAGCGTGCCTTTTCACCCCGACCCAGCCCTCCAGTTGTCCGCGTCGCGAGGTATTCGGCAGAAACAGCAGAGAGAATGCAGAATAGGTTTGGGTGATCGGCAAAGCCAGATTCAACAAGGCCCTCAGCGTGCCGGCGTCGGCCAGGCCCGAGAAGTGGGCCACGAACCAGTAGTAGATGTTCCAGGGGATCCAGACGAATAGCCCGCTCATTAGGGCCCACCTGCCATAACGCCAGTGCCGCACGCAAACTTCCGCCAAGGCCGGACTGCTTCCACGCCACTTCCATAAGGGTTGCAACCGGATGAGCAGGAGCGCGCTCGTCAACAGCGCGCCGATTCCCATAACCACAAAAGCCGACAGCGGTGACAGGCGTGCTTGCCGAAGGAGAACCCACACTCCGGTCAGAAGCAGTGCTGTGTAAAGTATCGCTCCCCTAAGCGCGCGTCCGGGCAGCAACTGCAAATAGAATGCCCGGCGAGCGAACCAGAAAAGCAGGACGCACGGAGCCGCGAAGGTCATGCCGATGAAAGCGAATTGCAGAGCCGGGCGGCCGTTGTAGTGGACCACCGAGGCTGTCGTCCCCAGAGCGACGAAGACGGCCGCGATGGCCGCTTGTAACCAGAGCAGCCCTCCTAAATACTGCCGCACAGATCCGCGGTAGGTAGAGGAACCGAAAACACTCATCGGCTCAAGCAGCAGCGCCTGGTAGATTAGCGAAACCAGCAAAAACGTCGAAAAGGCCAAAGCATAGGCGCCGTACTGCTCGGCTCCCAGCCAGCGTGCCAGCACGATGCCCAAGAAGAAATTCGATCCCGAGATCAACCCCTGATCGAAAATGGCCATGAGGCCCTTAGCTACCCAAGATCTCCAGTCAGACCACAAAGCAATAGAGCGGCTGGTCACCCATTCGATTGCCCTAGGCCGGGTGGGGACACTCCTTTTCTCTTCCCGGCGAAGAGGACCAGGAGGCGGGGAACCGTAGCGCCGTTCAAAGCGTCGGGCCATATAGCCCACGATTCCTTGCAGTGCCTCCCACGTGGTGCGCTCCAAGCATTGATCGGTCCGAATCAACAGCGAGTTGGGGAGCTCCGCGGACAGTTGCCGGTAGGCTCGGAGTTGGCGCCGCACTTCTTTCGGGGCGACCTCTTGTTTGCGCTGCAAGATCACTCTTGGATCGGCGTCCAGTGTCAAGTAAACCGTTTCGCATTGGGGCAAAGTTTTCGCCGCCAGCCGGGCAGTCCAGGGCGGTCCACCATACCGATAACGCAGGCTATCCACGAGGATGTCGTGAAAATCGCGGTCGTAAATGATGAGACCAGCACGAGACACCAGCGGCCTGACAAGCGTAAAGTGCCCCACCCAGTAGTCAACCAAGACCCCAATCAGACGCACCAGCGATTGGAGAATTCCATAGCAAGGCTTGCTGTGAGGAGGCTCAAGAACATTGGGGGACTTTTCCGGTCGTGGCTTTATCACTTGAGGACGCCACTGCAGGATTCTCTTGGCTCTGAATAGCGGACCCAGTACTTCCAGAATTCGCGCCGCCATGGTGCTCTTGCCCGCTCCATCCGGCCCCAGGATTACTACGGAAACGCCGGCGGGCTGGAACCAGCGCCGAAGGTAACCCAGGAACGTTTGGAGCAGGTGTGATGCCCCGTGCAGCGGAGTGCAGAGAAAACTCCTCCACCTCAGTTTTTTCCCAAGCTTGTTCAGTAGCGCTGCCGGCTGCCCGTTGGTGCAGGCTGCAAAAACATCCTCTTGCCAACGTTTGCCGAACAACTCGCCAGCGATCGCCCGCACTTGCTCCCGGCCGAGGCTCTCAGCCAGGACCACCAACCGCCGTTGCCGCGACTCAGAAATCATTCCCGCCAGACTTTTCTTCCTAAGTAGGTAAGCGAACTGGTCTATTTCCTCAGCGACCCAGCGACTTCCGCGCTTCTGACGGCGGGCAAGTAACGCCTGTCCTGCTCCGAGAAGGAGGCTCCTCGGAACTGCGTACAGAAAGTCGACACCTGGGAAGCTCAAAACCGATCCCTGCGAACATGCGAAATAGAAGCGCTCGCCGTTCCCTCCGAGGTCAGCCCTTTGGACCGGAGAGAAGCCTTCTTTGCGCAGGCCATCAAAAACCAGTGGGAGTCTGGCACGATCGCCTGGGCTCAGTACGATCTCCAGGTCCTCTGCCAAACCCTTCGGCGTTTCCTCATTGGAGTGCAGCAGGCAATAGTGAAACTCGTGTTCCTCCAAAAGGCTGAAGACCGTGCGGACAAAGTCCCGGGGGCACCGGTTTACCTCCGGGAGGTTCGCGACTTGGTCCATGTAGCGCGAGGAGAAGTCTTCAGTCCTATCCGGATGGGTGCCCAAAGATTCCTTCACTGACGGCATGGAGCGAGCCGCAGAGTTCTGCGGGGCTTGCGATCGCATTGGCCTCCCGTCTCAGGCCGCGCCGGTACCTTTCAGAACGGCGGGTATTGTTCGGATCAAAATCTGGAGGTCCAGCCACAGGGACCACTTATCGATGTACTGCATGTCCAGCTCCATCCATCGCTCAAAAGAAATGGAGCTCCTACCGTTGATCTGCCAGAGACAGGTGATCCCGGGGCGTATACTGAAGCGCCGCCGCTGCCAATCTTGATCGAGTCCCTGGTAATCCCTCACCGGTAGCGGCCGCGGGCCCACCAGGCTCATGTCGCCTCGAAGGACGTTGAAGAGCTGGGGCAGTTCATCCATGCTGGTCTTGCGCAGAAATCCGCCAATGGGAGTGATGCGCGGATCGTTCTTTATCTTGAACACGGGCCCAGAAACCTCATTGAGGTGTTCGAGTGCGGGAAGCATTCGCTCCGCGTCACGCACCATGGTCCTGAATTTGTAAACGCGAAACCTTCTCTTGTTGAGGCCGAACCTTTCCTGCGCGAAGAAAACCGGTCCGGGAGAGGTGAGTTGGATGATCAACGCGGTCACCAGGAAGAGAGGAGCCAGAAGAATGAGCAAGACCAGTGAGATCCAGATGTCCAGAAGGCGCTTAATCAGCAGCGACCAACCTTCCGCAGCTCCGCTGTAGAGTGTGATCAGGGACTCGTCCCCGAACTCCTCGGCTCTCGATCGCGCCAGTTTCAGATTGAAGATGCTGGAGAGAAACCGCGTGATGATGCCCTGCTCCTCGCAGAGTGCCCCCATACGGTCGGCTTCAAAGTAAAAGGATTTAATGGGCAGGGTGATGATGACTTCATCGACCACTGCGTGCCGGAGAAAAATGGGGAAACTCTCCAGATCGCACGCGAGCGAGTAGCCCGTCTTCCGGAAGTCCTCCATTCCCGGCCACTCCTGGTCCACAAACCCGAGGATCCGATACCCGAGCCCGGGATTAGCTTCCACCTTCCGGGCAAATTCGATCGCCCGACGATTGGTCCCCACAATCACCACGTTGCGGAGGTTCCGGCCCCTGATCCGAATGCGATGAAGAAGGGACCGGAGGACATAACGACTGGTGACCGCAGTGATGGTGCTCACCGTCCAGAAAACTGTTAGAAAAGCGGGGGGGACCATGCGAATCCGAAACAAGATAGTGGCGGTGAAAATGGATAGGGTCCCCAGGGAAGTTGCCTTCAGGAGGTCGATCACCTCGGCCCGCTGCGTCGAGAGGCGCTTGGAGTGATACAAGCCGAAAGAAACGAAAATGACATGCCAGACGAGTAACAAGACAGCGAAAAGAACGAAGTTGCCCACCTTGATCCGCAAAGAAAGAAAATGGGCGAACGACACGCTTCCGCCCTGGTATAAGACCGGCAGAGAGGCTACGGCAAAAGAAAACATCATGAGCGCCACATCAAACAATTTTAGAGCGCCCAGTAGAATTCGCCGACGAAACGTAATCATCGCGGGATAACCCTACCTCATTGTTTTCGGATGGAAGTACCGGAGCGAGCCCATTCAGATCAGCGCGACGTCGCTCCCATCGATCCGCACAGCTACAGAGCGCCTGAACAGATCGATGGAAACGATTACGCTTCGATTGGCGCCAACGGCGACGAGAAATCCCTCTAACCCGTCGAGCGACCCTCCGCGTACGCGCACTCGCTGACCTACCCGCAGATAGGGGTAGGGCGCGCAGCCAGCGTCAGAGTTCACCAATTTCCTAACATCTTCGATCTGCTTGTCGGGGATGGGAATTTCTCGACCGTTGATCCCCACAAAGCTCAGCACGCCCGGAGTCCTCAGCACCGCGAGCTTTGCTTCTTCTGAGGGAGCCATCTGCACAAACGTATAACCGGGGAACAGAGGAATGTGCACCATCTTACGTCGGTCGCTCCATCGATGGACTCTCGCAATGAGCGGAAGAAATGTGGTGATCCGTTTTTCCTGGAGCTGCGAGGCTACCTTCTTTTCGTGACGGGCCCGCGTCTGAATCGCATACCAATGGGATGGGTCAACATCGGGCACTGGGAATGGGATCTTTTCCGTGTAAGCGCGCGTTAGTTGTCCGCTACACATAGCTCCGCCCTCTGAGTCCCATTTTGGAGATTCCCCTTCCTGTCTACTTGTTTGCCGCCAGCCGCAACGGAATACCTGCTGTTGTTTTTACGAACCTTACAGCTTCCAGTAGATGGTCTCCGGAATGGGAAAAGTTCTGTTATTCAAGACCGACCCCAGGATCCGCAGGCTTGCGGCTTCCAGGTTCTCTTTCGCCTTCTGCGCCACTTCACGCCGAGTGGAATTCGCCTCCACCACCAGAATGATCCCATCGGTCAGCTGGCCAAGCACGAATGCATCGGCGTAGAGACTCAGCGGTGGAGAGTCGATTAGCACATGGTCAAATTCAGCGCAAAGCTCCCGAATACGCGACCCCAAACGATCCGAGGCCAGTATCGTGTGGGGGTCTGGACTCTGCGATCCGCACGTGACCAGCCACAGATTCGTACCGCAGTATCGCTGTGCGAATCTCCGGACCGGGCCGAACTGCATCACCGCCTCCTTCAGCCCGATTCCGTTTTCCAGCGCGAACTGTTCGTGCAACGTAGGTGAACGCAAGTTAGCGTCTACGATGCATACCGATCCCGGCGTCTGGCCCGCCAGGGCTTCACCGACGCGAGCGCAGATGCGACTCGATCCATCCCCCTGATCCACTGCGGAGAACAGAACCGCCCGCGGTACCTCCGCCAAGCGGGGCGACAGAAACACACGCTGGACAAGCTTCGTGAGTTCTTCGCGTGTTCTGGCGTCCACCTCCGGCTCGGGGCGCTTGCCGAGGGCCGGCGACGGCGGAGCACCGAGCGGCTGGAAAACGCCTAGTTCCTTGACCATTCTGATCAGTAGCTCGAAATTCTTGCTCACGGCTTTGCCTTAGGCGTAGCTTTGAATTCCGCGCCCTGCTTCGCTGCGACATTCTCACGTTTCGAAAGAGCCGAGAGCCGCGGTAGCCGAACGAGCTGCCCCACTTTGATATCGTCGGGATCCACAAGCCACGGGTTCAAGGCATGGACACTATTCAAACTCTTCGAGTCAAACCGCCCCAGATAGCGCAAACATATCTGCCTGAGCGTCTGGCCCGTCTCGACGATAACCGTCAGCTGCTCCTCGGAACTCAATTGGCTAGTCTCGGCCAGCGGCGGTTCGCTGACCCCCACCTTCACAACAACTGTCGGCGGCTCCTTGGAGCTCAATTCGCCAGTCTCGGCCAGCGGCGGTTCGCTGACCCCCACCTTCGCAGCAACTGTCGGCGGCTCCTTGGAGCTCAATTCGCCTGCCTCGACCAGTGGCGGTTCGCTGACCCCCACCTTCGCAGCAACTGTCGGCGGCTCCTTGGAGCTCAATTCGCCTGCCTCGACCAGTGGCGGTTCGCTGACCCCCACCTTTGCAGCAACTGTCGGCGGCTCCTTGGAGCTCAATTCGCCAGTCCCGGCCAGCGGCGGTTCGCTGACCACCGCCTTCACCGTGCTCCGACTATCGGGAGAGGTCGGGAGAGAAGTCTTTCTAGCTACGCCTCCAGAGAAGAACCAAAAGCCAGCTCCCCACGCTAGCAACACCCCTACAGCAGAAATCCACAGGGGCCAGCGTTGAAAAGTACCAGAGAGCGCGTCGGGCAGAAGGCGAGCCCAAACCGCCAAACCAGCACCACGCCCTTCTTGACCTCGCAAAGCGCCCGGCAAATGAGCCATTGTCGCTGACACCGCCTCGAGTTCGGCTGCGGCTGAAGCCATCGGGAGTGGAACTGGCTCGACTGTCGCGATCGGAAGAGTCTCGATCTCGGCCACGGCCAGCGCTTCCGGCTCCACTGCGGAAACCAAGGCTTCAGCAGCAAGCGCCGGCTCCACCGCAGAGACAGCCTCCTCAAGGGCGGCACTCGCAGGGACCTCCATCCCGGACCCGGCGACAGCTTCCGGCTCCACTGTGGAAACCAAGGCGTCAGCAGCAGGCGCCGGCTCCACCGCAGGGACAGCGTTCTCAAGGGCGGCACTCGCAGGGACCTCCATCCCGGACCCCGCAACAGCTTCCGGCTCCACTGCGGAAACCGAGGCTTCAGCAGCAGGTGCCGACGCCACCGTAGGGACAGCCTCCTCCAGGGCGGCACTCGCAGGGACCTCCATCGCGGACCCAGCCACCGCTTCTGGCTCCACTGCGGAAACCAAGGCACAACCAGCAGGGCGCCGGCTCCACCGCAGGAAGAGCCTCCTCCAGAGCGACACGCTTCCAGGGACCTCCATCGCGAACCCAGCCACCGCTTCTGGCTCCACTGCGGAAACCAAGGCATCAGGAGCAAGCACCGGCTCCACCGCAGGAAGAGCCTCCTCCAGGGCGGCACTCGCAGGGACCTCCATCCCGGACCCAGCGACAGCTTCTGGTCCCACTGCGTCGAAGGCAATGGGAGTAGTCAGCACCGTCTCAAAGCTTTGCTCTGGCGCGCCCACAGGTTCGAGAGCGTCCGGCGGTGCGGAAACCAAAGTGCCGACATCCAGGTCGGCCAGCACTTCTTGCACGATTTCAGTGTCGATGATCTTCCGCTCCAGGGCACATCCGAGCGAAAGGGCATGGAAGCATAAGTTGACGATGTTTCGCGGGATCCCCTCACTTCGCGCGGCAATAATGGCCTGGGCCTCTGGAGTGAACAGCGGGCCGCCGGTGTAGCCAGCCACGCGAAGCCGGTGCTCGACACAGGAAACTGTCTCTTGGGGCGTGAAAGGATTCAAGCGGACCAGCATGGAGACCCGTTGACGCAGTTGGGCAAGCGAGGGAAGCGCCAGCTTTTGGGCGAGTTGCGGCTGGCCAGCGACAATGATCTGCATCAGCTTGTCGCGCGGCGTCTCGAAATCCGACAACAGGCGGATGGTTTCCAGCACAGATTCATTCAGATTCTGGGCCTCATCAATGGCCAGCACGAAGCGCTTTCCCGCGCGCTTCTCGCGAATCAGCACTTCGTTGAATTGCCTGTGAAGAGTCACCAGATCTTGTTCGCGAGTGTCGAATCCAAGGTCCGCCAGAATGTAACGCAAGAATTCCCGCGACTCGCATTGCGTTTGGAACAAGAATACGGTTTGCGCGGAGCTGCGCAGTCGCTCCAGGAGCTGGAACAGCAGGGTAGTCTTTCCCATCCCGGGTTTTGCGACCAGCGCCATGAACCCGCGGCCACTTTCGACCCCATAGATCAGCGAGGCCAGCGCTTCGCGATGCCCCACGCTCAGATAGAGATAGCGCGGGTCCGGGGTGACTCCGAAGGGCTGCTCACGAAGTCCGTAAAAATCAAGGAACATGGGTCCTACCTGCCGCCTTTCGGCATCGCTGCCAGCACGGAAACATTCAGCAATTGCTCGACCTCATCTGCGGTGCGCAGAGTCGGGTCGAGGAAATCCGCTAGGAAGGCCGCTCCCACACTCAACAGGGCCGCGACCGGGCCTCCCAGAAGCACAAACAGCCAAGGGGATGTGGCGGGGAGGGCCGGAACGGTTGCGGTCTCGGCGATGGCCACGTTGACGATGCGCTTGCGGTCGAGCTCATCCGATATGCGCGCCTCTTCCCGCTTATTGAGATAGAGCAGGTAATTCCCTTCCGCTGCTTTGGCGTCACGCATCAGCTCCTGCTGCCCCACCGCCTTTTGCCCAAGCGTCATGGCCTTCTCGCGATAGGTACGCACGACCTGTGCGGTCTCAGCAGCCCGGCCTTGCAAGGAGACGCGCTCCGCCTTGGCCTTGGCGAGTTCCTGGTTCAGCCATTGGTAGATTGAATTCTGGTCAGTGGCTTCTTCGCGCAAGGGGGCCTTTTCCTCCGCGGCGATGGCTGCCTGCGTCTGCGCGATTTCCTTCTCTATTTCCTGAACGGGGCGATAATCCGGCTCGAACTTGCTGAGCAACTCGGTGCGCCTCAGTTCCAGCGTCAACAGGGTGGACTTGAGCTGTTGCAACAGAAGTGGATTATCTGAGGTGCGAACCAGGGTGGTCAGCCGCGGAGAGGTCTTGGCGAGTTGCCCTCCCAGTGCATGGATACGTTTTTCGCTCTCGACGATGGCCGCCTGCGTCTGATTGAGCGTGGCCTCGAACTCATTGAGCCTTTGAAGGGCGATTTCCTTTTCGAGCTGCGCGGAAACCACTTCATTCTCGCGGCTGAATTGGGCCAGGCGCTCCTCAGCGGCGGCCAGCCCCTGCCGGTATTTCTCGGTTTCCTGCTGGAAGAAGTCGAATGCGCCAGGTGGGCGATGGACAGCCACGTGCTTTTCCAGATAAAGATTCGCCAAGGTGGCGAGCACTCGGGCGGCGAGCTGCGGATCAGGAGACCCATATGTGACTTCAATCAGATTCGTCTTCTTCAAGAGCTCAACTTCTAGCTTCGCCTCTAACCTTCGCACGGCGAATGGAATTCGCGTGCTAGTTCCAGAAACCTCGCCCCGAAACAGCGACTCCCAGAGAGAGCCGTTGCGCCGTTCATGGAGCCCACACGCCACCACTACCTTTTCGAGCAGGTCCCGGCTCTTGAGAAGCGCCACCTCGGATTGCAGCTCTTCTTCGGTCACCGCGAGTGATACCTGCCGCTGAGCGGTGGATTCTGAAGTCACCACCGGGTCCATGCGTTCCCGGCGGACCAGGATTTTCATGTGCGCTTCATACTTCTTAGGCAGCAGAAGTCCCGCCAGGACAACCCCCAGGAAAAGGCCAAGAAACGTCAGGCTCACCAGCCGGCGATGGCGAAACACCGGAGCCAGAACGTCGCGCAGGGTGGTGGCGCGCTCTGGATCACGCGACTGAGTCCAGGAAGCAAAATCGCCCATCTCGCATCTCCTTCTGTCGGCCGCGCTCGAGAACTTACGGAGCGGGGTTAAAGTAAGCGCCTATCCCCGGAATGGGGATGAACGGCTTGATTTTCGAAATGGCGTTTTTGGGCACGAACAACATGTCTCCCGGCTGCAGGTGCGAATCCTCCTGCAGGTTCCCGCCGCGAAGCATCTTCTTCACGTTAAGGATCTTGGCTGCTGCCCAATCATCCGAGACACGGCGGAACAGCAAGACCTGGGAGTGTTTCGCTGTGTCCTTAAAGCCGCCGGCTATGGCCACGGCTTGCGTCACCGTAGTATCACCGCGCAATTCGTATTTGCCGGGGCGTGCCACTTCGCCTCCTGCAATAAAGTAGGGCTTTTCGAAATCCTTTAGATCCACCGTGATGACCGGCTCATGTAGGATTTTCGCGAAGGCCGTCTGAAGCGCGCGGGTCAGCTCGGGTTTTGTTTGGCCTGCGACGTGGAAATCACTCAGGCCCCGCAGAGTAATGTAGCCATCGGGCTGAACGGTGACGGTCTGATTGAATTCTGGAGTGAAGGGAAAACTCACTTCGAGGATGTCGCCGGGGCGCAACTGGTAACGCCAGCCCCGCCTTTGAAGGACTGGGCGCTCTATTTCTGGACTGCCACTCCGGTCGGCCCGCGCCTTCGCGACCTGCGGGACTCCTGCGGGCTCCACTATCTGAGGTTTTCCCTGGCCTCCGAAGGCCAGCACTGGAGTGGCCAGAAGGACCGCAATTGCCCGAATGCGTCCCCTATCAATGATCATCGCGACCCTCCTGAGCCTCCACGCGTTCTGTACATTTCTCCGCTCCATCAGCTTCAAAAGGAGGGCTCACACTGGTTTTCACTTATCTCTATTCCCATTTGA
>Ga0209804_1001603_pt1 | contig 14521 bp, 10 predicted proteins | sample GraSoiAngelo_139_FD_185896 | JGI IMG/M metagenome (GOLD analysis project Ga0209804, IMG submission 185896) | Grasslands soil microbial communities from the Angelo Coastal Reserve, California, USA - 14_0929_12_20cm (SPAdes) (version 2) | ecosystem: Environmental > Terrestrial > Soil > Grasslands ... | reverse complement strand
CACCACCACGCTGACACCCGCCAAAATAGACAGCGGTCTTGGCCGCTTCACCCTGTCCGCATGGTTCAGCAGTTACCTGGCGCAGGGCGACTACAGCGATCTAACGTTGGAGTTCCTGGACAACTCAAACAACGTGGTGGGCAGTCCTGTTCCCTTGGGCGGCTCTGATTTTGTAGTAAACCTCCCGACCGGTCCCAATGCCAAGTATCAGGATGCCAAGGAATGGGGCCAGGATGTGAAGACAGGGACGATTCCGACTGGGGCGCGCACGTCGCGGGTCAGGATTCAGTCCACGTCGGTGGGCGGCGCTCCCGACGGATATGTCGATCTGGTTTCGCTGGATGTAGTGGACACCGGCGTGGCGACGCCGACCCTGGCCCGCGCGGATCCACCCGACAGAGCTGTCGGTGTCGGGCCGGTAGTGAACATCGGGATCACACTGCAAGACCGAGCCACGGCGGTGAACACCAATTCAATTCAATTGTTTTTGGACAGCAACCTCGTATCGCCATCGATTCAGAAAGTGGCCACTACTAATACGATCGTGCAATATGCGGCGGGACTTTTGCCGGCGCTGTCCCCGCACACGTACAAGATCGTCTTCAGCGACAACGGGACACCGGCTGATACCCAGACCAATCAATTCCGCTTTACGGTGGCTGACTACCTGACACTGCCGGGGTCGCTTCGAAGCCCCCTCGGATCTGAGGACACCACAAAGCCTGGGTTCAACGTCAGTGTTTATCAGGTGGATACTTTGCCGGTCACCGACCCGCCATCGGTGCAGAGTGATCTGCCTGCGAGCATCGGCTTTTCCGAAGCCGTTTTGGCTGGGCTTGTGGGGCCGAATATTGCGGAACTATCTGGCGCGGCTTCCGGCAACACGTTCGCAGTCCCTGGCGTGGTCAACTGGATCAATTCCAGCGGCGCCACAGCCAATTTCCCGGGCGACGAGCCGTTCCCTGGAATTCCGGGAACCTCAGGCAGCGAGGACAGCTTCATTGACGACGTGCGCACCTTCGTCCGGTTTCCCGCAAGCGGATACTATCAGATGGGTATCAATAACGAGGACCAATTCCGACTCAGCGCCGGGACAGTGGGTTATCAGACGCTCCAACTGCTCTCCCCAACCAACCTCGTCATCCCCTGCGTGGCTATCGCAACGAACATCACCCAACTGCAGTTCGGCGGCGGCCTGCCATCGACGGCACTCACTGCGCCAGTCGCCTATGCCACGCCGAGCGGAAAGCCGGATGACGCGTGTTTGATTGGAACGAACAGCAGCCTTGCCGGCAAGATTGTGCTCCTGGATCGCGGTGCCACCAACTGCGACTCGGCTTTCAAAGCCGAACAGGCCCAGCTTGCCGGAGCTGTTGCGGTGCTTCAGACAACGCCCGAAGATACGGGTTTCCCCTTCAGACTCGGTGACATCAATACGAATGTCCGGATTCCGGTCCTGGTCATCGCCGAAAGCTATGGAGCGGCACTTCTCAAGTCGTACCTGACCAACGGCATTGTCGTCACCGCCACGATCCGAGGGGACGGCAGTCCGAGAATCGCCGAGTGGGACGGCCCCAAAGGGTTTGGCGCAGTGGACGTGACGGTCGGCTTCGCCGTGCCTGCGGCCGGTGTTTACCCTATGCGCCTCGTCGCCGGTCAGGAGTCCGGCGCGGCTGATTTGGAATGGTTCTCGATCAAACCGGACGGAACGAGAATTCTGGTCAATAACACTTCGAACCCTGACGCATTGCTCGCCTTCCGCGCCCGCAACGCCGGAGCCGTGCCCGTTTTAAATGTGCCGACGTTGTCGGGTGCAAATGTGACCGTCTCCTGGACGGGCGTTGGCATGCTGGAGGAGGCGACTTCCGTGCGAGGGCCTTGGGGCGCTTCGTCCAACCAGAATAACCCGCAAACAATTCCCGCTGCTGCAAACATAAGGCTCTACCGCATTCGACAGCAGTAGAGCGAAACCTGGCGCGTGTCCGAAGACACCATGGCGTGTTATCACCACGCCTTAACATATAAGATGTATTCTTTCGAGCCGTGAGGGGCACAACACGTGACTTCGTAAAATGGCCACAAAAAGCGTTCTCGGACACCAGTCGGCACAGTCGGATAAACAAGTCGAATAGTTTTAATCAAGACCTCCGAAGGAACAAAGGTTTGACGAGTCCATACTGCGCCCGAATGAACTCGTTCGGTGATCGTGTTGACTGTTAAATGTTTCAATACTTGATTTGTGCTCAGTTTAACCAAGCTACACTCCACCCCAGCAATCATCCCCTGACTGATAAAGCTCACGGTGAGCGTTCCGGCGCCAATAATGTTTCCCTCCGGCAGCTTCTGCGTCAGTATGATGCTTCGTTTCTTGACGACTTCCAGCTGGTTGGTTTGCCCGCGGGGGCTGTACCTGATGGTATTTATGAGCTGTCTATAATCAGGCTTTCCGGCTGAGTTGGTGCTAAATTGATCTATCGATAGACCTAACCTCGGTAACAATTCCACAACTTTTTTAGAGGCTTGCTCGCTGCTAGGCACATTCTCCATTAGTGGCTTGTGGGCTTTTACATCCCAACGGTGTCCATCGTCTCCACTCGCATAACCCAGTGTGCCGCTGTTCAGAGAGAAATACAAACACCTCCTCTTTCTGGATGAATCTGTCTTACGCTCTTGTACCCACCATCCTGGAGCCTCCTCATAATCCGATGGGATTGGAGCTGGCTCGCCCTTCAGTTCGAACAGCGTTGCCCACTTTCGAAACGTTTGAGCGTCAAACTTGGACGTCTCGACTTCGTAGATTGGACAAGAGTCACCGACTCGAAAAGAAGGGACTTGCCCTTTGACTATACGCACCCGGACATGCTCGCCGACTAACTCCTCAATCTCGCTCCTGCCTGGAGACTGCGAGAACCCGGCAAGCGCAAGACCGGTCAATAGTGAGAGTGTGAGTACTGCCTTAGGGACCCGAAAATTGAGCCTCGTTACCTCGGCTGCTACAACAGGTGAAATCTCCGCTGCGTTCTCAATAGCCGAAGGCATCAATCGAGGGCTGTAGGATCGGCAAACAGGGTTCGAGAAACTCTTGATAGTTCTTCCAACGGCCGATGGCGCGGGTGTAAAGGGGCTGACTGACGGCTTCGTAGGTGGGCGAGCCGACGGCCTTGCCACGGAGCCGTTCACGATAGTTCAACACCTGGGGTTCCCAGGGTAAACCGAGGAACTCCAGAACGCGCCTCGCCTCCTTTTCCAAATCAGCCACGGTGCTTTCGTAGCGCACTTCCAGCCACGGAGAGGCAATCGTTTCCCGGAACTTCCGCCAGATGCCCATGTCATTGGCATAGCGACGGGCCGCGCGCTCCAGGGTGAGAAAACAGACGCTGTTAGGGTTGAGCGGCAGGTATTGCATGAAACAACTGATCACCACGTCCCGTGGATCGCGCAGGGCGATCACCAACCGCGTTTCCGGAAACAACCGCAGGAATCCCGGGATCACCAGGGTAAGAGTCGGATTCTTGTCGAGGTGAACGCGGTCGCCAATCGGTTCGTTCAACGCCGCGGCCATGTAATCCAGATAGCGCTGGCGCAAGGCTGCCAACCTTTCCATCGGAACCGCGTCCAGTGCCTCGGCGGTCGGCACCGGCGTCGTCGGTGTCAGCCACATGGCCGGAAAGAGGTCACGGGCGAACGCCTCTCGTTCATCCGAGCTCACCAGCCCCGAATGACAATCAAGCACCTGCTCCAGGAGTGTCGTGCCGGATCGGGGAAAACTCGCCAGCACGGCTGTCCTTTTGAGGGGAAACGCGCGACCGGCTTCGACCCATCGCTTGAAGTGAGCGTGCGTCAGCGACTCTGCCAACCCGCGCAATTGACGCAACACCACTTCCGACTCCCGCCGCATGGCCGCCTCCCGCTGCAGAAGAAGTTCCTTGCATTTCAGCATGGCCTGCATGGCCGCTTTGTAATCCTCGTGGCGATCATGGCTCTGGGCAATCTCCGCCCAGGCTTGTGCGCGCACGACCGGATGGGCCCGCGCGCTGGCGGCCAGTTCGTGGAAGAGCGATTCCGACGCTGCCTCCTCTTTCATGCGGCGCAGCAGTCGCGCCTTGAACAGTTGCGCCTCCTGATAGTCGGGATCTGTCCGCAGGCAGTCCTCGATAAGCGAATAGGCTTCCTCCACGCGGTGACGACGTTCATAGAGAATCGCCAACTCAAGATACGCGTCGGGTATCTCCTTCGTGACCTTCAGCACCCGTTGAAAACATTCCATAGCTTGATCGGGCCGAAAAATCATCCGGTAACTCTGGCCTGCCAGGTGCAGGATGTCCGGCTGTTGAGCACCCAGCTTCATCAACCGGTCGAGCATTGTCTCAGCGCGCGTGATCTCAAAGCGCGCGCCTAAAGCCCGACTGCCGTCGATCAGAGCGACAAGGTTTTGGGGATACTTGCGTGCGGCCTCCTCAAATAGCCGCAGGGAAGCATCAAACCGGTTGAGCTGCCACAACGCGCGCGCTTGCCGCAGTTCCGGCAGGTCGGCGCCCAGGCCCGGTATCACCGGCGCTTTCCGGGTACCGAATCGGTTCCGATCCGCCTTCCGGGCCGGCCACGGAGCGCGTTTCTTCTTTCCCATAACGATTTGTTAACCGGGAATCCCGCCGTTGTGGAGCGAGAAAAAAGGGAAAGGTTCGTTGCGCGTTGACAGGCGCAGGTGCCCATCGAATGCGCTTGCGGGCCGGTGGATCAGCCTGAGAATCTGCGAACCATGATTTACTGGTTCACCGGACAACCGGGCTCGGGCAAAACCACCCTGGCGTTGGCTCTCAAGGCGGTCCTTCAAAAAGCCGGTCACCCGGTCGTTCACCTCGATGGCGAATTCCTGCGAGGTTTGATGGCGAACAGAGATTTCTCGGAAGCGGGTCGGACCAGGAACGTCAAAGCGGGCCAGCAGCTCGCGGCGAAACTTCATGCCGAGGGCATTGTTGTCGTGGCTTCATTTGTGTCGCCTTACCGGGACCTCCGGGAAGAGTTCAAAGCGAAAGGCAACGTCGTGGAGATTTATGTTCACACAACCGAACTGCGCGGACGAGAAGCGCACTTCGCGGCCGACTTCGAGCCGCCGCAGAAAGATTTCCTCGATATCGATACGACCCGCGCTTCAGTGGAAGCCTGCCTTCAGCAAATCTTGCAGGCAAAACCCGTTTTCCCCGTGCGCGGGGTGGCAGAGCTGGTTGAGCCGATTCCCCGGCTCAAGCCAAAATCCCTCTGACCAACTCGCCTTCTTCGGCAGGGCCGATCAGGCGCTGGTTCAACCCCTGGAACCGATAGGAAAGCTGATGCGCGTCGAGGCCCATCAGATGAAGGATGGTCGTTTGCAGGTCGCGCACGGAGACCTTGTCTTTCACGACGCCGTAGCCGAGTTCGTCGGTTTCGCCGTAAACGATGCCGGGCTGAATGCCGCCGCCGGCCATCCAGATCGTGAAACAGTGCGGATGATGGTCGCGGCCAAGGAACATCGAGCCGCCGCGCGCCTCGTTCATCGGGGTGCGACCGAATTCGCCGCCCCAAATCACCAGCGTTTCTTCGAGCAGGCCGCGTTGCTTCAGGTCCCGGACCAGCGCCGCGCAGGCGCGGTCCACGTCGCGGCATTTTTTCGGGAATTGATTGAGCAGGTCGTCTCCCGGCCCGGTTCCGTGAATGTCCCAGCCCCAGTCGTAGAGTTGCACGTGGCGCACGCCGCGTTCAACGAGCCGCCGCGCCAGCAGACAGTTGTTCGCAAAACTCGCCTCGCCCGGTTTCGTGCCGTACATCTCGTGGATATCCTTCGGCTCTTTGGAAATGTCGAACACCTCGGGCACGGAAATCTGCATGCGATAGGCCAGCTCGTATTGCGCAATGCGCGTCACGGTTTCCGGATCGCCGCACTGTTTCGCTTCGATTTCATCGAGCTTGTCCAGCGCGTCGAGCGTTCGGCGGCGACTCGAACGGTCCATGCCCGCGGGATTGTTCGCGAATAAGATCGGTTCGCCTGCCGAGCGGCATTGGACGCCCTGATAAACCGAAGGCAAAAAGCCGCTGCCCCAAAGGCTCTTGCCGCCCGTCGGGTCCGTGCCGCCGGAGAGCAGCACGACGAAGCCGGGCAAATCCTGGTTCTCGGTGCCGAGACCGTAGGTGAGCCACGAGCCCATCGACGCCGCGCCCGCGCGTGCTGAACCGGTGTAAATGAACAACTCGGCCGGCGCGTGGTTGAACTGGTCGGTCCACATCGACCTGATGAGGGCGACGTCATCCACGATTTCGGTGAAGTGGGGCAGCAACTCGCTGACCCACGCGCCGCTGCTGCCATATTGCGCAAACTTGTACGGTGAGCCGAGCATCTTGGGCACGCCTTTTATAAACGCGAAGCGCTGGCCCTTGAGCAATTCCTCCGGGCACGGCTTCAGGTTCAACTCGGCGAGCTTCGGCTTCCAATCGAACATGTCGAGGGACGGCGGCGCGCCGGACATGTCGAGGTAAATGATGGACTTCGCCTTCGGCGCGAAATGCGGTTTCCTCGGCGCGAGCGGATTGGCGGTTTTGAGCGCGGGCGCGACGCCGGCGTAGCCGTCGCGCGAGAGCAAACCGCCGAGCGCAACGGCGCCGAGGCTCAGGCTGGTTTGACAAAAGAACTGCCGGCGCGTGAGGGCGCGAGCGTGTTCGAGATGAAAGTCGAGCATCTTCACCAAAAAGTCATTGACTGCTGGAAACAGCGTGTAATCCGACGGCATGCCGGTTCAGCGCGCCGCCTCCCGCTTAACGTCATCCCAACGGACCCAATTGCGGCGATCCTGATCGTCCAGCAACCGCGCCAGTTCCCGCCGATAAGCGGGATCCGAAGGGTGAAGCTGGTCGTTGATAAAGGCGACCAACTCGGCTTGCTCGGTCGGAGAAAGCCCGGACACCTCACGCTTCAATTCGGCCAGACTCATATCACACTTTTACGCTGAATCGTCCGCTTTGCCAAATGAAAATCCGCCGTGAACACCCTAATTATCTGTTCGTTGCATCTGTCTGAATGACCATGTTTGTCACACCCGACCAGTCCGGGTATGCAACAACCCACTTGCTTCTGTCACCACTGTAAGGAATCCGTTTCTTCAATGCCACATCTCCCTCTTTCAGGCGAGCGTGATGAGAGATCGCGCCGAATGGCTCAAACAAAAAATAGTCATATCCGTCTTTCGAGCCTTGGTAGTAAACCTGGCCAGTAAGCGTGTTGTGCAAATTCACAGACTCTTTGCATTTCTGATCGTATTCCCTCCTGGTGATGGTCGGCATGCAGGCAACGAGGAAAAAACAGAGGAAAAATGGCACGGCCCTGCGCATAGATTTCTGACAGCGACAATGATGTTCACCCTTTCGTCAGCACTCCGTCCAAGTTCAACAATACATTCGCCACCGAGGTCCACGCGGCGGCTTCGGCAGCGCTCAGATTTTCCGGCAAGGGGCCGATCGGTTCGGTCGCCAGTTTCTGCGCGTCCGCTTCGTGGTCGCGATATTGAGCAAGTTCTTTTTCGTAGAGTTCGACGAGCGTTTTGACTTGTTCGTCTTTCGGCGGACGCGCGAGGCAAAGTCGCAGGCCGTAGCGCACTCGATCGGCGATGGTTTGGCCGCCTTCGCTCATGAGCCGGCGGGCCAGGGCCTGCGAGGCTTCGACATACACCGGGTCGTTGAGGGTGACAAACGCCTGCAACGGCGTGTTGGTGTGAATGCGGCGGACGGTGCAGGTCTCGCGGCTCGGGGCGTCGAAGGTCGCCATGCTGGGATACGGCACGGTGCGGCGCCAGAAGGTGTAGAGACCGCGGCGATAGCGATCCTCGCCTTTGCTTGTCGCCCAGGTGCGTTCACCGTTGAATGCGGCGCGCCAGAGGCCGTCCGGTTGCCACGGGTAAACGGATGGCCCGCCGATTTTGCGGCTTAATAAACCGCTGAGGGCAAGCGCTTCGTCGCGCACCATCTCGGCGTCCAAACGCCGGCGCGGCCCGCGAGACAAAAGCCGGTTGCGCGGGTCTCTCTCCAACAACTCCGGCGTCACGCGCGACGATTGTTGGTAGGTCGCGCTCATCACGATGGTTTTGAGCATCGCTTTCATGTCCCAGCCGTTGTCCCTGAACTCAACCGCCAGCCAGTCGAGCAAATCGCGATGGCTTGGCAACGCGCCTTGCGTGCCGAAGTCCTCTTCCGTTTCGACGATGCCGATGCCGAAGAGCTGCGCCCATAGTCGGTTCACCGCGACGCGGGCGGTGAGCGGATTGTCGCGGCTGATCAACCATTCCGCCAGACCGAGTCGATTCGTCGGCGCGCCTTGTGGAAAAGCGTGAAACGCCGCCGGCACGCCCGGTTCAACCCTCTCGCCGGGGTTGAGGAAGTTGCCTTTGTTCAAAAGATGCGATTCACGGCGCCTGTCGGCGGCCAGTTCGCGCATCACCGGCAAGGCGACCGGCTTGATGTCGTCGAGTTCCTTACGCAGTTTCTTCACGCGGTCGTCGATCCTGACCACCGACGGCGCAAACTCGCGGAAATAATCGGCCAGGTCTCCGCCCTGTTTCTCCGTGCGCTCTTCCGGTCTGGCGGCGAGGATTTCTTTGATGTTTTCAGGCAGTTCGCGCACCGGCGGCGGCTGCGTCGTCACCGAAAGCCGGAAATGGCCGAGGGTGTGGTTCGTCCCGTATTTTTGCACCAGCGTGAAAATCAGCAGCGAACCCTCCTCCTGGATTGGATTGCCTTCGATTTCAAACGACGCGGCGTGCGCGCGGCCGGTTTTGTCGCCGATGCTCCAGCCGTTCTTCGCGTCGGCGCTGCCATCGACAGCCTTGGAGACAGCGTAGCCGCTTTCGCTGTAATCGGCCGATGCGTGCTGAAGTCGGACCTCCTTCTCGTCGGGAGCACGAACGCGGGTGGTCGGGCTGGGCACGGCGTTGAGGTTTCGTTCCCAGACGGTCTTCCGCTGCGCGTCAAGCGCGAGCACTTTGAAATCGGCGAGGCGAGTGCCGAGACCGCGGTCGGTGCGGTTCCAGATGGCAATTTCTTCGAGCGGCGTGTCGGCACCAAGGTCGAGTTCCCACCACGGACTGTCCTGAGCTTTGGTCATTGTGGTGGATGCCGCGTCGAAGTTCCCATCGGTGTTGCCATCGATGGCACGGCTGGCTTCCGCGCCGCTGTCGGTGGTCGATTGGTTCGCTTTGCCCTTGGGCGCGACGTTTTCGCGCTCGTTGAAAACCTGGATCTCCGCCAGCGAGAGGACGCGCTGTGTGCCGGGCAACTCGACGCGAACGAAGCGAGCGCGGGGCGGCTCTGTCTTCGGCGAGCGCACCGCGAGTTGAAGTTCATTCAGAACGACTTTGCCTGTTTCAGCAGCGCGGCCAGGCCCTTGATTGGGCAAACTCTCTTCCGGCAACAGTTCGAGCCGGACCGCGGTGATGTTGGTCAAGGAGGTTCGTGCTTTGATCGTGTAGGTGTCCCGTTCCGGCGAATCGCCGCTGGCGAGAATGGAATTGTCGGCCTGCTTGCTGAGGGTCGCGCCTTCATACGATTTGACGGCAACTGGTTCGAGGGCAATCCACTCGATGCCTTTCGCCTGCGCCTTTTCCCACTCGGCCAATTCAGCCGCGAATTCCGGCGTCGTTTTCTTTCGTGCTTTTTCCATTTCGGAAATCTGAGCCTTGAGTTTGTCCATTTTTTCGCGCTGCTCTTTCGTCGGGAGCGGCATCGTTGGCCGTTCGTCGGGCTGGTCGTTGTCCTCGGTTTGATTGAAGAACGCGTAGAACTGGTAGTATTCCCGCTGGGTGATGGGGTCGTATTTGTGCGTATGGCACTGCGCGCAGCCCATCGTGAGTCCCATCCAGATCTGCGCGGTCGTGTTGGCGCGGTCCTTCACGGCGGCGACGCGGAATTCCTCGTCGTCGGTGCCGCCCTCGGTGTTGGTCATCGTGTTGCGATGAAACGCGGTGGCAATGACGGGGTCTTGGTTCTCGGAACTCGGGTCTTGGAGAAGGAGGTCGCCCGCGATTTGTTCGATGGTGAACCGGTCGTAAGGCATGTTGTCGTTCAACGCCCGGATCACCCAATCGCGCCACGGCCAGATGTTCGGACGGAGCGGGTCAGACCCGTAACCGGCGGAGTCGGCGTAGCGGCTGAGGTCGAGCCAAACACGCGCCCAGCGCTCGCCGTAAGCGGGCGAACTCAGCAAACGATCCACCAATCGTTCGTAGGCGTCGCTTTGCTTGTCGTTCACGAACGCGTCAACCTCCGCTGGCGTCGGCGGCAGACCCGTCAGGTCGAGTGCCAGTCGGCGAATCAGTGTGTGGCGGTCGGCTGGAGGCGACGGCTTCAAGTCGTTCTTTTCGAGCTTCGCGAGTATGAAGGAGTCTATTGCGTTGCGCGGCCACGATTTCATTTTGACTCTGGGCAGCGGCGGTCGTTCCGGTTTCAGGAACGACCAATGCGGAGTATAACGCGCGCCTTGTTGTATCCAGCGGCGGATGAGGTCAATTTCCGCCGCGGATAAAGTGCGACCGGATTTGGGCGGCGGCATCACGTCGTCCGGGTCGGTGGCTGTGACGCGGCGGATCATCTCGCTGTTCGCGATGTCACCGGGGACGATCGCGCGCGAGCCTTTGCGTTCTTTGATGGCTTCGTCGCGGACGTCGAGCCGGAGCTTCGCCTTGCGCGAGCTTTCGTCCGGCCCGTGGCAACTGAAGCATTTGCCGGAGATGATCGGGCGGATTTGGGAACTGAAATCGACTGGCTCGGATTGCGACTGCTTTTTCGTCGAACCGGCCGTAGCGGTCGTCTCAATCATCCAGACTGTCATTGTCAGGATAACCAACCGGACGCGTTGCGGAAAGGACCTGCTCATGCGTTCTAGCCAAAAATGGTTTCTGGAGAATAATTCTACACCAGACCGGGCGTCCTTGGAAAGGGAACACCTCCAAAAATTGGACGTGAACAGGGGCCATGAACGGTGTGGCGAGACTCCGTCGAGCCCTGATCTCCAAATGGATAGAAATCAGGGCCGACGGAGTCTCGCCCCACCCGGTTCATGGACAGGCGTAGCTGGCCCAGGTCGGGAGAGGGGGGTGGCCGCACGGGTTCAAATTTTATATCAGAAAAATAGTTGACTATTTGGTCCACTTGGATAAATTGCAGGCGTGTTCGTTTAAAAGGCGAACCGAAATAGAAAGAAAAGCTTGTTTTATGGGCCGTGTCAGTGATGCCAAAGAAAGATTGATGGGAGCCGTGCGCGAGTTGATCTGGGAGGGCTCTTACGGCAGCACGACCATCGACCAGATCTGCGAGAAGGCCGGCGTAAAGAAAGGCAGCTTTTATTACTTCTTCGATTCAAAAGCGGACCTGGCGGTGGCGGCTATTGACGAGGAGTGGGGGCGAAGGCGCCCCGAGCTGGACTCACTTTTTTCCCCAACAATTCCGCCGCTCGATCGCCTCCGCCGGTATTGCGATTACTGTTACCGTGTTCAGGCTGAGATCAGGAGCAAGTGCGGATGCGTCCTCGGCTGTCCTCTGTTTTCGCTGGGCTCGGAGATCAGCACACAGGAAGACCGTTTGCAGAAGCGAATCCAGGAAATCCTCGATCAAAAGCGCAAGTATCTTGAATCGGCCATTCGCGATGCGCACGCCACTGGAGTGGTTCACGCGCCCGACGCGGCTGCGAAGGCAAGGACGCTTTTCGCCTATTATCAGGGGCTGCTGACCGAGGCGCGGATTCATGACAAACTGGAGATCCTCCGCGACGCTGTTCGGGGGACATACGAATTGCTGGGAGTAAAGGGACCCGAACCAGTGCCCACCTGAAGTCGAAGAATTTTTTTGCACGCGAATTTGACTAAATAGACAACTACTGAAAAGGAAGGAAAGCATGAATGCCATTGATCAAACCAAAGAAAGTGCCGTGACCAAACCGACCGTTGCTAACTTCTGCCCGGCGTCTGGCCAAAAGCTCGGGGCACGGATCGAGCAGACGAAGCAGGCCATCCTGGCCGAATTCCGCGACGTCTTCGAAGCAAATGAACAACTGCTTCGCTTGGCCCTGAGCGAAGCCGAGGCCATGTCGTGGCAAACGGATTATCCGTTCCTGGTTTTCCCGATGCTCGCGACAGAGAAAGCTCAGGCTGTTGCAGTCTGGCACGCCCCGCAGCGGTCCATGCAGCGCACGCCCTCCGCCTGAGTGTATCGGGCGCTTCCATCGCCAAACCCAAAACCTCAAATCCAAAAAGCATGACATCCAAACTCATTTTTCGTCTGGCGTCTTCAGCGCTCTCGCTTGGCGCGGTGATCGCCCTGTCCACTGGATGCGGTCCGGGCAGCGTGCAGCAACACCCGCCGCCACCTTCGGTTACGGTCGCGTCGGCTGAAGGGAAGGAAATTGTCGAATGGGACGAATTCACCGGCCGGGTCGAAGCGGTGGAATCGGTTGACGTCCGTCCACGCGTTTCCGGTTACATCGAGACAGTCCGATTCCAATCGGGGCAGTTGGTGAAGAAAGGCGAGGTGCTTTTCCTCATCGACCCGCGCTGGCATCAGGCGGAGTTTGATCGGCGGCAGGCCGAATTCGAGCAAGCCCAAGTCCGTCTGGAAAACGCCAAACGTGAAGCCGACCGCACGCCGCAACTCCTGGCGAACAAAGCCATCTCGACGGAAGAATCCGACGCCCGCCAGGCGCGCTATCAGGAAGCCAAGGCGGCCTTGCAGGCGGCGCAGGCGGCGCTCGACTCCGCGAAACTCGACCTCGAATACACGCAAGTCCGCGCGCCGATCGACGGACGCGTCAGTCGCGCGCTTCTGACCGAGGGCAATTACGTCAGCGGCATCGCGGGAGCGGCCTCGCTGCTGACGACTCTTGTTTCGGTGAATCCAATCTACGCCTATGCGGACATCGACGAGAACTCGCTGTTGAAGTTTAATGCACTGGCCCAGGCCAGGAAGCTTGAGACCGACCGCGACGGCAGGATTCCGGTCGAACTGCAACTGGCCGACGAACAGGACTTCCCTCATCGCGGTTACCTCGAGTCGTTCGACAACCGTGTCGATCCCAACACCGGCAGCATTCTGTTGCGCGCCGTGTTTCCAAATGGCGACGGCCGCATCGTGCCAGGTCTGTTTGCGCGCATCCGCGTGCCGTTGAGCGAGCGGCATTCCGCTTTGTTCGTGGACGAACGCGCTATCGGCACCGACCAGGCGCAAAAGTTTGTGCTCACGCTGAGCTCGACGAACACCGTCGAGTATCGCTCGGTGAAGCTCGGTCCGGTTGTTGACGGCAAACGCATTGTCCGTTCCGGACTCAACGCCGGTGAGATGGTGGTCGTTAACGGCCTGCAACGCGTCCGCCCCGGGATGCCCGTCACGCCGCAAGAAGCCGTGGCGATCAACGACAGCCCAAAGCTGGCGAAACGCTGATCCACCACGCCGGAGTCGACTATGAACTTTTCCCACTTTTTTATTCGCCGCCCGATTTTTGCGGGCGTGCTTTCCATCGTGATCTTCATCGTTGGGTTCATCGCACTGGGGCGGTTGCCGATCAGCGAATACCCGGAGGTTGTTCCGCCCACCATCGTCGTGCGCGCGACGTATCCCGGCGCGAACCCGAAGACCATCGCCGAAACGGTCGCGTCGCCGCTGGAGCAGGCCATCAACGGTGTCGAGGATTCGCTCTACATGTTTTCGCAAGCCACGGGTGACGGCGTGGTGACGTTGACCATAACTTTCAAGCTCGGCACGGACATCGACAAAGCCCAGGTGCAGGTGCAGAACCGCGTTTCGCAGTCGCTGCCGAAATTGCCTGAGGAAGTTCGCCGGCTCGGCGTCACGACCACAAAGCAATCGCCCGACCTGACGCTGGTGGTGCACCTGTTCTCGCCGAACGGTCGCTACGACGAGGTTTATCTCCGCAATTACGCCACGTTGCAGGTCAAAGACGTGTTGGCCCGCATCCCCGGCGCCGGCGACGTGGAAGTGTTCGGTTCGGGCGATTACGCGATGCGCATCTGGCTTAACCCCGACAAACTCGCCGCAAGAAATCTCACTGCGAGCGACGTTGTCAGCGCGATTCGCGAACAGAACGTTCAGGTCGCCGCCGGCGCGATTGGGCAGCAGCCGGTAAGTTCGCCGGTGAATTTCGAGCTGCAGATCAATGCAAAGGGCCGGTTGATTTCCACGGAGGAGTTCGGCCAGATTATCGTGAAGACCGGTCCCAACGGCGAAAAGACATTGCTCAAAGACGTCGCCCGCGTAGAACTTAGCGCCGACAGCTACGCATTGCGCTCGCTGCTGAATAACAAGACGGCTGTCGCGCTCCCTATCTTTCAAACTCCCGGCGCCAATGCGCTCGAACTCTCCGCGAGCGTTCGCCGCACGATGGAGGAGTTGAAGAAAAATTTCCCCGACGGCGTGGACTACTCGGTGGTGTACGACCCGACGGTGTTCGTGCGGCATTCGATTGAAGCCGTGGTTCACACGCTGGTCGAAGCCACCC
>Ga0209804_1001598_pt1 | contig 14546 bp, 14 predicted proteins | sample GraSoiAngelo_139_FD_185896 | JGI IMG/M metagenome (GOLD analysis project Ga0209804, IMG submission 185896) | Grasslands soil microbial communities from the Angelo Coastal Reserve, California, USA - 14_0929_12_20cm (SPAdes) (version 2) | ecosystem: Environmental > Terrestrial > Soil > Grasslands ... | reverse complement strand
GGTGGATGATCTCGCAGGCCTCCTTGAACATTCCCATCCGCTCCTTCAGTTCCGGGAAGCCGTAACCGTAGGCGCGCCACTCGTGCTCGTACCAGCCGGCGCCGATCCCGGCGTTCAGCCGCCCGTGGCTGGCGACATCCACGGTGGAGGCGATCTTCGCGTAGAGCGCCGGGTTTCGATAGCCGTTACAGCCGACCATCTGGCCGACGCGCACGCGCTTCGTGTCCCGCACCAGCGTTGAGGTGATCGTCCAGCATTCGAAGGTGGCTTCCAGTGTCGGTTCGGGCACCGTGTGGAAGTGGTCGTAGACCCAGATAGCGTCCCACGGGCCCCGGTCGGCGGTCTGCGCCACCCTGGTCATCGCCTCATACTTCTCAACGGGGTCCTTGATCTGCGCCAGATCCCTGCGCCAGCCTTGCGGCACGAAGACGCCAAATTTCACAGCCATGCATCGAGTTTAGAGTCCATGCCGGTTGACGTGCGCTGCGCACCCGATGGCGACGGCTATCGCTGCGCGGTCGAGGTCTCGGACCCGGCCGGCACCAGCCGGCATGCGGTTGCGGTGTCGGGCAAGGACTTCAAGCGGTGGGGCCGTGGCCGGTCGGTTGAGGAACTGGTCCGCGATAGCTTCGCGTTTTTGCTCCAGCGCGAGCCGAAAGAGTCGATCCTCAAAGCGTTCGAGCTTGCGGTGATCGGGCATTACTTTCCCGACTACGACGGCGCCTAGGGAAAAATTCGTACCTTGTAATCCGACAGGATCTCGTTCGCGGCTCGGGCGCCTTCTGACGCACCGCCCTCCATATAGCCCTGAAAATCCGTCGAGCAGTGCTCACCGGCGAAGTGGCACCTGCCGTCGGGAAACGGCTGGCGCGCCTTCTCGTAGCCGCTGAACTTGACGTACTGGCCGACTTTCCAGTACGAGTAGGAGCCGAGCAGGAAGGGGTTCGTCAGGGGCGTGTCGAGCGTCGCCCGTCCGTTCCAATGCGCGGTGATGCCGGGGAAAACCGGTTCGATCTGCTTGAGGAAGGTTCGGCCGTAGCGCGCCGCGTCGGCCGTGGTTGGCTGGCCGCTGAAGGATGCTAGCGGGACGCCGCCGCCGGTGTAGTCGACGAGGATCCCCGTGGCGCCGTCTTGCCCGCGCGTCACATCCCAGGTGTTCTGATAGCCGGTATCCGCGTAGGTCAAACCGTTGCTGATCCCAGCGTTTGGAACCCATGGTCTTGCCGAGTCATTCCAGTACCGCGTGTCGAACTGCAACTGGAGCTTGGCGTTCGCGCCGTAGCCGAGTTCGGTGATAGCGGTCACCTTGCGACTGTCAAAGTTGGCTTTCCCATAGTTCAAGGTGCGCAACACTGAGAAGGGAAGGGCGAGGATCACGCGATCGACCGTGGACGTGGACGGGCCGTTCGGGCTGCTGAAGGACAGGTCGTAGCTTCCGTCGCTATTGATGGCGATCGCCGTGAGCGCCGTGTTTAGCTTGATGCTGCTCGGCGGCAGGCTTGCGGCCATCGCCTTCGGCAGGCGCTCATTGCCGCCGGCGATATGGTACCGCTCGTCGGAGGCGCCGAAGATTCGGAAATTCCCAGGGATGGGTTGGAAGGCGAGCAGGTAGATCAGATTGAGCGAGCTCTGCACCGTCGAGACATTGCCGTACTCGATGTTGTAGGCGACATCGAGTAGCTGACCCATGGGCGTCGTGTGCCCACCCGGTACACGGGTTTCGATCCAGTCGTACACGCTCATCTGGTCCAGCGCCACTCCGGCCGCTGTGTGGCTCTGATAGGTCGTTGGGTATCCAGCCGCGGTCATATCCTGGTGGACCGCGTTGTACACCGGCTTGAAATCCGCGATGGCCTGGGACCGTGGGTAATACTGGCCAAAGAAGTAATAGGTCTCCGAGGAATGGATGGGCTCGGCTGCGAGCAAGTCCACGGTTGGAAGGTTGAAGCGATTGGCCAGCTTGAGGATCGTCTTATGGCGGCTGTCGATCAACTCGCCGCAGTGCTCGCTGGTCTGACCGTTCTCCCACGATGTTGTGTCGGAGTGCATCCGGCCACCAACGCGGCCGGACGCCTCGTACACCGTCGAGGAAATACCTGCATCCTGCAAGGTCAGCGCCGCGGTTAACCCCGCGATCCCTCCACCGACGACAGCGATGCGCGGCGGTGAGCCGGCCAAGGCGGCAATAGGGCCAGTGAACGCTGCCGCGCCGACGGCGGCGCCGGTGACCTTGATGAACTCGCGCCGGCTCAACCGATCATCGAAATGGCCCGCGAGTCGTTGGACTTCCGTGAGCAGCGGCGTACGCGCCATCCCTATACCTCCTCTGCGGCGGCAACCGCCTCGACTCGTCCCGCGGCGCGCCCGCCGGTGAGTTGGGACGCGATCACCACGGGGACGATCGTGACCAGGATCACGATGAAGACTACGACATTGACTTCTGGGAGCCGCTGGCCCAGCCGGATGGCGCCGAAGATCCATAGCGGCAGGGTGTTCTGTGCTCCCGCCGTGAAGGTGGTGACGATGACCTCGTCGAAAGAGAGGGCAAACGCGAGCAGGGCGCCGGCCACGAGGGCGGTCGAAATCAAGGGAAACGTCACGTCACGAAAGGTCTGCCAGCCGTTGGCCCCCAGGTCCATGGCCGCCTCCATCAACGAGGAAGACGTTCGCCGCAGCCGGGCGAGCACGTTGTTGTAAACGATGACGATGCAAAAGGTCGCGTGTCCGATGACGATCGTCCACAGTGAGAACGTGACCTGGTTGAAGGCAAAGAATGAGTTGAGCGACATCCCCGTGATGATGCCCGGGAGGGCAAGGGGTAGCACGAAGACGAAGGAGATGGCCTCGCGTCCGAAGAACTGGAAACGATGGATAGCGAAGGCGGCCATCGACCCGAGGACGAGGGCTGCGGTGGTCGCCATCAGACCCGCCTCGACCGACAGCAGCAGCGCTCGGCGGACCTCCGGGTCCTCCCAGGTCTGGCCGAACCACTTCAGTGTGACACCTGGAATCGGCCAGCTCTGAATCGTTGAGACATTGAACGCATAGATGATGACCAACGCGATCGGGATGAAGAGGAAGAGCAGGATCCCGACGGCCCATGCCCGCAGCGCGACCCTCGTCCACCGACTTTCCATCGCTACATCGCCTCGAAGGCGCCAAGGCGACGAGCGCCCAGCAGGTAGAGGGCCATCACTCCGACCGGGACAACCGCAAGGGCGGCCGCGAACGGAATGTTGTGCGCGATGCCGACATTGCTGTAGACGACATTGCCGATGAAGCTTGATCCCGCCCCACCGACCAGCAAGGGCGTCACGTAGTCGCCGAGCGTCAGCGAAAAGGTGAAGATGCTGCCGGCCACGATCCCGGGAAGGGCAAGCGGCAGGATGACATCCCAGGTCGTCCGGCCCTGCCGAGCTCCGAGGTCGGCGGCCGCCTCCAGGTAGGACTGGGGAATCCGTTCGAGCGCGGCGTAGGTTGGGATGATCATGAACGGCAGCCAGATGTAGGAAAAGACGATCCACATCGCCCAGTTGGTGTAGCCGAGATTCGCCGGCGGGAGACGCAATTGCAGCAGGCTCCAATTGAGGACGCCGTCGTGGTTGAGGATCAGGATCCAGGCATAGACCCGGGCGAGGTAGCTCGCCCAGAGCGGAAGCAGCACGGCGGCAAAGAGTGCCGTCTGGACGCGCCGCGACGCGACGCGCGCCATGTAATAGGCAAAGGGAAAGGCGAGCACAGCATCCGTGATGGTGACCGCAGCTGCCAGACCGATCGTCCGCAGGATGATCAGCCGGTAGGTGCCGTCGGTCACCAGGGTGCGGAAGTTGTCGAGATTCCAGACCCGCTCGATGGCGGTCGTAAAGGGATTGATCTGCCAGAAGGCCGTGATCAGCAGTAGCACGAGCGACGCAAGGTAGATGACGACGAACCAGGCCAACCCCGGTCCGAGGAGGAGCGCGGCTCGCATCCATGGGCGCCGCCACAACAATGCCTGGATGCGGCCGACGCGCCCTCCCTTACGCCCGCGGGCGAGCGCGCCGACCGTCATCCGTTCCTCAGGTCGCCGCCGTTAACCGGTGATCGACGTCCAGGCAGTTTGCCACTTCGCGTAGGGCATGCAGTCGTTCTTGCCGTTGCCGCAGTCGGCGAGCGGCGTCTTCCAGAACTTGATCGTGTTGAAGTACGACGCCGGGGCATCGGCGTGGTATTGCGCGCACGATCCGGCCTGCAACGTGTCCATCTCGGAGCAGGCCTTGGTGTTGACGGGGGTCTCACCAAAGAAGATCGCCTGCTGCGCCTGTACGTGCGGCGTGCTGATCCACTTGTACCAGAGGTACGCGCAGTTGGGATGTGGAGCCTTCGTTCCCAGCATCCAGGTATCGGCCCAACCGGTGGCCCCTTCCGATGGGATGGTATCGGCGACTGGCACATTGGCGCCCTGCAGGGTATTCGTCTGGTATGGCCAGGCGGCCCCGATCACGACATCATGGTTGGTGAAGAGCGAAATCTCCTGTGAGGCGAGGTCCCAGTATTTCTTGACCAGTGGTCGCTGCTGCTTGAGGAGGTTGACGGCAGCGTCGAACTGCGATTGGTTCAACTCATAAGGATCGGTGATGCCGAGGTTGGACTGTGTCTTCATCAAATAGAGCGCAGCGTCGGCGATCTGGATCGGGTTGTTCGGCACCGTGACCTGGCCTTTGTACTTGTTGTCGTAGAGGGCCTTCCAGCTGGTGGGAGCCGACGGGAACTGGGTCTTGCTGTAGAGCAGAACATTTGGTCCCCATTGCAACGAGACGCCGTAGTGGACGCCGTTGATGGTGTTGAACGACGGCGCCTTGAACTGCGGTCCGAAATTCTTCCAGTCGGGGACGAGGTCGATGTTGACCGGTTTGACATCGCCGCCGTAGATCAGCCGAAGGTCGGCATCACCCGAGGCCGACACCATGTCGTACTGTCCACCGCCACCGTTCGCCATCAGCGTCACCATCTCGTCGGACGAGCCTGCATACTTGGCATTGACCTGGCAGTTTGTCTGCTGTTGGAAGGGCTGAACCCAATCTTTCTCGGTATACCCTTCCCAGGCGATCAGGTTCAACTGTCCTTCGCCCGCCCCGATCGATGTCGGCGGTTTCATGTTCGCGGTTGGCGGCTGCGATTGCGCGGGGCCGCCATTCGCCGTCGACGTGCCGCCGCATGCCGCTAACAGGAGTACCACCGTTAGTCCCACCACCGTGTGTTGCGCTCCTCGAAGTCTCCTCAAACGATCGCCCATGTCGTTCCCACCTCCACCATGCGTTCCTACTGTTCCGATCGTTCCGCTTGCGGCGCCGAGATGTCGAAGGCCTGGTCCGGCCGCCAGGCAAGCCGCACCTTCCGGCCGCGCAGGTCGTCTGCTCCGGCCGCGCTCTCGCGATTCTGCTCCACGACCAGCAGCCGGCCGCCGCGGTCCAGCTGAACGGCGTACCGCGTCACCATGCCGGCGTAGATAACGTCCTGCACCGTACCGTCCTCCAGGTGCGTGCCGGGGCCCGGCGTTTCGCCCGGGTCCAGGAGACGAATCCGCTCGGGGCGGACCACCAGGCGGCGTCCATCCCGGTCGATGACGTTCGATACACCGATGAAGCCGGCCACGAATTCGTTCGTTGGGCGCTCGTACAAATCGACCGGTGACCCCAGCTGCTCGATGCGGCCACCGGCGAGTACAGCGACCCGATCGCTCATCGTCAAAGCCTCGTCCTGGTCGTGGGTGACGTAAATAAAGGTGATGCCCAGCTCGCGCTGGATTCGCTTGAGCTCGATCTGCATCTCCTGCCGCAGCTTCAGATCGAGCGCACCGAGCGGTTCGTCGAGAAGCAGTACTTCCGGCTGGTTGACGATGGCGCGTGCCAGTGCGACGCGCTGCCGCTGACCGCCGGACAACTGGCTGGGTTGGCGGTGGCCGAGGCCGACAAGCCGAACCAGGGTGAGCCCTTCCGCCACCCGCCGGCGACGATCCTCGCGCGCGAGGTGCCGCACCTTCAGGCCGTACTCGATGTTCGCGGCCACCGACATGTGAGGAAAAAGGGCGTAATCCTGGAACACGGTGTTGGTCGCCCGCGCGTATGGAGGCACCGCGGTCACATCTTTTCCGCCGAGTTCAATCCGGCCCGAATCCGGACGCTCGAAACCGGCGATCAGCCTAAGCAGCGTGGTCTTGCCCGACCCCGAAGGGCCCAGCAAGGTGAAGAACTCCCCTTCGGCGATGGTGAGACTCACATTGTCGACCGCGAGCACGCGGCCGTACCGCTTCGAGACACCCTCCACCCGGAGGGCAGCGGGACGCAGGTCCTCCCTCGGTGCTTGTGGGGTCGCCAGCGCTGCCCTCTCCCTCACCGGTCTACAACCGGTCCGTTGCGCATGTGCGAGAACTATAGATCGAAGGGAGGGGCACCTGCTGCGAGAGGCAAACTCAAGATGCGTCCGGCCGCCGGCAGGCCAATGCCTTTATAAAGGATGGATGGCGATATCCAAGGGGCTTGAGGACAATGTCCGCGATGCGCTGTCCCGGCCGGTGACGGTGGTCGACATCTCCACCACCGGGCGCAAGAGCGGGCAGGAACGCCGCCTCGAGATCGTGCTTCACAACATCGGCGGCCGGCTCTACATCAGCGGCCAACCGTCCCGACGTCGCCGCAGCTGGCTCGCCAACCTGGACGCGAATCCGAAATTCACCCTCCACGTCAAACGCGGGGCGCGGGCCGACCTACGGGCGACCGCCCGCGAGATCACGGACCCAAAGGAGCGCCGGCAGGTTCTCGAAGAAGTTGCGAGGCACTGGAAGCGCGACGACGTCGACACCATGCTCGAGTACAGCCCCTTGATCGAGGTGACCGTGGACGGCTCTACGCCTTCTTGACAGAAGAAGGAGCCATTAGCCCAGGTCAGGTGTCCGGGTACGTCGCGAAGGCCTGTCCTTCTTTCGAGAAATCCGATCTGTGGGCCGAATACTGGAAGGACTACGGTGATGACCCAGAGCCTCAGAATTTCACGCTCATGACGGCATTCGTTCGCCATGTCATCGAATTAAAGGCGACCGGCCGAATCGAGGAATTGCCGGCCACATTTGACTTGATCGAAGACTTCATCGTCCGCGGAGACAGCTACGTCCATAACCTGGCTATCATCGGTTTTCTGGAAGATCTTCAAAACGACAACCTCTACAAGGGCGGCATGACGCATCAGACGTTCGAGAAATACCTGCAGCCGCTTTCAAGGTGGTGGTGGGAGGAATTGAATTGGTTTTGGGCAGCCAAGGGCACCTTGGGGAGCTCAGGCCGCGCCTTCCCCTCGGGTATGCCTGATCCGCGGACCGATCCGCGCCTGAGGTCTCCGGGCTGGGCCTAGCCCAGACTGGCGTTCTTCTACTCGAGCGCTGTCATCACGTGCTTGATGTTCGTGTACTCCTCGAGCGAGTAGATCGACAGGTCCTTGCCGTAGCCGCTCTGCTTGTAACCACCGTGCGGCATCTCGCTGACGAGCGGGATATGGGTGTTGATCCACACCGTTCCAAACTGCAGCCGTCGGGCAGCGTTCATCGCTCGGCCGATGTCGCGCGTCCACACTGATGCCGCCAGGCCGTAGTCGACGTCATTCGCCCAGGCGATCGCCTCGTCATCGTCTTTGAACCGCTGCACGGTGACCACCGGCCCGAAGACCTCTTTCTTGACGATCTCGGAATCCTGCTTGACGTCGGTGACCAGGCTCGGCTGGTAGAAGTAGCCGCGGCCCGGGATGGGCGCGCCCCCGACCAGCACTCTGGCTCCGTGCTCGCGCGCGCGGTCGACGAATCCCTCGACGCGCTCAAGCTGCTCCCTGGCGACCATCGGGCCCATCTCGATACCTTCCTCGAGCGGGTTGCCGACCTTGACGGACTGGACGCTCTTTGTCAGTGAGGAAAGCAGGTTGTCGTAGATTTTCGGGCCGGCGATGACGCGGGTAGCCGCCGTGCAGTCCTGGCCGGAGTTGAAGAAGCCGGCGATCTTCACCCAGGTGTTGACGGCCTCGAGGTCGGCGTCGTCGAAGACGACCACCGGGGCTTTTCCTCCGAGCTCGAGGTGGACGCGCTTTAGGGTCTGCGAGGCCGCTCGCGCGACCTCTTTGCCGGTTGCGACGTCGCCGGTCAGCGACACCATGTCGACGCCCGGATGGCGAACGATGCCGGCCCCCACCGGCTCGCCGTCGCCTGTGATGACGTTGAAAACGCCTGGCGGAAAGATATTCGCGGCCAGCTCGGCCATGCGCAGCGCGCTGAGCGGCGTCCACTCGGACGGTTTCAAGATCACGCAGTTGCCCGCAGCCAGGGCGGGGGCGACCTTCCAGATCGCCATCATCAGGGGATAGTTCCAGGGGGCGATCGACCCCACCACCCCGATGGGCTCGCGCCGGATCATGCTGGTGTAGCCGCGCATATATTCGCCCGCGGCGCGGCCTTCGAGCGTGCGGGCGGCGCCGGCGAAGAAGCGCAGGTTGTCGACGCAGGGCGGTAGCTCGTCGGAGAGGAACAGGGCGCGCGGCTTGCCCACGTTCGTCGACTCGATGTTCGCCATTTCCTCGGCGTCGGCCAGGATCGCGTCGGCGAGCTTGAGCAGCATCTCGCTGCGCTCCTTGGGGACGGTCTCGAACCATTCCGCATACGCTTTGCGCGCCGCCTTGACGGCGCGGTCCACGTCGGCCTCGGTGCCTTTCGGCACTTCGGCGATGACCTCGCCGGTCGCCGGGTTGATGATCTCTTGCAACTCATCGCCTGAGCCAGAGACCCACTCGCCCCCGATGAACATCTCCCGCCGCTTTACTGCCGTTGCCATCTGTGTGACTACCCTCCTAGTCGGAGCGAGATCTCGCCGCGACCCTTAGGATATCTCCGATGGGGGAGTGGCCAGGGCCACGGTCGCGAGAGCTTCAAAAAGAGCGGGATCGCTACCTGCCTCGTGGCATGGCGTCCACCATGCCGGTCTTTGCGGCGGAGGGAAGCGGCGCCAGCCTCACCGACGTCGATGGGAACCGCTACATCGATTTCGCCACGGGCATCAGCGTGATGAACGTCGGCCACCGCCACCCCCGCGTGCTCGCCGCCATCCGCGAGCAAGCCGACCGGCTGGTGCACTCGGGCGCGCCGGTGATGATGCCCGAGGCGTACATTCGCCTCGCCCGCCGGCTCTGCGAGATCACGCCCGGCGCCTTCCCCAAGAAGGCGCTGTTGCTGAACAGCGGGGCGGAAGCGATCGAGAACGCGATCAAGGTCGTGCGCCAGGCGACCGGGCGCCCGGCCGTGATCAGTTTCCACAACGCCTTTCACGGCCGCACCCTGATGTCGATGACACTCACGGGAAAAGTGGCGCCCTACAAGCAGAATTTCGGTCCCTATGCGCCGGAGGTGTACCAGGTGCCCTATCCCTACGAGTACCGGCGGCCTGCCGGAATGGCGGCCGAAAGCCTCGGTGGGGCGTGCGTCGAGGCGGTGCGCCAGTTGTTCAAGACGACCGTGAGCGCCGATCGCGTCGCCGGCATCCTGGTCGAGCCGGTGCAAGGGGAGGGTGGCTTCGTGGTGCCGCCGCCGGATTTTCTGCCGGGGCTTCGCAAGCTCTGCACCGAGTATCAGATTCCGCTGATCGCGGACGAGGTCCAGACCGGCTTCGGCCGCACCGGCAGGATGTTTGCGGTCGAGCATTCCGGCATTGAGCCGGACCTGATCGTCCTCGCCAAGTCGATGGGCGGCGGCCTGCCGCTCGGTGCGGTTGTCGGGCGCAGTGAGCTGATGGATGCCACCAACCCCGGTGGGCTGGGCGGAACATTTGGCGGCAATCCGGTCGCCTGCGCGGCGGCGCTGGCCGTCATCGAGGTGCTGATTGACGAGAAACTTCCGGATCGTGGGAAGCAGCTCGGCGATCGCGCGCTGGCGCGGATGCGCGGTTGGCAGGATCGTCATTCGCAGGTCGGTGATGTCCGCGGACTTGGCGCGATGGTCGCGATGGAACTCGTCACCGATCGTGCAACGCGCGACCCGGCGGGGACGCTGACCAACGAGATCCTGCGCTACTGCCACACGCACGGCCTGGTCCTCCTGAAGGCCGGCCTTTACGACAATGTCATTCGCTTGTTGTTTCCGCTCACGATCAGCGAGCAAGAACTCGATCGCGGCCTCGACATCCTCGAAGAGGCGCTCGATCAAATCAAGAGGGTGTGAGGGAACATGAAACGACCCGCGCTGTCGATCGCACTCGCTTTAGGAGCAAGCCTGGTGATGACCGTCTCGGCTGCGGCCAGCAGCACCTACACGGAATGGATCCACGGCAGTGAACTGCCGAACGCGACACCGACCGAGGGCCAGTTCGTCGGCGAGGCCACCGGCAGTTTCGCCGGGGCCTGGTACATCGATGTCAGGCATCAAGACCTGAGCCATCATCCGGCATACATCACCGGCGGTAGCTTCCGACTCAATACCGTAATCAACGGCTGGCCCGACGCGATCCACGGCTCGTTCACGCCCTGGCATGGGACGGTCAGCCAACTCAGCGGGTTCAGCGGCTGCACCAACCAGCGTTTTTCCGTCCGCGGCGAGCTCTACGGCGTCGGCGCGGAGAGCGAGAACGGCAGCGGGACGTTCAGCGCGACGCTCACGCACTATCGCGCCAACCTCTGGTTCGTCGGCTGCGTCGTCTACAGCGCCTCGGTCACCGGAACCGTTTCTTTGACGTTCTAGATAGGGTGAGGGGGTGACTGCCACCCCCTTCTCCATTCGCCCCGTCGGAGCGGGGGATTTGAAGTCGTGGCTCGACCTGGCCAACCAGTACCGTCACTGGCAGGAGGACGTCCCAGGGTTTCGCTTCGAAGAGACCCTGCGCCCACCGGGTGAGCCGGCCCTGGGGCTCGGTGCCTGGACAGCCGACGGCGTGCTGGCCGGGATGGCGGAGGCGGCGCTCAGCGAAGATGGAGCCGCGTACACCGATCGTGCCACGGGATTCGTTGCGGTGGCGCCCGCGTATCGACGCCAGGGGCTGGGTACGCGCCTTGGTAGCGAGGTCGAGCGCTTCGCGGCGACCGCCGGAGTTCGATGGCTGGAAACCGAAACGATGGAGCGCGAGCTCGCGGGCTCGCTGCCGCTGTTGCAGAAGCGCGGCTTTATGGAGCTGGAGCGGTATCAAACCTCACGCCAGAAGCCCGCCGCGGTAAATCTCGCCCCACTCGATGAACTCCAAAAGCAACTCCGCGAGGGCGGCATCGAGACCGTCGCCCTTCGGGAGATCGATGGTGAGCGCACGCGTCTGGAGCTGTATCGCTGCAACACGGTGATCTGGCGCGACATGCCGCACGAGGCGCACGTCGAGTGGCAGGATCCCCCGTTCGACATATTCACGCGAAGCATCTTTGAGCGCCCCGCCGTCCTGCTCGACAGCTTCTTCGTGGCGCGCGACGGCGACCACATCGTCGGCTTGAGCTACCTGTTGCGGCGCCCGGATGGAGATGCCGAGGTCGGGGACACCGGGGTGCTGAGCAGCCATCGACGTCGGGGGATCGCGCGCGTGCTGAAGATGCTGGTGACACGCTGGGCGGCGCAGCAGGGAATCCCGGTCGTGCACACTGATAATCGCGCCGACAACGCCGGCATGCTGGCGATCAACCGTGAACTCGGTTTCCAACCGGGCGAGGTGGTCATCGTGCTGGAGAAGACGATGGCGTCGCCTACGGCGATCTGAGATCCCGAGTTCGACGGAACCAGCAGCGATAATTGGGAAATGGCAGTTGAGCTCAGCCCCAAGATGCAGGCCTTCACCCAGGAGGTCTTTCCGGCGATCATTGGTACCAACCGCAAGGACGGCTCGGTGGAGCTGGTCCCCGTCTGGTTCGAGCAAAAGGACGGGTCCTTCTGGATCAACGGCGGAACCAACCGTGGGTGGTTCAAACACCTGGAGCGCGATCCACGGATCACCCTACTCCTGATCGACCCGAAGGAGATGTTCCGCTGGGCACAGGTCGAAGGTCGGATGGTGAACTGGGCGGAAGACACCGGCGGGGACCACATCAACGAGCTCTCACACCGCTACCTGAAGAAGGATTATCAGGGGCCGCGGACCGGCCGTATCAAGATTCAGATCGAGCCGCTGCGCGTCACCGGCGCGATCGATGGCTGGCGCTAAGAAGGCGTCGGCGGCGCTCAGTCCGGCGGTCCGAACGCTCGCTGGCCTGCCAATCCTTGTCGTCCTGGGGACCAAGCAGGATGACGGCTCGGTCCAGCTGAATCCAGTCTGGTTCGAGCTCAAGGACGGCTTCTTCTGGCTCAACAGCAATACTCGCCGCACCTGGCCCAAGAATCTGCAGCGCGACCGCGAGCTGACGATGCTGCTCGTCGATCCGAAAAACCCGGACCGCTACGCGCAGATCAAGGGCCGCCTGATAAGCCTGATTCCCGACCCGACAGCCGAGTTCATCGGCCGGCTGGCCCATCGCTACACGGGCAAGCCGTTCCGCGAGCTGGAACCCGGCGAGCACCGCATCACCTTCAAGATCCAGCCAGTCTCGGTGACTGGCCAGATGATCTGATTGCCTCCCAGATCCGCCACGGCGTCAGCGGCATATCGAGGTTGTGGATTCCAAGGGGACGGAGCGCATCCATCACGGCATTGGCGACAGCCGGCGTCGATCCGGTTGTCCCACCTTCGCCGATTCCCTTGACGCCCATCGGATTGTGCGGGGTCGGGGTCTCGGTGCGGTCGGTTTCGAAGGTGGGCAGGTCGGCGGCGGTGGGGAGGAGATAGGTCGTCAGGTTGCCGGTCAGCAGCTGGCCGTCCTGGTCATAGACGACGCCTTCGTAGAGCGCCTGGGCAAGCCCCTGGGCTATGGCGCCGTGGAGCTGCCCATCGACAATCATCGGGTTGATCACGGGCCCGCAGTCGTCGACGGCAACGTAACGGAGAACCTTCACCGAGCCGGTTTCAGGGTCCACCTCGACGTAGGCGAGGTGAGCGCCGAAAGGAAAGACGGTATCCGGTGGATCGAAGCTCGCCTTCACAGCGAGCTCATCCGTTCGACCCATGCCCCCGGCCCATTCGGCGATGTCCTTGAGCGTCATAAATCGGGCTGGAGCGCCCCGTACGTGCACCCGCCCGTCGGTCACCACGATGTCGCCGGTCGCCGCCTCGAACGCGGCGGCCGCCAGCGCTCGGACCTTTCGCTTGAGCCGGACGGCGCCCTCATGAACCGCCGCTCCGGAGATGGCCGCGCTTCGACTGCCGAACGTGCCGACCGCATAGGCCGGTTGGTCCGTATCGCCGTAGAGGACGCGGACCTGCTCGAACGGGACGCCGAACGCGTCGGCGGCAAGCTGGGCCCACGTGGTCTGGTGACCCTGGCCATGCGGGGTAGACCCGGTGACGACCGTGATCGTCCCGTCGAGTTCCAGCCGGGCTGTGGCGCGATCCTCGGCAAATCCCGCAGCCTCCTCGACATAGGTCGAGATGCCGATGCCTTGCAGTCGTCCTTCCTGTCGCGCGGCCGTCTGCGCGCGACGCAGCCCCGGGTAGTCCGCGAGCTCGATGAGCCGCTCGAGGCTCGCATGGTAATCGCCGCTGTCGTAGGTGCTGCCGGCGGCGTTGGTGTAAGGGAAGTCGGACGGCCTGATGAAATTGCGAACCCGGACCTCAACCGGGTCCAGTTCGAGCTCTATGGCGAGCCGGTCCATCATGCGCTCGATCAGGAAAGCGGCTTCGGGACGGCCGGCACCTCGATAAGGCCCGGTCGGGGTCGCGTTCGTATACACGGCGAGCAGCGTGCTCTGAGAGGCGGGGATGCGGTAGCAGCCCGTCTGCAGTTCCGCCACGACCGTGGGAACGAATGCGCTGTACGGCTCCAGGTGCGCGCCCATGTCCGCCAGCACCCGGGACCGAACCGCGAGGACGGTGCCATCCCGTTGCGCCGCCAGTTCAACATCCTGCACCTGGCCCCGTCCGTGCCAGGTTCCGGCACAATTTTCGGAGCGTTCCTCGATCCATTTGACGGGACGCCTGAGCCGCCTCGCCGCGGCCGCCACCGCGATCTCTTCGCCGACGCATGCACCCTTGCTGCCGAAGCCACCACCCACGTCCTCGACGATGACACGAACATCCGCCTCATCCATCTTGAGGCTGGCGGCGACGGCTTCGCGAGCCCCGTATGCCGACTGGGAGGAGAGCTCGATCGTGAGGCGCCCGTTGTCGAGCCAGGCGAGAGCACCGCGCGGCTCAAGCGCACTCGGTATCAGGCGCTGGTTGATCAGCCGCTCCTTGACGATCACGGCGGCGCGGTCGAATGCTCGCTTCACCTGGCCGTGCTTGGACTCTTTACGGAAGGCGAGGTTGGTGCCGAACTTTGGATAGAGGAGAGCCGCATCCTCGGCCATGGCTCGCTCCATGTCGATGACGACAGCGAGCGGATCCATCTCGAGCTCGATGAGCTCCAGGGCATCACGCGCCAGTTCGCGCGACTCTGCAACCAGCATCGCGATCGCTTCTCCCACGTAGCGGACGCGGCCG
>Ga0209804_1001594_pt1 | contig 14563 bp, 16 predicted proteins | sample GraSoiAngelo_139_FD_185896 | JGI IMG/M metagenome (GOLD analysis project Ga0209804, IMG submission 185896) | Grasslands soil microbial communities from the Angelo Coastal Reserve, California, USA - 14_0929_12_20cm (SPAdes) (version 2) | ecosystem: Environmental > Terrestrial > Soil > Grasslands ... | reverse complement strand
CTTTAACTTAGCTATTTGTTCAGGTGATATGTTTCCTTGTGGATCACGCTCCATACGTCCAACATCAATGCCCGCCTTCATCTTCATAAACTCAGGAGGCACATTACCCTTGGCTGCCCGTTGCTTAATATCTGCTAATATACGTTTTGGTATGAATTTCTCCGCAGCACCTAAATCACCTTCATTAACGAATGCATGCCCTGCTAAATTATCACCCATTTCTGGATTAGCAGCATACTGCTCAGCAAACTTAGTATGGAAATCTATTAATGGATCAATAATATGACTTACTCCCTTACCAAGTCCTGATAAGGATTCTCCTAAATCCTTACCCCAATCTGGCATTATAGTAATACCCATTTTTAACCTCCTGCCTTAATTCCAGTAGCGAGTGCTCCAGCACCTTGAGCAGCACCGCTTAACGCCTCTAAGCCACTTATCCATGGATTAGGTTGTGAAAACAGTGAAGTCTGAGCAACATCCTTACCACCAAAACCTGTTATCATCTGTAATAGAGGCATTAAAGCTGATAGTTGTAATTGACCAATAGCTGTAGCAGCCTGTGGAGCCGCTGCTGCCCTGTAATTAGTCTCAGCAAATGCACCGGGCGTACCTAAACTAGTGTTACCATATCTTTGGTGAATATCAGCAACATCTTTAGCTTGCTGTCTACCTATTAACTGTGTTATACCTTCGCCCGTACGCCCTCCACCACCAGATAAAAGGTCATTTAAAACACCGAATATACCAGTGGTAGAACTAACAGCATTGCCACCAGCAGGGTTTCTAGTACCAAAAGTACCAGTATTAATCCCAGTATCGAATATGCTAGCCAGGTCCTTTCCAAGACCTGTACCAGTTCCACCAGCGGTTTTAATTTGTTGCATCTCATTCTCCTCGTTCCTTATACTTCGTTTCTTAGAATGCCATATAAGTTTACATCAAACCACTGGTTATTATGATAAGCAAATGACCTCTTACGGCCCTCTCTCTTAAAGCCTAATTTTTCGACAAATGCTAAAGCAGGCTGTGCATACATAGGAATGCTAGCACTTAGTCTATGAAATTTATATTCATCAAATGCATGTCTCAACAACATCTTTGACATAGCTATACGCCCTTTATGCCTACCATCAAAGAATGAATAATGAACCTGAGCATCAACACCGGGCTTAATATCAGTCATATAATATATACCAATGTAATCATCAACTACCCAAAATAAACCATGACACTCTATATCACCAGATGGTAACTCATGTAAGAATAACTCTAAGAATGTTTTAAAATTACTACGTACATCAGCAGAGAACAATGTGTTATGATGACGAGACTTCTCCCAGAAATTTTTAAGATTGCTAGGAGTGAGAACCATAGGACGTACCTCTCTAGTTACTAAGCCCTCTGGTTCGTCACATTCACATGTTAATACAGTGTCATGGATTACAGTAGTCATATAAATATTATAAGTATATAGTTAACGAGTAGAATGACTCTCCGCTCCTGGGTATACATGTACCTCATAACTTAATATATCAAATACACCTTTTGTTGCTACTAGTCTCCATCTTAATCTACGTGCTTTTATATTTCTACGGTAACGTAATAACTGTGGTTCCTCTAGCCTAGTAGGAGTAATAGTCTTAGCTGTGACCCATGTAGATTCATCACGTGGATCACCCCACTTATGATACTTAAGCGTCATAGCTCCGGCTATATGTGCGATGTACTCTATACGTATTTCTGACGCATAAGTATCAATATCTGGGAAAACGAAATCCTTAGACTGAATGTCCATCGTGTAATTACCATCTGCATCTGTATCTGTTGTGCTGTCATCTTGTTGAATCGTACCATCTGTAAGACCAAGTAATTGTGTAGAGCTAGTTGTTTTAGTCGTGGAAAGCTGATTAATATTACCTTGTAATTGAGCTATTGTGCCGATTAGGCCACCAATAGAGGTGACAGCTGTTATGTTACCAGAGTCAGCCATCTCAGATATATTGTTCTTCTCCATATACGACCATGTTTTATTATTAAAATTGAAGGTCCAAACCCTTACAACGGGCGTACCAACAATTGGTATACACACTGAATACTCATTATTCAAATCACTATAGCTACCAAATATTTGTGATGGATCACTTATATTATGAATCAAGTCCTTTTCAATAGGAAGCCCGATACGCTCAGGAGCGTTAGCTCCTGCTACATAACCATAGTTATATGAATATGAGTAAGCCCACACGGAGCCAGTATTAGTGTCAACGAAACACATTCCATGTGGTATAATAGCAATAGAATAAGGAGCGTTACAACCGATGCCCGGCACAGCACCATAAAAGTAAAATGGATTAGAGCCATCCTGTGTGGCTGTAGCTAGCCATATTGACTTCTCTCTCGGTATTACTAATACATTTGTAAACGCTAATACACCTGTTATATAATCAGCACGATCACCAGGAGATTCTTGTAATGGAGTTGAGCCAGCCGATACATCTTGAGCTGGGTCGAAATCTTTAAAATTAGCATCACCTGACCAAAACATACTAATAGGACCAACAGCTGTATTTGGGTCCATTGCCGCAACTACTCTACGTGCGAATATAGTTACATATTTAGCTTTAGGAGCGATAGCACTAGCTGATCCTGTATCAATGTCTTCACATAATGGAGAACCAACTCCAGTTAATCTAATTTGCTGAATCTTATTTTTACCATTGTTACAAAAATATACACGGTAATCCTGTGGCACGGTATCATAACCAACAGCAGCCCATACCCTATCACTATCACCACCAATTAAATTGGTAGCAGTAACAGCAGTCCATGCCGACAAATCTGTATAATGAATGGAGTTCCTTGTTATTCTAAATAGGAACTCCTGCCCGCTGATACTTTTGAAATGTACTAACTTTAATATCTTATTACTATTAGGAGCAGTCGGGCTAAATAAACTATAGCCACTCCTACGTGATGTTTTATCATATCTAACTCTAGCGTTTTTAGCTAACACTAGAGCTCCTAAATCAATATCAGCAGGGTCCAAAATAGTAACCATACCCTTAGATAACTGTGCAGCCGCTAATAGCTGCATCTGTTCTAAGGGTGATTGCTGTACTGCTTGCTCACCTACATGTCTTACATACTCCCTAGCCATTTACAATTACCTCTATATATAGTTAAACTGTATTTCTAGCATCTGGACACGTGTATGATACAAACGCTCCATATATTAAAGGAGTAGCGTTATTATTAACTGGAATAGTTATGTCAATCTCTAAGAAAAATTGTTGTACTACACCAAGAAGGACAACCGTACTGAATGGACCAATTATAGATAACTGTTGAACAGTACCTGGCGTATTAGCAGCATTTATAGTACCCAATACTGTAACAACTTGCGTGGCGGTATCTTCTACACATAACTTACATGCTATGGTAGCACCAGAAGCACTATTATCTACTCTAAAATTAACACTTCCAATACTTACGCCGAGTGGGAATTCAGCTAATATTAATGGAGCATATAGAGTACGACTAAACTGATTATGAGCACCACCTGGATTATTTACTTGTAAATACTGTTGCGTCCTAGTAATTGTATCAGCATTATTAGAACCTAATAATCCTATATCAGTAAGTAGACTAGGTACAAACGCAGAATGATGAATACCAATAGATTTAGCAGACGAGCTAACTATAGCAGGAGCAAGTACAATGGGACTAGCTGGCCCACTATTTAACCATGAACCAGATGGATCAGTAAATACGGCATCCATGCGCTCTTGAATAGCTGCGCGTAGATTACGTATATCTGCGCCTAATAAGTTAGCCGCAGTAGGATCAGCAGGGCTAATATTATCCCACTGGAATGTAAATGGCATTTTAGTGTGACCTATCTAAGATAAAGGAGCGTAAGTGTAACACTCTATTTAGCCAGTCACGGGTAAATCTAGGATCAGCTGGTTTCTTAGCTGCATATTGTGATAAGCGTGCCCATAACATATCTTCCCAATCACTAGCGAACTTAAGTGCCGCTGCTTCAGCAGGTGACTGATTAAAGTAGGTATCAAATATAACTAGATTAATAGGCCAAGCTAGGTGGTCAGCGCCACTTAACACCCAATAATTAGCCCAGGCTCTTACTTTAGCTTGTGCAAATGTGAGCTTAGTTACATCTATATCCTCATTGTAAGCTTGAGCGAATCCAAAGTTAGTTATTCCACCAGGATCATTAGGATCATCGTTTAGCCCGCTATCAGTTACATTACCAAACTCATCAAACTTGACTCCTTCCTCACCCATCGTGAACCTAAATGCTAAATCAAAATCGCTCGCTGTATTTGGTGTCATCTTGCTTAGGCATCCTCGTGCCACTTACCAGTGGTTTTGAAGAAGTGAAGTCTGTATACTTTACCCTGAGCAAGCAGTTTGTTTGCGCCTGTGTTAGTAGTAATATTAGCGTTATTGGCGATCGTAGTATTCGCGTCGTTAGCTAAGATGTTAAGCGGCTGCCCGTCACGACCATTTAGAAAGTTAGTGTACGTGGTTGCAATAGCATTGTTAGTTACTATATATTCTAAATCCTTCACACTTGGAGTAGCTACATTCTTCGGCATTTTAGACACAAATCTTTTATTAACACGTAGTGGTATCTCTATACCTTGCTTAATTGTCGCATCAGCTTGGTTAGTTTCAGCCATTTTTATTCACCAGTATATTGTGTATCACTTGGACTCTCTATATCAAACTGCGTAGCTGATGGAGTCTCTGAGCTATATTTAGTGCTAGCTGGCTTCTCAGCTACATATGTGCTAGCAGCAGGAGCACTCTCACTAGTATACTTAGTGCCAACACTATGCTCAGTAACATATGGACTAAATGGATAGCTATAAGTCTTCGTAAATGTAAGTACAGTTGTTAATTCATTGATTATATCTACCTTAACTTTTAAAGTAGTACCATCATCTGTTACTGTTATAATACCAGCAAAGCCCATGATTTTGTTACGTGTATGTATTACTGGGCCTTGTGTATATACACCACCATACAACTGATTCTGCTGATTCAACGGGAATGGATTAAAAACTGGTATATGATTACCTAATCCATCAGTTGTATATACATTGTGCGTACCATCATCAATAGCAGCAGCGTGCATATCACCAGTAAATATTAGCATCATGCTATTTAACTGGTTAAGCTCTATGAAGTCAGAAATAGCACGACGTTCAGTAGTAAAGCCACCCCAATTATCTGAGCTATTATCCTTAGCTGGCGCTATCCACGGGACAGTAGAGAACCAAAATACAAATTGAGATAGATTTCTAGCTGTTAATAGTTCATTATAAAACCAAGCTAACTGTTCTGGACCCATCATCGTCTTGGAGCTATTATCTATAGCAGAATCAATAGAACGCTCTGAGCGTAAGTCAGTGACGATAACTCTTACTCTACCTATAACAAATGAGTGATAAATCTGGCCTATAGCACTTGGTAACGTATAACTAGGTACATTTTCTCTATAACTAGCTTCAGCAGTAACTTTAGATGGATTCGTTCCATCAACATTATTACCACCAAAATCGTGGTCGTCCCACATGTAATCTCTTGCTACACTATCATACAGATTTGCTCTCTTAGGTGTTTGACCTACTGAGTCTAATGCCTGTCTAAATAGGCTAAGATCATTTGCAAATATATTCCAGTAATGTAAATCACCATACTCTAAGAATAATAATGGGTTCTTGTCCTTAATAGCGTTAAATATGTTTGAGTTACTCCCTGTCTCTGTGCAACCTCCACAAGCCATAACAAACGAAGCTGGCTTACCTACTGTTGGAAATCCAGTAAATGATGCTATAGAACCATAAGGTACACCAGCTATGTATACTCGATAATACTGCTTACTATTTGGGCTAATACCAATCTGGAAACTTACAACATTGTTAGCCCCTGTAGCAACTGGACCAATTAATGAGCCATCACTTAAATCTGGTAATGACCCAATCTTTAAGAATACATGCGTTTCTGCTAAATTTAATTTAACATTTATAATAGCCGAATGGTCAGTAACTCCTCCAACCCATTTCCAATGTACACCTTGTGATAATGGTAAAGTTGAATCAACATGGAACGGACCCTTAGTCCAAGGTGCTGTACGAATGTTACCAGCTATATCATAGTTAAATGGGAACAGACTATCAGTTGATAAGTCAACCCCTTTACCTATTAAAGCTGAATGTATGTCGCCAGGTAATGGCCTATAGTCACCATTAACAGGGTCTTGCATGTAAACAGCAAAGCCATTTTCACTGTGCGGACCTCTTGAATCAATACCACTATTCGTGCCTTGTAATGTAGTGCCAGTTAATGCAACTCCACCAACTGTTACTGGGCCACAAGTTGAGAAGTTATAGTCAGTAGCAGCATTAGGACCTTTAGTCTCATTAAATCCAGCATTACTTCCTATGCCAACACAGTTAATTTGTTTACAAAATTTCTCATCCTGCCAGCCCTGGAAACAGTTATAAGCACCACAATTATAGTAAATGTATCTTGGAGTAATATCTGTTGAGTCAGAATTCTTAGTAGTATTAAACGCTGATACGATTGTATCCTGACTTAGCCAGTTGTAGACTGCACAGTTAACCCAAACAGCTGAACATAATGGGCTATCTAATGGAGTAGATGGAGGATCAAATGCATGTGCTAGTGAGCCATTTAATAACACTCCATCAGCTATACAGTTAATCCATTGCCAGAACGTTGGTGGATTTAGCCCAGTGCTCACCATGCGATACGGGCCACGTTTTACGTTTACAGTAACCCCGTCCGCAACAGTATATTTAGTCTGTAATCCTTGGAACACACCATATTCACATTGTACAAGTAAACCGTCACCACCATTAATATCTCTACAGTACGTATTACCAGAATAATCAGGTAATCCTACATGATGCTCTATTACCTTAACAAATGGATAGTTACTTGGGCTTGTGATGTAACCACGTCCGCCAGCGTTGTTGTTACCAGGAAGCACAGCGGGCACTGTATCGAAGCCCTTATAGCAATCAAACTCTAATATAATATTTTCAATAGGTAAGTTTTTATGTACAACTAGCTCACCTGCAAACGCATCAGAGAGTGTAAGATAATCACCACCACCATTAGGCTTAACTGTTTTTATAACAGTAGTCCTAATACCTGGAGGAATAGTGCGTGAGTATGCAACATAACCTATAAAGTTTTGAGCTGGGTCAGCAACACTATGTTGAATAGTGAATCCATTTGCCTGTGTCGAAACGACACTCGCCTTACCAATTACAGCAACACTAGTGTTAATATTTAAATAACTATTGTCATATTGAATAGCGTTATAGACAACAGTAGTAGTCCATGATGGAGCTTTCTGACCAGCGTATGATTCATAATTAATTAATCCAGAACACTGTACTAATCCAAACGATAACTGTTCATTGTTATCTAGTGTTAAATTAGCACTTTCTGGCTTGTTAGCACTTGTTAATATCAAACCATCTGGTTGTTGTGGAAGTGTATTGACAACTTGATGTGACAATAAATCTAATTGTGACAAGTAGTTACCAACATTCCACACACCGCCAGCTACAGCTAAGGCTACAAACTGTTTACCTAATGTTTGACCAGCATCAATATTGATAGTGTCCCAGTTAATGGTGAACCCATTTGTATCAATACTCTGTACTGAGCCTTGAGTAGCAAAACCAGTACCAGACGAATTAACACAGGCAAGTGACTTACCAGAACGCATGTAGCTATGTACTTTACCATTAGATGAACTATCAGCATCATCACAATGGCCAGTCCATAACCATTGATTTAGATTTTTATCACATACACCGAAGAATACAGAGCTATCGTTCTCAGTTTCATTGTTACCAGGCGAGCTACCAGAATGTGGTCCTAAGAACAATAAGAAATCTGGTTTAAAACCAGGATCAGGTATCTGTTGTGTTCCAGCAACTAATGGAGCCGCATAATTACTTAAGTCAATCCATGTTAAATCTGGACCTCCGAACAGCATACATTGAATCCGAACAGGATTTGTAAATTGCTGAATAACGCTAAATGTAATGTCATTAGCTGTTGCTGACAACATTGATAATATCCCATTACCAGTTACTCCAGTAGATGGGATAGAGCATACCAATCCACTCTTTCTATATGCTGCCCTTGCACTTGATGAAGCAGTACCATCACGTGATGATGCTCCAACACTATATTGTGTTACAGGCTGTAAAGGTGGTTGGATAGCAACACCAAATGACTTTTGATAATCCATCTCTCCTACAGTATCAACAGCTTCTGTTCTACCAGTCATTACTGCTATTACAATCTGTGGTAAGTAACCTAACGTGTGTGGTATAGTGACAGTTGTACCAATGACTCCAGTTGGTGCTTGGAAGCTAATCACGGACACTGGAGTGTTAGTCTGAATGCCTCCAGCGGGCTTCGTGCTTATTACTTGTGGTGGTAAAGATGGCTCTTTTAGAGCTAACTTGTTGACGACAGGTGGATAGTAAGTACCAGTGCCGCCAAAAGCTATGATTCGTATTGCTTGTAATGGTAGCGGTGGTAACGGTAATGCTACTTTATTAATTGTTATAGCGTAATAAGTACCAATACTACCACTTGGAGCTACACTGATTAATTGAAAAGCACTAGGCTGCTTAGGAGCATCTGGAATACTGTTAACGATAATAGCAGGCGCATTAACAGGTACAGCAGGAGCATTTGATGCTTTTACTTGTATAACTTGAGGAGGTAACAGAGCCGTAACTATAGGCAATACTGCTACTAAGACACTAGCTGGAGTAGATAGTGTCTTAAATCTAATCGGTACTATGAATTGCGAAGGCATTTATTAATTAGGCTCTTGGTTCCCTATCAAAAGCTAATGGAGGCTGACTCCCACCAAACTTTCCCCTATGTCTACGTAACGCTAAGAATCCTATGCCCTCCATCGTTAGCACCATAAAACTAGTTGCAGAGAACGAGCCAGACTTTATCATGTTAGACGAGGCTCCAAGAAACAATGAGCCTCTACATGTTAGTCCTGCTCCTAAGAATGGAGGGCTACTTCCTAGATTCGCAACGATCATCATATCTATTATCCTTTATCCTTTATCATTTATCCTTCACAGGTTCTGAAGAAGCCAGTGTTAGCTCCAGTAGATGTACCATTAGCAAATACAAACATTCCTAGACAACCAATAACTTGAGATGAATTAGCTAACTCAGTGAGCGCGTCTATTTGAACAGTAGAGTCACGCTCAACATAGACGTTGTTGGTAACTCCAGGAATCAGCATTAGCGGATAGTGTAGAACTAGAGCTATGATACCGGCCGCTAACGCTGTATTACTAGTGGTAGCTGATACAGAACGAACTCCAAAATCACCAGAAGCTAACGGGATGAACCAGTTAATGAGCCCAACAGGATAGATACCGTCAATAGTGCCAGCGGTAGCAGGAGCAGCAAAGACCACGTTAGTAGCACCGCCCGCTTGATTCGTGTAGTTGACGGTAAGATTGTGGGCCGTAGCTGAACTTGCTGTCGTCTCAACAAACGATATGCAGTTACCCGATCCAAGGCCTCCCGTACCATATTGCCTCACTACTGTGACTGGTGATGCAATCGTCTCAGCAGTAGTTACTGTCAAACGAAAGCTACCACCCTGCACATGCATATCTAACAACAATAAGAAATTAACAGTAGCAGCGGAACCAAATCCAAACGTTAATAGATACTTACGGTTAGAACCACTTGGATTAGATAACCCTTGTGATAAGGCTCCAGTGGTTGCACGGTCAGTAGCTGCATTAGTGGGCGGTGTAGCTGAGTTAAATACTATAGCTGGTGGCTGGCCAGTGGCTCGTAATACACTGAACCACTGGTTAGCTACACTTGTGATATTTCCTTTTTGCCACGGAACATCATTAAACTGCCCACTAGCACGAGCATTAATAATACTATCATACGTTTGGATGGCGCCAACTTCACTATCCAGATCAGACGCCATTCTGTCAAATATTTCAATTAAACGTAATAACTTTGAACGCTCATAAACATTAGGCAACCTACCTTTTATACCTAAACTTTTTAAATCTGTATCTAAATATAATCCTCTCCCAGGTAATAAATATCCTATGTTCTCCATACCTGGGCCACCTACTAAGGTCTTACACTTAGCACCATCCCATGATGGAGGCATACTACGCCCCATACTTCCCATCTGTATGAGTGTTCTAGCTACTTTATCAATGTCAGTCTGTGGCATTTTATTCTCCAATTATTCCTCAAACCAGAACCCAACCGTGCAATTAACACCTTGAGGAGCAGTTGCCCTAATACGCCAGAACGCTGATACCCCCACTAATATATAATCTCTCTGTTCAAATGGTACTTGAACGCCACTTGTTGGAGGTACTCTCCAGTTATCTAAGATAGTGGTAGGAGTACCTTCAACAGTTGCTGTATGTTTAATAGTAGATACCGCTGCGACACCTGCAACATCAACAGGATTTGCAGCAAGTGTTGTCCCAGTAATACCAGCACTCGCTCTTAATAACTCAACAAGAACAGGACCATTAGTAGCTGTAGAACCATCAAACGAAATCCACCATCCACATACCCACGCTCTCCTAGTTGCCGCCGTCTGTAACTCAACTACTGTCTTTGCAGTAGCAGCAACTAATGCAATGTCTGGTTTAGACCAGCGATACCTTTCAGCCATCTTAATCTCCTTTTTACTGTTACTTGTTACCTAGTGTTTAGTAATGAATCACAAGGAAGCCGTGTTAATGCTACATCATGTCTAGGTCTAGCAGTACATATAGAGTACACCAACGTAGTTAAATAACGTTCTATCGACTCATGTTGTTTCTCTACAGTGGTAATTCTATTGTTCAGGATAACATAACTAGAATCAGCCTTTATTTCTATATCTTTAAAATGCTGAGCAGGAGTCTTAAAGTTGAAGCCAAATGCTACAAAAAACACGCCAACCAACCACCATACGAATCTTAATTGGTACACGGCTTCTATTATAGGTAACTTTTTATACGCTGGATCATTTCTTCTTCTGTTATGTAATGTCATACGTATAGTATTATTATAACCTAAGTGGGTCACCAAACGCATCTAACTTAACACGAGTTGGTGAACTAGCTGGATCATCCCAAGCTACATCTAATCCACCTAAGTGTGTATCAGTTTCTTCCTTACTTTCAACAGGCTGTATTTCAGCCATTAATTCACGTTGGTGAGCCCGCGATTGCTGAGCACGTGCGTAATCACCTAAACGTAAGAATCCTCTCCATAATGCTCCATATAATATCACTTCGTGCCAGATTTGCGGGATAACTGGGATATTATTTTGCGTTGATAAGTCAGCAAGTGTTGTCTGATATTTGATTGTAAGAGTGTAAACTTTGTCGGGAGTGGGTAACAAACGTATCCCAGTTCCCTCGCGCGTGTAAAATTGGGGTTTATCCTGCTCAGTACCACTTGGATTGTTGATATATCTGCTTTCATAATCGTATATAGTTGTTCTTTGGAGAACAGAGTGTGAGAAATCATTTAAATCTTCAATGGATAATTGACGAAGTGACTCGAATGGTACAGGGAGTGAATACAAACGTGTGCCAGCAACTGTGACAAATGTTGCAGTTAGCTCTTTTTCTCTAAATGGAAACTTATATTGAATCTCCCAGAATGATCTATTTAATAGTAAATCAATACGATCAATGGTCCAAGGTGCTTGCCCTATATCTGTGCTATCTAATCCTAAATGTTCCTCTAATTCAGTCTCTAAGTCAGCCAGGACCAGTGTCATTAATTAACTCCGCATGTGCGTTAATTTCATTCTCATCGCCAGCTTTATCAATTTCTATGTACACGTTAGCGGGCCCATATATTTTAAGCGAGTTTCCACCCATCTTAGTTTTTAGAAGGGTAGATGAATCACCATTATAAGCACACAACGAAAGGCATGACGTTGTATGATCTGTAACAATGATCCATCTACCATTTCCTAATGGTACTGTGGGACCCTTCTTTACAAATAACGGTCTAGCTCCGATTAAGAGCGGGAACTTCATAATTACTCCTTTAATAAACTTATTACGTTAAGCTAGCGCAACTAACGCCCTTATCTTATCACCGTTAGCAGCAGCAGCGTCCCACGCTTTACCCAATATCTTTCCAGCGTCTGTGGCTACTGTCGCTGTGGTGACTCTACCACTTGTAGCTGTTGATAACTTCAAACTAGCTCCAACAGAAATAGCACCATCAGCTACTACTACGCATAACCCAGATACACATACTAATACTGGATCGCCAGTAGCAGCAGCTTGTAGACCAATATCACCAGCACGCTGAAATACTTCCATAGTTGCTGATTCAACAGTACGAGGTACACCACCAACAACAACACCAGCAACTAATACTTGATTACCTGCTACAGCTGACTTATTAACAGTAAATGCTGCTGACAAGAAAACAGCATCTCCTATGTTAAGTGCAGCAGCAGCAGTAGCGAGTAATACATCACCACCAGTAGCAAATGCGCCAGCGTCATCACCATTCGCGTCGTTATACAAAGCCCAAACGACGTTAGATGGTCTATGCCCACTAATGGCGATAGGAGATGCAGTCCAAACCATAAATAATCTCCTTTCACTATTAGGTGGGGAAGGCGCCAGTCCAGCCGTGGAAATCCACAAACCAGATCAAGAAACGTGTGCTAGTCTTGTACAAAGCAGCGTCTGTGTTGAAGTCAAATGTATCGTCAAACTCAACAGGACGCCTAACTTCATAGTGGGCATCGTTTAATTTACTATCCACTAAGAAGTATGATTCAGTAAGAGCTTTGAAGTGTGAAACAACATGCTTAGTACCAGCTAAACGCTTTTTAACCGCATTATCTTGATTCTCTGCTGTGAAAGGCTCCAGTGCACTCTCAAAAATCTGGATAGCCTTATTAATCTTCTGTGGCGAGTAAATAATCGTGTTAGGCATCGTCTTTACTGGATCACCGTTCCAGTCCTTATGGAGTTGGTGTAAATCCAATAAAGCTGTAATACCCGTCATACTGAACCCTATGTCTACTGCTGGACGGTTAGCCATCGTCACGTTAGTCTGTGAGCCGAATAACGTGTGTGCTGTATGACAGAGGGCTAAAGCATCAATACCCTTAAATGTCGCACCAACAGCAGCATCATCTAATAATGCTGCGGAGCGATATTCAGAGGTCATACGAGCAGCATGTGCTAACCACTTAGCAGCTTGATTACCCTTCTTATACTTATCATCTTCAACTGTACGACGGGTAATCATAAATCCTAATGCAAATTCCTTATCAACCCCTACAACCTTCGGTCCTAACTTTGGATCATCATATGTAACTGGCTCACCATCTTGACGCTCAAGTAACAAGCGCATTCCGGTGATTACTGTTGCTTCAATTTCCGGTCCGTCCATAGTACCCACACGCAAATAATCTGGGTACTCTGGCGCGTATTCGTTCCACTCATCGCGGAAGTCTTTACGCAGACCAGCACGGAACAGGAAATTGAAGGCACCTTGGGTTATCATATTAGGGCCTCTTTCCTGTTATGGCTGCGCTAAGTTAGCTTCAAGGAACCGGAACAACACGACCTTACCAGGAACATCAATAGCTACGATACGTACTTTAGTGTTCACTACAGCAGCTTGATTAACAACCCATTCACCCGCGCCAGTCTTAAGTAACTCGTATGCTACTCCAATATCAGTCTGAGCAGGTGTAACTGGATCAGTACCACCGTTAACCATTCTACCAGAGAAAATGGTAACACGGTTTGCTTTAGCTACACGAACTTGCTGCACCGTACCAGTACGCGCATTAACGGCTGAGTCAAAGCTAACCTGGAAACCAGGCCCAGAGTTTGGAGCGTCTAAAGCAACTCCAACAATGGCAGCGGGGTTAGGAGATGTTCCCTCAATAACCTCGCCAGTAGCACCGTTAAACACTAGAATAGCGCCTTTAATAAATGTCTGCCCAGTGGTAAATTGCATACCCTGAGTTTCTGGCGCTGAGCTAGTAGGCGTTCGGGCCGGCTCAAAAATACGACCCATAACAGCCTCCTAAGGGATAATAGTAATTAATTAACTACTTTGAGCTCCCTTAAGAGCAGCGATTAACTCCTCTTTACGGGCTGAACTTTCTACACTTTCATCTACTACAGGTAATCCTAGAGAGCCGGTTAGTTTCTCGAAATCTCTTTCTTCTTGCTGTTTCAGCCGTTTAAGGTCATCTGGAGAACCATGTGTCTTAACATATTGCTCATACCTAATTTCATCAATTAAATCCTTATCTTCCTTCAAACAAGCCATAAAAATACAATCACCTATTTTAGCCTTACCTACATCAGCTTCTGAGTGTAAAGAGCGTTTAGGAGCATATTCTGTATCAATCCAGAACCCTAATGCCTTCTTACGCTCAATTTCCATAGGATCATCTGGAACCCACTCACCG
>Ga0209804_1001593_pt1 | contig 14566 bp, 13 predicted proteins | sample GraSoiAngelo_139_FD_185896 | JGI IMG/M metagenome (GOLD analysis project Ga0209804, IMG submission 185896) | Grasslands soil microbial communities from the Angelo Coastal Reserve, California, USA - 14_0929_12_20cm (SPAdes) (version 2) | ecosystem: Environmental > Terrestrial > Soil > Grasslands ... | reverse complement strand
GAGTGATCTGCCCGCGCAGCTCACCCGCGGGATTGGCGGCTGAGGTCGCGATGACGTAGAGCTTGCCCTCGAGCAGCGCCGTCACCTGGTCGGCCGTGAGGAGTGCGCCCGCGGCCACATCCCATTCGCCGGCGGTGCCGGCGTTGGCCGCCAGCGTGATCGCGCCCGGGCCCGTGCTGCCCGCGAAGGCTTCGTTGATGGTCACCGCCGTGGCGTTCACGCCGTTCAGCGTCACCTTGCCGCTCACCGCGCCGGTCCCGAGTTTCACCGTGAGGTTGGCGGTTCCCGTGGCGTTCGAGTTCGGCGCGGGAAAGATCTGCGCCCCCGAGAGCGCAACGGCGAACGCCGGATTGTTGTCGACGTTGACGGTGATCGCCGTCGAGGTCGCGGACTGGGCCTGGTTGTCGGTCACCTTGGCGGTGAGCGTGTGGTTGCCGTCGCTCACGGTCGTGCTGTCCCAGCCGAATGTGTAAGGCGCGGCGGTCGCGGTTCCGACGATCGTGCCATCGACGAGGAAATCGACCCGCGTGACCGTGGCGCTGCCCATGGCGGAGGCGCTCGCGGTCAGCTGCACGGTGCGATTCACGGTCGACCCGGGCGAGCTCATGTTGATGGTCGGGGCGGGACAGTTGTTGCCGCCGTAGGCTCCGCCGCAAGTGCCGCCGCCGCCGCTCCCGCCGCCACCTCCGTAGCCGCCGCCGCAGGCGGCGAGCAGCGCGAAGACAGCCGCCCACAGCGCGGCCGTCGGATGGGCGTGTGTGAAAGAGCGCGTCTGGTCGAGAGAGAGTGTTTGTCGCATGTGAGAGCTTCCCGGTGTGCTTGGGTTCGCTCCGTAGGTGTCGGCAGGGGGGCCGGCGGTTTCGGCCGATGACGTAAAAAAAGAACGGCGGGAACGGAAACCAACATCAATCGCCGGGAACGGAAACCAACACGCCGAAGCCGCCCACTCACGGCACGGTTGCGATTCAAAGGGAGCGGAGTCGATGTGGAACGTATCAGGCGTGCGCCCGCTGGCGCCGCTCGGCGCCGCGCTGCTCGCCGCGTGCGCCGGTAATGGCGCGGGGCTGGACGCCAACGGACAGCCGATCGGCGCGGGCGGTGCCCCGCCGCCGCCGCTCACCGCGGACTTCAAGTCCATTCAGGACGACATCCTCACTCCCATCTGCACGCACTGCCACAGCGGCGCCGCCGCGCCGGAGGGCCTCGAGCTCGATGCCGCGCACAGCTACGCGCTGCTGGTCGGCGTCCCGAGCAACGAGGATCCGGGCCGGCTGCGCGTGAAGCCCGGCTCACCCGACGCCAGCTATCTCGTGCTCAAGCTCGAAGGCAGTCCCGGAATCGTCGGTGCGCAGATGCCCTTCGGCGCACCCGCGCTGCCGCAGGCCACGATCGACGTGGTGCGCCAGTGGATCACCAACGGCGCCCCGCCGGCCGCGACGGGCAGCACTGCGGTGGGAAGCGCTGCCGCGGCGAGCCCTGCCTCGACGAGCTTCGCGGTCACCGCGATCTCGCCGCGCGACCACTCGCGCCTTTCGGGACCGCCACGCCAGATCGTAGTGGCCTTCAGCCACGAGGTGGACGCCTCGCTCCTCAATGAGACGACGCTGCGGCTCGAGATCGTCGCGGCGGACGGCGCGCCTTCCGTCGCGCTCTCCGCACGCCTCGCCGAGGGCAACCCGAGCGTGGTGCTGCTCACGCCGCAGCGCGCCCTCGGCCCCGGGGACTATCGCTTGATCCTGCGCGGCAGCGGCGGCGGACTCGCCGACGTGAACGCGCAGTCGCTCGACGTGGACTACCGGAGCGAATTCACCGTGCAGGGTGCGCCTTGAGCGCCCGGCTCGCCCCGCTCGCCTGCTTCAGCCTCGCGTTCGGCTGGCTGCTCGCCGCCGCCTCCGCGCACGCCGAGCCGTACCTCGCCCTCACCCAGGGAGCCAAGTGCAGCCAGTGTCACGTGAATCCCACCGGCGGGGGACTCCGCAACGCCTTCGGCGATGTGTTCGCGCAGACTCAGCTGCCGGCGCGCCACATCGACACCGGCACCGACATCTGGGCGGGACAGATCGCGCGCTTCCTCGCCGTGGGCGGAGATCTGCGCTTCGACGGCTCCGTCCAGCACGTGCCGCACACCCGCACGCTCGATGGGTTTCAGATGCAGCAGACGCGCGTCTACCTCGCAGCGAGTGTGATCCCCGATCGCCTGCTCGTGTACGTCGACGAGCAGGTGGCCCCGGGCGGGGCGCTGAACCGCGAGGCGTGGGGCATGCTCTGGTCCGCCGATCACAGCTGGTATCTGAAGGGCGGGCAGATGTACCTGCCCTTCGGCCTGCGGCTGCAGGATCAGACCGCGCTCGTCAGGCAGGCGAGCGGCATCAGCATGGCGACACCCGATCAGGGCGTCGAGGTCGGCTGGCTCAAGGGACATTGGGACGGGCAGCTCGCGGTCAGCAATGGCACCGCCGGCGGCGCCGCCACGACGAGCGGCAAGCAGACGAGCGCTCAGCTCGCATTCGTCGAGCCGAGCTGGCGGCTCGGTGCCGCCGTCAACTACAACGGGGCGGCGGCCGAAGGCAGCCGGCGCGCCGCCGGAGTCTTCGGCGGGCTGAAGACCGGACCCGTCGTCTGGCTCGGCGAGGCCGACCTCATCGACGATCGCAGCCTCGGAAACGGGGGCGTGAAGATGCTCGCGACTCTCGCAGAGGGCGACTGGGCGCTCGCCCGCGGCCACAATCTCAAGATCACGGCCGAGTACCTCGATCCCAACCGCCGCGTGCCACACGATCAGCAGACCCGCTGGAGCCTGCTGTACGAGCTGACGCCGGTACAGTTCGTGCAGCTACGCGCCGGGGTGCGCTACTCGGACGGCATACCACAGCTCGCTAGCGAGCACACGCGGCTGTACTTTCTGGAGCTACACGGGTTTTTCTGACTCGCGCTGCGCGCCGCGGCTGTCCACCCACCCGTCAACGAAAACCGGCCCGCGCATCCTTGGCGGGCCGGCCAGGGGCAGTTGGTCAGTCATTCAATCTGTGCGCCAATGGCGCCGTTCGGCTCTGTGGGCGTAGCGACATTCACAGACCATCCGCCCGCCTCGAAGTCGCCGACGTCGGCGGCACTGATGCTCACGAGCTCCGCCGACCAGTGACCCATGTCGACGGCGTCCTTGGTCAGGGCGATGAGCTTCGGTCCGCTGCTGCCCGCGGCGCCGGTGGCCACCTGCGCTGCCATCGCATCATCCACGCCGGTGGAGTTGACGTGAATGGTCAGCGTGTTGGCGCTCGTATCGACCGTCGTGGCGGCAACGCCGCCGGCGGCCAGGCCGAGCGCGGCGACTTCCGGAGTGCGATCCATGCGGGAGAAAGTCACCACGATATTGCCCGGTACGATCTGGCCGCGGATCTCGCCGCGCGGATTGGCGACCGAGCTCGCAATCACATACAGCTTGCCTTGCTGCAGCGCGGTCAGCTGCTCCTGCGTCAGCAGTGCGCCGGCCGGCACGTCCCACTCACCGGCGGTGCCGCCGTTCGCCACCAGCGTGATCACGCGCGGCCCGGTTGCGCCCGCAAAGCCGTCGTTGATGGTCACTGCGGTGGCGGTGAGGCCGCTCAGCATCACCGTGCCTCTCATGGCCCCCGTCTCGAGCTTCACGGTGATATGTGCCGTCCCCGAGGCGCTCGAGCTCGGCGTGGGGAGTATCTGCGCCGAGGTCATCGTGACGGTCAAGGCTGCATGGCCAGTGGTCGTGAAGCTGATCGCCGGCGTCGTGGCCGTGTCGTTGACGCTGTCGGTGACCTTGCCGGTCACCATGTGGGTGCCGGCGGTCACGGTCGTGCTGTTCCACATGACCGTATAGGGAGAAGTGGTCGCCGTTCCCACGAGCGTGCCGTCGATCAGAAAATCGACCTTAGAGACCGTGAGACCGTACGCCGTCGATGCCGATGCGGTCGCAGTGAGCGCAATGGTGCCACTCTCCATCGCTCCCGCGGCCGGAGCCGTCAGAGTGACCATCGGCGCCGGGCAGACAGGCTGGTACGCCCCGCCGCAGCCCATGGCGCCTCCCGAACCACCGCCACCCCCACCATAGCCTCCGCCACATGCGGTGAGGATCAACGACAGGGCGCCCGCTACCAACTGCATGTTTCGCATGTGAAGCTCTCCCGCACGCGTGTCCGCCTGTAAGTGTCGGCGGAGCACGTGGGGGTTTCCGGCGGAGCGCGAAAATGAATCGGCCGGGAACGCAATCCCGGCTCCCCGCCGGCAGCTGGAATCCGGCGCTTGAGCTTGGGCGCAGCGACTTGTTTCCGCTACGCGGGCTCGTCCGACTCAGGCCGCAGCTCGCGCGGCAGCGCAAAGAACATGCGCTCCTCGCGGCCGACGACCTCGCGCGGTGTCTCGGCGCCCCATCGGGCGAGCTGCTCGAGGACCTGCCGCACCAGCACCTCGGGCGCCGAGGCCCCGGCGGTCACGCCGACGGCGCGCTTGCCCTCGAGCCACTCGGCGCGCAGGTCCTGCGGACCGTCGATCAGGTAGCCGGGGACGCCGGCGCGATCGGCGAGCTCGCGCAGGCGGTTGGAGTTGGAGCTGCTGCGCGAGCCGACGACCAGCAGCACGTCGCAGTGCTCGAGGAGCTTCTTGACCGCGTCCTGGCGGTTCTGGGTGGCGTAGCAGATGTCCTCGTGGCGCGGCGTGGCGAGCCCCGGGAACCGCTGCCGCAGCGTCGCGACGATCTCCGCCGTATCGTCCATCGAGAGCGTGGTCTGGGTGACGAAGGCGAGGTGCTCGGGGTCGCGCACCTCGAGGGCGGCGACGTCGGCGAGCGTCTGCACGAGGTGCATGCGGCCGCCGAAGGATGTGTCGAAGCGGCCCATCGTGCCCTCGACCTCCGGGTGCCCGGCGTGCCCGATCAGGATCACGTCGAGCCCCTCGCGCGCGTAGTGCTGCACCTCCATGTGCACCTTGGTCACCAGCGGACAGGTTGCGTTGAAGACGGTGAGCCGCCGCACGCGGGCCTCCTCCTCCACCGCGCGCGATACGCCGTGCGCCGAGAAGATCACCGTGGCGCCCTCGGGGACCTCGAGGAGCTCCTCCACGAACACCGCTCCGAGCGCGCGCAACCGCTCCACCACGTGGCGGTTGTGCACCACCTCGTGGCGCACGTAGATCGGGGCGCCGAAGAGCTCGATCGCCCGCTCGACGATGTCGATCGCGCGGTCCACGCCGGCGCAAAAGCCCCGCGGGTTGGCGAGCAGCACCTGTATCACGCGTCCACCCTCCGCACCGAACGGCTCTCACGCCATGCATCGATCAGCAGCGCGAGTGCGCCCACCGTGATGGCGGAATCGGCCACATTGAACGCCGGAAAGTACGCCTGTCCCCAGTGCACGTGGATGAAGTCGACCACCCTTCCCGATGCCAGCCGGTCGATCATGTTGCCGAGCGCGCCTCCGATGATGAGCGCGAGCCCGCAGGCGAGCAGGCCGTGCGCCGCCGCGCGCAGCCGGCGCAGCCACACGATGAGGCCCGCGCTCACACCGAGCGCGAGCAGCACGAACAGCCAGCGCTGCCAACCCGAGGCGTCGGACAGCACGCTGAAGGCGGCGCCGGTGTTGTAGGTGAGGATGATATCGAGCACCGGCAGCACGCGCACCCTCTCGAAGAGCGTGAAGTGCTGCACCATCCAGGCCTTGACGACCTGATCCGCGACGATGATCGCCGCCGCGAGCGGCAAAAAACGCCAACCGCTCAGCCCGAGCGGCAGTGGCTGCGCCGCGCCCGCCGGCATCGGCGTCGCCGTTGCCTTGCCGCCGCCCGTTTCGCTCACACGAATCTCCTCTGCTCGCCGGGGCCCTCGACGTTGGACACGCACCGGGCGCACAGTTGCGGGTGGCGCGCGTCCGAGCCCACATCCGGCCGCCGGTGCCAGCAGCGCACGCACTTCGGATCGGAGCTCGGCCGCACGGTGATCCACACGCCGCCCTCCCCGGCGCCGAAGGCCGCCACCCCTCCCGCCGGGGCACTCGCGGCCTCGTGCACCTGCGCCTCCGAGGTGATCAGGAGGAACCGCAGCTCATCCCCGAGCGCAGCAAAGCGCGGCCGCTCCTCCGGCACGCAGTGCACCTCGACCCGTGCATCGAGGGGGGCGCCGATCGCGCCGGTGTCGCGCAGTCCTTCGAGCTCCCGGGTGACGCCGGCGCGGAGCTTCAGGAGCGCCGCCCAGTCGATCGCGTCCGCCGGCGGCTGCGGCGGAGCATGCCACGTCTCATGGAACACCGACTCGCGGCGCTCCCCCGGCAGATAGCGCCAGACCTCCTCGGTCGTGAAGCTGAGGATCGGCGCGAGCCAGCGCACCATGCATTCGGCGATGTGAAACATCACCGTCTGCGCCGAGCGGCGCGCCGAACCCGCGGCGGGCGTGGTGTACATGCGGTCCTTGATGACGTCGAGATAGAGCCCGCCGAGCTCGACGCTGCAGAAGTTGTGCACCTTCTGATAGATGAGATGAAAGCCATAGCGGCGATAGGCCTCGAGGACTTCCGCCTGAAGAGCGTGGGTGCGCAGCAGCATCCATCGATCGAGCGCCAGCAGCTGCCCGGCGGGCAGCGCGTGGCGCTTGGGATCGAAGCCGTGCAGGTTGCCGAGGAGAAAGCGCAGGGTGTTGCGCATGCGGCGGTAGGAGTCGGCCATGCGCTTCAAGATCTCGTCCGAGACGCTCATTTCGTTCGCGTAGTCGGTCGCCGCCACCCACAGCCGCAGCACGTCGGCCCCGAGGCTGTGCATCACTTTCTGAGGCGCCACGACGTTGCCGAGCGATTTGGACATCTTGCGGCCCTTCTCGTCGACCGTGAACCCGTGGGTGAGCACCCCGCGGTACGGCGCCCGCTCGTACAGCGCCTCCGACATGAGCAGCGCGCTGTGAAACCAGCCACGATGTTGGTCCGAGCCCTCGAGATACAGGTCCACGGGAGCGGCGACTTCGGGCCGCTCGGTGCCCACGCACTCGAAGGACATCCCCGAGTCGGCCCACACGTCCATGACGTCGGTGACCTTCTCGTAATGCTGGGCGTCGGCGCCGAGGAGCTCGCCCGGTGCGAGCGCGAACCAGGCGTCGATGCCGCCCTGCTCGACGCGCGCGGCGGCGGCCTCGATCAGCTCGTCCGTGCGCGGATGCCGCTCGCCGGTCTGCCGGTGGACGAACAGCGGAATCGGCACACCCCAGGTCCGCTGCCGCGAGATGCACCAGTCGGGCCGGCTCTCGATCATGCCGCTGATGCGCTGCTCGCCCCAGGCGGGCGTCCACTCGACGGCGCGAATGTCGCGCAGCGTGTTGGCGCGCAGCCCCGCGCGCTCCATGCTGATGAACCACTGCGGTGTGGCGCGGAAGATGACCGGGGTCTTGTGGCGCCAGCAGTGCGGGTAGCTGTGGCTGTAGGGCTCGTGGTGCAGGAGCCGGCCCGCCTTCCTGAGGGCTTCGATGATCACGGCGTTGGCCGCATCCACCTTGAGGCCGGCGACGAGCGGCGTGTCGGGGAGGAAGGTCCCGTCGGGACCGACCGGGTTGGTCACGGGAAGCCCATAGCGCTGGCCGACGGCGAAGTCCTCCTGGCCGTGTCCGGGGGCGGTGTGCACGGCGCCGGTACCGGCATCGAGCGTCACGTGCTCGCCGAGCACGACCGGCACCTGACGATCCTGAAAGGGGTGCGCGAGCTTAAGTCCCTCGAGCGCGCGGCCCTCGAATTGCGCGAGCACCGACACCTCCGCGAGGTCCCACCGGGCGCGGCACGCCTCGAGGAGCTCGGCCGCCACGATGAGGGCGCGCGGCTCCCCGTCCCTCCTCGCCCGCACCAGCACGTAGCGGAATTCAGCCCGCAGCGCCACCGCCTGGTTGGCGGCCAGCGTCCAGGGCGTCGTGGTCCAGATGACGACGTCCACCGGCACGGCGCCCAGGGTGGCCGCGGGGAGAGCGATGCGAGCGGCGAGCTCGGCGCGGTCCGTGACGCGAAACGCCACGTCGATCGCGGGCGAGATCTTCTCCTCGTACTCGACCTCGGCTTCGGCGAGCGCCGAGCGGCAGTCGAGACACCAGTACACCGGCTTCACGCCCTTATAAAGGTGTCCGTTGCGGATGATGCGGCCGAAGGCGCGCAGCTGCTGCGCCTCGTAGCGCGGCGACATGGTGAGGTAGGGCCGGTCCCAGTCCCCGAGGACCCCGAGGCGCTTGAAGTCCGCGCGCTGCAGCTCGATCTGCTCCTGTGCATAGGCGCGGCAGGCGGCGCGGAACGCCTGGGCGTCGAGCTTCTGCCCCGGGCGGCCGTGCCCCTTCTCCACCTGCAGCTCGATCGGCAGTCCGTGGCAATCCCAGCCGGGGATGTAGGGCGAGTCGAAGCCGTCGAGCGAGCGCGACTTGACGACGATGTCCTTGAGAATCTTGTTGACGGCGTGGCCGATGTGAATGGCGCCGTTGGCGTATGGCGGCCCGTCGTGCAGCACGAAGCGCGGCCGCCCGCGCGCCACCTCGCGCAGCTTCTCGTAGGTGCGGCGTTCTTCCCACGCGCGCACCATCGCGGGCTCGCGCTGGGCCAGGTCCGCCTTCATCGGGAAATCGGTCTGCGGCAGGTTGAGGGTGTGCTTGTAGTCGGCCATGTCACTCAATCAGGCTTCATCGGGGCGCTCGTCGGGATCGCTCATGTCAGGCCGCGAGGATGCGGCGCGCGTCGTCGGCGTCGCGCCGCATCTGCGCGGTGAGCGCCGCGAGACTCGCAAAGCACGCCTCATCGCGCAACTTCGCGGCGAATTCGACCTCGAGCTCGCGCCCGTAGAGGTCGCCGCTGAAATCGAATACGTGCGCTTCGAGGAGCGGCTCGACACCCCCGACGGTCGGCCGCGTGCCGAGACTCGCGACACCGGGGAGCGCCTCGCCGGCCACGCCCCGGACGCGCACCGCGAAAATGCCCGCGACCGGCGCGCGGCGGCGCTCGAGCGGCAGGTTGGCGGTGGGAAATCCGAGCTTCCGGCCGCGCCGCTCGCCGGCCACCACCCGGCCGCGCATCGACCACGGCCGACCGAGCCAGCGCCGCGCGCGCTCGAAGTCGCTGTCCGCCAGCGCGGCGCGCACCCCGCTGCTGCTGATGCGCTCGCCGTCGAGCATCACGGGGTCCACCACGTCGACCTGGAATCCGAGCCGCACGCCGGCCGCGGCCAGGACGGCCGCGGTCGCCTCGCCCCGGCGCGCGAAGCGAAAGTCGTGGCCGACCACCACCACCCGGGCACGGAGCTTCTCCGCCAGGAGCTGCGCGAAGGCCTCGGCGGGGAGGTTGCGGAGCGCCTCGCCGAAGCGTAGCAGCCACAGATAGCCGAGCGAGGCATCCGAAAGGAGGATCCGCCAGCGCTCGCGGAGCGACGTCAGCCGCGCGGGGGGATGGTCCGGCACCAGGTATTCCCGCGGCAGGGGCTCGAACGTCAGGAGCACCGAGGGCTCAGCGCGCCGCACCGCGTGCTCGGCGAGGCGCGCGAGCAATGCCCGGTGCCCGAGATGGATGCCGTCGTAGCTCCCGATGGTCACCACGCAGCCGCCGCCCGGTAATCCTCTTCCGCCGAGTCCCCGAATGAGCTGCATGGACCCCTTATCTCATACAAGCCATTGATACGGCTAAGCTAAGTTAACCGAACGTCCCGCCCGCGTGACCCAGCGGTGCGCAGTTTATGTGAAGCTGCATGCCTGCACCCGCCGTCGGGTTTTCGCGTTGACAAGGAACGCCCCGATGCGCAGACTACCGGCCCTCGCTTGCCTCCCGGGCCCTCGATACGGAGATTTAGTGGCCAATACCAAGTCGGCCGAAAAAGCTGCCCGCCAGGCAGAGAAGCACCGTGCGCGCAACGTCTCGCTGCGGTCACGCATGCGCACCGCGGTGCGCGGGGTGACGGCGGCCGTCGCCAGCGGCGACAAGGAAGTGGCCCAAAAGAGCTACGGCCTGGCAGTCCCGATCATCGATTCGCTCGTGAGCAAGCAGATCATCCACCGTAACAAGGCTGCGCGGCACAAGAGTCGTCTTGCCGCCCGCATCCGCTCGATGCAGTGAGGACTCGATGAGCGCGAACGATAAGCTCGGTATCCCGGTCCCCGTCATTCCGACCCCCCTTAAACTGCGACCGGCGGCCCGCCGCCAGCACCTGCTCGAGATGATGCGCGCCCGCGTCCCGCGCGATCGTGCTCCTCCAAAAGCTTCATAACCGCTCCGCACAAGGCCTTCGTCCCCTCGCCGGTCGCCCCTGAGATCAGGAAGCGCGGCCCGGTGTAGCGCAGCGCGCGCACGATGGCGCGTGCCCGCCTCTCGGCCTCCTCGGGCGGCAGGAGGTCGCGCTTGTTGAGCACCAGCCAGCGCGGCCGGGCAGAGAGCTCCTTGCTGAACTTCTTCAGCTCGCGGACGATCGCGCGCGCATCGCGCACGGGGTCGGCCTGCGGGTCGAGCGGCGCGATATCCACGAGGTGCAGCATCAGCCGCGTGCGCTGCAGGTGCTTCAGGAACCGGATCCCGAGTCCGGCGCCCTCGGCGGCCCCCTCGATGAGGCCCGGAATGTCGGCCATGACGAAACTGCGGTGCACTCCCACCCGCACCACGCCGAGGTTCGGGTGCAGCGTCGTGAAGGGATAGTCGGCGACCTTCGGCCTCGCGGCGGAGACCGCGCGGATCAGAGTGGACTTGCCGGCATTCGGGAGTCCGAGGAGCCCGACGTCGGCGATGAGCTTGAGCTCGAGTTCGAGGGCGCGCTTCTCCCCCGGGAGGCCCGGTCCGAACTGGCGCGGTGAGCGGTTGGTGCTCGACTTGAAGCGCTGATTTCCCCATCCGCCCTTGCCGCCGCGCGCCACCAGCAGCTCCTCGCCCTCGCGCGTGAGATCGCCGAGCTCCTCGTGCGTGTCGGCATCCCGCACCACCGTGCCGAGCGGCACCGGCACGTAGAGATCCGCGCCGCTGCGGCCCGAGCAGTCGTTGGCTCCGCCCGGCTCGCCGTTGGCGGCCCTGAAGGTCCGCTCGATGCGGAAATCCGCCAGTGTGTTGATCCCCGAGGCGGCGCGCAGGTAGATGCTGCCTCCGTGGCCGCCGTCGCCGCCGTCCGGCCCGCCGAAGGGCACGAACTTCTCGCGGCGGAAACTCGCGCTGCCGCGACCACCGTTGCCGGCCTGCACCTTGAGTCGCGCCTCGTCGACGAACTTCATCCGGCGACTCTAGCGCATTCGGCCGGCGCGGGTTGACGCTCGCTCGGTCTCGTCCTACAGTGATATTGGGTCGCGATAACAAAGTATCGATAATCGATGCAACGGCCGGCCGAGTGCCTCAGGTCGCGCCGGCGCTTGACGGTTTCATGGCCATCCGTCGCAAGGGGGGGATACAGCAAATGCCTTCGCGGACTGCTCGGAGCACCTGCTCCCGTCTGAGAGAGCTTTCCTGGTTACTGACCGGTGGTGCCGCCCTCCTCGGCGCGTGGCCACAGGGCGTGCGCGCTGACGCGGCACTCGAGGAGGTCGTCGTCACCGCCGAGCGGCGCAGCGAGAAGGCCCAGGACATCCCGCTTGCGATCACCGCGGTATCGGCCGCGGACCTCGAGAGCCGCGGCGTGCGGCAGGCGGGCGACATCACCGCCGACGTGCCCAACATGCTCCTCAACTCACCCTACGGCCCGGAGGCGCAGCCCACCTTCACGCTGCGCGGCGTGACCACGCAGGACTTCAGCGAGAACCAGAGCAGTCCGGTCGCCATGTACGTGGATGAGGTCTACAAGAGCGTCGGCGCGGTCCAGGCACTGCAGACCTACGACCTCGATCGCGTCGAGGTGCTGCGTGGTCCGCAGGGGACCTTGTACGGCAAGAACGCGACCGGGGGTGCGATCAGCTTCTACACCAAGAATCCCAGCCTGACCGCCTACGACGGTTACCTCACCGCCGGGGCGGGCAACTACAGTGCCTATTCGGTGCAGGGCGCCGTGGGCGGTCCGGTGATCGACAATGAGATCGGCTGGCGCGCCGCGGTGATGTACGAGAAACGCGACGGCTGGGTGAGGAGCGTGGTGCCGGGCGTTGAGCCGCTGAATGGCGTGGATGCCCTCGCGGGTCGCTTGACGCTGCTGGCGAAGCCCAACGACAGTCTCACCGCCCAACTCAAGCTCTCGGCAAGCCGCTCAGGCGGCACGCCCTACGGCGCGCACGCAATCAACACCGATCCGAGCTATGCGCGCACGAACGATCCGACCGCGTCTTACTTCACCGGCAACATCGGCTGGTTCGACAACGGCGCCAAGTTCGCCGTCCACAAGGACATCCGCAGCGACAACGCCACGCTCAAGATCGACTGGCAGCTGAGCCCGCAGGCGACGCTGACTTCCGTGACCGGCTATGACTACGGGTGGTGGTACGAGAAGAGCGACGACGGCGGCCTGCCGATCTTCGTGCGCCTCGACGACCCGAACACCTACTTCTCGAGCGTCAATGCCTTCTCCCAGGAGATCCGCATCGCTTCCCACGACACCGGTGCCTTTGGCTGGCTCGGCGGACTCTACTACGCGCGCGAGAGCATGCACGCGACCGTGCAGTTTCATTTCTTCGACGGCTACCCGAGCGCCTTCGTCCCGCCGCCCGGCTCGCCCGCGCCGACGCTGTACGGCTTCGACGAGTACAACAATTTCGACCAGCTCAAGGACAGCCGGGCCGTGTTCTTCAATGCGACCTATGCCCTGGCTCCGACGGTCACCCTGCGTGCGGGGCTGCGCTACACCAAGGACAAGGTGACGATCAGCAACTTCTATGCGCTCGAGGGCGGGCTTGCGAGCCCCGGGGCGACCACTGCGGCCACCGGCACCGATCCCAACATCGACGCGACGACCTGGTGGACGCAGACCATCGGCGCCTCGCCAGCAACCTATGCCTTCTTCCAGACGGGCGTCGCGCCGCAGTCGCAGGGGGTGGTACCCGAATTCGGCAAGGACACGAATAACGTCAGCGGCAAGATCGGCCTCGACTGGAAGCCAGGTGAGGGCCTGCTCGCCTACGCGAGCATCAGCCAGGGCTACCGCGGGGTGGCCTTCAACGGCCAGGCCTACAACAATCCGGGTGAGCTCACCTTCGCCGATCCGGAGAAGCTCACCTCCTACGAGCTCGGGCTGAAGACGGAACTCTGGGACCGGCGCGCCGTGTTCAACGTGGCGGCCTTCCACTACGATTACAAGAATCAGCAGTTCCTCGATGCCTTCACGCTACCGGGCGTCGGCGGGACCTTGTTCCACACTATCAATGCGCCGAGGGCGCGCATCGACGGCGCGGAGTTCGAGTTCCGGGCCAAGGCAACCGCTGACCTCGAGATCTTCTCGAGCCTCGGCCTGATGAGCAGCAAGTACGTCGAACTCACACTGCATCAAGGCCAGTGTGTGATTGGGACGCCGCCGAGCTGTACCGGCGGTGTTCCACGCATCTGCTGCGTCGGGAACAAGCTGATTCAGGCACCCGATGTCAATGCGAGCCTTGGGGTTGCCTGGCGCGTGCTGCACGTCGTGGCGGGCGACCTGCGGCTCTTCATTGACGGCAACTACTACGGCAAGCAGTACTTTGACGCCTTCAATACGGAGCGCGACGCACAGGGCGGCTACGGCGTCGCCAACGCCCGGATCGCATTCGAGAGCACGGGTAAGCTCGGGTACGCGGTCGGAGCGTGGGTCAAGAACCTCGCGAACCGCGAGTATCTTGCCTATGCGCTCAATCAGAAGGATGCCGACACGGGGTTGCTGGGCTTCGACTACGCGCTGGTCGGAGAGCCGCGTACCTACGGCATCGACGTCACCGTGCGCTTCTGAGCCCGGGCGCGCCGCTCACACCAAGCGGGCGGCGTGCCTTCTTCAGGCCTTCTCGGGCAGAACGCTCACGTAGAGGCGCTGCTCGGCGCCCTTTTTCTGGAACTGCACCTTGCCGGTCACCCGGGCGAACAGCGTGTGGTCGGTTCCGACCCCGACGTTCGTGCCCGGGCGCACCTGGGTGCCGCGCTGGCGCACGATGATGTTTCCCGCGAGCACGTGCTCGCCCCCGAAGCGCTTCACGCCGAGGCGCTTGGAGTGCGAATCGCGCCCGTTCTTGGTGCTGCCGCCTGCCTTTTTGTGTGCCATGACTTAAATCCTGCGAAAGGGTGGCGCGCTCAGCCCGCGCTGATGTCCGTGACCTTGAGCTCCGTGAAGGGCTGTCGGTGAGTCTTCTGCCGCAGGTAATGCGCGCGGCGCTTGAACTTGACGACCGATACCTTGGCGCCCTTGCCGTGGCGCATCACCGTGGCGAGCACCTTGCCACCCTTCAAGGTGGGCTTGCCGACTTTCACGTCCGCGCCTTCCCCGACCAGCAGCACTTCGCCGAACTCGACGGTGGCACCCGGCTCGGCGTCGAGCTTCTCGACGCGCAGGACGGCGTCCTTCGTCACCCGATATTGCTTGCCGCCCGTGGCGATGACCGCGTACATGGTAGTCGAGGGGGAATGGGCCTTGAGCCGAAGGGTCGCGCATTCTACTGGCGCCCTCCCTCGCGGTCAAACGGCGCTTTCCC
>Ga0209804_1001592_pt1 | contig 14577 bp, 11 predicted proteins | sample GraSoiAngelo_139_FD_185896 | JGI IMG/M metagenome (GOLD analysis project Ga0209804, IMG submission 185896) | Grasslands soil microbial communities from the Angelo Coastal Reserve, California, USA - 14_0929_12_20cm (SPAdes) (version 2) | ecosystem: Environmental > Terrestrial > Soil > Grasslands ... | reverse complement strand
TCCTGAAAGAGGAGATCTTCGGGCCGATCGCGCCGATCGTGACCTTCCGCGACGTCGACCAGGCGATCGAGTACGCGAACAAGACCGACCGCGGTCTCGCCTCCTATGTCTACACGCGAGATCTGGGGAAGGGCCTTCGCGTCGCGGAGGCGATCGAGTCGGGAATGGTCGGGCTCAACCGCGGCTTCATCTCCGATCCGGCGGCGCCCTTCGGTGGGGTCAAGCAGAGCGGCGTCGGCCGCGAAGGCTCGCACGAGGGGCTGCTGGAGTTCCTCGAAACCAAGTACATCGCGACGAACTGGTAACCATCCGCGATTCGGGTCCTTGCCGTGCATGTAGCGAAGGAGGGATGCCTATAAGGGGATCGGCAGCGGAGCCATAAGGGGCAGGTTTCCGAAAACGAGGGAGGTAACATGCGTCGAACACTCAGCGTGCTTACCATCGCGACGGTTGTCATCGCGGCCGGCGCGATCGCCGGATCCGCCGCATCGCCGAAGACGCCACCCAGCAAGCAAGAGATCGCAAAGCGGATTCTGGCCACGCCGGCGGGCAAGACGCTAACGCCGACGGCCCGGATCGCCCTGGAGGCGATCGCGCGCGGTGACCATCGCGCGACGCCCGACTCGAATGGGATCAGCGCGCCGAGCGCGATCCGGCAACCCAAAGGGCTGAAGCCGAGCGGCGGTCCCCTTCCGAATGTCCGGGTCAACGACCCGAGCAAAGACTCGAATCAGGTCGACCAAACGACCCAGAGCGAAACCTCGATCGCGGTCGCGAATTCCAACGTCGCCGTCGGCTACAACGACTCTCAGCGGACCTTGCTCTTCTTGACGGCCGCGAGTAACTTGAGCGGCGTCTCGTATTCGACGGACGGCGGCCAGACGTTCACCGACGGCGGGGACATCCCGAACGCACCGGCGAAGAACAACTTCGGTGATCCGTGGCTGGCAACCGACAGCAACGGGACGATGTACTACTCGAACCTGGTCCTGGACTTCAGCTCCTTCTCACTCCTGGTGGGCGTGGCGAAGTCGGCCGACGGGGGGAAGACCTGGAGCCAGGCGAACCCGATCCCGCCGCCTCCCGGCAACGCGCTCGGATACAGTGCGGACAAAGATGCCATGGTCGCCGCCGGGGCCGGCAACCTGTATGACGTCTGGGACGACTTCACCGCGACCTTCGATCCGGTCACGGGCGCCTTCACCGAGTTCAGCGGTCTGCCGGTTGCCCACTCCAGCGATGGCAGCAGCAGCTGGTCGATCGCCTACGCGGACAAGACGGTGCTCTTCTCGTTCGACCCGACCAAGCCGCCGGACTGCTCATTCCACCAGTACATCGGCGCCATGCCGATGGTGACGGCGGACGGGACCGTGTACGACGCGGCCCTCAAGTTCGGCGTGGACGACCCGAATTGCACGGGTACCGCGCCATTCACGGAAGAGGAATGGATCTTCAAATCGACCGACGGCGGGCAGACGTTCCCGCAGAAAGTGAAGATCGCCGATGTATCCCCGTCGACCGGGATCTTCTTCGGTGCCTTCCAGCTTGGGCCGGGGCAGCTGATGCGAAATCTCGAGTTCCCGACCCTCGCCACCCGGAACGGCAACCTCTACGCCGCGTGGAACGACGGGGCATCCGGTCACAGCCACGTGGTGATGGCGACCTCGAAAGACGGCGGGGCAACCTGGAGGAGTGCCCAGGTGACCGCCGGCGATAACGACGAGGCACAGCCTGCGCTGAGCGCCGATGACGCCGGGCTGCACCTTCTCTACTACGAAATCAGTCCGGTCGGTGACGGTACCAGCCAGGTGGACGTACTGGTCTCGAACTCCAAGAGTGGCACGAGTTGGACATCGAACCGGGTGACCAGCCAGTCATTTCCTGGGGTCTACACGTTTCCGCAGTTCGATCCGATCATCGCGTTTACCTACATGGGTGACTACATCGCGAACGTGAGCGATGGATCGCACCAGTACTTCGCCTGGGGCGACAACCGCGATGTCGTGACGAATTTCCTGTGGCCGCAGGGACGGCACGACCCGGACGTGTTCTTCGCCAGGCAGTAGCGGGCGAAAGGGATTGGGGAGGGCGGCCCCGCGGGGCCGCTCTCCCGGCCTGTCGCCGCCAAGCAGTGATCGGCGCATCATTGGATGATGGCCAGGGTCTTGATCGTCGCGACCGCTGGTGCTGGCGGCGACCTACCACCACTGGTCGCCGCCAGCCTGGCGTTGCGTGATCGTGGTCACGAAACCACCATTGTCGGCGATGCTTCGGTTGAGCGTACCCTCGCCCCGTTGCATGTTGCGGTTGAAGTTCTTCCGAAGGAGGTCGACCTCGGTCCTCGCCTGGCTGGAGTCGTCCAGGATGCGATGCAGGCGACAGGTGGCGACCTGGCAAAGGCCGGTCCCATCCTTCAGCGCGGCATGACCATATGGGCCCACGATGTGGCCCAGCCGCTCTCGTTGTCGATCGAGCGTCAGCGACCGACCGCCATCGTCACGTCCCTCTTTGGCGTCGAGGCGGTCGATGCCACGTGCCCACCCTGCCCCTGGGCGGTCATCAACAGCACCTTCTACATCGGTCCCCATCCACCGCGCCCCGTTGAAGAGGACATCGGCCCGCGGGCGCTTCCCCTGGTGAAGCGATATGCGGAACTCCTCGAATCGGCGGACCTCGTCCTGCACGCGACCGATCAGGTCTTCGACTATTCGTTCGACCGCCTGCCGTCCCGTCACCATTACGTCGGACCCCTCGGCATCTGGGAGCCGGCTCGAGAACGTCCCGCCTACCTGGACGAGCCGGGCCACCCCTGGGTTCTCGTCTCGATCAGCTCACAACGGCAGGACGACATCGCGCTCGCCGACGCCACCCTGCGGGCGCTTGCGGAGGAGCCGGTGCGCGTCCTCGTGACCCTCGGGCCCGAACATGATCCATCCGAGCTCTCCGGTCATCCAGCGAACGCCCGGGTGGAGAAGACCGTTTCGCACTCGGCCGTGCTGGAGCGAGCCGTACTGCTGGTCAGCCACGCGGGTCATGGAACGGTGATGAAGGCGCTCTGGCAGGGACGTCCGATGGTGCTCATTCCCTGGGGCCGCGATCAGCCGGGCGTCGCGGCCCGAGCCCAGGCGCTGGGAGTCGCCGAGGTCGTTCCGTGCGCGCAAGCAACCGCCGAAACGATCCGCGCCGCCGTGAAGCGATCGCTGGCCAGCAAGGCGATGGGCCGCAACGCCGCGACGCATTCCGCCCGATTGCACGCGACGGACCCACCGGCAACGGCGGCGGCCCACCTCGAGTCGCTCCTCTAGCGGCTGATCGGCAGCCAGGCCGGCCGCGTCGATTCGTAGCGAGCGATCGCGCCGTCCTGGCGGAGCGTGAGCGCTACCTCGTCCCAGCCGTTGAGCAGGCACTCGCGGTAGAAGGGGTCGATCGCAAAGGCCGTCTCGAACCCGCCGGCCCTGATGCGCCGTGACTTCAGATCGACCGTGATCTCCATCCCCGGCTCCTCGGTGGCGAGGCGGTTCAGCTCGGCAACCTCGGGCGCGGGAAGCTCGACGGGCAGGAGGCCGGAGCGAAAGCTGTTGCTCTTGAAGATGTCGCCAAACGACGGCGCGATGACCGCGCGAAACCCTGCGTCGAGCAGCGACCAGGCGGCGTGCTCCCGGGACGAGCCGCAGCCGAAGTTGGCGCCGGTAACCAGCACCGCCGCGCCACGGTAGGCGGGCCGGTCGAGGATGAAGTTGCCGGCGCGGCGCCAGTCATAAAACAGGAAGGGCCCGAAGCCGGAGCGCTCGATCCGTTTGAGGAACTGTTTGGGGATGATCTGGTCGGTATCGACGTTCGCCCGATCGAGCGGGGCGAGGACGCCGGTGACGCGGGTGAAGGGTTCCATCAGTTTTTTCCGAATTCCCGCACGTCGACGAGATGCCCGGCGATTGCGGCGGCCGCCGCCATTGGCGGGCTGACGAGGTGGGTCCGGCCCCCCCTCCCCTGCCGGCCCTCGAAATTCCGGTTGCTGGTCGAGGCGCAGCGCTCGCCCGGTCCGAGGATGTCGGGATTCATGCCGAGGCACATCGAGCACCCGGCGTCGCGCCACTCGAAGCCCGCCTGGCGGAAGACCGCATCGAGCCCCTCGGCCTCGGCCAGTCGCTTGACGCTCGCCGACCCGGGCACGACCATGGCGCGGACTTTTGGATGCACCGAATGGCCGCGCACCACGCTCGCCGCCAGGCGCAGGTCTTCCAGGCGGGCGTTGGTGCAGGAGCCGATGAAGACGCGGTCGACCGCGATCGCCTCCATCGCCGTGCCCGGCTCGAGCGCCATGTAGGCCAGCGCCCGCTCATCGGTCTCGGTTACCGGGTTCGGCACGCTCCCGCTCACCGGTACAGACTGGCCCGGATTGGTGCCCCAGGTCACGTATGGCTCCAGCCGGGTCGCGTCGATCACGACCTCCTGGTCGAACGGTGCATCGGCATCGGTCGCCAGCGCCTTCCAGTGCGCGATCGCCGCATCCCACTGCGCATCCGCAGGCGCATACGGCCGCCCTTTCAGGTAGGTAACCGTGGTTTCGTCCGGTGCCACCATCCCCGCCCGCGCGCCGCCCTCGATCGTCATGTTGCAGACCGTCATGCGCCCTTCCATCGACAATGCGCGAATCGTCGAGCCGCGGTACTCGATGACGTGGCCGCGGCCGCCGTCGACACCGATCCGCGCGATGATGCCGAGCGCGACATCCTTGGCGGTGACGCCAAGCGGCAGCGCCCCGTCGACGGTCACGGCCATCGTCTTCGGCCGGCGCTGACGCAAGCACTGCGTGGCGAGGACGTGCTCGACCTCTGATGTCCCGATGCCGAAGGCGAGCGCACCAAACGCGCCATGAGTCGACGTGTGCGAGTCGCCACAGACGATCAGCAGGCCCGGTTGCGTGAGCCCCAGCTCGGGCCCGATGACGTGGACAATGCCCTGTCGCGCGTGGCCGATGCCATAAAGGGCGATCCCCTCGCGCCGGCAGTTGGACTCGAGCGCCGACATCTGGCGTTCAGCGATCTCGTCCGCCGCTAGGCGCCCGCCGCGAGTCGGCACATCATGGTCCATCGTCGCTACCGTCAGGTCGGGCCGGCGGACTCGCCGGTTGGCCAGCCGCAGGCTTTCGAAGGCCTGGGGTGAGGTCACCTCGTGGACGAGGTGGAGATCGACGTACAGCAGATCGGGCTCGCCATCGCCCGCGACCACGACGTGCTGCTCCCAGATCTTCTCCGCCATGGTCTTCATCAGCGGGTCTCCGCGAGCGCCCGCACTCGCAGGGCGAGCAGCAGGTCCAATCGGGCGTCGGCGTCCTTCAGGTCGACGCCGGTCACCTCACTGATCCTGCGCAGCCGGTAGTGCAGCGTGTTGAGGTGGATATGCAGGTCGCGCGACGACTGCCGCAGGTTGCCGTGCCGCTGCAGGTAGACCTCGAGCGTCTTCAGCAGTGGCGTGCCGCGGGCGCGGTCGTAGTCCACCAGCGGTGCAAGCATCCGGCCGGCGAAGGCGTCGAGACCGGCACGATCTTCGACCTGCGCCAGCAATCGATAGACGCCCAGGCGCTCGTAGTTGATGACCTGCTCGCGTTTGCCGAAGCGAACCATCAGGTCCAGTGCCCGCTGCGCCTCGGCGAAGGCGGGCTTGAAGTCGTCAGGCTTCACGCAGAGCCGGCCGATCGATACCGACACCGTGATGCCCAGCTCCGATTCGGCCACCGCCTCGCGGATCCGCGCGGCCAGGGCCTCGGCCTCCGGGTCCTTGCCGTCGGCGGGTTGGGGCACGAGGACGATCACGCTGTCGCTGTGAGCGCTGACGAGGTGGCGCGGATGCTGCCGGCGAACGGCTCCTGTCACGACCTGGAACAGCTGATGCTTGAGCGCGATGACGCGGCCCTCCTCATAGCGCCGCTCCCTGATGAACCGCCCGAAATGGTCCACGTCCACCACCAGCAGCCGGTGTGGCACCGAGAGGTCATAGCGCAGGTGACGCGCGCGGCGCTGGACGTTGGCCTGGTCGCCGAAGGTGCCGTTGAGCAGGTCATCGACCAGCTCGCCGCGCACCCGGTCCTCGGCCTCGGCGACCTCGCGCTGCTTGATCATCTCGAGCGCGATCACCGTGGCCGCGTGCTCGATTGCCATCATCGCCAGCTCCTCGAGGTGCTGGGGGTGATCGATGATCGACAGGTATCCGAGGTTCTCGCGCCCGGCCAGCACCGGGGAAATGATGCGAGGCGCGGTCAACCCCAGATCCGGGAAGGGCGGGACCTTGTGGGGCGCGCGGCCGCGCACCACGTCCTGGAGCATGCTCTTGATGGCCGCGGCCTGGCGAACCTTGACAGGCGTGCCGTGATGGGCGAGCGTTTGCTGCCGGTGTTTGTCGGTCACGCCCGGTACCACGTGGCTGGCCAGCAGGTGGAAATTCACGTCCTCGAGGGAGATCGAGCTCTCGACCAGCTCACCCAAGGTCTTGACGATCGCATCCAGGCCCTGACCGTCCAGGGCGAGGTGGGTGAACTGCCGGTGGATCTCGATCGAGCGCCGCAGCTGGGTGTTCTGGGCGTTGATGATGCGCTCCAGGATGGGGTTCATGATCTCCAGGTAGGACACGTCCGGAGGGATCCGGATCAGGGGGATGTTGAACTCGTCCGCCTGGCCGATCATGTCGTCCGGGATCTGGGGGAGGTAGCGTTCCGGCTTGATAACGAGCCCGGCCGAGCCCACCGCGGCCAGGTTGCGCATGAGGTCCTTCTGAGCCGCCCGGTCGTCCTTGATGGCAAAGGCCACCGTCAGCAGCAGCTCGCCCTCGGCGAGCCAGCTGATCGTTTCTGGGGACTCGAGCACCTTCACCCAGGTGATGGTCCGGTCGAGGCCGCTGGCGCCGGCCAGCACCTCGCCCCTCCTCAATCCCCCCAGCGCCATCGCTTCCCGGACTGTCAGCGCCATGGGAGTGACTAGTATGCCTGAAGCGAACGCTGGTGTGAAGGACCGAAGGAACCAATGACTTTTGGTTGGTTTGCACAATGGACGCGCGCGGCCGGGACTGGTAGCGTTTCCGGCTGAGTCAACCGGCGTTGATGGGGCTTACTCACCCCCGGAGCCGGGCGGCTCGACAAGAGCGGCGGCCGTGGCCGCAAGCAGGGTGGTACCGCGGGAGGGGATCCTCTCGTCCTTGCAGCAGAGGATGTCGTTCGACCAAGCCAGCTGCAACGAGGAGGAGGTACCGATGGCCAGCTACACAATCGAAATTCCTGACGGGCTGCACCACGAGATCCAGGAGCGCCGGCACCAGATCGACGTGGAGGACATCTGCACACAGGCGCTGACGGCAGCCGTCGCCGGGCGGCATACCGAGGCCCATCCGTTCGGGCAGGGTCACGAGGTGACCGAAGCGATCAACCGCATGTTCAGTGGTTGAAGGGCGTCAGATTCATGAGCACTGAAATGATCGACCGCGTCGAGCTGACTCCGTTTGGGCCGGCGCCGCTGGAGCGCTCCAGCGGCAACTTCTGGCTGATCGAGACGCTGCGCCGCTGGGGCGTCACCGCCTACGCCGGCGTCAACGGCGGCGGCCTGATCCATGTGGCCAAGCACCTCGAACCCCTGTCTGACCTGTCGCAGGCGACGGACGGAGCGCCGCGGATGCTGACGATGGGAGAGTACGTCGCCGGCTTCGTGCCGCTCGGGTATTACCTGGCGTCGGGACGGATCGCCGGCTGCATCACCACCACCGGCGCCGCCACCAAGCTGGGCGGGAGCGGCATGACCGACGCCAAGCTCCACAACATCCCCGCCGTGTATCTGATCGCGCTCAACTCGACGATGTCGATCGGGCAGGCCCCGCTCCAGGACGTATCCCTCCACGGCATGAACATCGTGCCGCAGTTGCAGGCCGAGTTGGGCGATGGCTGCGTCGTGATCGACGACATCGAGACCATGGAAGAACAGCTCGACCGCGCCCAATCGATCCTGATGGAATCGAAGCCGGTAGCCATCGCGTTCTACCCCGACATCCTCTCCAAGGGCGTCGAGGTGGACGTGCCGTTACGGCCCCGGCCCCGTGGCTTCCGCGCGCAAGACGTCCAACGCTTCGTCGAGGAATTTCCGCGGATCGCGGACGGGCGCCGCGTCGTGATCTACGTCGGCAGCGAAGCGGCCCGCTGGCCGGGCATGCCGGCGCTCACCACCCAGCTGTCGGAGCTGCTCAAGGCGCCGACGGTGTGGTCGGTCAACGGGGCGAACGCCGTTTCCCCCGACAACCGCTACGGCTTCGGCTACATCTCCTTCGGCGGCAACGACGAGGCGATGAAGCTCTGGCGCGGCGTGGGTCCGGACGATTGCGTCATCACGCTCGGCTTCGACCCGGGGGAATACTCCCTCAATCTGGCGACGATTCCCGCCGGGCAGGTGTGGAACTTCACGGGGTGGACCGAACAGTACGGCCACATCGCCGGTGAGTTCCGCCACCGCGTGCGCGGCGATTACGACGTCGTGCGCGGCGACCTGGATGCGACGCTCCGCGAGATCATCCCGCAACTCGCCCGTCGCGGCGTCGGCCGGCGGCCACCAGTCGATCTCCCGGAGCGCCTGAACACCCGGCAGATCTCGCGCGACGTGCGCGAGGGCAGTGTCGATTTCATCGCCTTCTACGAGCAGCTGCACCAATCGTGGCGGCCGAACAGCATCGGCTTCGACGACGTCTGCATCGCCTACAAGGACCGGCAGTACGTCACCCAGCGACCCCACCCCTGGATCCCCTTCCACACCACCCATGACGGGTCGGCGATGGGCGGAGGCTTCGGGCTCGGCGTCGGGGCGAAGCTGGCGGATCCTAGCCTCCACACCTTCGTCTTTTCGGGCGACGGTTGCTGGCGCCTCTTCGGAGGTGCGCTCGCCGACGCTGCCAATCTCGACTTGCGCCTCTTCATCATCAACAACGGCGTCTACGGGATCGTCGACAAGGGGCTCGAGGTAGTCATTCCCGACGTCGAGAAGCGGCGCTACCATTCCTCGCTGCCGTCGATCGACTTCGTCGGTGCGGCGAGGGCGCACGGCTGGGACGGGTATCGCGTCAAGCCCGATCTCAGCAATCTCAAGGAGATCATGGACGCCTGCTACGAGACCACGGGCCAGTCGATCGTGATCGATGTGCCGGTCGACGCCGACCAGGTGATCGGGCTCAACCCGCGGCTGAACAACCTGACGACCAAGACCTACCTCTAATGGCCAGGGTCTACCACGACGACGACGCCGACATGGCGGCGCTCGCCGGCCAGCGGGTCGCCGTCATCGGCTACGGCAGCCAGGGGCACGCCCACGCCCTCAATCTTCAGGACAGCGGCGTCGATGTCGTGGTCGGCCTCTACAAAGGCAGCAAGTCCTGGGAGCAGGCGGAGCAAGAGGACCTCCGGGTGGAGACGGTCGAAAAGGCTGTCGAGCTGGGCAACCTCGTGATGATGCTGGTGCCCGACCAGACCCAGAAGCGGCTCTACGACGAAGCGGTCAAGCCCAACCTGAAGCCGGGGAGCGCGCTGATGTTCGCCCACGGCTTCAACATCCACTTCAGCCAGATCCTGCCGGCGGCCGACATCGACGTCACGATGGTCGCGCCCAAAGGGCCCGGCCACATCGTGCGCCGGCTCTTCAAGGAGCGGGTGGGCGTGCCCGCGCTCTTCGCCGTTCACCAGGACACCACCGGCAAGGCGCGCGCTCGCACGCTCGCCTACGCGCGCGGCATCGGCTCGACGATGGCCGGGGTGCTGGAGACGACCTTCAAAGAGGAAACCGAGACCGACCTCTTCGGTGAGCAGGCGGTCCTCTGCGGCGGGCTCACGTCGCTGGTCAAGACCGGCTTCGACACCCTGGTGGAAGCCGGCTACCAGCCCGAGCTCGCCTATTTCGAGTGCCTGCACGAGATGAAGCTGATCGTCGACCTGATGTACCAGGGAGGGATGAGCTATATGCGCTACAGCATCAGCGACACCGCGGAGTTCGGCGATTACGTCAGCGGTCCGCGGGTGATCAGCCCGGCCGTCCGCGAGGAGATGCGCCAGATCCTTCGTGAGATCCAGGACGGCACCTTCGCCCGCACCTGGATCCTGGAGAACCAGGCGGGCCGGCCCGCCTTCAATGCCTACCGGCAACGCGCCAAAGGCGAGCTGATCGAGAAGGTCGGCTCGGAGCTGCGCGCCATGATGCCCTGGCTGAAAGCCGACAAGAAGGCAAGCAATTGATGGAGCCGCCAGTACCTGAGCCCGCGGACGAGCGCGTTTTCATCTTCGACACGACCCTGCGCGACGGCGAGCAGTCGCCCGGCGCATCGCTGACGCCGGATCAGAAGCTGATGATCGCCTGGCAGCTGGCTCGCCTCGGCGTGGACGTCATCGAGGCCGGCTTCCCCCTCTCCTCTCCAGGCGATTTCGAGGCGGTGCAGCGCATCGCCCGACAGATCCGTGGCCCGATGATCACGGCGCTGGCACGCGCGGCGCGCCCCGACATCGACGCCGTGTGGCAGGCGGTCCAGGATGCCGAGCGCAAGCAGATCCACATGGTGCTCTCCGTCTCCGACATCCACATCGAGCGGAAGCTTCGCTCCAACCGGCGCGACGTGCTCCGCCGCGGCGTGGAGGCGGTCGCCTACGCGCGCTCGCTCTGCGACGACGTCGAGTACTCCCCGGAGGATGCCGGCCGCGCCGACCTCGAGTACCTCTTCGAAACGCTCGAGGCGGTCATCGATGCCGGCGCCACCGTGGTCAACATTCCCGACACGACCGGCTACACCCTCCCCAACGAGTTCGGCGCGCTGATTGCGTCGATCCGCGAGAACGTTCGCAACATCGACCGCGCCTTGATCAGCGTGCACTGTCACAACGACCTCGGCCTGTCGACCGCGACCAGCATCGCCGCCGTCTTGAACGGCGCCCGCCGGGTCGAGTGCACCATCAACGGCATCGGCGAGCGGGCCGGTAACGCCTCCCTCGAAGAGGTCGTGATGATCCTGCGCACGCGCGAGAAGTCACTGGGGCTGCTCACCGGCATCGACACCACGCGCCTGGCGGATGTCAGCGCGCTCGTTTCGCGACACACGGGCATTCCGGTCCAGCCCAACAAGGCGGTCGTTGGCGGGAATGCCTTTGCCCACGCCTCCGGCATTCACCAGGACGGCGTCCTCAAAGACAAGCTCAACTACGAGATCATGCGGCCCGAAGAGGTGGGGATGGGAGAGAGCCGGATCGTGCTCTCTCCCCGTTCGGGACGGCACGCCTTCCAGTTCCGCCTCGGCGAGCTCGGATACCACCTGTCGGAAGCGGATTTCGGCCGGGCCTGGGACCAGTTCCTGGCGCTGGCCGACCGCAAGAAAGACATCCTCGATCGGGACCTGGAGGATATCGTGCGGAGCACTCACAGCCTCGCGTCTTCCCCTCCCCCGCTGGCGGGCGAGGGTAGGGTGGGGGTCGTCGCCTGATGGCCGTCGAACCGCTGATCCCACCGGACACGGCGCCACCTCCGCCCACCAAGGCGGTCTATGGCGGCTTTGCCTACTTCAAGGGCGCGATCGTGCCCTTCGGCGAAGCGAACGTCAGCATCGGGACCCACGCGCTGAACTACGGCACAGCCTGCTTCGAGGGGATCCGCGGCTACTGGAACCCCGAGCACCAGGAGATCTACCTCCTCAAGCTGGCGGAGCATTACCAGCGCTTTCTCAAGTCGACGGCGCTGCTCAAGATCAAGCTCGAGGAGAGTGTCGAACGGCTCTGCGAGGTGACGCGCGAGATCGTTCGCCGCGACTCGTACCGCACCGACGTGTACGTCCGGCCGATCGCCTACAAGTCGTCGGCGATGATCAAGGTCGATCTGCACTCGTCGGAGGATGCCGTCGCCATCTTCGCCATGCCGATGGGGGCGTACTCGCCGATCGACGGGCTGCGGGTCACGATCTCCTCGTGGCGGCGCATCAGTGACAACAGCATCCCCGCGCGTGCCAAGATCACCGGCGCCTACATCAACACGGCGCTGGCCACCGAGGACGCCAACGCCGCCGGCTACGACGATTGCCTGATGCTCACCGAGGACGGCCACATCGCCGAAGGCAGCGCGGCCAATTTCTTCATGATCCAGGGCCGATCCCTGGTCACGCCGCCCGTCACCGACGACATCCTGGTCGGAATCACCCGCGCCGCCGTGATGCGGCTGGCTCTCGACTTCGAGCTGGACGTCGTCGAGCGGAGCATCGACCGCACCGAGGTCTACCAGGCGGACGAGGCGTTCCTCTGCGGCACCGGCGTCCAGGTGGCGCCCATCGTCGAGGTTGACGGTCGCCCGGTCGGTAGCGGGCGGCCCGGCACGCTCACGCTGGGACTCCAGGAGGCGTACTTCCGGGCCGTGCGCGGGGCGGACCCGCGCTACCGGCAATGGTGCACCCCGGTTTATGGGGGGATGCCCCGAATTACCTAGTCAAGTTGCAAGGCGGAGGCAGGGACTGTTAGGATTTTCCGACAACTGAATACCGACGATTATCAAGAGTGGCGGAGGGACCGGCCCAGAGATGCCTGCCAACCTACCGGATTACCGGCAAGGTGGAAAGTCCGTCAGACGAGAGTCTGAAAGATGATGCAGTCACGGACAGCAAGACCGGCCCCTCTCCGCAGGGGCTTTTTTTGTTTCCAGTGACCAAGCGTCGAGGAGGAATTCGGTGAAGCAGCTGCGATGTCGGGAGTGCGGACGATTGCGGGAGTTCGAACCCGCCTACGTCTGCGAGCACTGTTTCGGGCCGCTCGAGGTCGCCTATGACCTCGCCACCATCAGGGAGCGGGTCAGCCGCGAGTCGATTGCAAGGGGCCCCAACACGATCTGGCGCTATCGCGAGCTGCTGCCGGCCCCGAAAGGCGAGCCAATCGACCTGGGGACGGGCTTCACGCCCCTGGTGAAGGCGCGCAACCTCGGGAAGGTGCTGGGCCTCGACAACCTCTATCTGAAGAACGACACCCTCAACCCGACGGGGTCGTTCAAGGACCGTAATGTCGCGGTCGCGACCAACTTCGCGCGCTCATACGGCTTCGACACGCTCTCCTGCTCGTCCACCGGAAACCTGGCCGGTTCGGTGGCCGCCTACGCCGCGCGCGCCGGAATGCGCGCCCTGGTTTTCATCCCCGCCGACCTCGAGCCGGGGAAAGTTGGAGCTGCCAGCGCGTACGGCGCCACCGTCGTCGAGGTCAATGGCACCTACGACGACGTGAACCGGCTGTGCGTTGAGCTCGCTGATCTGTACGGCTGGGCGATCGTCAACGTCAACCTCCGCCCCTTCTATTCGGAAGGCAGCAAAACACTGGCGTTCGAGGTCGTGGAGCAGCTCGGTTGGCGCGCACCCGACCACCTGGTTGTGCCCGTCGCTGCTGGGTCGCTCCTGGCCAAGACGGCCAAGGCGTTCCAGGAACTGGTCGGCGTCGGCCTCCTCGAGCGGGCCTCGACCCGCATCCACGCCGCGCAGGCGGAAGGCTGCGCGCCGGTCAGCACCGCGATCCAGCAGGGCCGAGACCAGGTGACGCCGGTGCGGCCGAACAGTATCGCGAAGTCGCTTGCGATCGGCAACCCCGCCGACGGCCGCTACGCCGCACGCGCGGTGCGCGCCTCGGGCGGGTGGGGCACCGCCTGCCGTGAGCACGCCGTGCAGGAAGGCATGGCGCTGCTGGCCGAGACGGAGGGGATCCTGAGCGAGCCGGCCGGCGGCGTCGTCGTGGCCGGTCTCAAGGAACTGGTCGCAACTGGGCGCGTTCGGCGCGAGGAAACGGTCGTGATCTGCATCACCGGCAGCGGCCTCAAGACGACCGAGCTCTTCGAGGTGCGTGATGGACACCGCTTGCACCTGGCGAAGCCGCGCGCCGCGGAATTCGAGCAGGTGCTCGCCGAAGCGGAGAAAGCGCCCGCCGTGTTCGCATGAACAGCCTGAATTTCCCTCCCCCGCTTGCGGGGGAGGGTCAGGGTGGGGGCGTATGCGTGTAGGCGTACTGGGAGCCACCGGCCTCGCCGGCCAGCAGGTACTCGCCGCGCTCGAGCGGCACCCCTGGTTCACCGTCGCCGCGGTCGGCGCCTCCGAGAGTTCCGCCGGAAAATCCTTCGGCGATGCCCTCCGCGAGCCGAGCGGTGCCAGCCGCTGGTTCGCCGAGGGCCGTGCCGACCCCTCGGTGCTCTCGCTCCCGTGCCTCAACGATGAGCAACTCCTCGCGCAGCCTCTCGACCTGGTCTTCAGCGCCGTATCGAAAGAGGTGGCGGAAGTCTGGGAGCCTCGCTTTGCCGAGCGGGTGCCGGTCATCAGTACGGCGTCGGCGTTTCGCTATGAGCCGGACGTCCCCATCCTGATCCCGGGGATCAACGACGCGCATGCCGAGGCCATCCACGACCAGCGCCGCAAGCGCGGCTGGCGCGGCTTCATCGCGCCCATCCCCAACTGCACGACAACTGGACTGGCGGTTTCGCTGAAGCCGCTCCACGATGCCTTCGGGGTGCGCACCGTGATGATGACCTCGCTCCAGGCGGTCTCGGGTGCGGGCCGCCAGGGCGGAGT
>Ga0209804_1001591_pt1 | contig 14578 bp, 10 predicted proteins | sample GraSoiAngelo_139_FD_185896 | JGI IMG/M metagenome (GOLD analysis project Ga0209804, IMG submission 185896) | Grasslands soil microbial communities from the Angelo Coastal Reserve, California, USA - 14_0929_12_20cm (SPAdes) (version 2) | ecosystem: Environmental > Terrestrial > Soil > Grasslands ... | reverse complement strand
GGATCGGACGCTGCCGCTCGAACGCATCCAGCACGACCGTCCCCAGCGCGGAAGAATCGGAAAATATTTCGTTGACGGTGTGACCCAGCATCTCCGCGCGAGGCCGGCCCAGAAAACGTTCTGCCGAGGCGCTGACCAGCACTACCCGGAACTCTTCGGTAAACAGCATCAAGCCGTCCTGCAGGTTGGCCATGATCTGGTCAACGTTGTCCTTGAGGGCCGAGAATATCTCCTTCGTGTCGCGCATCTGCCGCCCAAGATGAGCGATCTTCAGCGTCACCAGACCATACTCGTCGTGAGTTGCCTCCGGTTCGGCCAATACTTCGGTGGTCTCACCGGCGCTTACACTGTCCAAACTGCGGCTGATCCGCTCCAAGGGACCTAGCGCCAGGTGAGAAAGTCCGGCCGCGAGGATGAGCGAAGTCAGCAAGGCAAGGGAAGAGTAGACCACGGCCCGCCGCAGGTGAGGCGTTACCTCGCTCTTCAGAAAGACAGTCGAAACGCCCACCCGAACCGTGCCGAAAGGTCTTTCGTCCAACTCCAGCGGCATGCGAATCTCGAAAACTGCCGCCGGGCTGTAAACGATCGCCAGTTGCCGGCGGAAGCTGGTGTCGCGCACAAAGGCAAAATCCGGCCGCTCCGGCATGTGTTTTCCGATCAGGTCGGTATTGGTATGCAACAGGGCCTTGTTGTTGATGTCAACGATGGCCGCGTCGTAGATGATCGGCCAGTTTCCGACCACCGACTCCAGCATGTCGTTGAGATTCACATCCTCGGAGAGATATTCCGCGATGCCCGCGCGCAACGCTGCCGGATCGTTGGTGTCAATCCGCGTGCTGCTCAGATCGGGCTGAGCGTTGTAGGTGGCGTACGCCAGTTGCTCGCTGAGCAGAGAGGCCGCTTCATAGGCGGAAGTAATTCGCTGCCGGAGCAGTTCGGAAATGTAAACGTAAGAGAAGGCCACCACCAGCAGGAAAACCATCAAGGTGATGCCCAATACGATTTTGGTTTTGCGGCGCATAAATCAGCAGCGAGACAAACGGCTGATCTTTAAAGAAGTGGCGGCCGAGCCCAACTCACCCGTTTCCCGAAACTATTCCTCCTCTTTCGCGGCGGCGACGTCGGCCTGCGCGCTGCCGTACTCCTTCAGCTTATTATGCAAGGTTTTCAGGCTGATGCCGAGTATTTCCGCAGCCCGGGTCTTGTTATTGCTGGTCGCCTCCAGGGTCTTCAGAATGAGCAGCTTCTCGGCTTGCTCGACGGTCGTGCCCACCCCCAGGCGCACGGCATCGGGATCGCTGGCTGCCGCCCGCACCGTGCCTTGGCCGAAGCCCGGCGGCAGATGCTTGGTCTCAATCACCGATGCTTCACAGACGATGACGGCCCGTTCCAACGTATTGCGCAGTTCACGTACGTTCCCGGGCCACGAGTAGTTCTGGAATACGTGCAGCACCGCCTCGCTGATCGTGCCCACTTTGCGTCCATGCTTGGCATTCATTTCGGTTAGCAGGGCCTGCACCAGCTCGGGCAAATCCTCTTTGTGTTCCCTCAGCGGTGGCATGTGGATGTTGAAGACGTTTAAGCGGTAATAAAGATCATTGCGCAGTTCGCCGCGAGCGACCGCTTCGTCCGGCACTTTGTTCGTCGCCGCCAGCACTCGCACATCCACCGTCGTTTCCACCTTGCTGCCCAAACGCCGCAGCTTGCGGTCTTCGAGAACGCGCAGCAACTTGGCCTGGGTCGCGACCGGCATTTCTCCGATCTCGTCCAACAACAGGGTGCCGCCCTCGGCCAGCTCGAAACATCCCGTGCGCCGCTCCAGCGCGCCGGTAAAGGCGCCCTTTTCGTGGCCGAAGATTTCGCTCTCGATCAGAGTTTCAGGGATGGCCGCACAATTAATTGCGATGAAAGGTTTGCTGCGCCGCGGGCTCAGTTCGTGAATGGTGCGAGCAACCAGTTCCTTGCCGGTTCCGCTGGCGCCCGTGATCAGGACTGATGCCGTACTGGGCGCCACCATCTCGGTAAGCCGGAAGAGTTCCTGCATCTTCTTGGAGCTTCCCACCAGCGAGCCCAGCGACCCGGCATCGCGCAACTTGCGCCGGGTGACTTCAAGTTCGGCGCGCGTCCCCAGCAGCGCGGAGGCGTTCTGCAGGATGGCCCGCAGCCGGTTGGTGTCGATGGGCTTCTGAATATAGTCGTAGGCGCCCATGCGCATCGCCTGGACCGCACTGTCGATCGTGCCTTGTGCCGTCACCATGATCACGGCGACAGCCTGGGCGTGCCCTTCCATCTTCTCGAGCAGCTCCAGCCCGTTCATGCGTGGCATTTTCATATCGGTAACGACGATGGAAGGCGACCAGGTATTCACCTTCTCCAGACCTTCCATGCCGTCGCGGGCGGTTTCCGTGCGGTAGCCCCAGGCTGAGATCAGTTCAGCCAGGCCGGTTCGCTCGTTTTCCTCATCCTCAATGATCAGGACTTTCTCGTGGTTCATAGGAGGTTTGACGTCATTATTGTGGCTCATGACGAATTCCGGCAAGCTGCGGGTGACTGGCCTCTGCCCCGCTAACTTTGGTGAGACCACAGACGAAAGAATATCAGTATGAGACTGCAAAACACTGTAGCTCAGAAACGGCTTTCCCACCAGCCCCGTCCATCGCCGTCCCCCTCCACCGCCGAGCTCCTCGAACTTATTTACTATGTTTTGTTTTCACAGAGGCGTGCTGTAGAATTTTCTCTACTTCGTCAGGCCCCTTTCCATTAATTAATTGTTAAGAAGTCCGCCTCATTCCTCCCGGAGGTCTACATGTCACTTCGCCGCTACGGACTTGGTAGCCGGGTGAGAGTAACCGGCTCTCTGTTGGTGTTCGTCGTCGCTCTCATCTCTATCGCGACACATGCGCAGCAGGAAAATCCCCCGAAGGTCGATATTCTTGCGGGCTATCAATGGTTGAATCCAGGCGGCAATATGCCAACCAATGTTGGCGGAACGGTTCAGTCCACCAAGCTGCCCAGTCTGCCGCGCGGTTTTGCTTTGGCCTTGGGCGTTAACCCTTATCCGAATGTCGGGCTGGAGTTTGACTTCGGCTACAACTTTCAGAGCGGAGGTCTCAACAACTCCACGTTTTCCGGGGGACCTCGCTTCACCTGGAGAACGGAAGGGGTCAATTTCTTTGGGCACACCTTGGTTGGACTTAATCGGCTCGAAGTACCGGGCTTTGGCAATCACAATGGAGTCGGGGGGATCCTGGGCGGCGGCATTGATGTCACGGCAGGCCGCCACCTGAGCATCCGCTTGATCGAGGCCGACTATCAGGTGGCGCATCAGAATTTTGCCGGTAGAGTGCCGGCGAGTCTTAAGGACCTGGAGCGCCCGAACTACCAGGGAGTGCGTCTGCGCGGCGGTTTGGTTTTCAACCTTGGCGGCGGCGCTCCCTCCCTCGCACCGTCCGCCAGTTGCTCGGCGCAACCTACGGAGGTCATGGTCGGCGAGCCCGTCACGGTCACCGCCACTCCAAACAACTTCAATCCTAAGCACACGGTCAGCTACAACTGGACCAGCACCGGCGGAAAGATCACGGGCAAGGACAACGCCCGAAGTATCGACACCAACGGTCTGGCCGGCGGCTCCTACACCGCCACGGCGCGGATCACCGATCCCAAGGCGAAGAAGAATAACCAAGCCAGCTGCAATGCCCAGTTCACGGTCAAAGAGCCTCCCAAGAACCCGCCGACGATGAGCTGTACCGCGAGTCCGACCTCGTTGCCGGCGGGCGCGACGGCCACCATCACCTGCGACTGCAAGAGCCCGGACAACGTTCCGGTGAGTGTGGCTGGTTGGAACGCAACCGGGGGAACGATCTCGGGCACCGGCAATACTGCCACTTTGAACCCGGCGGGGGCCTCTCCGGGAACGATCACGGTGAGCGCAACCTGCACCGACTCGCGCGGCTTAACCGCCTCCGCCAACTCCGAGGTGACGATCGAGGCTCCGCCTCCGCCACCGCCGCAGGCCAGCAAACTCAGCGACTGCAGCTATCCGAACAAAACTAGGCCCTGGCGGGTCGACAACACCTGCAAGGCAGTGCTGGACGACGTGGCACAAGCACTGAAAAACCAAGCTGACGCCAAGCTCGTAGTCGTGGGCTTTGCCGATCCTGATGAGCTCAAAAGGCGCAAGAACCTCGCGGGTGAGCGCGCCGTGGACGTCAAGGCCTATCTTTCCGGAGGCGAGGCCAAACAGGCTATCGATCCCAGCCGCATCGAGACGCGCACCGGTCCGGGCGGCGGCCAGAAGACCGAGCACTGGATTGTTCCCCCAGGGGCGAGCTTCACTGAGCCGGAGACCCAACCGGTGGATGAAAGCACAGTGAAACCGATTCCTGATCATCCCGCCGCAGCCGCCAAGAAGAAACCGGCCAAGAAGGCCGAGTAGGGACCCCAAATCAGGGCTGGTCAGGACGCTCCGCCGTCCGACCGGCCCTTTGCCTTCTTTGCCCTTAAGTAACTTGCTGGCAGGGTGTTACCCTGTCACTCTGATGCCATCCCTGGACTCCCCGCAGGGTCAACCACACCACAAGGGGCGCATCGGAAGTATGACTCTCCTGTATATGGCACGATCTACGCGTAATTGGCTGATGTCGTTGGTCTTAGGGCTATTCTTGACACCCATTCTGCCAGCCGCGCAATGGACGTCTTTAGGGCCGGAAGGTGGTGACGTCCGCAGCTTGGCGGCTGATCCAGCGAATCCCGACCACATTTTCCTGGGCACCAGCACCGGCGTGCTGTTCGTTTCCCATGACGGCGGTCGCAGCTGGAATCGTTTCGCGCATTTGGGGAATGGCGATGATTATGTTCTTGACCACATTGTCTTCGATCCCCAGGGCAGCAAGAGAATCTATGTGTCCGCTTGGAGCTTTCAAAGCCAGCAAACTGGCGACATCTTCCGCAGCCAGGATGGCGGCAAGAATTGGGAAACCCTTCCCGCCATGCACGGCAAGTCGGTTCGTGCTCTGGCCGTCTCCCCATCGGATCCTAAGGTTCTGGTAGCCGGCGCGCTCGATGGCGTGTACCGCAGCAATGACGGGGGTAATAGTTGGCAGCGCATTTCGCCTCCCAACCATGCCGACATAAAGAACGTCGAGTCCATCGCGGTTGATCCGCAGAATCCCAATATCGTATACGCTGGCACCTGGCACCTCGCCTGGAAGACTCCTGACGGAGGCACCACCTGGGAGCACATCAAGAAGGGAATGATCGACGACTCCGATGTGTTCTCCATCATCGTCGACAAAAAGAATCCTTCGATTGTTTTCGCCAGCGCCTGCTCCGGCATTTACAAGAGCGAGAGCGCAGGCGCGTTGTTCAGCAAGATTCAGGGCATTCCGTTCTCGGCGCGCCGCACTCGCGTGCTCAAGCAGGACCCGAGCAACTCTTTGATTGTCTACGCGGGCACGACGGAAGGATTCTGGAAGTCGATCGATTCGGGCAAGAGCTGGAAGCGCCTGAGCAATACCGACGTGGTGGTGAATGATGTCATGGTAGACCCGCGCAATTCCGAGCGTGTGCTGCTCGCGACCGATCGCATGGGTGTGCTGGCCAGCGACGATGGCGGCCAGACTTTTGTCGCGTCCAGTCAGGGATATTCGCACCGCTACATCAGCGCGATTGTGCCCGACCACAACGATGCAAGAATTGTCTACGTCGGCCTGATCAACGATCAGCAATATGGTGGAGTCTTCCTGTCTACCGATGGCGGCGCACACTGGCAGCAGAAGAGCGCCGGACTTGGCGGACGTGACGTATTCAGTCTCAGCCAGGCCAGCAACGGCACCTTGGTTGCCGGCACCAATCGCGGCATTTTCCTGCTCTCGCCCAACGCCAACGAGTGGCGTCCCAGCAACACGGTTGTGACTGAAAAAGGCACGCCGCGCATGATTACCGCCAAAGGCAAGCCGCGCAAGGTTATGGCGCACACCGCGGTCCGCAGCATCCTGACCGCCCGCGTCAGCGGTATCGAAATCGCGCCTAACCGCTGGCTAGCGGCCACCTCTGCCGGCCTGTTCACCAGTTCCGATCAAGGCAAGATCTGGTCGGGCGGTCCGGTAATGGGCAAGCAGGACTTCATTGCCGTGCGCACCAATCACGAACTGGTGGTTGCTGCGACCCGTTCCGACCTGTTCGTATCGACCAATGGCGGCACGGACTGGAGGCAGGCTCCTACCAGTTCTTTAATCAGCAGCATCTACGCTTTGTCCGTCACTCCCGATGCGCACATTTTCCTGGCCACGCGCGAAGGCGGCTTCCATAGCGCCGATGCGGGCGCGACCTGGGAGCACATGGCGAATGGTCTTCCGGCCAAAGAGATTGGCTCGATCACTCCCGATGGCAAGCGTCTTTTGGCTACCAGCAATGCTTCGGGCGTGGTGTTTGAGAGCTACGACAACGGTCGCAACTGGTTCCGCGGCTCTGATTCCGGATATACCATCCGCGCCCTGAGCGTGGTGCGCGGACGCGTCCTGGCTGCCACTCCGTTTGACGGCGTCGTGGCCCAACCCGACAAAGAAGCGCAAACCGCCTCGGCGGGCGGCGCTTCCCGATAGACCTCCGCCCTTCCCCTCACTTCGCCTGCGCCAGCGTCCCTTGCTGGCGCAGTTTTTTCTTTAAGCCGATCCTTGGGCCCGCAATCCCCCAGTAAGCGCTGAAGATTCCCGTAAAAAATACACACCTCCAAGCAAGTTTGAGGTCTAAGTGACTGATTGCATTGGGCAAACATTGGCACCTTTCGTGCCTTTTGTAAGCTATCCCGTGGGTCGGTGGAGGAATGGCTGGGATGAAAAGTAATTGGTATAAGGCAGGAGCGGCCGCTGGGGTAGCGTTGGCGCTTGTGCTGACGACTGCTTGCGCCCGACAGCCCAATGCGGCTGGGGCGGAGGAGACGGCGCAGACGGCCGGCGATCACGAGAAGCTGCCATTTGAGCGCACCTCGCAGAAGAACGGAATCTCACCATCCGAATCCATTTTGCCGACTCCCCAGAGTGTGCCGGCCGGAACCCCGATCACCATCCGCCTGCAGTCTGCAGTCTCCAGCGCGACCTCGCACGCGGGAGATCCCTTTGAGGCGGTGCTCGATGAGCCCATCTTAGTGCAAGGCCAAACCATAGCGCCGCGCGGCGCAACCGTGACCGGCCGCGTGGTGGCGGCAAAATCTTCGGGAAGGCTGCATGACCCCGGCTATCTCCGCCTGACTCTCGCCAGCATTACCGTGAAGGGCAAAGCACTGCCCGTGCAGACCTCGAGCATCTTCTTGAAAGGCGGTTCTCACGAAAAGCGTAATTGGGAGATGATTGGCGGAGGCGCCGGTGCTGGTGCCCTGATCGGCGCACTGGCTGGGGGTGGTAAAGGCGCGCTCCTCGGCAGCAGTGTGGGCGCGGCTGGCGGCACTGGCGTAGCCTACGGCACTGGTAAAAAGGATGTTGGCTTCGGAGCCGAACGCCGCCTTACATTTCGCCTGACCGAACCGGTCCCGGTCCACGGATAAGCCTGTTTCCCCCCTCGTCCCCGTCTCAGCCTGAGGGCGCTATCATCGGCGCCTTTTTTCCGTTTTTCTGCGCTTGACCATCCCAGGAATATGTGATGCATCGAGGAGCCTGCCGCAACTCAGAGCTAAGTTCCCGGCCTGGGGCAACTCCGGATACCGAACCCTGCCGGACAAGTTGTGCAACTTATTGCAGCCCTTGCTCTCCCAAGCCATTAAAACTCTTCATCTTCCCGGCGAACCCCACTACAATAAACCCACGCACCGGCGCGGATGGCTTGCTGGTTGCGGTTTCTAGGTTCTCTGGGAGGCCCGGGTTGCACGTTCTGGTTACGGCCGACACGCTGACTGGCGTCTGGACCTACGCGCGTGAACTGGTTACAGGACTCATCACCGGCGGCATGCGTGTGACTTTGGTCAGTTTTGGCGAGATCCCGTTCCCGCAACAGACTTCCTGGATGCAGAACCTGCATGGCTTGGACTACCGACCCACCGCATTTCGTCTGGAGTGGATGCAGGAAGGCGAAGCGGACCTGGAGGATTCCTGTAATTATCTGCAGTCGGTGATTCGAGACGTCAAGCCCGACATCCTCCACTTCAGCCAGTACAGTTACGGCAGGCTCTCCACCAGTATTCCGCGCGTAGTGGTGGCGCATGGCGACCTGGTAAGTTGGTGGCTCGCCGTTCACGGACATGAACCCCGAGATACACGCTGGCTCCGCTGGTATCGCAGTACCGTGAGTCGTGGGTTGGCGGAAGCCACCGCCGTAGTCTCGCCCTCGAATTGGATGAAAGAGAGCTTGAGAGTCTGCTACGGCGAGCCGCGTCACGACTTGGTGATTCACAACGGTCGCAACCCCATCTACTTCAACCCATACGTCAGCAAAGATGATTCTGTTTTATCGGTAGGACGTCTGTGGGATGCGGGAAAACAAGTCTCACTGCTGACCCAGCACGCGCACCCGCTTTCGGTATGCATCGTGGGATCGGACAATCCCACGTACGCGCCGCGCACGCCGATTCGCGCCGACGTCAAGCTGGCTACTGAGCAGGTATCGGTCGCGCTGAAAGGGCCGCAGACCGAAGCGCAGCTGAGAAATCTCTATAGTCGCGCCGCGATTTATGCCGCCACCTCGCGTTATGAGCCGTTTGGTATGGCTGCGCTCGAAGCTGCTCTCTCGCGCTGCGCAATTGTCGCCAACGATATTGCCAGCTTCCGCGAAATCTGGGGAGACTGTGCACTTTACTTCAAAGCTAACGATGCCGACAGCCTGGCCGAAGCTCTCCGCACCCTGAGCGCCGACCGCGATCTCTGCCGCGCCCAAGCCAACCGCGCCTACCAGAGAGCCCGCGAGCGCTTTACTGCCAAGCGCATGCTCGACGACTACCTCCAGCTTTACCGCAGCCTGATCGCCGCCAGATCCGCCGCGGCTTAGAATCCCTGGACGTCTTGTCATTCCGAGTCCAGACTTCAGTGCGGCGGGGAATCTCGATTGTTTCATCTAACGACGACTGCCCTCGCGTGCTATCTTCTTTATCGAGGAGACAGACATGGCGCACGTCAAAATCACCGTCAGGAAAAACGGACCCTACCGCGTAGAGGCTCCGGAAGGCACGATCGAACTCGTCGATGCCGATGGCAACCCATACGACCTGACCGGCAAACCCGCCTTCTCTCTCTGCCGCTGCGGCGGATCGGTCAATAAACCTTTTTGCGACGGAACCCACACCAAAATCGGCTTCCAGGCCGCCGAGGCGGCCGTGAGAGCTACGGAAGAAAACAAGTAACCCAATACTCAATCTTGTCATTGCGAGGCCGTTCTGCGCTGAGGAATCTGCTTTTTCCCGAAAGCCGGCTGGCATCCCTCACCTACTCCGGTTAAACTCGCAAGCCGGAGGATCCCGTGGACCCAAAGGATCGAGCCCTGGGGCTCGACCGCAACATCACCCGCCGCGACCTGCTCAACGGAATCGCACTGACCGTGGGCTCCGCCCTTCTTCCTGCGCATTTATTTCCATTCATTGAAGACGAGAATTCTCTCACTTACTACCCGCCGGCGCTCACCGGACTGCGCGGCAGCCACGTGGGCTCCTTCGAAGCCGCCCACAGCCTGCGCGATGGCGATTTCTGGACGCAGGCCGGCCCGCCGATTGATACGCGTGAAGCCTACGACCTGGTAATTGTCGGTGGAGGCATTAGCGGCCTCGCCGCCGCACATTATTTCCGCCAGACAGCAGGACCGAAGGCCCGCATCCTGATCATTGAGAACCACGACGACTTCGGGGGCCACGCCAAGCGCAACGAATTCCGCGTAGGGAATCGAAGCCTGCTGGGATACGGCGGCACCTATGCCATCGAGAGCCCCGCGCCCTACAGTCCTGTAGCCCGGGCACTAGTCGAGGAACTGGGAATTGATGTTCCCGGATTTCAAAAGTACGTCACAAGAAATCTCTACCGCTCGCTGGGCCTGAACCCGAAGATTTTTTTCGACAAAGAAACATTTGGCGCCGACCGGCTGGTCATCAACCCTGCCCCTCTGGCGGGCAGCGAAACCGACGATCAACCGTCGCCCCAATCGGATCCCTGGAAGACGTTCATGGAGGAAGCGCCCCTTTCCCAGCCGGCTCGTCAGGATATCTTCCGCCTGCATCACGAGAAAAAGGATTATCTTCCCGGCCTGTCCTCCCCTGAGAAGAAGGCGCGCCTAGCGCGCATGAGCTATGCGAAATTCCTGACCGAGCTTGCCGGAGTCAGCCAGGAAATCGTCCGCTTGTATCAGGCCGCACCGCAGCCGCTCTTTGGTGTGGGCATCGACGCCGTCTCGGCTCAGGACGCGTGGGGACTCGGTCTGCCCGGCTTTGATGGCATGAAGCTCGACCCATCGCCGGGGAAGGGAATGAACCGCGATGCCATCCGCAACGAAGAAGCCGAAAGATACTTCTTCCATTTTCCCGACGGCAACGCCAGCATCGCTCGCCTGCTGGTGCGCCAATTGATCCCCGATGCCATTCCCGGCAACTCATCGTCCGACATCGTCACTGCCAAAGCGGACTACGCCAAGTTGGACGAGTCTTCCCGAGCGGTGCGCATGCGTCTGAACAGCACCGCTGTTCGCGTAAAGCACGTGGGAGAGCCCGCGACAGCCAAGGAAGTTGAGATTGCCTACGCGCGTTACGGCAAAGCCTACACCGTCCGAGGAAAGAACTGCATTCTCGCCTGCTGGCACGCGGTAATCCCTTACATCTGTGAGCAACTGCCGGAGACCCAGAAAGCAGCCCTCGCCTCCGCAGCCAAAGTTCCTCTGCTCTACACCAACGTGGTGCTCCGAAACTGGACTTCGTTCCAGAAGCTGGGCGTCAACTCGGTTTATGCTCCGGGCAGCTATCACACCTTCCTCAACCTCGATAACCCCGTCAGCATCGGCGACTACCGTTGTTCCCGCATGCCGGAAGAGCCCATCGTCGTCCACATGGTGAAAACTCCCTGCAAGCCGGGCTTGCCCGCCCGCACGCAGCACCGTGTCGGCAGAGGCGAGTTGTTTCGCACCACCTTTGAGACCATGGAGCGCAACATCCGCGACCAGATCGCCCGCACGCTGGGCTCCGGAGGTTTCGATCCCGCCCGCGACATCGCTGCCATCACGGTGAACCGCTGGCCGCACGGCTACGCCTACGAATACAACTCGCTATGGGACAAGTTCTGGCTGGAAGGTGGCGAGACTCCCTGCGAAATCGCGCGCAAACCGTTTGGCCGCCTGGCGATCGCCAATGCCGATGCCGCCGCGTACGCCTATACCGATGCCGCCATCGACCAGGCCTATCGCGCGGTGCAGGAGATTGTTGGGCGAGCGTGAAAGAGGCGAGGCAGAGGGGGCCCCACGCTTCGCGGTTTTCGAAGATTGTGAACCATCGGGAAGCATGGGCCAGCCCGCCTTCATTTTCAGACCCGTGTTGGCAAGGCGCAGCAGGCGGCCTACAATCTGGCTCCAGGGCATATGACCCCAGCAGATTTTCGCCGCATCGCGCTCACTCTTGAAGGCGCCGAGGAGGGCTCCCACATGGGAGCGGCCGATTTTCGGGTTGGAGGTCGGATCTTTGCCACGCTCGCCGCTCAAAGCCTAGGCTACGGCAACCTGATGCTCAGCCCAGAGGTGCAAGCCGAGTTCGTTTCCGAGTTACCCAATGTGTTTATCCCCATCGCAGGCGGCTGGGGCAGGATGGGCGCGACTCACATTCGATTGGCGGCAGCAAACGAGGACCTCCTGGCGGGGGCTCTGCGAACCGCCTGGAAGATTCGATTGGAGAAAAACGCCAGCGCTAAGAAGGGATCTGCGAAAGGACGTAAGCGGGGAAGGGAAAGGTAACTGAACACACTGTCGGGCGGGAGGAGGCTGGTCCATCTCTAATTTCGACAGCTACACTGCCCCAGGCACCGCTCTTGTGGTCTTATTTCTATGTACCTGCGGAACGGGCTGCAGCCAATGGTGCAGGCAAGCGAACCTCTCTCACCGACGGGCACGTCATGAAAAGTATGAAGCCCCGGGAAGGCAGTCAGCAATCGTCGTCGGAAATCAAAGATCTGGTTGTGTTCGACATTTTGCGCGACTCGAAATGCGCAGAGTGCTTCCAGGAATTGTGGAAGGGTGATTTTCTGTTTATGGAAGGGCAGCGCCCCCTTTGCCTGAGCTGCGCCGATCTCGATCATTTGCTTTATCTGCCCAGGGGCGATACCGCCCTTACGCGGCGGGCCAGGAAACACAGCGCTCTTTCAGCCGTGGTGGTTTGTTTCAGCAGGTCTCGTGGCCGTTACGAACGCCAGGGTGTGTTAATTGAAGAGCCTGCCCTTGAGCGAGCGGAAGAGGAATGCCGTGCGGATGCCGCAGAGCGCCGTGCCAAGCGCGAGCGGGACAGATTGCTGCGTGCTAAACAGGATCGTGATCTCACCGCATTAATGATAGAAAGAATTATTAAACTGTTTCCCGCCTGCCCTCCGGAAGAGGCCCGGGCCATCGCCGCACATACCAGTGTCCGTGGCAGTGGGCGGGTGGGGCGCACCTCCGCCGGCCGCGCGCTCCAAGAAGATGCATTGACGGCTGCTGTAATTGCCGCCATCCGCCACAAGCACACCCCTTACGACCGGCTCGGATGCGCGGTTACAGCCGCAGGGATGCACGTAACGCCATCCGCGAGGCGGTGGATCGTGTGATCGAATCTTGGCGCTGCCCGCCCGGCAGCGGAAGCTAGCGATAAGGCAGAAAGTGCCGGTCGATGAAACGTCATGGTTGCACTACGCGCCGGGTTCCGAGTAGGATCCCTAAAAGCTGATCTTCAAAATCCGCCCGTCTCTTCCCACCAGCCAGCCCGCTTTCGGAGTCGCAAAAGCCACCGCCCAATAGCCGCTGACGTCGGGCAAAGTGAACCACGTGCTCCCCTCGTCGGGGGTCCAGGCCGCTCCCCCGGTATCGGCCGTGATCACCACCGCGCGATCTATGTTGTCTCCAGCGCCGCTGCCGGTGCGGCCCACGTAGCTTAAGCCGAAGATGGCGCCCGTCACGGGCGGCTTGTTCGTAAGTTTCCAGCTTTTGCCGCCATCAGAAGAAACTGAGGTCGCGGCGTTATTCGGATCAGCCGGGTCCAAATCCCCGCCGCCCACGATGCCATGCCAGGGATCGCGGAAATCCACGGTAAATGCGCCTGCGGTCGGCGAGCTGACCAGCGGAGTGGCATACGCGTTCCAACTATCGCCTCCATCTCTCGTGGCCAGCACGCGCGCCGTGGTCGAACCGCCAGTCGCAATCCACGCGTTCCTGCCACCCTGCGTTGCCACGCACGTGCCGCTCGCCGCAAAGGACGCTTCCCCAGGCAACGCCGGCGGCATGTTGTTGCTGATGTCCTGCCACCTCATTCCATCCGTGGTACGCAGGTCAGGAAATTTTCCGTTCACCGAGTCGCTGTGCGCGAGGCCGCTCTTCGGCGTCCAGAACGCGAAACAGTCGTAGAACGCACCGGGAGTCTGGTTCTCAAACTGCATGGTCCACGTCGCTCCACCATCCACCGTCTTGTAAATTCGAAAATCGCCAGGGTTCGATCCAATCGACGACAGATACGCCACCTTTTCGCTCACGCCCTGCACGTCGCGGAATTGCAGCCTTTCGGCGCCCGGCACCACTCCGGCTTTCCAGGTTTGTCCCCCGTCGTTGGTGAGGACAAACGTGCCGCCCCGCCCCGATGCCCAGACCACACGCGGGTTCACCGGGCTCACCGCAATCAGCCCCTGCGTCGTGCCGCTGTTTTGGGGAGTCAGTCCGGGCTGATGAATGTTCGCGCCCGGTTGCACAGCGCTCAGGGTCGCACCTTCGATGATGACAAACAGGAGAAGGGTCGACGAGGGTTTCAGCATGGCAGTCTCTCCGGAAGGGAAATTCGTGGCGAGAGCGGCAGTATAGGACGGGCCGCGAAAGGGTGTCAAACCCCGAGGAGAGTGGCGAGAGTGGCGGAAAGGCTGAGCAAAAGAAAACTCCCTGAGTCTCTGACGCGGGGAGCCAAGTCACTTGTGGGGAACGGCTCTCCAACCCGTCCGGGCGGGTTCGCAGACCCGCCTTCCCACAAAATTCGGGGGACCCATACAAAATTCACAACCCAATTATTGATTGCTCGTACTCTGACTCGGCGAAGGCTTGTCTTTTCTCCCTGCTCGCTTCGTTCTTCTCCTTGGGAGCGAGGCTCTTCGCCTGCTTCAAATGCTCTTCCAGCGTGGCAGAGTCGTGAAGCTAAGCTCTTGAGGTCGTTATCCTTGGCCGTCTTGCTCTCATGGCGGAACGCGGCCACATCATGGCTGTGGTCCTTAACCATGTAGTTCGCATATTCCCGGTTGAACTGCTCGCCACTGATTTTGGCGAGCTTGTCCTTCTCGCCCTTGTCCTTGGCATTCAGGTCGTTGGGCAGAGTGTCACCCTTACTAGCTGCGAACTGCTGGAGTTGATGGTGGGCCTTTCCATGGTCATCCACCATTCGCCTCCCAAACTTCTTCACTTCGTCGCT
>Ga0209804_1001589_pt1 | contig 14588 bp, 13 predicted proteins | sample GraSoiAngelo_139_FD_185896 | JGI IMG/M metagenome (GOLD analysis project Ga0209804, IMG submission 185896) | Grasslands soil microbial communities from the Angelo Coastal Reserve, California, USA - 14_0929_12_20cm (SPAdes) (version 2) | ecosystem: Environmental > Terrestrial > Soil > Grasslands ... | reverse complement strand
TGGTGTGCCAATTGCCACCATGGCGGGCGAAGGTTATGCGGGTCCTTCTTCACTCGAATGCTTCGGTTTTGCCGGTTTCCAGGGGAGTCGTGACGGTGCCTCGATTCTAGCCTTTGGCGGACGGGCACGGCAAGGATTGGGCCAGCGAAAATCGACCCAAGAAGCGCGCGATGTGCATTGACATCAGCACTGGCGTCGGCAAAAATATATGTTCGTGGGACTACGCGAAGAAAGCAGAAAAAACAACTGCACATCCCGCGGACTTTTAACGCCCGACAACCCCAGGAGACCGGGGGGATGACAACGTCAAACGTAGTTAAGGGAGAAGAGTGAGCTACACGGCACCGAGCATCGAAGAATACGTCGCGGGCGAAGTCGTCAAATACGAGCCAAAGTCCGACGGCCAGACCCATAAGCGCAAGCGCAAGCCACACATCCTGGCCGTGATCAACGAAAACTGTACGGGCTGCTCGGGCTCGCCGGCCTGCGTAGAGTACTGCCCGGTAGAAGACTGCATGTACTGGAGTCCCGACACCGATCATCCGCCGTTTGGCCGTATCATCGTAGATCCGCTGCTGTGCATCGGCTGCAAACTCTGCACCAGCAAGGGTCCTGACGGGGCATTTCTGGAGGGCTGTCCCTGGGATGCTATTGACATGATTCCACTGGCGGAGTTTGAAGCGAGCGACGGTACGCTGCCGTACTAGTAAAGGTTCAACGTTGAAAGTTCAGAGTTAAGCACTAAAGCCGGAAGCGAGTTTAGGCGCGATTGGTGGTCGTTAACCTGCATAAAATCCACAAAACCACGTAACAATCGCGCGGTTCGGGACGTCTAAGATGATGGTCGGTCGCAGGGGCGACTTGCACCGCGAAAAGCATCCCGTGCGGGAAGTTTTTGGCGGGAGATGGGTTAGCTACAAGTTCATGGGAAGCCTCAGGGGGACCGAGCATGCACGAGATAGGGGCATGCCGGGGAAAACCACAGAGGGCACCCCAGCACACGCAAAGTTGCCGTGTTCTGGGGACCCCGCTACAGTCCGGATCTTCGGCACGATTGCATCGTGCGGGCCCTATTCCTAATTATTTCTAGGGCACTTATCACCGGGCCTTCTGAGGGCGTCCGTGCACTTTGTGCGGCTGTCTCGGCTCCAGCGGCGCAACCAGGGACTTCTGTCCCAAAAAAGGAGAGAGGACAATGACGAAAATTGCATTTCGATTGGCTCTGGCGGTAGCGGCGGTAGCACTGACTTTGCCAGTGATGGCGAAAACTGCCGATAAAGCCAATTCCGATGCCAAACCCAAGACCGCAACGCTCACGATCGACGCACCGGTGAAGTTCGGGACCACGATGGTGAACCCCGGCACGTATAAGCTCGTGATCGACAACGAAAAGGCAACCATTGAGAACGGGAAGACTGTGATTGCCAGCGCTCCTGGGCGTTGGGAAGACCGCAAGCAAAAGGCCGACTCGACCGGATTCGAGACCACAAACGGCCAAGTCGATGACCTCTTCCTGCACGGCGATAGCAGCGTCTTTGTGCTAAGCGGCAGCCAAGTCAGCAAAAAGTAAACCAAGCAAAATCGGCAGCGTACTGGGGAGGCGAGGTGATGCCTCCCCTTTTTTATTTTCGGGAGTCCGTGGAACAGGCGGATGCGAGTGGCGCCCAGGTACAAATTCGAAACACACGCTTCGCGGAGAGGGTGAAGGACCGTTTCCATGACTTCGACGGAGTCCACCGGACTCCAAAAGCCGGGGATGGGGCACCGTAAAAGCTCCGGGGCCCACGCAGAAGGCGTGTGCCTGGGCTACAACTACAAAGAGAGAGAGTTTAGCGCGAGGAGCGGGAGCGAATGGCGGTGGCGGTGAGTTCGGCCTGCTGGCCGATGTGGGCGGGGACATCGCCAGAGCCGCGCGCAAATTCCTCCACAGTGGGCAAATCCTGCGCTTCGCCGATGAGGTAGAGCGCACGCAGAGACTCCCAAATCTCGTCCAGGCTGGGATTGACGAGCAGCACCGGCTGGCCCGCAATGACCGCGGTTTTATCGGCGACGAGCCAGTGGTCGATGGTGCCGGGGATTTGCGAGCGCAATTCTTCGTGGGCCCGGTCGCCGATGTCGATTCGCCCCAGCAATGTTCCCGGATTGATTACAGCGCCCGGTTTCAGGCGCTCGTCTAAGGCCGAGCCGCCGCGCGGCACCGTGACCGCATAGGGCTGCAACATGGAGCGGATCTCGGCGAGGCCGGAGGCGTCGCCGAATCGCACCAGCGCCAGCGCGGCATTGCGCCGCACCATGGGACTGGGGTCCTGCACCAGGCGCAGTAGTTCTTGGTGGAAATCAGGGACGGAATTATCCTGCCCCATGACCCAGGCGGCGGTCAGGCGCAGTTCGTCCTGGCCCGTTCGGGCGATGGCGACGACCTGGGGATAAAAGCGGCGCGCGGAATCGCGGGTGAAAGCATCGCGCGCGAGGATGCGGTCCGCAATTTGCGAAAGCGCGTGCTGTGCTTCCCGGGGATGTTCGCGGTCGGCGAGGGATTTTTCCAGTTGCGCGTCGTTGAGGGGCTTGCCGAACCAGGTTGCCTGCCAAAAGAGAAATGGCATGAGCACGAACAGAAGCGTCAGCGCCAGAATGACAAAGAGCCAACGGCGCTTGAGGCCGGGTTTGGCGGAAGCAGGAATGATGTGATTGGGCAAAAGATGTGTCGCCTACGGGCTTCTTGTTAGGAGCCCATCTCGCCCAACGTTTCGACGCTGGGCTACGTTGTTTCGTCGCTTCGGGACTAATCCACAACCATGTTAACAGGCCTAGCTTCTGTGAAAACAGATCCCTCGGCCCGCCTTTTTTTCGCGCAAAAGGCCGGTCGAGCTTTTGCGCGATGCGGGCCTTGGGCCGGTGGGTTGGCCAAGGCTCAGTATCTAGTGTACACGGCCGAAGCGGGATAGAGGCGATAGAGCAAAAGAAAGACGATCACCCCGGTGATGGAGACCTAGAGCCAGATGGGCAGAGTCCAGCGAGCGATGCGACGATGGCGATCGAACTTCTGCGCGAGTGCGCGCGAGAGCGTGATGAGGGCCAGAGGCACTAGGCGCGAGCCTACTTCCCTTCCCCCGGCCGCACGGAGACGGCTTCTTCCGATGGCGGTTTAGCCGGGGCGGCGCGAGGCGCGGCGGGCTTGGGAGCGGGCGTCCCAGCGGATTCTTTTTTGTGGCGTTGCGGAATCCAGCCTTGTTCCTTGGCAATGACCACGAGCGCGATCAGGAAAAGCAAGCCCATGAGCAGGCTGCAGAGAATGAGCAGCAGGCCATCGAGGTCCAAATCGAGGCGCGTGAGAAAATCGGAAGCCAGACCGGCAGCAGAAAGCACCACGATCAGCAGACAGATTCCCACCAAGGCCAAGACGGCGTGTTTTTTCGTCATCGTAAAGTGTGCCTGACTCCTATCTATATTGCTCTATATTGCGCTTCACGCGAAGAGAGATTCTTCGCTTCACCACCCCAAACACGCAAGATGGGCGCGTGTTGTGGGACCCCGGTTTCACGCAGAATGACATCTCAACAATATTTCAGCCGAGATTCATCGCTCAGGCCTGACAGCATAAGAACGAAAGATGCCGGGCTAAAGCCCCGCGCTACATCATAAAGACCGAACCGGCCTAAGGGCCGCCCTGACCGCCGTCTACGGCGGTCAGCGCCAGAATTTATCCAAGACCATCAATCCAAGCAAGAGTGGAAGATGCACGACCGTGGCGTGCATCAACCACTTGGCGCGGACGTTGGTCTTGCGCGCTGAAGCCCACAAACATACCTTCACGAGCAGCAAACCCAGCACGAGCGCGGAGAAATAATAGGGCACACCCGCGAGTCCCGTGACCGAAGCCAGCAGGCTGACGGGTATGAGCGCCAACGCGCAAAACACAATCTGGCCGAAAGTCACGCGGCCATCGCGATCCACCACTGGGAGCATGCGAATTCCCGCACGCGCGTAGTCTTCGCGATAAATCCAAGAGATGGAATGAAAATGGGGCACCTGCCAGAGAAATAAGATCGCGAATAGAACATAGGCGCCGGCGCCCAGCGAACCACGCGCGGCGGTCCAGCCTATCACCGGAGGGAGCGCGCCGGGAAAGGCGCCGATCAGCGTAGCGGCGGTAGTGCGCGTCTTGAGCGGCGTGTAGATGCCCAGGTACAAGAGGCTCGTGATCACGGCCAGCGCGGCAGCCAGCGCATTGGTCGTCTGCAAAAGCTCGAGCGCGCCGGCGACGACCAAGCCGGCTCCAAACCAAAGGGCCTCGGCGGGAGCAAGCGCGCCGGCGGGCAGCGGGCGCGAGGCGGTGCGGCGCATCAGGGCGTCGGAATCGCGCTCGAGATAATGATTCAGCGCGGAAGTCCCCGCGGCGACCAGTGTGGTGCCGATCACGGTCTGGGTCATACGCAACCAGTCGAGCGGGCCGACGGCCCCGAGGGCATACCCGGCGAGCGTGGTGAGCACGACGAGGAAGGAGACATCCGGCTTGGTCAGCGCCACATAGGCCAGGGAGCGCGACGGCACGGCAAGGGGAATGGCGCGAGTATTCATTTTCGTTCTCTACTTGTCATTCCAGGAGTCCGCCCCGGCGGACTTGAAGAATCTCTCTGCTTCGCTCAGAGGCTGTAACTTTGTTCAAAATTCGCGAATTTTTCGCATCTAACCTCAATGTTTTCAGCGACGGTTTTTGCGAAAAATCAAAAAGTCACAGCTCTCAGAATGACATCACAATTCTTAGCCATAGTATCAATCCGCGGCGCTGGGGCGCGGCTCGACGGAGCCGAGCAGGGCTCCGGCTGGGCGCACTAGACGATAGCAAACCAGCGCGACCAAGACGCTGCTGACCAACACCAGCGCGCCCATGACCACGTGCGCCACGGTGAGCGCAACCATCACCGCTATGGGTTGCGGAAACGACGAGGCATAGGAACGCGACCACCATGCGGCGGCGCCCAGCAGCAGTTGCAGGCCGATCAAACTATGCAAGCCTCGCGCGGCCAAGCGGAGTTCGGGAACGCCGGGAAAACGGCGCCGCAGCGCTCCAGCCACCAAGAAGATCAGACCTGTAACGACGACGGCGCCGGCCAAGTGCGGAATAATTCCGAAAGCTTTGTGGCGAAGGGCGGCGCCCAGAATCAACTGCACGAAGACGGCGGCTACGGTGATAAGCACGAGCGTGTGGATCGAAGGGCTCCGAAAATCGCGAAGCCACAAGCCTGTTTTCTGTTCCCACCAGGCGCTGGTAAACAGGGCGATGCTGGCGACCGTGGCGAAGAAAAGCTGGGCGAGAATGGCATGCGCCGAGGATACCGATGGCCGTAGGAAAAACAGCACAGTCAAGCCGCCGAGCAAACCTTGCGCGATGATTGCTCCCAGTGCAGCCACGCCCAACCAACGCAACCACCGTTTGGTAGGCGGGCGGCGCGATTCCACCCGCCACAGCCAAACCGCCAGCACGATGCTGAGCAAGCCGACAAAGGAAGCGATCATGCGATGGCCGTGCTCATAAAAAATTCCGCCGACCATGGGCGGAGTGAGCGAGCCATAGGAAAGAGGCCAATCGGGAACGGAGAGGCCGGCATCGTTGGAGGTGACGAGTGCCCCGGCGACAAGTAAGAGAAACGTGCACGCGGCGGTGAAAACGGCGAAGCGGTGGACGTTTCGATTGGGCCGCGGTGTGGTCACAGAATTTTGTCAAAGTGGAGGGCGCCGATGCTGCCCCTCCGGCTGATTCCTTGTTTGCGTCGCCCGGCTGGCGCCTATGCCTACCGATTCTGAGAGATTCTTTGCTTCCCATCCCAGCGCACGAAAAACGGGCGTGCGCTCAGGACTCCCATTTCGCTTAGAACGACATCGCCAACGATCGCGAAGAAAGATTTTCGGCGCTGCGCTCTTCAGAATGCCAGTTCGGCGGTGTCATCTAGGCTTCCCAGCCTCTCCTAATCTGATGCGGCGGAGGTAGCCTTGAACGTGATGGTGACGGATTTAGACTCGCTCGGACCGATGGTGACCATCTGATCGCTCGTGCCATAAGCTTCGTGCCAGGCGGTCACGGTGTAAGTCCCCGGAGGCACATTCTTGATCGTGAACGAGCCATCTTTACCAGTGACCTCGAAATACGGGTTGTTGAAGACGCCGATATAAGCTTTCATCCAGGGATGCACATTGCACTTCACGGGGATGGCAACCTCTGGACGCGCGAAGGTCTGCATGATGGGCTGAGCTCCTGGAGGCTGCGATTCGTTCCATTCGCGATTGTCCTTGGGAACGGGGTGGATATTGTGCGTGGTCTGATCGGAATTGACGACCGAAAGCGGCTCGCCCGTCTCCAGTGCGAGAACATGAGGATGATACTGGCAGCCCTTCTGGTCAATGGTTACCGGACTCGTGGCCGGCGGAAACGAGTACTGACTGAAGTCGCCCTTGAGATAAACAATGACGTTTTGCAGCGTGCCGCCATCACCGGGGACGACATCTTCAGTTTGTACGGGCGTGGTATGTGCCTTGGCGCAATTGGGCTCGGCGGCCATGTTGATGTTCCTGGGCTTGGGCGGCGTGCCATCCAGCTTAATGGATCCGGTCACGGTTCCGGCCGTAGCCGAGTCCACGGGTTTGCCGGCGGTGTTAGCGGCCGGGGCCGCCGTTTCCGAAGGCTGCGATCCCTTCCCTCCACAACTCATCATCGCGGCAGCCAGTGTTACGGCAGCTGCGAAGTACCACAAGGACTTATTCATGACTTATGACTTCCTCCTATGAAGATTTCCGGGCTACTTGGCCGTCACCTAAGTTGATTACTGCGGGACGCATTCGGTGTCTAGTTGCCACGTGCGGTGGTGGTTGTAGTGCGGCCGAGGAGCAGCCGCTGCTCTTCCGGCGTCAGGGTGAACATATAGCGCACAAGCAAATCCGCGTGATCGCCGGAATAAGTGCGCATGTTCTCAGGAATCGGCCCGGAGAAGACCCAGTGGTCATTTTCGCGGCGGAAGAGTCCCGAAGGCATGGCCGTTCCGGGAATGATCAACTGCGGATTGGTGATCCAGCGACCGGTCCATGCGGGACGAAGGCGGTCTTTGGCGAGCAGGAAATTCGGAGCGGTGGCGTTCTTATCGTGCGCCGGTTCTCCGGTGGCGTGACACTTGAGGCACGGCGCGGCCGTGCTGGTAAAGAGCGCGCGAGCCATACCGGCTTCTGTGGTGCTCAGAGGCTCTACCTTTTGCGGAATGAAGGGCTCGGCCTGATGCGAGAGAGCTTCGAAGAAGAGCACCAGGGTGCGAATCTCGTCGTCGGAGAAGAAGAAAGTCGGCATGCGGACCTGCAAATAGCTGCGCACGCCGTCGCGGTTCAAATCTGTGGTGCTCAGTGCCGGATTGGCCAAGAAATTCTTTAGCCATTCGGGATTGACGCGGGCGCCTTCGCTGGTGAGCACGGGAGGCAGATTGATCTTATCTTCGCCCTGGTACATGGGCAATCCCATCAGCACGGATTTCTGGCCGATATCAATCTGATGGCAACCCATGCAGTTGTACTTGGTGACGATCCACCAGCCTTTCTGGATGCCGGCACGATCGTCAGCAGGCTTGTACATGTAGTCGGGCGGCAGCGAGGCGTCGGTGCTGCCGAGTAGCATGGTGGTGATTGCGTCGATGTCGTCGCCGTTGACGTTGGGTCTGGGCATGCGCAGGCGGTCCAGCGGATTGGGCTTGTATTTTCCGATGTCGTAGACCGCCGGGTTGGCCAGCTTATGCTCGAAAAAGCCCTTTAGGTCATACCATGGGCCGCGCGTGGTTTTCTTGCCGTCGGGTTCGATGCCGCGCTTGGCATCCTCGGTGAAGAGAGCGAAATCGAGGCGCTCGATGGGTTTGCTGCCTTCGTTGGTGAGCTCGGTGCCGACGCGGCCTTCGTCCTCGAGGCCGGCGATTTCGTGGCATCCCGCGCAGCCGTAGAACTGGACGAGTGCTTTGCCCTTGTCTTTCAGCTTGGGATCATCCATGAAATCGGCGGGATCGAAATGGGCGTCGGGACGCTTCAAGGCGATGAGGTAGCTGGCGATGTCGCGCGAATCCTCGATACTCAGGCGAAGGCTGGGCATGACCGTAGGCTGCTGCACGACGAGCTCATGGCCATCGTTGGGGCTTCGGGAATGCGCGAGATCGAAGACGAAGGGCATGCCGTGCTTGGCGTAATCTTCGGGGCCGAGGTCGCGCTTCTCGAAGGGGCTATAGGGGCGCGTGCGCTCGCGTGGATTGTGGACCCAGCGCACCAGATAATCGTAATTGTCTTTTTCGCCCACGCGACTGAGATTCGCCGCGAACGTGCCGCCCATGGTGTTGGAGCCTTCGCCGACGGAATGGCAGCCGAGGCAGCCGCGGGACTCGAGGAGTTCCTTGCCGTGCATGGCGTTACCGGGAGTTTGCTTGGGCAAGGCCGGGCCGGTGAGCGCAGACTGCCAGATGAAGGCGGCTATGGCCTGCACTTCGTCGGGCTGCAGGCGGAATTGGGGCATCTTAGTGGTCGGCCGCCATTCGTGCGTGTGCTCGAGCCAGTACGGAATCCACTCTTTGTGGATCTTCATGCGCACTTCTTTGAGGTCGGGGCCGACTTTCTTGATCTCCTGAAGCAGGTCGTGTGATTTCAGCTCGAGCTGCTCTTCCTGCGAATCCATACTGGCGATGGTGACGGTCAGGTTCTGGGCCTGCTGATAGAAATTGTTAGCGACGGTGTTGTCGCTGGCCTGATCGCCGAGCTTATTGAGGCGCGGGATTTCGTCTTCGTCGGACTTGCGGTCACTTTCGAGCAGCGTGATCTGCTGGCGCGTGGCGGTGAGCAGGTCGTCCTGATTGTCGAAGCCCTGGAACTTGTGGCAGCCGATACAACCCTTCTCGCGGAAGAGCTCCTTTCCGCGATTGAGTACGGGGGCATGCTCGGTGATGGCGTCGGCGGCATGGCACTGCTGGCATCCGGCATCATAATTAGCGGCGTAATACAAGGGCCAGAGCCAGTGCTCATAGCGGCCGTGCGCGCGCTCGACGGTATCGAGTGCGCGGCCATTGCCTCCGTGGCAAGGCGAGCAGCCGAATTTTTCCTGTGGATGGAATTTCAAAAGATCGGGATCGGGATGGCTAGTAAACGGCGCGTCGTTATCCTGGGCCACGCCCAGATCCGCTCTGGTTAGCGTCATCACGGCAGGAACGAGCAAGGGATCGGTGGCGACATGGCAAGACTGGCAGCGATCCACCAGGCCGACGCCACCCACGTAATTGATGAGCGTGCCGGGCGGGTTGACGTTGATCTGCTTCAGCTTGATATCCATGCCGGAAACGCTATTGAGCAAGCCCTGCAAATCCGTCGAGCCGAGGCCCGGCAGCCGTTCTTTGACGAAGGTATCGAGCGCGGCCTGGGCGTCCTTCGCGCTCTTGTCTTGATCGCCGCGCTTGGAGACGAGCGCGGCCTTTTCAGTCATGATGGCGGTGAACGTGTTGTTCAGGTCGTCGTAATTGAATTGGCGAAGTTTGGTGCCATTAGCGGTGGGCCAATTGAGCGCGTAGGTTACAGCCTTGGCATCATTGAGTTGCTTCAGCTTGGAGGCTTTGGCGCTTTTGTCGCGTTCGGGAATCTGTTCGAGCTGATAGGTTAAGGCGCCCACTCTGCCGCGTCCATCCTGGAAGGGGGGAGTCAAAATAGCGCGCTGGCGATCGAGTAAGTCAATCTGCTCTGAAATCTGGCGATCGGCTGGAAGAGCGGCGTTGCCGGCGGTTTTCACGGCGGCCTCGAGCTTCTGGTAATCGGGAGTGGCGTAGAGGGTTTGTTCGGCCGCACGGCGCTGAGCGATCTGCTTCTGGAGATAGGTCGCATAAACACTGCGGAAACGGTTCTGATAAGAACGCCAGGGGCGCAAGCCGAAAAATTCGCTGTAGAGAGACCAGGCCACCGTTAGCAGGAGCAGAAAAGCAGAGATCAGGATCAGGCCGTTCAAAGGCCGGCTGACGATGGGATCGTCTTGCTGCGGGGGAAGATCAGGCAAGCGAATCCTCCTGAGAGATTTGCAATGGCGGCTCCATGAGAAGCAGATTCTGCCGCGAAGAGAGATTCTTCGGATGTAACGCATTAAACCCGCTCCGAATGACAGCGTAGCAACCTACGCCGCGCCTACAGATTCGCGCTGGCGCGCAAGGTGCGGGCGTCAGATGCTGAACCATGGCGTCACCCAGATGTATTTGATCCGGAAGATCAGACGCAGCAGGATTTTCACCGGCAGGGCCAGCATCAGGACCAACAGCAGATCGGTGGTGACGATCTGCAGCAGGGTCATGCGGCGGAAGATGCGCTGCGCGAAATTGGTGGAGTTCATCACAAGATAGACTGCATAGCTCGCGACCATGAAATAGATGGCCACGGGGAAAATTCCGAAAATGATGCGCGCCAAAATCGGAGCATAGTCGCGATTCGCCGTAGGCAAAAGGTGAGCCACCCACGAACCATTGATCTGGAAAAGGCCGCCCGTCACCACGCCCGGAATGGTATCCAGATTGCGATTCACCGCGTATTCGACGCGTTCGGCGTCCCACGTCGATGTGGGCCAGAACCACATCCATCCGGGACCGCGAATGAAGGTACCAATCGAGATCATGACCACCCACAAGCCGATAAATCCCAGAGAGAAAGTCCAGATGGCGAAGCGCCGCTGCTTATACGTGTAGTAGCCGTTGCCGAGTGGATTCGCGTCTATATAGGGGATACACATCAAGCCGATGATGATCAGCGTGGGCATGACGACGCCGGCTATCCAGGGATCGAAATAGACCAGCATCTCCTGCAGGCCCAGGAAGTACCAGGGAGCCTTGGCGGGATTCATGGTCACGTTGGGATTGGAGGGCTCTTCGAGGGGCGCATTGAGCGTGAGCGACCAGACCATCAGCAGCACGGTCACGAGAATCGCGGCGACGAATTCGACGCGCATCAGATAAGGCCAAGTGTGAACTTCGCGGTCCCATTTCGGATGGTAGGGCTGGGTCTTGCGGTGCGCCGTTTTCGCCGCCGCCGGGTCGGCTTCAAGTTTTTCGATCAGCTCGTCATTGGCACGCGCTTGACGGAAGGCGTACCAGACGTAGAACGGCACCAGAAACAGCAGCGCCACGATGGGCACGTTGTCCGGAGCCGAAACGATTTCCCAAAGTTGGTGCCAGTCCCCTAGCATTTCGTTGACTCTCCCATCGAGAACTCGTTAGAGCCTATTTGTAGCTGCGAAGCGTAAGAGAGATTCTTGGCTTCGCTCAGAATAACAAGCAAAAAATCGACTACAAACCAAGATGCTGGGCTAAAAGCCTCGGCGCTTAGACCTAAACGCGGCTAAAGGGCGCCGCTAAACCATGCCGCTGGGGCGCATGATAACCGGCCGCGGTCCTTTCTCTTCCTTGATCTCCGACTCCAGCATCACCGGAGCAGGTCCCGAAATCCCGCCATCCTTGCGCACGCGCCAAAAGTGCACGCCCATGAAGACGGAAGCGATCAGCGGAATAGCGATGCAATGCCAGATGTACGCGCGCAGCAGCGCATTGGCGTCGACAATCGAGCCGCCGAGCAAGGCAAAGCGCACGTCATTGTACGGTGTCATTCCCAAAAGCGAGCCGAAGGGGCCTTCGTGGCCCAGCCCGGGAGTAGCGCGGGCCATATTGGTGCCCACAGTGACAGCCCAGAAACCGAGTTGATCGTCGGGCAGCAGATAACCCGTGAACGAGAGCAGCAAGGTGAGCACCATGAGCAGCACGCCGATGCACCAATTGAATTCGCGCGGCTTCTTATAGGAACCGGTGAGGAAGACGCGAAACATGTGCAACCAGACGGCGATGATCATCAAATGCGCGGCCCAGCGGTGCATATTGCGCAGAAGCTTGCCGAAGGGGACATCGTTTTCGAGATACAAAATATCGCGGAAAGCCTGCACCTTCGATGGATGGTAATAAAACATTAGCAGCACGCCGGTGAAGGTCAGAACGATGAAAAGATAAAAAGTGATTCCGCCCATGCCCCAGGTGTAGTTGTAGCGGGTGGCGTCGCGATTGACCTTGGCCGGATGCAGATGGAGAAAAACGTTGCTGAGAACGCCGAGGGAGCGGCTGCGCGGAGTTTCTTCGTGCTTGACCCGGAAGATCGAGCGATACAGCTGAGTCTTTTCCGGGTCTTTGAGGGCCTCAATCTCTTCCTTGCCCTTTTCCCGGACAATCTTCTTGATATCCTCGGCGTCTTCGCGAACGCGGTCCAGCACGCCGGTGCGCTTACCGCCATTTTCGTCCGCCATGATTCCCCCTGAGTTTCCCCACTGCCGACGCCCTGAGGCGGGGACCTGCTCTCCACCCCAAAACGCACGACTTCTCTACTTCTACTGCGCGAGTGCTCGCGCTCGAGAGGCGCGGACTGGGGACCCCGGCCGCCGCGCTAAACGTTTATGAAAGCGCCTGGATCATTGAAGTGATTGACACCGGCGTTGGGGTCGTCCACGTACAGGCGACTGGTATCGACCACGATTTTCCCCGTCGGATCGAGCTCCACGTGGGCACGGTCCATGGGCCGCGGCGCCGGCCCTTCGAAATTGACGGCTTCGGAATCGTAGCCGCTGCCATGGCACGGGCACTTGAACTTGTTCTCGCTGGGCTTCCATTCCGGCGTGCAACCCAGATGAGTGCAACGGGCGAAAACGACGAAGAGCCGATCGGGCTCCTTGATCACCCAGACGCGATTGGTCATCAAGAAGCGCTGATCCACACCCAAACCGAAATCCGCGGGATAGCCGATGGAGAAAACAGTATTCGGCTCATAAAGCGCCCGCGGAAAGAAGAAGCGCAGGAACATCAGAAAATTGACGCCGAGGTAACCGCCAATTGCCGTCCAGATCACGCGCCGGCGCATGCGATCGGGCGTGGTCACTTCGGCCGCCTTTTCCGCGCTGGCTTTGACCGGAGGTTTTGCCGGAACCGTGGCGGTCCCGGTAGGTTTAGCGGTAGAACTTGGAGTTTCTGCAGTTTTTGTTTCGGCGTGGTCCGCCATATGGAAACTACGTTAACCTCATGCTAGGAAAGCAATATAAATGCAATCAAACGTTTTGTTATAAGCCGGGAACGGTTCGCTGTCAAGCCGATTTGAGCAAAGCAAAGCAAGGCTAGCACGGCTAGCAAGGTTTTCCTGCAGCAGTCTCCAACAGAAGTGATGCGCAACTCGGTGAGCTCCACTGGCCGCCAATCTCTAAGAAAGACGCGCCTTGCCGAGTCTATTTTAGATTGGACCCTAGTGACTTCCCGTCGCAAGAATAAGATCGAGGCGGGCAGCCTCGGCGAACGGTTTGAAGTCGCCGTCTCGGGTGAGAAGAGCAATGCCACGGTCGACACAGCTCTGCGCAATCAGCGCATCGCCAAGGCGTGCTCTGCGGCGTTTTGCCAGCACCATCGAGCGGAGAACTCCTGCACGCTGCCAATAGCCAGATGCGATCTCGATCAAAGGCACTGCTGAGAGCGTTTCGGCGACGTCTGCCGGGAGTTTGGGATCGCTCAACAATTCCGTCAGTACAACCGGCACCATGAGGACCTGCCGGTCTTGCAGGGCGTTATCGAGCAACTGGGCATCTTGTCCGCTGGCGCCTCCTAGAAAAGCGACCCAAGTGCTCGTATCGGCCGCAATCATCGATCGAATTTCAATTGCGCGGGCGTGCGCGAGAAGTGAACCTTGCCTCGAAGTTGGCGCAGGCGGGCATAAGTCCGCGATGCCGCAACGAGTTCCAACCCGGTGCGGACGGTCTGAGTGATGCCGGCGCCGCTCGCGCGTTGGGCCTTCTCGAGAAGGTCAGCCGGTACCTCCAGGGTGATCTTGCGGGCTGGCTTTATCATGGCGCTAGCTTACCATATCCATCACCAGTATTGAATATGGTATATGTCTTTCATGTATGGCCTATCTATCCGCGGTGTCGCTTGGATTTTTCGCTAGCACCTTTGAGGATTTGGGCGACCTTCGAAATCATCGGCTCTCGGCTTCCTCTTGCGGCGTCGTGAAATCATCGATTCTGGTCTTTGCCGTAGGGTCGGCGCCACGGGAAAGGAGGAGTTCGACCATGCGCAGGTCTTTCTTGGCGGCGTAGTGCGGCGGAGTGCTCCGCTTCGGCGCCGATATCCAGCAACACGGCGCGTCAACGACGGGGAGCTCGACGATTTCGTATCGGTCTTCACGGTCAAGGCTAACGCCGCGAGAAGTGAGGGGAATCCATCACTCTCTCCGTAATTCGGGTTGGCGCCGAGTTCCAGCAGCGCGCGAACGAAGGAAATAGATCAAGTAAGCTCTTTGAGCCTCGGCATGCCGAATATGTCTCGACAATTAGCGGACTGGGGTGGACTTGGGGGCGGGGTGGGCGCAGCGGCGGCGCGGACGAGCGAAGCGAGGGCGGCGATGAATTCGGGCGAATCGTCGAGCGCGGGCATCACCTCAAATTGCTCGACGCCGGCAGCCAGGGCATGCTGGCGCGCCTCGATATTGATTTCATGCAGCGTCTCGATGTGTTCGGTGACGAAGGAGATGGGGAA
>Ga0209804_1001588_pt1 | contig 14598 bp, 8 predicted proteins | sample GraSoiAngelo_139_FD_185896 | JGI IMG/M metagenome (GOLD analysis project Ga0209804, IMG submission 185896) | Grasslands soil microbial communities from the Angelo Coastal Reserve, California, USA - 14_0929_12_20cm (SPAdes) (version 2) | ecosystem: Environmental > Terrestrial > Soil > Grasslands ... | reverse complement strand
AGGCCATTCAAGAACTGAAGCGGCTGGAGATGATGCCGCCGATGTCTGCCGAATCAACCGTCAGCCGCAGTTATCTGGACTGGCTGTTGGCCGTGCCCTGGAAGAAAAAATCGAAAGAGATTCGGGATATTGGCGTCGCCGAGAAGACATTAGAGGAAGATCACTACGGACTAGAAAAGGTCAAGGAGCGCATTCTCGAATATCTCGCCGTTCGCCAGTTGGTCAAGAATCCTAAGGGTTCGATCCTCTGTCTGGTGGGTCCTCCCGGCGTGGGCAAAACTTCGCTGGCCATGTCCATCGGCCGCGCCACAGGGCGCAAATTTGTGCGCGTCTCTCTGGGCGGGGTTCGAGACGAAGCAGAAATTCGAGGCCATCGCCGCACCTATATCGGCGCTCTCCCCGGCCAGATTATCCAAATGATGAAGAAGGCCGGCACGGTCAATCCGGTATTCGTCCTTGACGAAGTCGACAAAATGTCCATGGATTTCCGCGGCGATCCCTCCGCTGCGCTTATGGAAGTGCTCGACCCTGAACTCAACCATGCTTTCACCGATCATTATCTCGATGTCGAGTACGATCTTTCGCGGGTAATGTTCATCTGCACGGCTAACGTGCTGCACACCATCCCGCAGCCCTTGCAGGATCGCATGGAAGTCCTGCGCCTGCCCGGCTATACCGACATCGAAAAGCGGGAAATCGCCAAGCGCTTCCTGCTCAAGAAACAGCGCGAGGCTGCCGGCCTGACTCAAGAGAACTTGCAATTCGCCGACGACGCCATCAACTACATCATCCGGCATTATACCCAGGAAGCGGGTGTGCGGAATTTGGAGCGGGAGATCGCCAATATCAGCCGCAAGGTCTCGCGGCGCGTGGTTAAGGAAGGCCGGCAGGTCAAGGTCGAGGTCACGCCGGCAAACGTCAATGAATTCCTCGGGGTCATCAAGTTCCGGGAACTCTGGGCCGAGAAGAAGAACGAAGTCGGTCTCGCCACCGGCTTGGCCTGGACCGAAGTGGGGGGCCAGGTGCTGACAACCGAAGCGGGCTTGATGCATGGTAAGGGCCGGCTCACTCTTACCGGCAAGCTCGGCGACGTTATGCAGGAATCCGCGCAGGCGGCCATGAGTTACGTGCGCTCGCGCACCGCGGCCTTCGGCCTGCCTCACGATTTCTATCGCCACCTTGATATCCACGTGCACGTTCCCGAGGGCGCCATTCCGAAAGACGGGCCTTCGGCGGGCATCACGATTGGTACGGCCATTGTCAGCACCCTCACGCACATTCCGGTTCGCTGCGATGTGGCCATGACCGGCGAGATCACCCTTCGAGGCAAAGTTTTGCCCATCGGCGGCGTCAAGGAGAAAGTCTTGGCCGCGCATCGCCTGGGGATTCGCACGGTGCTCCTCCCCAAAGACAACGAAAAGGATCTCGCGGATATTCCGCCCGACATCCAGTCGACTTTGGTGATTCAGTTTGTGGAAACCATGGATGAAGTTTTGGGTCTAGCATTGGAACGGCCGCTTCAGCCGTTGGCGCATCCTGATGTTCCGGAAGTGCCGACCAAGTTCGTTGCGGAAGCAGAGCAAGATCAGGAATTAACCAACTGAGGGAGACCCTCGGGTATAGTGCCGGACGAGGGGCAAACAACTGATTCTGCCCGGGGGTGACCCGCCCCTGATTGGTTCCTGTTCGACTTCTAGAAGAAAAAACATTGTTCCGTAATTTGAGTGTGGGTTCCGCCGTATGACGACGGCGCATCTGTGTATGCCGCCGCCCGCTGCAAACTTCCCGACATATGGGGCTGCAGAATTCCGGCTCCAGTCAAGGTCAAGGAATGATCACAATGAGTATTAGCCTTGCAGAACTGAAAGAAAAAAACATCACCGACCTGGCCAAGATCGCCAAGGACTTGGCCATTCCCGGCGCCAGCGGAATGCGCAAGCAGGAACTGATCTTCCAAATCCTGCGCGCGCAAACCGAAAAAAATGGGCTCATATTTAGCGAAGGCGTCCTAGAATGCCTTCCCGACGGCTTCGGCTTCCTGCGCGCACCCGAATACAACTACCTGCCAGGTCCCGACGATATCTACGTCTCGCCCTCGCAGATTCGCAAGTTCGACCTGCGCACCGGCGATACCGTCTCGGGGCAAGTGCGCCCGCCAAAGGACGGCGAACGCTATTTCGCGCTGATTAAAGTGGAAGCCGTTAACTTCGAGGATCCCGAGGTCGCGCGGAACAAAATCTTTTTCGACAATCTCACTCCGCTCTACCCCCAGGGCCGGCTAAAGATGGAAACCGCCAAGGAGAACCTCACCGGCCGTGTTCTCGATCTGCTTTGTCCGGTCGGCAAGGGACAGCGCGGCTTGATTGTGGCCCCGCCGCGTACCGGAAAAACCATGATGCTGCAGTCGGTGGCCAACTCCGTCACCGCCAATCATCCGGAAGTAGCCCTCATCGTGCTGCTGATCGATGAGCGCCCGGAAGAGGTCACGGACATGCAGCGAACCGTCAAGGGCGAGGTCATCAGCTCGACCTTCGATGAACCTCCCCAGCGCCATATTCAGGTGGCCGAGATGGTGCTGGAAAAAGCCAAGCGCCTGGTCGAACACAAGCGCGACGTGGTGATCCTCCTGGATTCCATCACTCGACTGGCGCGGGCCTACAACGCCGTGACGCCGCCTTCGGGCAAAGTGCTTTCTGGAGGTATCGACGCCAACGCCCTCCAGCGGCCGCGCCGCTTTTTCGCCGCTGCGCGCAACGTCGAAGAAGGAGGATCGCTCACCATCATGGCCACCGCTTTGATCGACACGGGAAGCCGTATGGACGACGTGATCTTCGAAGAGTTCAAGGGCACCGGCAACATGGAAATCAATCTCGACCGGCGCCTGGTGGATAAGCGAATCTTTCCGGCGATTGATATCAATCGCTCGGGCACGCGCAAGGAAGAGTTGCTGCTTCCCGCGGACGAATTGAACCGCGTTTGGGTGCTCCGAAAAGTCCTCAACCCGCTTTCGCCGGTTGAGGCTATGGAACTGCTTCTGGGCAGGCTCTCCAAAACAAAGTCCAACGCGGAATTTCTCGCATCGATGTCCAATCCGAGTTAAAGCGCTCTTCTCATCCCCGATACCGCCATCGATTCCGAGAAGTTGAGCCGCCGCGCGACGAGGCGGGGGAATCTGCTTTCTGCGGTGTCATTCTGAGCGGTTTTACGCTGTACAGCCGAAGAACCTCTCCTCGTTTCGATAACGAAAGAGTGTCATTCCCCGACCTGAAAGTGAGCTAGGCCTGCCGGGCTTCCGCCCCTTCCCGTTCGTGCGCCAATAGGACGATCAGCCGCGCTGTCTCTTCTGCGCTCATCGCCGTGTTATCAACGAGAACGGCATCCTCTGCGCGAACGAGCGGCGAAACCGCTCGTTCGCGGTCGCGGCGGTCGCGCTGGCGAACCTCTTCGAGAACTTCGGAGAACTCCAGGACTTCTCCCTTTTGCGCATGTTCCAGCCGTCGCCGTTCGGCGCGTACCTCCACCGAGGCATCCAGAAAAATCTTCAAGTCGGCATCGGGAAGCACCACCGTGCCAATATCGCGGCCTTCCATCACCACGCCACCGCTCCCAGCGGCGCGCCGCTGCTCAGCCACGAGCACCGTGCGCACCCCGGCGATCACCGCAAGCTTCGAGGCCGCCTGCGCCACCGCCGCCGACCGAATCTGCTTCGTGACGTCAACCCCGTCCACCAGGACGCGAAAGCCGCCATCGCCGCTCAGCAGATCGATGCGCGTCGCGCCGGCCAGCGCCGCGACGCTTCCTTCGGAATCGAGAGGCACATGGTCGCGCAGCGCCTTCCACGCCACTCCGCGATACATCGCGCCGCTATCCAGATAGACGTAACCGAGCAGATCGGCCACTCGCCGCGCGACCGTGCTCTTCCCCGATCCCACCGGGCCGTCAATCGCAATAATTAGCTTGCTCATAGGCAAAGTTCTTGTAGTTCCTCTTTGGCCTCAACTGAAATTCACTGATTCCCCTTTTGCGCTTCAGCCCCCGATGCTCCGGCTCTCGTTCCGAGAAAGGGAGTCGGAGCTTTAGCTCCGACAACGACGCCCAGCATATTTAGGGCTTAAGCCCCTGAGTGCTTCAGTGCTCTCAAACGCGCTTGAACGCGCGCTCAATCTCCCGCAGTGAATAACGCAAGATCACGGGACGTCCATGCGGGCAGCTCATCGGCGATTCGGTTTTGGCGAGCTCCGCGAGCAGCCACTCCATCCTCGTTTGATCGAGCGGCATATTGACCTTAATCGCCGCATGGCAAGCCGTGGACGCCGCGATCTGCGCCCGCAGCGAATCGATCGAGATCGCCTGGTCCTCGCGCTCGACGCCGTCCAGGATCTCCGCCACTAGGCGCTCGGCGTCGGAGTTCGGCACACCCGCCGGCGTGGCTTGAATCGCGACGCTCTGCGGTCCCATCGGTGTCACATCGAACCCGTTGGCGGAGAGCTCTTCGCTGATTTGTTTGAGGATAGCGCCCTGCCGTGGCGTTAGATCTACCACGATCGGCACCAGCAGCCGCTGCCCGGTCAGCGCCCCTTCACGCCGCGAACGCAGATGCCGTTCGAAGAGCACGCGTTCGTGAGCAACGTGCTGATCGATGATCCACAACCCCTCGGAATTTACAGCGACGATAAAGCTCGCATTCACCTGTCCCAGCGGCTTCAGCTCCCCTAGGCAAACTGCGCTCGCCGGAGCTTCTATCGACTCCGGCGGCTGCTGCGCGGCTTCGCGGAAGTGCGCCTCGCTTTGCTCGCCTTCTCTCGCGGCAAATTCAGTCACGGCAGGTTCAGCCGCCCCGGCTTCGAACCCAAAGCGCTGCGTCTCCGGCCGCACCGGAGCCTCCGTCAGCGCAAACGCCTCCGCAATCATGCTGGGATAGGGATCCGACAACGGCAATACCGCTCGCGTCGGCGCCGGAGCCGCTGCGGTAGCGACGCCGGGCTGGCCGCTGGCCGGCGCGGTCGTCCGCGCCTGCACAGCAAAGCTCGCAATTGGCCGTGCTTTCGAGAGCGCCTGCCGGATCGTGTCCCGCGCGAAATCATGCACACGTTGCGAATGCCGGAAGCGCACTTCGATCTTCGCGGGATGAACGTTGACGTCCACTTCCTCGCACGGCAGATCAATAAAAAGCAGCGCCACGGGAAACACGTCCGGCGGCAAGATATTTCGGTACGCTTCGTGAATGGCGTGCAGCATCAACCGGTCCCGGACCAGCCTGCGATTGACAAAAATGTAGATGCCGTTGCGGTTCGCTCGCTGCACTTCCGGCCGCGAAACAAACCCGCGCACCGCGAGCTCAGCAGCGCGGTCCGTTGTATCGAGATCCGGTTCCGTAATGGCGGCGCTGATGGGAGCCGAAACCGGCGTGATCTCGATCATCTCCTCGAGAGCTTGTCGTCCAAAAAGCTGATAGACGCGTTCCGCCAGCGCGGCCACTGGCGGAACGTTCATAATCTCCTGGGTCGGCGTCTTCAGCGCGAACTGCTTGTCGGGATTCGCCAGCGCGTAGTGCGTCACCAGCGAAGCCACGTGCCCCAGCTCCGTCGAGTCCGATTTGAGAAATTTCCTGCGCGCCGGAACGCAATAAAAAAGGTCGGCCACGCTTACCGAAGTGCCTGCGGGCAGCCCCGCCGGCTTCACGCCCACCAGCTTGCCTCCGGCAAACTCGACGCGCGTGCCTTGTTCTTCGCCGCCGATGCAAGTCTCCAGCAGCAATCGCGAAACCGAAGCGATCGATGGCAACGCCTCGCCTCGAAATCCCAGCGTCGCGATGGAGAGCAGATCGTCCGAAGTGCGCAGCTTCGAAGTCGCGTAGCGCTCAAAAGCCAACAGCGCGTCGTCATGGCTCATGCCCCATCCGTCATCCACGACGCGGATCATGCGCTTGCCCCCAGACTCCACTTCGATGCGCACCGAGCGCGCGCCCGCATCCAGCGCATTTTCGAGCAGCTCTTTCACCACCGACGCCGGCCGCTCTACCACTTCGCCCGCCGCAATGCGATTGGCCACCGCCTCCGGCAATATGCGTATCCGACTCATGCGCGATTGTACCGAGTTGTAGCCCAGGGCGCCTTGCCCTTTCTGCAGCGGCCTTGGGGATTCTCCTGCCTTGTGGGTCGTGACTTTAGCAGTGACATTGACGCCGAAAATCGGCGGGCTTCAGTCCCTGACAAAAACGCTCCTATCCGCCGCTTTGCCGAATCGCGACGCCCAATTCTTCAAGCTGCTCAGGCTCGACCTCGGCAGGCGCATCCATCATCAAGTCCTGCGCCGCCGTGGTCTTGGCAAACGCAATCACTTCGCGGATTGACTTCTCGCCCGCCAGCAGCGCCACCACGCGATCGAGCCCCAGCGCGATTCCCCCGTGCGGTGGCGTGCCGTAGGTCAGCGCATCCAGAAAAAATCCAAAGCGATGCCGTCGCTGCTCTTCGCTCAATCCCAAAAGCGCAAACACGCGCGCCTGCAATTCCTGGCTGTGAATCCGGATGCTCCCCGATCCCAGCTCAGAGCCATTCAGCACCAGATCGTAGCCCTTCGAGCGCACTTCCTGCGGCGCGGATTCGAGCTTGTGAACGTCTTCTTCTCGGATCCCGGTGAACGGATGCTGCGCCGCGACCCACCGCTTCTCGCTGAGGCCCCACTCAAAAAGCGGAAAGCCCGTCAGCCACAAAAATTCCCAGCGATTTTTCGGCACCAGATTCAGCCGTTCCGCCAGCGCCAGCCGCAATTGTCCCGCAATCAAGGCCGCCGCGTCGGTTCCGGGAATCTGCTCGGCGGCCGAAACGGCCACAATCAGGTCCCCGGCCCTAGCGCCCGCCGACCCAACGATATTTTGTACTGCCGCCGCTCCCAGCGTCTTGTCGAGCGGCGAACTGGCGCCTTCCGTTGTCACTTTGATCGTATACAGGCCCCGTGCGCCCAGCCCTTTGGCCTGTTCGCCCAATTCGTCGAGCTGCTTGCGCGAAAAAGCCGCCGCGCCCGGTGCCACCACGGCGTGCACGCTGCCTTCCAAATGCAACTTCTCCCGCGCCGCCGCGAAATTCTCGGTAATTTCGTGCAGTTCCATTCCGAAGCGCAGGTCCGGCTTATCGATTCCGTACCGCCCAATGGCTTCGCGGTACTCCATTTGCCGAAACGGAGTTTTCACTTCGATTCCCGCCGCGGCGCAGGCGCGCACCATCACCTGTTCGATCACGCCGAAGATCGCCTCTTGCGTGGGGAAAGACATCTCCAGGTCGAGCTGCGTAAATTCCGGCTGCCGGTCGGCGCGCAGGTCTTCGTCGCGAAAGCAGCGCACGATCTGGAAATAGCGGTCGAGTCCCGCGATCATGAGCAATTGCTTGAACATCTGCGGCGATTGCGGCAGCGCGTAGAACTGCCCGTGGTGAATCCGGCTGGGCACCAGGTAATCGCGCGCCCCTTCCGGAGTAGAGCGCGTCAGCATGGGCGTCTCGATTTCGTAAAAACCGAGCCCGTCGAGCGTCCTGCGAATCTCCAAAAAAATGCGGTGCCGCAGCGCGATATTGCGCTGCGGACGCGAGCGCCGCAGGTCGAGGTAACGGTAATGTAGCCGCGTCTCGTCGCTCGCGTTCACTTCGTCTTCCACCACAAACGGCGGTGTCTTAGCCGTGTTCAAAATGCGCAGTTCCGAAGCAAACACCTCCACTTCGCCGCTCGCGAGCTCGGGATTCGGCTTCTGCCGACGCGACACTCGCCCGTGCACCGCCATCACGTATTCCGCGCGCAGTTCTTCCGCGCGCGCATGGGCCGCCGGTGCCAGCTCCTTGTTGAACACAATCTGCGCGATTCCGCCGCGGTCGCGCAGATCGATGAAAATGATGTTGCCTAGGTCGCGCCGCCGGTGCACCCACCCCATCAGCACCACGTCTTTGTCGGCGTCGCCCGCGCGCAAATCGCCCGCATACTGCGTGCGCTTCCAATCGCCCAACAGATCGAGCGTCGCCATTACCCCTTCCTCGATTTCGTCATATACTCGAGCAAATCCGCCTCCGCAAGCTTCTTCTGCTCGCCATCGGCCAGGCGCTTCACCGTGAATTGTTCTGCAGTCAATTCATCTTCCCCCACAATCACTGCGAATCGCGCGCCCAGCCGGTCCGCCAAGCTCAACGATTTCCCGAACTTCATGTCCTGCGCCGGCAACTCCACCGAAAGACCGCGCTCGCGCAGCTTGCGCGCCAGCGCTACCGCAGCGGGATATGTCGCTGCGCCAAACCACGCCAGAAACACTTCCAGACCACAGCCTTCCGCCGCGCCCGGCTCTTGCAGCGAAAGTATCAAGCGATCGGTGCCGATCGCGAATCCAATTCCCTTTGTCGCTGCCGGTCCGCCGAGTAGCCCCACCAATCCGTCATAGCGCCCGCCGCCGCATACCGCGTTCTGCGAACCCAGCCCCGGCGCCGTAATCTCAAACGTAGTCCGCATGTAGTAGTCGAGCCCGCGAACGAGCCGCCAGTTTTCCTCGTACGCGACGCTTCGCAATGCGAGCTGCCGCTTGAGTTCCTCGTAATGCTCGCGGCAGGCCACACAAAGATGATCCGCAATGCGCGGCAGCTTATCGATGATCGGCTGCTCTCCCGGCAGCTTGGAATCCAGCACGCGCAGCGGATTCGTCTCGACGCGCCTCTGGCTATCCGGGCCGAGCTTGTCGCGTACTTTCTGCAATTCGCCGCGCAACCGTTCCACGTATGCTGGCCGGCAATTCTTATCGCCGATAGAATTGATATAGAGCTTCGCACCCGGGAGATTCACGTGAGCAAAAAACGCCAGCAGCATCTCGATCACTTCCGCATCGAGCGCCGGATGATCGGAAGGGCCCAGCAACTCCGCGCCGATTTGATAGAACTGCCGGTAGCGTCCCTTCTGCGGCCGCTCGCGCCGGAACATCGGTCCGACATAGTAGAGCTTCACGTTCCCTGGCCGCGTCTGCATCCCGTGCTCGATGTAAGCGCGCACCACCGACGCCGTCGCCTCTGGCCGCAAGCTGATAATTTCGCCCAGTTGCAATCGGCTTAAGGTTAGTAGGATTCCCAGCAGCAGTCGCTCCGCATCCAGAAGCTTTTCTACAATCTCTTCTTTTGTCTCATGCTCTCGTATTTCACCAGTAATGGCACTATGTTGCGCGCTCGTTTGCCTCACCAACTCGAGTGCCGACCGGTTAGGTTCCGTCGAAGGGATGTCTCCTCTCCTGATCCCGTCCTCAAGGATTTGAAGGTAAGCATCAAGATTCGTCGCGACCATCGGTTCCGGTAAATCGACGGGCTTATCTTCAAAGGAATACATCTCCTTTGAAACGATATCTGTATCGAGTCCCACGGATCGCGCGAAAAGCTCGGTCGGCTCGAAAATCGGCAGACGGATTTCGCCGTAACCGTAAGTATGAAAAACTTCGCGCGCGGCCTGCTCCACGCGGTTCCACAGTGCAGACTCCGGCGGGAGGATGTCGCGGACACCCTTGATGGCCTGAAATTTCATTTGGCCCAGGCGCTAAAAGTGCTGTCATTCCGAGGAGTCCGCCAAGGCACTCGGTTCGCACTCCGGCTACGGTTGCTGGCGGACGACGAGGAATCTGCAGTTCTCTTGAACGAATCGCAAAAAGCAGATCCCTCGGTCGTGACGACACCGGGATGACAAGGGTGAGATCGGCCAGCCACAGGCAAGACGCGCCCGGTCACTTGGTAACCTCGGCGCTAGCAGCGAAAGCTTCCTCGCGATACGTCTGCGCGTACTCCACATACCGCGCCGCGTAAGCGTCGATGCCCTGGAGTTCCTCCGGCGTGAGCGTGCGCCGCAATTTCCCCGGATGCCCCATGAAAAGGCTGCCGGCCGCGACTTTGGTCCCCTCCGCCAGGAGCGTGCCCGCTGCAATAATCGATCCCGTGCCCACGCGCACGTTATTCAGCAGAATCGATCCCATGCCCACCAGCACCCTCGATTCGATTGTGCAGCCGTGCAGAATCACGCCGTGGCCCACGGTCACATTGTCCTCGACGATGAGCGGATATTGGTCCTTCATCACGTGCAAAACCGAACCATCCTGAATATTGCTTCGCGCCCCGATGCGGATCCAGTGCACGTCGCCGCGAATCACCGCGCCCGGCCAGATGCTGGCGTGCTCGCCAACGGTGACGTCGCCGATAATTACCGCCCCGGGATCGATGTAAGCCGACGCGGCGATTTGCGGCCACCGGCCGTGATAGCTGCGGATCACTTGCTCGCCCCAGCGCTCTTTCTACTGTACAAGCGCATCTCTACCAACGCTGACATAAACACGCCACCCTAGCACACGCCGAATTGGCTGACAAGAAACCGCAGGTTCACGCGAAGTTGTCATTCTCAGAGAGCGCAGCAAGCAAAAAATCTCTCAGGAATTGTTGGAATCTTCGACTGCGGGCTAAGAACAATGCGAAGCTCTATGGGGCGCCTAAATGATTTCCACGCGAGGGCCCACGCCCGCCGCGCTCACTTCCGTGACTCGCGCCGCCACCGCGCGCGCCATAGAGTATAGGCTGCGCGCCTCCGGCGCATCTTCGCCCAGCGAGGCCACGGGCTTGCCCGCATCGCCTCCGGCGCGGATGCCGGGATCGATCTCGATTTCGCCGAGCAGCGGCACGCCATAGGCTTCCGCGATGCTCCGTCCTCCTCCGTGTCCGAATACGTCCACGCGCTTCCCGCAATGCGGGCAGGCAAAGTAACTCATGTTCTCCACAATCCCGAGCACTTCCACGTTCACCTGGCGGAGCATCTCGATGGCTTTTCGCACGTCCGCCAATGCCACCGTCGACGGCGTCGTCACCACCACCGCGCCCGTCAGCGGCACGTTTTGGATCAAACTGAGCTGCACGTCTCCGGTGCCCGGCGGCAGGTCCACGATCAAGTGGTCCAAGTCGCCCCATTGCACGCTGCGCAAAAACTGCTGCACCACGCTATGCAGCATAGGCCCGCGCCAAATCATCGGTTTGTCCGCCGGCGCCAGCAAGCCCATGGAGATCATCTTCAGTCCATACGCCTCCACCGGCAGGATTTGGCGTTCGCTGATGGCGCGCGGCTGCTCCTCGGTGCCCAGCATCAGCGGCACGTTCGGCCCATAGACGTCGGCGTCCATCAACCCGACCGCCGCCCCCATACGCGCCAGCGCTATCGCCAGGTTCACCGCAACCGTCGTTTTGCCAACGCCGCCCTTGCCGCTCGCAACTGCGATCAGCGTCTTCACGCCTGGAATGGGCATCTTCTCGGGCTGTCCCATCGGTCTTGGTGCTGCTGGAGGTGTTGGAGGCATCGCAATCCCATCATAGGCTGTCGCCCACACTAGAGCAAGCCGCCGTCCGCGCGCCAGCGACGAGAGTCGTCATTCCGAGCGCCGCCGGGGTCCAAAGCATGCGCCAACTTTGCGTATGCTGAGGTGGTGGAGCGAGGAATCTGCTATTAGACGCAACATTCCAGCTCTGCCTCTCTTTGCACGCTTTAAATCCCGCAGCTATAATCAACTCTTCATGGGTGCCGCGCGCATCTGAAGCCGGTGCCTGCTGAAGCGCCGCTCTCTATCGGAGCATCCAACAGAAACAGCATGCGAATCGAAGACATGGTAGACCGGGTCGTTTCCCGGTTTATTGGCACGAAGCATGAGCGCGACATCAAGCGCCTCGCCCCCAAAATCGTCGCAATCAATGAACTTGCGGGCGAGTACGAACGCCTAACCGATTCGGATATCAGGGAAAAATCCGCCCAGCTCAAAGCCCAGGTAACCGAGCGCCTCGGCAACGCGCATCCCGACGAACCCGATCACAAGCAACGCCTAGCCGATGCGCTTGAGCCGGCCATTCCTCCGGCATTCGCCCTGGCTCGCGAAGCTGGCCGCCGCACTCTGGCCATGCGCCATTTCGACGTGCAATTGATCGGCGGGATAGTCCTGCACGACGGCAAAATCGCCGAGATGAAGACCGGCGAAGGCAAGACGCTGGTTGCCACGCTTCCTGCTTACCTGAATTCACTCACGGGCCGCGGCGTCCACATCGTCACCGTAAACGATTATCTCGCTCGCCGCGACGCCGAATGGATGGGCCCGCTCTATCGAGCGCTGGGCCTCAAAGTCGGCGTTATCGTCCACGATCTCGATGATGCCGAACGCCGCGCCGCCTATGGCGCCGACGTCACCTACGGCACCAACAACGAATTCGGGTTCGACTATCTGCGCGACAACATGAAATACGATCTCTCCGATTGCGTGCAGCGCGGCCATCATTTCGCCATCGTCGACGAAGTGGACTCTATCCTCATCGACGAGGCGCGCACCCCGCTGATCATTTCCGGCCCCGCGGAGGAATCCACGGATAAGTACTACCGCATCGATAAGATCATTCCCAAGCTCATCCAGGAGATCGACTACAGCATCGATGAAAAGCATCGCACCGCAACCCTAACAGAAGAGGGCGTCTCCAAAGTGGAGCGGCTACTGGGCCTCGGCAATCTCTATGATCCCAGCCATATGGAGATGATTCACCACGTCTACCAGGGCCTGCGCGCCCACACGCTCTACAAGCGAGACGTCGATTACGTCGTCAAAAACGGTGAAGTGGTCATCGTCGACGAATTCACCGGCCGTGAAATGCCCGGCCGTCGCTGGTCCGATGGCTTGCACCAGGCCGTGGAAGCCAAAGAAGGCGTGAAAATCGAGCGCGAAAATCAGACCCTAGCCACCGTCACCTTCCAGAATTATTTCCGCATGTACCAGAAGCTCTCCGGCATGACCGGCACCGCCGAGACCGAGGCGGCCGAGTTCAACAAAATTTACAACCTCGACGTTGTTGCCATACCCACTAACCGTCCCCTGCGCCGCCACGAATTTTCCGACGTGGTATATCGCACCGCCGCAGAAAAATATGAAGCCGTGGTCGATGGCATGATCCTGGAAGATGGATCACACGCCAACGGCATTCGGCAGCTTCACGAAAACGGCCAGCCCGTGCTGGTCGGCACCATCTCCATTGAAAAATCCGAGCACCTTTCTGATCTATTGAAGAAGGCTGGTATTCCGCATCAGGTCCTCAACGCCAAGCAGCACGAGCGCGAAGCCCATATCATCGCCCAGGCTGGCCGCAAAGGGACCGTTACGGTCTCCACCAACATGGCCGGTCGCGGAACCGACATTCTCCTCGGTGGCAATCCCGAAGCCATGACTCGCGACTATTGCTTGAAGAACCGTCTGGCCATGCCTTACGCCGCAGCGTCGGCGGTCATCGGGGGCAACGGCGCGGGCGCGAATACGCCGGCACAAAATATGGTTCTCTTCCAAATTGAGGGCAAAATCTTTCAGGTTCCTCACGAGCAGTGGCAGCCGATCTATAACCAGTTCGTCGAGCAATGCAGCTCCGAGCGTGAGGAAGTCATCGCCCTCGGCGGCTTGCACATTCTCGGCACCGAACGCCACGAGGCGCGCCGCATCGATAATCAGCTTCGCGGCCGCGCCGGTCGCCAGGGCGATCCCGGTTCCTCGCGCTTTTTTCTTTCGCTCGAAGACGATCTCCTCCGGGTCTTTGGCGGCGAACGCGTAAAAGCGCTTATGTACCGCCTGGGCATGACCGAAGGCGTGCCCATCGAATCAAAGCTCATCTCTCGCCGCATCGAGAACGCCCAGAAGGCCGTCGAAGCCCAGAACTTCGAGGCCCGCAAGCATCTGCTCGAATACGACGACGTAATGAATAAACAGCGCGAGACGATTTACGCCATCCGCCGCTCCGCGCTCGAAGGCAAAGATCAAAAGGACTACGCGCTCGGCATTGCCGAAGATCTCGCTCGCGGATTGGTGAACACCTTCTGCCCCCGCGAAGAACATCCACAGAAGTGGAACCTCGCACAATTCTCCGGCGAAGTTCTGGGCCAGTTCGGCATCGACCTCAAAGCTGTCGGCCTCGATCCTGCGACGTTTTCGCACGATCAATTGAGCGAGGCGCTGGTGGAAAAGGTCCGGCACCGCTACGAAGAAAAAGAGGCCCTCTTCGGCCCGCCCATGATGCGCTGGCTCGAACGCCGCATCATTCTCGATATCGTTGACACGCAATGGAAGGACCATCTCCTCAGCCTCGATCACCTCAAAGAAGGCATCGGGCTGCGCGGTTACGGCCAAAAGGACCCCCTCGTCGAATTCAAGAAAGAAGCCTTCACCCTATTCGAGGAGATGATGGGCCGCATCGATACCGAGACCATTCGCTATCTATTCCTCATTCAACCCGCCCGCCCCGAAGAGGAAGCTCGCGAAATCGAGAGGCGTCAGCGTCGCCAGCAGCAGCAATTGCAATATCAAGCCGGACCGGCGCAGGCGGAAGCTCCAAAACCGGTGCGCACCGGAGCTAAAGTGGGCCGCAACGATCCTTGCCCTTGCGGCAGCGGCAAAAAATACAAAAAGTGCTGTGGCAAAGCCGCCTAATAGCTTCTCAGGCATGAAATTCCATTTCCCAATTTCCATTCTGAGCGGAGTCGCCGCCCCTTTCCTCGGCCCGTTCAAGGGGAGCGCGGCCCGAAGCGATCCCTCCTCGAACTTTT
>Ga0209804_1001587_pt1 | contig 14599 bp, 16 predicted proteins | sample GraSoiAngelo_139_FD_185896 | JGI IMG/M metagenome (GOLD analysis project Ga0209804, IMG submission 185896) | Grasslands soil microbial communities from the Angelo Coastal Reserve, California, USA - 14_0929_12_20cm (SPAdes) (version 2) | ecosystem: Environmental > Terrestrial > Soil > Grasslands ... | reverse complement strand
TCGAGCCCCTCGGACTAGAACTCGTGGCTGCCGCTTGCCGGAAGAATGGGTATCGAGTCCGCCTGATCGATCTTCAAGCAAGTTCGCACAAGGAATATTTCCGGACGATTCAGGAGTGGCGTCCCGACGAACAGAGTGATGCCAAGCGCAAGCGGATGCCGCTTCATCGTGCATTCCTCTTTCTGATTAACAACGACATGCGAAGAGCAGATCCACGCCCCCCCGGCTTAGACGGAGGAAAAGGAAACTCGTATTGGGACGGCGAGCGCTACTTCACGGTCTGGGCGAGCTGAATTGGCTGCCATTGGAGGGGCTGGCCGGACGTAGAGTTGACGGAAAGGCCAACGGAAAGCGTGTAGGGGCCTGAGAGAGAGTAAAAACTGGTATGTTTTTGCCGGGGTGGCAGCTAGGCGACCAACGTTGAACGTGGGTCAAAACAACCGGCAGGATGCTGGCGCTAAATAAAACTTTCGCGGGCTAGCTTAGCGGCTAGGGGTCCAGTGAGGACGAGCGGTGAAGAGGCCGTTGACAAAGCCGACGTCGTAACAGACAAAAATCCCGAAACAGAGACTGACGAGACCCGAACCGAAAACGAGGCTGCGGTTGAGCCATGCGAAACGGCGACCCGCAAAAGAAAAAGGCAAGGCCAGAGCAACGGTGATCAGCATCATGCCGACGATGGTGCCGAAGCCAAAGATGAGCAAATAGAGGAGCGCCCACTTGGGCTGGCGGATCGTGCTTAAGACCAGAAGTGCGACGGCGGCGGAGCCTGCGAGGCCGTGGATGATTCCGACGAGCAAGGGACGCAAGGCGTGGAAGAGGCCGAGGCGAGCGAAGGGTTTGCGCAGCCAATTCGGTGCGGTGAGACTGTCGCCGTGGTGCTCTTGACTGGCTGAGTGGGAATGCCAATGAAAATGCAAGTGGTGGTCGTGTTGGTGGAGGTGGGCATGCGTTCCGATCAGGGCCGGATGGCTGGGAGAAAATTTTTCGCTGAGCCATTTCATGGCGCCGGAGAGGTTGAGAAAGCCGAGCAAGATGAGCATGAGGCCAACAGAGAATTCCATCGCGAGGCCCGTGCGAGGCGGAATAGCCATGCCGAAGAAAATGACGGCGCTGCCGACGATGGCGATGGTCAGCGTGTGGCCGCAGCCCCAGAGGATGCCGATGAGACCGGCTTTGGGAATGGAACGCTCGCGGCTGACGATGGTGGAAACGGCGATGACATGATCGGGATCGGTGGCGTGGCGCATCCCGAGAAGAAAGCCGATGGCGAGAATGGCGAGTCCGGTGCTGAGAGACGAATACATGGCCATTGAGCGAGGGCCGATTCCGTCAAAAAGCATACCTTACAAGACAATGATTTCGCACGCGCGCAAGAAAAGGTGCAGACGGAGTCGGCGAGAGGGATTCATTCGCCGAGGAGGATGCGGACGAGTTCGGCGGCGGCATGGGGGAGGCGGGCGCCACGGCGCGAAACGAGATAGACGTGACGCGGAATGTTGAGCTGGCGGATCTTCACTTCCTTCATCCAGCCGTGCTCGATTTCCCAGCGCACGCACATGCGCGGGACGATGGCCACGCCCATGCCCATTTGCACGAAGCGTTTGATGCTTTCGATGGTGGGCATTTCGATGGGCATGTTGAGGGCAGCACGGTGGCGGGCGAAGAGTTCAATGACGCGGCGGCGAAAGGGCGATTCGACACTGTGGGCGATGAAGGTTTCGGCAGCGAGGTCAGCAACGTCGACTTCGCGTTTTTTAGCCAAGGCGTGTCTCGGCTGCACGACCAAGGTCAACTCGTCTTTGAGAATTACTGTGGCCTGGAGCTGCGGATCGCGGGGGACAAAGGAGATAGCGCCGAGATCGAGGCGGTAGTTCAGGACTTCGTGTGGAATCTCGCGGGACAACATGCGGTGAACACGGATCTGGACACCAGAATGAAGTTCGCGAAATTTTGCGAGAGCAGGAAGGAGAGCGTGAATGGAACTTTCGTTTACGCCGAGGGAAAGTTCGCCGCGAGTAAGGCCCTCGAGTTCGGTGAGACCTTTCTTGACTTCGTCGCGGAGATTGATGAGACGCTCGGCGTAGTCTCTGAGAAGCGTGCCCGCATCAGTTAAGCGGACAGGGCGAGCGCCACGGACAAAAAGAGGCTGGCCGAGAGAGTCCTCAAGCTTGCGAATCGCCAGACTAATGGCCGGCTGCGTACGATAAAGGCGTTCAGCCGCACGCGAAAAGCTGCCCTCCTTTGCAACGGTCAGAAAAACTTGTAGCTCACCCAGATCCACACGTCCCCCTGGCAATCCAATCTTCCGTGGCAATGGCCCATTAGCTACGCGGGGCGCTTCCTGGTAGAGCCCACTGGAACGCAAGAGCGAAAAGCACGCTCCTAAAGAAGTCTCTGGCAGGCTAGTATAAGGCAGAATTATCAAAAGCAGAACAAAGATAAATTGGACTGGGAGGGCGGGCACGTGCGTTACTAGGACTCTGGGAAACTCTATAGGCTGGGGGACCCATTATGGAAACGGTACGCATCTTTGACACTACGCTCCGTGACGGGGAGCAATCACCGGGCTTTTCCATGAACACGAGCGAAAAGCTGCGCATGGCCAAGCAGCTTGCCGCGCTGCACGTGGACGTGATCGAAGCCGGCTTCCCAATCTCCTCGCGAGGCGACCTGGAAGCAGTGCAGATGGTGGCCAAGGAAGTGCGCGACGTGCCGATTGCGGCGCTGGCGCGAGCTAAGAAAGAAGACGTGGATGCGGCGCTGGAAGCCTTGAAGCCGGCGGCAGCGCCAAGACTGCACGTTTTCCTGGCCACCTCGGATTTGCACCTGCGCGTGAAGCTGAATATGACGCGCGAGAAGGCCCTGGAAGCCATCGGAGCGATGATCCGGTACGGTCGTCAGCACGTGGAAATAGTCGAATTTTCGGCGGAAGACGCCGGGCGGACTGATATCGATTTCTTGTGCCAGGTGTGCCGCGCGGCGGTAGACGCCGGGGCGACTGTTTTGAACCTGCCGGATACGGTGGGGTACGCGGTACCAGAAGAGTACGGAGCGATGTTTACGCAAGTGCGCGAACATTTGGGCGATCCGGACGGGGTTACTCTGAGCGCGCACTGTCACGACGATTTGGGCCTGGCGGTGGCTAATTCGCTTGCGGCGGTGCGGGCTGGCGTGCGGCAGATTGAGTGCACGATCAACGGGATCGGCGAACGTGCGGGAAACGCCTCGCTGGAAGAAGTGGTGGTAGCGCTTGCGGTGCGCAAAGAAAGCTTTGGCGTGACGACTGGGATTCGGCTGGACCAGCTCTTCCCTGCCAGCCGCCTGCTTACAGAGATTACCGGAGCGCACGTGGCGCCGAACAAGGCCGTGGTAGGGGCGAACGCGTTTGCGCATGAAGCGGGTATCCATCAGGATGGAATCATCAAGAACCCGCTGACGTATGAAATCATCTCGCCACAAACGGTGGGGGTGCCCAGCAGGTCGCTGGTCGTAGGCAAGCATTCGGGCCGGCACGCCTTGCGGACCACGCTAAAGGATCTGGGGTATGAGGCCAATGATGCGGAACTGGCGGAAATCTACCGGCGCGTGACCACGCTCGCGGACGAATCCAAGCAAATCTGCGCGCGCGACATCGTGGGCATCGCGCACGAAGTGATCCGCCGGCGCCCAGCAGCGATGCCGGCGGAGTCGCCCGTTGCCTGATACGACTAGCGGGATCAGTTTTAAGTCCTAAGTTGTAAGTCATAAGTGGAGAACTGTTTTTTGAAAGTCTAGGCTTAAGCCTCTGTTTTTTGTTGGACTCATTTGGTTACGCGAGACCGGAGTTTTCGGAGGGCTTGCGGCAAGCCCGATTGTGTTGGTTCGAGGCACACCATGAAGAAGAAGATTGTCTTGCTCCCGGGAGACGGCATCGGCCCGGAAGTAACGCGGGCTGCGGCGGCCATCTTGCGAGAAACGGCTCACGAGTTTAATCACGAATTCGAATTCGTGGAGCTTCCGCTGGGTGGCGCGGCTGTTGACGCCACGGGGACGCCCCTTCCCAATGAGACGCTGGATCTTTGCCGGATGGCGGACGCAGTGTTTTTGGGCGCAGTGGGCGGGCCGAAGTGGGATGCGCTGCCGGTCGGGAAGCGACCGGAGAGCGGGTTACTCGGTCTGCGCAAGGGCATGGGGCTTTTCGTTAACGTGCGGCCGGTGAAGTTGATTGAGCCGCTGCGCAAGCTTTCGCCGCTGAAGCCAGAGCGGCTGGGTGATTTGGATCTGGAGATAGTGCGTGAACTCTCCGGTGGAATGTACTTTGGAGAGCGCGGGAACGTGGCAGAAAACGGTGTGGAGCGGGCGTGGGACACCGAGTCCTATTCAACGCCGGAGATCGAGCGCATCGCCACGTTTGCTTACACGCGGGCGGAAAACCGTACGCGGCGGCTGTGCTCGGTGGACAAGGCCAATGTACTGACTAGTTCGCAGCTTTGGCGGCGAACTGTGACAGCCATGACCGCGGTCTATCCCTCCGTCAAGCTGGAGCACATGTACGTGGACAACGCGGCGATGCAGCTGACACTGAAGCCATCGCAGTTTGACGTGATGCTGTGCAGCAACATGTTCGGTGACATTTTGAGCGACGCGGCGGCAGCGCTAGTCGGCTCCATCGGGTTAATCCCGTCGGCGAGTTTTGGGGATGCGGTGCCGCTGTTCGAACCGATTCACGGCTCTGCGCCCACTCTAGTGGGGACGGATAGTGCGAATCCCATTGGATCGATTCTCAGCGCGACAATGATGCTGCGGGACGCGTTTGGTTTGACCCTTGAGGCGGATTGGGTGGAGCAATCCCTGACGCGCGTTCTGTCCGCGGGCTACCGCACTCCAGATATCGCGGAGCCGAATGCTCGCGTCGTGGGCGGATCGGTCTTCACGGAAGTCCTGAGAGAAGAGATGCAGCGAACGTTCGAACACGCCGAACGATACGGCTGGGGCGTGTAGTTCCCTTCCGGCCTTGCACAACGAACCTGTCAAATTACCCCAAGCAATGACAACAAAGAATGCACTCGCATCGGTGCTCTGCTCCTCGTGGCATGCTGCTCTCCGTATGTCCCAAATCTCGCTGCGCAAAGTGTTCTATGCGAAAAGCAGGGTGCTCCCAAGGACTGGCAAACCTGCCGGGACCGGGTCACGGTTTCTGTTTCCGGTATCCGCCAATTTCTAAGCGTGTCCCAAGTACCGTTAAGGTGAGGAATCTCGTCACATTCCAGCGTTCGGATATACGGACGCTAGCCTCGCTAGCCTCTTTGTTGAGTTTAATCATCTTTTGAACTTTTCGCAAACCAGATACTCCCACAACAAAACCAAGACTTCTCCAGCACAACGCAGTCTGGAACTAACCAGAATGAAGACCGCGTTGCCTTGGCTCCGCGAAGTCAGCGCCCCATCGTTACAGCAGACCGGGCGTGCTTTAGATACCGCGTACAGGAATTGGTTCGACTCCTTGATGGGTAAGCGTCCGGATAAAGTAAAACCACCGAGGTTTAAGAAGAAATCAAACCGTCAGTCTGCTCGTTTCACCAGAAACTCTTTCCGTTTCAAAAATGGCGTCCTACGCCTTTCCAAGATCGGTGCGATCCCCATTGTTTGGCACCGTCGTGTAAGCGGCGAGCATCCTCGGTTGTGCTTAGCATGACGCCTGCAGGCCGATATTATGTTTCGTTCCAAGTAGAGCAGCCGTTGCCTGTTGTAGGCCCCGCGAGCCATCGCATAGCTGTGGACATGAACACCAAGACGTTCAACTTCTTCAATGGAAGAACGTGGTCTCAGGTGTGGTTGCCTCGTCCTTTGCTGGCGGCACTGTCAAAGCTCCGCACCGCCCAAAAGCGTTTGAGCCGTTGTGAGCAGGGTTCTAAGAACCGCGAGAAGGCGCGCAGCAGGGTGGCTCATATTTGTCAGCGAGTAACCGATCTGCGCACGGATTTTCTTCAGAAATTGAGCACTCAACTGATTCACAAAAACCAAGTGATTATGGTTGAGACGCTCGGCACCAAGAACCTACTTAAGAATCGCCGCTTAGCCAGAGCCATCTCGGATGCGGGCACAGGTGAGTTCGTTCGTATGTTGGAATACAAGTGCAAGTGGCCTGGAAGAACGCTCGTCAAAGTAGCTAGGTTCTTCCCGTCATCAAAGTTGTGCTGCATTTGTCACCAAAAGAATGTAGACCTCAAACTCCAAGACCGTTGGACGTGTTCGAGTTGCCATACCGAACATCAGCGGGACGAGAATGCCGTCGTAAACATTTTCGTCGAAGGTTTGAGAATCTTAGCCGAGGGACGCTCGGTATTAGCCTGTGGAGGCACAGTAGGACCTAAACGCGAGTTTAGGCGTGTGCCCGTGAAGCAGGAAACATCGTCGGAGGTATGTGGCCATGTCGCATAGTAACTCCGAGGACTCCCCCGCCTTTAGGCGCGGGAGTCGTCAACACCTGCTGGGCACCTGCCGGATGGGCAACGATCCCAAAAAATTTCAAATCGAAAAAAGTCGAAATGTCACTTAAGCCGCTGCGTTACAAACAGTTACGTCGATATGAGAATTCGACAACCGGACAGTAGTGATCCGAAAACTTCGGTCATCAATCCGGATCATCGCGCTCACGACGCAAAGAACTTGTTCCTGTGTGATGGCAGCAGCCTAGTCACTTCCGGCCGCGGCCAGCCGACGCTGACCATCAGCGCGCTGGCTTATCGAGCTGCCGATCGCATCACTGCTCTGGCGCGCCGAGGCGAGATTTAGCACCGGTCAATTTGGCAGGCGAATATGGTTTGCACGGCTTGACGCTCCGGGCTGCGCAGCTTACAGTCTGAAAAGCTATCCAAGGACCTCCTGAAATGAACGAATCTGTTAGCCGTCGTCATTTTTTATCGCGGAGCTTCACCGGGCTCTCCGCTGTTTGGGCCTCCGCAAACTGGCCCGCGCTGTTGGCAGCGGCCAGGCACGCGCACCAAGCCGCGAAATCTGCCGCGCCGCCAAAATTTGTATTCTTCACCGCGGACGAAGCAAAGGAGATTGACGCCATCACGTCTCGCATCATCCCCAGCGACGAAACGCCCGGCGCCCATGAAGCCGGCGTGGTGTATTTCATCGATCGCGGCCTTACTACTTTTGGACTCGACGACCAGAAAACTTATCGAGAAGGTTTGCCGGCATTGCAGTCCACAATCGAGGAGATGTTCCCGGGCAGTTCTAAATTCACCGCGCTGACTCCCGAGCAGCAGGATGAAGTTCTGCATACGTTCGATGAACAAAGCTCGAAGGGGCGACAGCGACGATTCCGCACAAGCCCCGGAGCGCAGAACTTCTTTGAAACGGTGCGCCAGCACACCATCGCCGGCTTCTTGATCGATCCGGACTACGGCGGGAATCACGACGGCGCTGGTTGGAAGGTCATTGGCCGCGAGCGCGAACACATGTTCCAGCCGCCATTCGGCTATTACGACAAGGGCTATCCCGGCTGGGAGGCAGCGCCAAAAGAAGAAGCGAAAGAAGCGGGGAAGAAATGACCGTAGACCAGCCCAAATACAAAACTTCGGATGAAGTGGACTTCGTCATTGTGGGCTCCGGAGCCGCCGGCGGCATCTTGGCCAAGGAGCTTTCCACCAACGGTTTTCGCGTCGTGGTTCTCGAGCAAGGTCCTTATCTGACAGAAGCCGATTTCACCCACAACGAAATCGAAATCATGGCCCTGGACAAGCTTACGAATCATCCCAAGCTGCAGCCGACCACCGTTCGCAAAACGCCCGATGAAAAAGCCAAGCCGCAGCGCGCGCTTGTCTACGGCCGCTGTGTCGGCGGCACCAGCGTACATTTCACCGCAAACTTCTGGCGCTTCCACGAAATTGATTTCATCGAGCGCAGCAAAGTTGGGCCAATCCCTGGTTCGACTCTGGTTGATTGGCCGATCAGATACGCGGATCTGGAACCGTATTACACGAACGTCGAGTGGGAGATTGGCGTTTCTGGGCTTGCGGGCGCGAGTCCGTTCGATCCGCCGCGATCGAAGCCTTATCCCATGCCGCCGCTGCCGGTGAAATCTTCGGGCGTGCTTTTCGAGCGTGCCGCCCGCAAGCTCGGCTGGCATCCATACCCTGCGCCCATGGCGATTCTTTCGCAGCCGCGCCCCGGGAGGAGCGCCTGTGTTCAGTGCGGTTTCTGTCTTGCGTTTGGCTGCGAAGTCGGAGCCAAGTCAAGCTCCCTGGTGGCTGCCATTCGCGTGGCGGAGCGCACGGGACGCTGCGAGATTCGCCCCAATTCCTACGTGCATCGCATCGAACTGGACGCCAACGGCCGCGCAACTGGAGCCGTTTACTTCGACCAGAAACGCAACGTCTATCTACAGAAGGCCAAGGCAGTTGTAGTCTGCGGAAACGGCGCTGAAACTCCGCGCTTGCTGCTTCTCTCGGCAAACAAGCAATTCCCGGACGGTCTCGCCAATTCCAGCGGCCTGGTCGGCAAGAACTTGATGTTCAACAGCGGCGGCACGGTCACAGGCGTGTACGAGCAACAGCTCAACGATTACAAGGGGTACTGCGTCAGCCGCGTGCTTCATGATTTTTACGAACTCGAACACGAGAAAGTTGGCTTTTACGGCGGCGGTGGTCTCGACGCGCGGTACGATTTCACTCCCATTTCGTTTGCGTTTGGCGGTATCCCGCCGGAGACTCCGCGCTGGGGGAAGGAATTCAAGGCTACCCTCGCTCACAACTTCACGCGGACCATGGAGATTTTCTGTCACGGCACTTCCCTGCCCGTCGAAAACAATTCTTTTTCGCTTGATCCCGACTTGAAAGACGCCTGGGGATTGCCTGCACTTCGTTTAACTTACAAAGACCATCCCGACGACCTGAAGCTCGCGAGTTGGCTTTTCGAGCGCGCGCACGCAATTCACGAGGCAGCCGGTGCGGTCAAGAAATGGAGCTTCCCGCCTCAAGAACAACAGTTTGGCGTGCACCTGCTTGGCACCTGCCGCATGGGCAACGATCCGAAAACTTCGGTCATCAATCCGGACCATCGCACGCACGATGTGAAGAATCTCTTCCTTTGCGACGGCAGCAGTCTGGTAACTTCCGGACGCGGCCAGCCCACCATGACCATCATGGCGCTCGCCTTCCGCGCTGCGGACCGCATTACCGCGCTCGCTAAGCGTGGTGAAATCAGCGCCTAGCTGCCACAGAATTTCCCTGGTCCCGGCGTAATCGCTTCGCGAGCACTTTCATCGCGCAACTCGCGAGCGCTGAAATCCTAGGGGAGGCCTGTCGTTGAACGGAGGCCTTTTGTCTGCGCTCCAGCCTCAGAGGGCAATCAGGAACTAGTCGTTGGACTAGAATCGGATGGCCAGGCCTGTCAAGAAATTCCCACGATGCTGGTAGTTGGACACTTTCGCCGTATAGCAGCCGAAGTAGGGATCGCAATAGGTTGCCAGACCGGAATTCGCATAGGTCGGCATGTAGCGTGCATCTCCTCTAAGGGAAAGATGCCGCGTCAAGGTGTACTTCACGCCGCCGCCGATGCCGTAGGAAAAATCCAGCCGCGTCGGGTTGCCGCCGCTGTTGAATTCGTGCGTGAAGCCCAGGCCGCCCGCCAGGTAGGGTCGCCACTTATGCTCTTCTCCCAAAAACATGTAAAGTGCGCCGAATTGAAACTGGTCCACACTCGAATCATAAGCCTTCCTATAAGGCGCACCGGGAGCCTGTTGCACGCTGTAGGAGGTCAGGTTGCGGTCCCACAGGAACTCAAATTGCGAGTTGGGTGTGAGCGAATAGCCGATGAACGTGCCAAAGCTCGCTGCCCCGTTAATACGCAGGCCGTTTACCGTAGCCATGGAGGATGAGAGTGGGTAAGAGCCGTTCGTCTCATATCCGCCAAAAGGCGTAAATTCCCATTTCTCCAATCTGCTGCCGTACTGAGCCCTTGCCGGCGCGCTCGCCACCAGGCAGGTCAATCCTGCCAACAAACTTATCACCGCGACTCGCATTCCTTCTCTCCTATTCTCCCGTCTGCAAAATTTTCCATCGTAAATGCATGCCAACTCACTAAAAGTTAGGATGCGCTTCGCACTCTTGGAGTTTCAGCCTTTTAAGACAGGGCTCTTGCCAAAGCAAGCGTTTGGGAGGGCGGCAATTAGCTTTTGCGTATACGCGTGGTGTGGTGAATCGAAGATGACGTCGGGGGAGTCACACTCCACAATCTCGCCGTCGCGCAGGATGGCCACGCGGTGGCACAGCCCAGCGACAGACAACAGATCGTGTGAAATGTAAAGAATGGCCATGCCCAATTCGCGGTTGAGCTGCGCGAACAATTTCAGAATCTCGGACTGCGTAATCGTATCAAGAGCGCTCGTTGGCTTGTCAGCAATGATGATTCTTTGTCCTGGCCGACGCTTAGTTATGAAGGGGCCTGCTCAGGAACTCGTCGTCGTCGGGCAAACTCACGCTGTTTAAGGCCGCGCGCACGACACCTGCGCACTGCGCTTTTGTGCCCTTGGCGTGGGCGCGCCAGGCTTCTGTGAGCTGCGTTCCTATGCGAAGGGCGGATTTTAAAGAAGTCAGCCTGGACTTTGCAACACGCTGCTCATTAGCCGGCCGCCGTGCCACGCCACGAATATTCCCTTTGGCATCGAGATGCGCGGATATTGGCGTTTCAGACGGGAGGCCGTCTCAGTCATTGATACGGGCCCTCCAGATGTTGCGGACTCAACGCGATTCGCGAAGACTTTCGAACCAGACCACAAGGGTTTTATTGCAGTTCTGATCGACGTCCAAAAACTCTATGCCCATGCCCATTTCCGGTTTCACCACCCGCACCACGCCGGGCATGGTTATGTTCTGCCCTTTGCGCGTAAGGGTAAGGCGTATCCGCGTGCCAATTTCAGGCAGGCGGCGCGTGCAGACAAAGCATCCAACGAGGGAAAGATCCGAAGCTACTCCTTTCACGCGAGTACCGGATTTTAGGTCCACGATCTCTGCATCGGCTGTAAAAGGGATACCGAGGGATATACCGCCGGCCACGAACGTGGGGTTCTGTCGTGCGCTGGCCGTCGAGCTGTGTACCCTGTGCTGGTTTGTTCGACAACTGAGTCCCTATCCGCGCCAGAGCCAGGGGGAGGTCAATCGGTTTCGTCAGATAATCGTTGGTGCCCAGATTCAAGGCCTTGACAATGTCCTCGCTCTGATTCTTTTGCCGTCACCATTATGATGGCAACTCAAGGGGCGAATAATCGTCGCGTAGTGCCCTCAGAGCATCAAAGCCGCTGACTTCAGGCGTCTCGATATCGAGGAGCACAAGGTCCATGCTTTTCTCTTTGACACGCTGCATCAGTTGATGGGCGTTTTCCGCCGACATCAACGAGATACCCGTTACGCGCCAGCCGGCGCGCAAGCATGTCCCGGTTCATTTCATTGTCATCTTCTATCAGTAAGCGACTCTGCGGCGAGATCGTGACAGTATCTTCAAGTTTTCAATTCTCGTTAACCGCCAATTCGACAAGTTTACTGTTGCGGCGATCGCAGCCTACCTCAAACGGTTTGTCGTGATCGCTGACTAAAGCATGAGCCGCGATGGACTCCGCAGAGTTTCTGACCCGGGTCTTCCAAAGCCATGATGTCTTCACGAGGTTCATTGCCACTCCGAGCGACAACGGCTTCAGGGCGCTGCGAATGTCCTGTTTAGGAATGCTCTCTTTATAAGAGAAGAATTCGTCTGCCAAAAGACACCGAGAGGAAGCTATTGTTATGTTATGGGCCTTTTTACTGGTCGAGGTAAGAAGCGCATTGCGAAGGGTGAAGCGGTTGCTTTTGCTCACCTCGATAACCTGGGGATTAAACATCCGGCAACGATGCAGAACGTTAGCGACTCGAGCATGCGGTTGGTGACGGACCGTATCTGGAAGCCAGGAGACCGTCTCCTGCTTACCGCTCCGAAGACAAGCCGCCGAATCCAAGCTCGAGTTACTTACTGTGAGCGGCTGAAAGATGAACGCTTTGCTGTTGGTCTACAACTTGCCGGATCCATAGACGACGAAAGAAGACCACTCTAACATTCACTTGCTTTCTCGATGATTGCGAGTGATTGTCAGATTGTCACAGCCGAGGGACGAGACTTCCCATTCACTTCCTGGAATGTTTTATGGCGACGGTTGCGGTGACCATACTAATGGAGCCCTTGGTTCGCACCTCCAAGTCTCCGCCGAGTTGCTTCAATCGCTCGCGCATACCCGCGAAGCCGATCTCCCCTACCGTTTCGTTGACTTTACTCCCACGCATGCCGCGAGCAAGCTCACGGCCCTGGTCGCTCACTTCCAAAATTAGATCACCCACTTTTACTTCGATGGTGACCGTTACTGACGGGTTGACAGAATATCGAACGACATTCACAAGACTCTCTTGCACGATACGAAATAGCGTGACTTCGACCTCATGCGATAGGCGCACGAGTTCCTGAGGGAAATTGACGGCCACTCGAATTCCAGTTCGTTTGGTGAAATCGCCCAGATAGCCGTGCAGTCCCGCCAGCAAGCCGCTTTTCTCCACCAACTGCGGGTTCCACACTTGGGCGACGTTTCGAAGGATGCTTGAAACGTCTTCGACAAGCTTCAAGCTGTCTTCAAGGTTCTTTGCCGTCCCCGTATCGAGTTCGCGGCTTTGGTGCCGGAGGGTGTAAAGCTTGCCGAGAAGGGCGCTTAGCAGCGGACTGGTTTTATCGTGCACATCCACGGCAACTCGTCTTCGTTCATTATCCTGCGTCTCGACCAAACGAGCGAAGGCGTCTCGAAGAGCTTCCTCAGCGACCTTCCGTGCCGTGGTGTCGAAGACAAAACCATGAAGACGCTCTGTCCTCCCCGAGTCTTCAACGATGGCCTGTCCCTGATCTACGACCCAGGAGATGCGCCCATCCGGGTGAAGGATGCGATATTCGAGAGCGTATGGGGCTCTCTTTCGAACCGCCTCCTCCAGCGCCGTCGAAAGCGTTTCCACATCGTCAAGGTGGACAACGCTGGCGTAGCTGCGTCTCTGCTGGATGAAATCAGAGGCTGGGTAGCCACATAGTTTCTCAATGTAGTCGCTTATAAACGAAACGTCCCAGGGTGAGTCGGCCTTCCGCCGGTAAAGAGCACCCGGAACGTTCGTGACCAGCGTCCTAAAGCGAAGTTCGCTCTCCTGGACTTCCTCCGACTTTTTGAATAGCTCGAGAAAGATGCGTACTTTGGCCTTCAGCACCTCCGGCATATACGGCTTGAATATAAAATCCACCGCTCCCGTAGAATAGCCACGAGCGAGCTGTTCGGGAGTGGCATCAGCGGCAGTAATGAAGATAATGGGGGTATGCCGCGATCGTTGTCTTTTCCTTACTAGTTCGGCCGTCTCAAATCCGTCCATGTCGGGCATGCGAACATCGAGCAGGATCACCGCAAAATCTCTTTCCAAAAGCAGACGGAGGGCATCCTGACCGGAGCGCGCGCGGACCAGATTCTGCCCGAAATCTCTTAATATGGCCTCAAGCGCGTCGAGGTTGTCCTCGCGGTCGTCCACAAGAAGGATGTTTGCTTTTGTCTTGAGCACTTCCAAGCCAGAGTTCGGTATCGGCGATGCATTCACAATTCGATTGAATAACCTTTCTTTAGGTACCTACGGCCTGAGAGAATGCCATTTCCATCGGGACAAGACGCCCAGGCCATCACTGAGCCAACAGACAGGTGGAGAACTTTCCCGTCTTTTTCACTTCTAAACCTGGAACAAATGGAAAAGAATTAGAGCAGGTACGGCACCTCTCTCCCTTCCACCGACAAGGGGGCTCACGGGCTCCAAAGATACACCACCGAACCCTGCCCTGCGCCGCCAAATTGTAGTCTCGCAAGCCGCAGCAGGGCTGGTCCTGAGCTGGACTACACGGATAGTGCGTGGATGCGAAACACCATAACAATCCAGTTAGCACTGGGTTTTGCCTGAGTAAGATTCCTGAGGAAGATTCCATGAAGGGGTCTGGGCTTTAACTGTGGGAATCCTCTGGAGCAAACCTCCGGTTATTCTTGCAAGACGCATTCTAGCAGCAAAAGGCCCGCCCGGAACTTGCCACCCAGGGCGTTGTTGCCTGCGTTTTCTAGGCTAGTGTATCTTAAATGACTATACATATTATTCCTCGTCTTTCCGTCGGCGCCGGGGTTGCGTGCTCCCCGGTTGAATCGATTCCAACTTTGCGCGTGCACGCTCAATCTTCTTCAGAATCTCCTCCAGTTTGGCGGTCCATAGGAAGGGACGAGGATTCTCGTTCCACCCTGCCAAGAACGCCTCGATGGCCGCGATCAGATCCGGCACGCTGAAAAACGCCCCACGCCGCACCGCCTTTTGCGTCAGTTCGCGAAACCAGCGCTCGACTAAATTCAGCCAACTGGAACTGGTGGGAATAAAGTGCAGTACAAAGCGCCCATGGCGTTTCAGCCACTTCTGTACTTCCGGAGTTTTGTGGGTGCCGTAGTTGTCCAGCACCAGATGCAATTCCCAATCCCCGGGAAACTCTCGGTCTAGGCGGCGCAAGAACTTGAGGAATTCTTGATGCCGGTGCC
>Ga0209804_1001586_pt1 | contig 14600 bp, 19 predicted proteins | sample GraSoiAngelo_139_FD_185896 | JGI IMG/M metagenome (GOLD analysis project Ga0209804, IMG submission 185896) | Grasslands soil microbial communities from the Angelo Coastal Reserve, California, USA - 14_0929_12_20cm (SPAdes) (version 2) | ecosystem: Environmental > Terrestrial > Soil > Grasslands ... | reverse complement strand
TCGATCGGAGAACGGCAAACGTCCGAAAGCCGTGCATCCCCCGGGGGTCATCCCCCAGGCGGTGCTCTAGATGACGCGCAACGTGATCGTGCCGAGATAGAGCAGCGGTCCGGTGACCGTCGCGTACGCCTTCCCGCGGTAGGTGCGGCCGGTCATGATGTCGAGCTTCTGGACATAGAACGTGACGGTGTCGTACTTCTTCGCGACGATCCAGAAGTCGACCGTCCCGTTCACCGATGTCGCGACGCAGGAGCCGCCGAGCGCCGTCGAAACGCACGCGTCGTTCACCGGCGTGCCGTCGCTGTAGACGACGGTGCCCGCGATGTGCACCGAGAACGGTGACGGGCTTGGCGGCGGCGTCGTCGGCTTGATAGTGGGCTTCAGCGTGGGCTCGGGCGTCGGCCGCGGCGTTGGCCGCGGGGTCGGTGCGAGCGTCGTCGTCGGTGTCGGGCTGGGAGTCATCGCCGGCTCCGCCGTCGGGGAGGCAGAGGGCACGAAGATCGCGGTGCTCGAGGATGGCGACGGCCCGGGCTGGTCGCCCTTCGGCGCGACCTGATTGAGGAGGCGCAGAGCGTCGTCGGTCGCGGCGCGCGCGCGCGAAGCGGCGAGGGCGTTGCCGACCGCGTCGAAGCGCGCAGCCTCCTCGAGACGCTCGTCGTAGAGCTCGGTCGCGTACGCGACCGGATCCGCCTGGACCGCGACGAGCGCGTCTTCGATGGCCACCCGGAACGCGTACAAGGGGCTGTCGGCCCCCGAGCGAAGCGTGACGAAGCCGAGCGCGACGACGAGCGCCGCGGTCGCGAACACGCGAGCGAACGGCGGAATGGCCAGCCTTCGACGCTTTGGTGCGGCCGCGCGCTCGCGCCAGGCCCGCTCGAGCTCTTCGCGCACGCGATGCGAGGCGACCTCGGACATCCGCGCGGCGCGCAGAGAACCGACGGCGCTGGCGACGGTCTGCTCGTTCACTTCGCTGCCTCCGCGCCGCCCCAGCGGTCGAACAATGTGATCTCACCCGCACGCTCGAGCTCGCGGCGTAGTCGGTCGAGCGCGCGATGCTGCAGCGTGCGCACTGCGCCTTCGCTCCGGCCGGTCATCTTGCCCACATCAGCGGCGCCATACCCCTCGACAAAACGCAGGAGCAGCACTTCGCGATAGTCGGCCTTCAATTTCGACATCGCAGTGACGAGGGCCTGGTGCTCCATGGCGCGCATCGCCTCACCCTCGACGTTCTGTCCTGACTCCGGGTGATGCGTGAGGTCGTCGATCGACATGTCGGGCCGCGTGCGGCGCGATTTGTCGATCGCCGCGTTGCGGGCGACGCGGAACAGGAACGCGACAAACGGCAGGCCGCGATCCTCGTACCGATCGAGCGCTTCCATCGCTCGCAAGAACACGTCGGCTACCAAGTCCTCCGCCTCGTGTCTCGCGCCGGTCCTCGCCAAGCAGTAGCGAAAGACCGGGTCGCGGTACCGCTCGTAGAGCTGGCCGAACGCCGACGCATCGCCGGCCTGGGCGGCTTTGACGAGCGCCGCGTCGATACCTCGACGCGACGCGTTGTCAGTGGCCGTCTCGCCGGTGATGCCGGCGTCCGGGACGATCTACGGGCTCCGGGGCATCTGGACGGAGAACGACGCTAGTGGGCTTTCGGTACACCCCCGTATGGGTGGGGCGTCTAAGGAGCGTCTAAACGGGCGCAAACTGGTATGCGTGACATCGACCGAGACCGCGATCCTCGTCTGGCTCGCCCTCGGCGCGGGGATCGCCGGAGGCGTCTTCATCGTCGCACGTAGCGCGGTACAGATCGGGAGCGTCGCCTATCGCGTGATGGAAAAACAGATGTCCGGTCGCGCCGCCACGCGACAGACGATGCTGCTCACCGGCGCGATGATCGCGGCCATCGTCGTCACCGCGTTCATCGCGGGATACGCCATCTTCGCCGTCTTCGGTTCGCTCCTCGATTCGAGTGGACTCCTCACGAATACGACGAACGGCACGTAGCGCGTGGACGACGCGCGGCGCATCTACGCCGAGCTCATCGCCGACCATCGTCCGCAGCCGTACGTGACGATCGTGCGCGAGATCCGCGCGCTCACGCCGGACGTCACGATCGTCCGTGCCGTCGCTGGCAGGTGCAGCTCTTCCAAACGACACCCGCTGCGTTCCACGGACGAGCCGTTGCGGGTGCGAAGCTGACCGCGGAGCTGCGAGACGCGCTGAAAACGAAGAGCGCCGGCTAGACCGGCGCTCTCGCGCAGCCTCGACGTAACACGTCCGTCACGCGGTCGGCTTCTCTACGTCTCCGCCCTTCTTGGGGACGTCCGTGGGACTCTCGATGTTCGGGTTCTCGAGGGGCGCTCCGCCCTTTTTCCCGACGTCATCGGGGCCGAACTCTCCTGGGCGCTTGGGCAGGTCTTCCTTCGCTTGCACTAGTACTTCTTCTCGGTGCCGCCGGTCTGGCCGCTCTTGTCGCCTTCACGGCCGACGTCGCCCGAGCCGCCCTTCTTGCCAAGGTCTCCCTGACCGCCGCCCTGCTTGCCGGCCTCGTCTTCCTTCGGCCACTGCTTGCCACCCATGTCGCCCTGTCCCGGCTCCTTCGTCTTTTCCTGCATCGTCTGGTCGACCTCCGGTTCATGTCGCCTCTGTGGAGGCGCACCAAACGGACGAGCATTCGTCATGCCGACAGCACTCCTCGACGTAACGGAGTTGCGTCGGCGACGAATCAGCCGAGTCGCGCGGCGAGCGAGCGGACTCGGCGCTCGATGCCGTCGCGGACTTTGCGGAACGCGGCGAGTCGCTCGGCCTCGCTTCCGCCGGCCTGTGCTGGATCGGGGAAGCTCCAACGGAGCTTGAGCCCCGCTCGCGGTGGGATCGGACAGCTCGCGTCGCAGACCGTGACCACGACGTCCCAACCCTCGCCGACGTCGTCGACCGATTTGCTTCGCTGTTCGGAGATGTCGATGCCCTTCTCGGCCATCGCGCGCACGGCGAGGGGATGAAGCTCGGTCACGGTCGTCCCGGCGCTCTCGACGACGAAGCGATCGCCGCCGAAGGCGCGCAGGAATCCTTCGGCCATCTGCGACCGCGCGGCGTTGTGGGTGCAGAGAAATAGAACGCGCCGCATGTTCACAAGGATCACCCCGGATAACGGGGTGATCCTTGTTTGTGTGCGATACGCGGCGCAGTGCGCTCGGTTAAACGAAAGTCAGGATATCCAGGAAGGACCGTGGGTTCGTGCCCGGGTTGAAGATCCGGGGTCCGGCGTAGAAGGCCAGCACGAGCACGATGAGGATGATGAGGATGATCCCGATGATCATCCCGGCGCTGAAGCCGCCCTCGTCGTGTATGACGGGCCCGCCAGCCGGCGGATTCACGTTGACCTGTCCCATGTAGGAACCTCCTCGACCTTCGATCGCCTGATCAAGCGAGCGAAATAATGTCCAAGAACGAGCGTGTGTTGGTGCCTGGGCTGAAGATCTGTGGGCCGGCGTAGAAGATGAGGACGAGGACGATGAGGATGAGCAGGATGATCCCGATGATCATTCCGGCGCCGAATCCACCACCATCGTCGTGTACGACACTCGGCCCACCGGCAGGCGGGTTCACGTTGACCTGGCCCAATCTGAACCTCCTCGCGCTTAGTCGCCCGACACTCTCGCAAGCAGCGTGCCGAGAAGGAGCCCTCGTTCGTATGCTCCGCGAGCATGCGGCTGGGGCCGTTACGGCATCGCTGGTTCGCAGCCTTCACGGGCGCCATCGGCCTCGGAGGGCTTGGCGACGAGGTCGCGCGGCTCGCATTACCGCTCCTCATCCTCGATCTCACTCATTCGATCGGCGCGGCCGCCACCCTGCGGCTCGTACAGGCGCTCCCGTACGTCTTCTTCGGCGGAATTGCCGGAGTGCTCATCGACCGGGCAGAGAAGCGCAAGCTGCTGATTGCCTGCGATGTGTTGAGCATCGCGATCACGTCGGCTATCCCGCTATCGGTGATGGCCGGGGTCTTCTCGCTCGACCTCCTTTATTTCATCGGCTTCCTGCTCGGGACGGTCGAAGTGGCGTGGGGCGTGACCACCGACTTCAGCGTGGTGCCCGCGCTCGTCGAGCCGGACGAGCTCACCAGCGCGAACGCGGCCTACTTCGGTGTCGACCGTGCGGCGCGCGTGATGGGCCCGACGATCGGCGGCCTCGCGATCGCCGCACTCGGGACGGCCAACGCGATGTTCATCGCGGCCTTCGCGTTCGTCCCGACGCTCGTGATCTTCACGCTCATGCCCCCGATCTACGAGGCCGACCGGACCTCGCGCGGCGCGATCACGCTGCGCATCGTTGGAACGGAGCTCGCCGAGGGCTTCGGCTTCGTCTGGCACAGCAAGGTCCTGCGCTGGCTCCTCGTTCTTATGTTCATCGCAAACCTGGGACAGCAAGGCATCCAGACCCTCCTGCTGTATGTGCTTCGCGAGGAGAACCGCCTCGACGAGATCACGATCGGCCTCGCCCTGTCGCTCGCGGGGGCGGTGACGATCCTTGCGAGCTTCATCGCGCCGCGCGTCGCCGAGGGACGCCCGATGGGCCACACGCTCCTCGGATCGGCGGCGCTCGCCGGTGTGGTCGTCACGCTGACCGCGCTCGCGCGCGATTGGCGGTTCATCGTCGCCGGTTTCGCCGCGCGCGAAACGGCGTGGACGAGCTTCATCATCTACGCCTTCGTGCCGCGCCAGCGCGAGGTCCCCGCGCGGATCCGCGGACGCGCGAACGGGGCCTTCCGCACCATCGTGCTCATCGCGAACAGCATCTCGGCCCCGTTCCTCTCGGCCGTGGTCGTCGCGTTCAGCTCCTCAGCCGCCTTCGCGGTCGCGGGCTTGCTCGCGATCCTGGGCGTGGCCGTGACGTACTTCACGCCGCTCCGCCGCTACAACTTGAACGAGCCTCCCGCCGAGGAAGCTCCGAGCCTCGCAGCCAATTGATCTCGACCTTCGAGCACGTTCTGCCGGGCGCGCGCGTGCCGGACCCGCGGCCCGGCGACTTCATCCTCACGCACGGCGGCGAGTTCTTCAGCCGTCTCATCCAGCTCGGCCAAGGACTTCGCTACACCGGCGCCGATCGGCAGTTCACATACTGGAACCACACCGCGCTCATCGTCTCGGCGGAGGGCGCGATCGTCGAGGCGCTGGGCCCCGGCGTCCGCCGCAACACGCTCGGTGACTACGACCAGACCCAGTACACCGTCGTGCATATCGAGGCCTCCGATGAAGACCGCGCCGAGATGGTCGCGTTCGCGGAGCACTGGATTGGCGCGCGCTACGACTGGGCCACGATCGTTTCGATCGCGATCTCGCTGGTGACCGGCGCGAAGCTCAGCTTCGGCTTCGCGGGACAGCTGATCTGCAGCGGGCTCGTCGCGCGAGCACTCGAGCGGACGGCCGCGATCTTCGAGGAGGAGCCGTCCCACGTCATGCCGGCCGGCCTGGCGAAGATGTTCGCCGTCGCGCCGCCGCCAACGAACACGCCCAAGGGCAAGCCGGCGCGTCGCTAGCGGCGGCGGGCCTCGTGCATCTCGGCGGCCTCGTCGCGGCGCGCTGCTTTTGGTTCAGGTTTGCCGGCGCGCGTCTTGGGCGGCTCGGTGCCATCGCGGACGGGCATCACCTCGCGGTCGAGCTCTTTGCGGATCCGAGGTGGAAGCTTGCCGCCGCCGGTCGAGAGGGCCGCAGCCTTCCGAGCCGAGAGGACCTTCGCCGGAGGCTTGTGCGGCCGCGCCTTGCTCCTCACGTCGATCGGTCGTGCAGAGCGTGTGCCGGGCCGCTAGAACGTCTCCGAGCCAACCGGCGCGTACCCGGCGCGACGGACCGCGTCGATGAGCATCTCGTACGGCGCGTCTTTCAGCACGCACGCGAACGCACCTTGCCAGCGCGCGACCTCGCAAATCTCGCTCTCGATGGTGTACATGACGATCTGGATGTCGGGCAGCTGGCGGACAAGGTGCCGCAGTACGCGGAGACCGTCGACTCCCGGCATGTCGCCGTCCAGCACCAGCACCTGCGGCGCGACCTCGTGGCAGAGATCGACGCAGCGGAGTCCGTCCTTGGCCACGCCGACGCACTCCATGTCCCCTTCGGCGTCGACCAGATAGCGCAGGTTCTCACGGACCGAGGGGTGGTCATCCGCGATGAGCACGCGGACGCGATTCGTCACGAACGGAGCCTAGCGGGATGGGCCGAGGGGCGCGAAGAGGCACCCGGCCGAGCACTTCTTTCGTCGTCGACAATTGATGGAGTGAAGCGCACCGACATCCGCAACATCGCGATCATCGCCCATGTCGACCATGGCAAGACCACGCTTGTCGACGGAATGCTCCGTCAGAGCCGCATCTTTCGCGAGAACCAGCAGGTAGCCGAGCGCGTGCTCGACTCGAACGCGCTCGAGCGCGAGCGTGGGATCACGATCATGGCCAAGAACACGGCCGTGACCTACCGGGGCGTGCGGATCAACATCGTCGACACGCCCGGGCACGTCGACTTCGGCGGCGAGGTCGAGCGCGTCATGAACATGGTCGACGGGGTGCTCCTGCTTGTTGACGCGGTCGACGGCCCGATGCCGCAGACGAAGTTCGTCTTGCGACAGGCCCTCCGGCGCGGACATCGGGTCGTGCTCGTGGTGAACAAGATCGACCGGCCCAGCGCGCGCCCGAACCACGTGCTCAACGAGACGTTCGACCTCTTCCTGGACCTCGGTGCCACCGAGGAGCAGGCCGAGTTCGCGACCCTCTACACGAATGCGATCCTCGGGACCGCGAGCGCCGATCACCGACACGAGGGAACGACGCTCGAGCCGCTGTTCGACGCGATCCTCGAGCGGATCCCACCGCCCGACGTCGACCCCGACGCACCCGCTCAGCTCCTCGTTACCACGACCTCCTACGACGACTACATCGGGCGCATCGCCGTCGGCCGCCTCCAGAGCGGCGCGCTGCGGCGCGGGCAGGCGGTCGCGCGGATCGACCATTCCGGAAAGCTGACGCCCGCGAAGGTGACGCAGCTCTTCACCTTCAATGGCCTCGCGCGCGACGAAGTCGAGGAAGCGACAGCCGGCGACATCGTTGCGGTCGCCGGCATCGATGCCGGGATCGGGGACACGATCGCCGATGCGGCCGATCCGCGGCCCTTGCCACCGATCCGCGTCGAGGAACCGACGCTGAAGATGAGCTTCACCGTCAACAACAGCCCGTTCGCGGGGCGCGAGGGCCGCTACGTGACGAGCCGCAAGCTCCGCGAGCGCCTCTACGCGGAGCTCGAGCGCGACGTCGCGCTGCGCGTCGCCGATACGGATTCGCCGGACACGCTCGTCGTGAGTGGCCGCGGCGAGCTGCACCTGGCGATCCTCATCGAGACCATGCGGCGCGAGGGCTATGAGTTCCAGGTCTCGCGGCCCGAGGTGATCCTCAAGGACCTGGACGGCGAGACGCAGGAGCCGTACGAGCAGCTCGAGATCGAGGTCGCGCAGGAAGAGCTGGGCGCGGTCGTCGAGCTCGCGGGCCGGCGTCGCGCGACGCTCAAGGACATGAAGTACCGCGACGACGGGATGGTCCACTGCGTGTACCGCATCCCGACCCGTGGCCTCCTCGGCTTTCGCCAGGCGTTCCTCACCGCCACGCGTGGCCGCGGAGTGATGAACACGCTCACGGAGGGCTACGGACCGCTCGCCGGGCCGATCGCGACGCGCGAGCTTGGCTCGCTGGTCGCGTTCGAGGACGGCACCACCACGACTTTCGGGCTCGCGGCGGCGCAAGAGCGCGGGCAGCTCTTCCTCGATCCCGGGGTCGAGGTCTACGGGGGCATGGTCGTGGGGCAGCACATCCGCGAGAACGACCTCGACGTGAACGTCGTGAAGAAGAAGCACCTCACGAACATGCGCAGCAGCAACTCGGACATCGCCGTGAAGCTCGATGGGGTCCGCGTGCTGTCACTCGACGACGCGATCGAGTTCCTCGCCGACGACGAGCTGCTCGAGGTCACGCCCAAGACGTTCCGCATCCGCAAGCGACTGCTATCGAAGCACGACCGCGACCGCGCGATCGGGCAAGAGAAACGGGCCGCGGCGCTCGCGGACTGACCTCATCGCGGTCTCGCACGCTCCAGCGCTCTCTCGATGTCGCGCCTGTGCTGCGCGGAGTGGTGGTCAACGTTCGGAGGCCACCACGATGCGGGGTTCTTGCTGGTGAACCACTTGGCCGGCGCAGCTCGGAGAGCCGCGAGCAAGTCCTCTTGTACTTGCCGGTGCCAGGCCACGACGTCCTTCGCGGAGCGGTCGCGCCACCGCAGGTAGACGAAATGGTTTGCGTCGCTGCTCATGGCCTTCCGATCTTTCGCCGGCGGACGGATCCCAAGCGCCTTTCGAGCAACGTCCGCCTTCCAAAACGTGATATGCGCCAAGGCGTCCTTGATGGTCCAACGATCGCGAGCGGAACGATCGAACGGTAGACGCAGAGCGAAATCGCGCGGCGACAGCCGTGCGACCAGTTGGTCGAGATGCGCGTATTCCCTGATCGTCCGTCCGAGAACCTCCGTGCGCGTGTGTCGCGACCCGGCCGCGGCGAGATCCGCCGCGCGCAGCCAAGCCCTGAGCGTCGTCGTCGGCACGCCGAGCTCTCGTGCGAGCTCGGCCGGCAATCGACCCGCTCGAAGCGCGCACAAGGCGGTCTCATGAAGCTCACCCGCATACGGCGGTCGGGTGGTGCCTCGCGGTTTCGCCTGGCGCGCCATCTTCGCCTCCGGCCAAGTTTCGCCTAGATTTGCCGTATCTCTAGGACGATGATCGACCGCGGGGACTGGCTCACGCTGGGCGAGGCGAGCCGCATCCTCGGCGTCGACCCGGACACGCTGCGCCGTTGGGCGGACGGCGGCAAGATCGAAGTGTTCACCACACCCGGAGGGCATCGGCGCTTTCTGCGCGCGTCGATCGATGCGATGCTCCCCCGCCCGCGGCAGACGCGTCGCCAGTCACTGTCGTCGCTCGGCGAGCCGCCCGATCGCATCGCGGCGGAGTTCCGGCGGCGCGTCCGCACCGACCTCGCGTCGCAGGAGTGGCACAAGTCATTCGATGAGGAATCGCTTCGCTGGTTCCGCGAGCGCGGGATGCGCATGAGCGAATTCCTCCTCGGACATCTCGACACCACGCGCGCGGTCGGCCGCGAGCAGCTCCTCGCGCAGGCCGAGATCCTTGGGCGCGAGTACGGCGTCGAGGCAAAGCGGCATGGGCTTTCGCTCGGTGAGGCCACGCAGGCGTTCCTCTTCTTCCGTGCGCGATTCATGGCGGAGATCGCGAACGTCGCGCGCCGCCGGAGCGTCGGTTCGGAACAGGCCTCGGCGCTCTTCGAGAACGCCGACGGCGCGCTCGACCGAGTGATCCTCGCCTTGATCTCCGGTCACCAGGCCGGGGGTTTGGGGGGCGAAGCCCCCCAAGCTCGCGAAGCCCCCCAAGCTCGATGAGCGAGCCAAAGGCGCTCCAGCAGCGCGCGCTACGGGCGATCGACGAGCGGCGCGACGCCCTTTTCGCATTGTCGCGTGCGATCCACGCAAAGCCCGAGCTCGCCTTCGAGGAACGCGAGGCTGCGATCCGCCTGACGGAGTTCCTCGAGGGCGCGGGCTTCAGCGTCGAGCGCGGCTACCGCGGTATCGAGACGAGCTACCGCGGCGACGCGAAAGGGCGCGGTCCCGGTCCGACCGTGGCGATCCTGCAGGAGTACGACGCCCTCGCCGAGATCGGCCACGCCTGCGGGCACAACCTCATCGCGATGATCGGCATCGCCGCGTCGGTCGGCGTCCGCGCGGTCATGGATCAGCTGCCGGGCCGCGTCGCCGCGATCGGTACGCCCGCGGAAGAGGGCGGGGGCGGGAAGGTCGCGCTGCTGCGCGCCGGCGGCTTCGATGACGTCGACGTCGCGATGATGATCCACCCGACCTCAGGCAGATCGCTCGCGGGGCGTCACTCGCTCGCTTCGAATCGCGTCATGGTCGAGTACCGCGGAAGGGCTGCGCACGCCGCGTCGCAGCCGGATCTCGGCATCAACGCGCTCGACGGGATCCTTCAGCTCTTCAACAACGTCAACGCGATGCGTCAGCAGCTGCGTCCCGATGCGCGCGTGCACGGGATCATCACGTCCGGCGGGAGCGCGGCGAACGTGATCCCCGACTACGCGGCGGCCCGCTTTTCCATCCGCGCGCTCGATCGTCGTTACCAACAGGAGGTGCTGCGCCGTTTCATCGCGTGCGCGGAAGGCGCCGCTCTTGCGACCGGCACGCAGCTCAACGTCACCGTGAACGAGAATGCCGGCTACGAGAACATGGTCTTCTCGACCCCGATCGCGGAACGCTGGGCGCACCACATGCGCGCGCAAGGCGTGCAGGTTTTCGAGGCCCGCGACGAGGAGCGGGTCGGATCTACGGACATGGGGAACGTGATGCAGGTCCTGCCGGCGATCCATCCCTACATCGCGGTTTCGCAGGACTCGATCCCCGGCCACTCCGTCGCCTTCCGCGAGGCCGTGCTGTCGCAGGAGGCACACGACAACGCGCTCGCCGCGGCGAAGGCGCTCGCACTCACCGCCATCGACGTGCTCGTGGATCCGGAGGTGCTGCGCAAGGCGCGCGCGGAGTTCGAAGACCGTCGCGCGAAGGGGATCGTGAAGGGGCGGACCTGAGCCTTCCGCGAGACATCTGGCTCCTCACAGGGGCGCAAGTCCTCTTCGGCGTCGGCTTCGGGCTCCTCTCGGCGGTCTGGCCGCTCTACCTTCGGGAGCTCGGTGCGGCACCGCAGGAGATGGGCATCGTGTTCGGCGTGGGGAACCTGGTTGCGGTGCTCTGCTTCGTTCCTGCCGGCTACCTTGCCGATCGGCTTGGCCGACGGCGCCTCATCAGCGCCGCGTGGATCTGTTCGGCCATCGGTGTCGCGTCGTTCGTACCGCTGTCCGACTGGCACGGCGCGTTCGTCGGCTCGGCCCTCTACTGGTCGAGCACCGCGGCGCTCCCACTGATCATCGCCTACGTGACCTCGATCGCGTCGCGGGCGCAGCTCGGTCGCGCGCTCGGTCTCGTTCTCGGCGCGTATTTCGCGGGGAACATCGTCGGTGCTCCGGTCGCCGGTCTCATCGCCGCATCCGCGGGCTATCGCGCGGCGGTGGCCGTCGCGGCGATCGTCTTCGCCGTTTCGGCCGGACTCACGTTCGCGCTCCGCACGGTCCCACCACATCCCGAGCGCGGTCCCTTCCGTCCGCCCCGAGCGTTCTGGGTGCTGCTGGCGCTCACCCCGTTCGCCGCGATGCTCTCGATTGTCTCGCTCGCGTTCATTCCGGTGTACCTGCACGACATCGCGGCCATCCCGCTGGAGCGGCTCGGGCTCTATCTCGCGCTCATCTCACTCGGCGCCGCCGCTCTCGCGATCGCCGCGGGCAACTTCGCGGATCACATCGGCGCGGTGCCGGCGCTCATCACCTCAGCGGCCGTGCTCACTTTCGCCAGCGTGCTCATCGCGCTTTCAGGCCGCAGCGAGCCGCTCGTCGCGCTTGCGGCGCTGTTGCTCGGCGCGACGCAGGCCGCCAACCCGGTCGTCGCGTCGGCGGTGGAGCGCATCATCCCGCCGGCGCGCGCCGCGCTCGGCTACGCGACGTACCAGACCGCGTTCGCGCTCGGATTCGGCGGCGGCGGCACGATCGCCGGCTTCCTGTACGACGCCGACCCGTTGCTGCCATTCATCGCGACGGCAGCCTTGGCGCTTCCGATCGCGACTGTGGTTGGAGTTGTGATCGCCCGAGAAGCGCGTTACGCCGGTTTCGCCTGAATAGCTCGATCGAAGCGAGCGGATCTTGAGCTCTCGCAGCCCCGGCCAAAGAGCGAGGGCGGAGCGCAACTTGCTCCGCCCTCTCGCGGCTCATGACTTCGCGCAGACCTACGTCGTCACACGTTTTCTCGCGCCGAACGTGCTATGGGACGCTGCAAATCGCATATGCGGCAACGCTGACGTTGCCTGAGTCCTTCAAGATCACAATCGCCTGCGCTTGCCAGCCGGTGGGCGTACCGCTTTGCGGAGTCGGCTGTGAGATGGAGACAGCCCCTCTGGCTTTCGAACTCGGAGTGACCACGGCTCCGCCGCCCAGCAGCTTGCTACCCGACGCGCAGGACGCGGTCGATGTCGAAGTCACAGTGCCGACATCCGGGGTGCCTCCGGTGCTCATCGTTGGACCGAGCACCACAGTCGTGTTGCCGACAACGCCTGTCGCCCCGGTAGGACCTGCGGGACCGGCCGGACCCGTTGGACCGATCGGCCCGGTTGGCCCGGCGGGACCATTAGCTCCCGTCGCACCCGTCGCACCATTGGCTCCCGTCGCGCCTGTCGCGCCTGTGTCCCCTGTCGCCCCGGTCGCACCCGTCGGACCAATTGGTCCTTGTGCGCCGGTCGCACCCGTTGCACCTGTTTCGCCCGTCGCGCCTGTTGCGCCGGTGTCGCCCTTGGCTCCCTGCGGACCGGTTGGTCCTTGCGCTCCGGTGTCGCCGGTCGCGCCGGTTGCGCCAGTCGGACCGATAGCACCGGTGGCGCCCGTGTCGCCCTTCGCTCCCTGGGGACCAGTTGGTCCCTGCGCGCCGGTGTCCCCGGTGGCGCCGGTCGCGCCCGTGTCGCCCTTGGGACCCTGCGCGCCGGTGTCGCCCTTCGATCCTTGCGCGCCGGTGTCGCCCTTCGGTCCTTGAGGACCAGTTGGTCCCTGCGCTCCCGTGTCACCGGTGGCGCCAGTCGCACCCGTCGCGCCAGTCGCACCGGTGTCGCCCTTCGCTCCTTGCGGGCCGGTTGGCCCCTGCGCGCCGGTGTCCCCCTTGAGACCCTGCGCGCCGGTGTCGCCCTTCGGTCCTTGCGCGCCGGTGTCGCCCTTCGGTCCTTGCGCGCCGGTGTCGCCCTTCGGTCCTTGCGCGCCGGTGTCGCCCTTCGATCCTTGCGCGCCGGTGTCGCCCTTCGGTCCTTGCGCGCCGGTCGGACCGATCGGCCCTTGAACGCCAGTCGCTCCAGTAGCACCGGTGTCGCCCTTCGCTCCCTGCGGACCCGTTGCGCCGGTATCGCCCTTCGGTCCTTGAACTCCGGTCGCGCCTGTCGCACCAGTCGCGCCTGTCGGACCGGTAGGACCGGTCTGATTCCAGTTCAGAGCTTTCTCGGTGGCGCTGCAGGCTTGACCGGTGTCGATGACCCGCAACGAACCGCTCGTCGAGTAGCACCCGTGAATGACACCCGCGGCGTCGGGAATGGTCGCGTACGCAATACCTCCGAGCGCTAGTAGCCCTCCGACGATGAGCAGCAACGAACGACGACCGAGGCGGCGAAGCGCCTTCATCGCGAACTCCCCTGGGTCAACGGAGAACCTGCGCGGAGGGGTCTCCCCTATCCGGCCCCGGAGCAGGCCACTAGCCAAGTCATCCCTTCCCGGCCAGTCGTGCGAGGGTACAGCCGTTCAAACGGACGCGCAAATCGCATGTTCCTCAATGTTTTTGTCACGTCCTGTAACGCCTAGTCGGCATCGCGGCTGCAGAAAGGAAACGACAGACGACCGCGCGGGTGGGTGGATGAAATGCAGGGGACCAAGCAGCGCTCGCTGCTGCGATCAATCGTGTTCGGCGGGAAACTCTGGACTTTCGTTCTCGCTTATCTGTTGCTCTTCACAGCCTCAGTGAGGGCCGACACCGCTGTCCAGACGACGGCACCGTTCACGTTCAACGGCATCAATGGGTGTGTGTTCCCGGCGGAGGAATTCATGGGCAGCGGCGGTTTGCACCTCGTCGTGAGCTCGAATCTCTCGGCGAGCGGGATGGTCCAGTCGCATGTCAAGATGAACTTTCAGGGCATGCAGGCCGTCACCGCCACCGGCAAGAAATATCAAGTGCCTGACTCGGAGACCAACTCATACGAGCTCGACTTTTTTGATCCGGCGCCCTTCCACTACACGTGGGAGGTCATGGCACAGTTCATCCGAGTCGGCGACAGCGGCACCATCTTTGGCGGCGACGATTTCTTCGAGCACATCCTGGCCCACGCCACAGTGAACGCGAACGGCGTCGTGACCGTCGACGACATCAGCAACGACACGGGCTGCCACTAGCCGTTCCGTTCGGCGGCGAGCGCGCTTCGACGCGGCTGAGCCTTCGGTCGCCGCTATGTCGCTGGGAAGTCCTTTAGTCCGAGCTCGCGTGCGAGCTCGAGCGAGCGCCGCTCGGCCGCATCGGCTTCGTCGGCGCGTCCGAGCAAACGAAGCGTCTGCGCGCGATCGCGGAGCACTCGCGCCAGCGCGGGCCGTGCGCCCATGGCCTCCATCAGCGTCGTGGTGGCGTCGAGGTCGGTAATGGCCGCGCTGAAATCGGGCGGCGTCTGCCGGGCGTGCGTTCGCCCGCGGTTCCACAGTGTCATCGCTTCGCCGTAGCGGTCGCCCATCGCTCGCGCCGCGGCGAGCGCACCGTCCCAGTCGGCCGCCGCCTGAGGAAGGTTGCCGAGACGGCCCTGCACCGCGCCGACCATCCCCTGGGCGAGCGTCCGGAAGGGCGCCATGTTCGTCACGAGGGCGAGCTCGAAGCCTCGCT
>Ga0209804_1001585_pt1 | contig 14617 bp, 13 predicted proteins | sample GraSoiAngelo_139_FD_185896 | JGI IMG/M metagenome (GOLD analysis project Ga0209804, IMG submission 185896) | Grasslands soil microbial communities from the Angelo Coastal Reserve, California, USA - 14_0929_12_20cm (SPAdes) (version 2) | ecosystem: Environmental > Terrestrial > Soil > Grasslands ... | reverse complement strand
GCATTCTCGGCCTACGCCACCGCGGCCGCCCTCATCAGTCAGGGCAATCCCATCGTACCGATCGCGATCAGCAACTTTCTCACCAGTGAGACCGGGCGTAACAACCCGGGACTCGCACAAGCGCTCGCGCTCGGCATGGTCCTGATCGTGGCGATCGTGATGACGCTGTATGCCTTGCTTCAACGGAGGACGTCGCGGTGGTTGCGATGAACCCAACCCAGCAGGCCGGCCGATGACGCGCGCTCGCCGCCTCAGGCTACGCCTGTTTCGCGTGATCGTGCTCGTCCTGGGCGGGGCCTTCTTCCTCGTTCCGATCGGTGCGATGTTCGAGTTTTCCACGCGAGGCAACCGGGTCGGCGCTCCACGCACGCTGGAAGCGTGGACGACGATCGTGACCTACCCCGACCTGCTTGGGGCGATCCGCGACTCGTTGGGCCTCGCGGCGATCACATCGGTCGCGATGCTGCTCCTGTTGCTGCCGACGATGATCTGGGTCCGCCTCCGACTGCCACAGCTGAAGCGGACTATCGAATTCCTCTGCCTTCTGCCACTCACCATCCCCGCGATCGTCCTCGTGGTCGGGCTATCGCCCGTCTACCGGTGGATGGCGATCAACCTCGTCGACACGATCTTCCTGCTGTCGTTTGCGTATGTCGTCCTGGTGCTGCCGTTCGCCTACCGCGCGCTCGACGCCGGTCTTTCCGCAATCGACGTCAAGACACTCTCGGAGGCGGCTCGCAGCCTGGGGGCTGGTTGGGGCACCGTGATGTTTCGCGTCATTGCGCCGAACATGTCTGGCGCGCTCCTCAATGCGAGTCTGCTCTCGGTCGCCCTGGTGCTGGGTGAGTTCACATTCGCGAACCTGCTCAGCTACCTCAACCTCCAGGTCGAGATCTTTCAGCTCGGTCTGGCCAACGCGGGGACGTCGATCGCGGTCTCAGTGGCGTCGCTGATGTTCGCCTTTATCCTCCTCGTGATTCTGTCGTTCTTCGGCCGGGCGCGGGCGCGCGGTGCTCATGAGCGCGCCGGTCTACCGTTCCCGGGCGCGGCGGGAGGAGGTCTGAGGTGACGAGTGCGGTCGCGGCCGCCGGGTTGGGGACCGCCACGCGCGCTGGGGTCGAGGTTCGGCTCGAGAACCTCCGGCGTCGCTACGCAGGAGTGACCGCGCTCGACGGCTTGAGTCTGACGATGGCTCCCGGCGAGCTGGTCGCCCTGCTCGGGCCCTCCGGCTGTGGCAAAACGACGGCGCTCCGGCTGGTCGCGGGTCTCGAGCAAGCCGACAGCGGACGGGTGGTCGTCGGCGGTGAGGACGTCACCGGGCAGCCGACCAACAAGCGTGATGTCGGCATGGTGTTCCAGGCGTATTCGCTGTTTCCGCACATGACGGCCTGGCAGAACGTGGCCTTCGGGCTGCAGATGCGCAAGGTGGGCGCCAGCCAGCGGCGCCAACGGGCGGGCGAAATGCTCGAGCTCGTCGGGCTCGGCGGCTTCGCCAATCGGTTCGCCCACCAGCTTTCGGGTGGTCAGCAGCAGCGTGTCGCCCTGGCCCGAGCGCTCGCCATCCAACCCAAGGTTCTGCTTCTGGACGAGCCATTGTCGGCCCTCGATGCGAAAGTCCGAGCTCGACTGCGCGACGAGATCCGTCGAGTGCAGCTGGAGGTCGGAATCACCACGCTCTTCGTGACACACGACCAGGAGGAGGCGCTCGCCATCGCCGACCGCGTCGGGGTGATGCAGTCGGGACGGTTGGAGCAGCTGGGACCGCCGACGACGATCTACTCGCGGCCGGCAACCCCGTTCGTCGCCGAATTCGTTGGACTGACGAACCGGCTTGCCGGCGTTGTACGCGGGGGCGACGTCGAAGTGAGGGGGACGAGACTGCCGCTGGTCCAGCCCGACGCCGCCGACGGTCCGGCGGTGGCGTTGGTGCGTCCCGAAGCGGTGACCTTCGCCAATAACGAGGATACCGGGCCCGGGCCGCTGGTCGGGACCGTCATCGCCACCGCTTTTCTCGGTGCTACCAGCCGCGTCACCGTCGACCTCGGCGACGTGACGATCCTCGCTCAGCTGCCGACGTCGGAAGCCTCGGCTCATCCGGCCGGCACCCGCGTCCGCCTCGCCCTGCGTCCGGACCCGGTGCTGATCGCGCGGGACGAGGCTGCCGCGGGGCGCGCCTAAAAGACTCCTCGACCGGGAATCCGCAGCAGCGCGCGCCCGTCGGTTTTTTTGAACTCCCGCCCTGCTTTACAGATTGTTGACCTTGGGGTGAGGCTGCGCTAGGCTATTTGCCGGAACGGCTAAGGGGCTACTCAACCCCGGGGAAGGAGGAAAACCTTGTTTAGACATCGTGTTGTGACGTCGTCTGCTGTCCTGGCGATCCTTGGCAGCGCCATCGCGATCGTGCCGGCGACGCCGGCGGCCGCAGCCGGTGGAACTCGACAAATTGCAGCCGGTGGCGTGACGTCGATTGGAGGCGCTAGCCTCGGCCCTGACGTCCTCTCGCAGCCCGAAATCCGTGGCGGTGGCGAGACCGGAGGTCTGGCCGCAGCCGGCCCCAACCCGCCCAGCGCCGGCGGCGTTGACCGCAGCGCGTCAAAGCAACGCGGCGATGAAAGCGGAGCCGTGGGCGAGAAGGACAACAGCGAACGGAGCAGCGCGCCGCTCAGCGTGCTCGCGAGCTTCAACGGCCTCAACCACCGGAACCAGCGCCTGGCAAACGGTGGCAATCAGTTCTCCCTCGAGCCACCCGATCAGGGCCTCTGCGCGGGGAACGGCGTCGTAATGGAGATCATCAACGACGTGATGAAGGTTTACACCCCATCGGGCGGGACCGTGGTGGACACGACTGACCTCAATACCTTCTTCGGCTATCCGGCGCAGATCGTGCGCTCGACGGGCACCTTCGGGCCTTTCGTCACCGATCCCAGCTGCTATTTCGACCGTGCCACGAACCGCTGGTTCGCCGACGTCTTGACAATTGACGTCTATCCCCACAGTGATCCGGCGCACCATATTCGAGGCGGCGACTTCACGGGCACCAACCACCTGGATCTCGCGGTCAGTCAGACAGGCAATCCCGCAGGGGCCTGGACGATCTACCGCCTCCCGGTCCAGGACGACGGCAGCCAGGGTACTCCCAACCATGGCTGCAGGGGGATTCCACCGTATGGGCAGCCCACCCTGCCCACCAATCCCAATGCCTGCCTCGGCGACTACCCGCACCTTGGCGCCGACGCGAACGGCGTCTACCTGACGACCAACGAGTATTCGTTCTTCGGCAATGACTTCCACGGGGCGCAGGTTTACGCGTTCCCCAAGGCGGCGCTGGCCGCTAGAGCCTCCAGCGTGGGGGTGACGCAGATCGATACCCACGGGATGGATAACGGCAACTCCGGCTTCACGCTGTGGCCGGCGGTCGCGGCCGGGCAGCAGCAGAACGCGCAGGGCGGCACGGAGTACTTCTTGAGCTCGAACGCCGCCGACGAAGCCCACGGCAACGGCGTCGCCGTCGGTCCTCGCACCTCGACCCAGCTCCTCGTGTGGAAGCTCACCAACACGCGATCGCTCAACAGGGATGAACCGGAAGCGCAGCTCAGCCACAGCTACCTGCGGGTGGGGCGCTACTCGATGCCTCCCGCGTCCGAGCAGAAGGTTGGCAGCGTGCCGCTGGTCGACTGCTTGAACAATGTTGCCTGCGCGACCTTCTTGAATGGCCAGCCGGATCCGTTCCACGAGTCCGAGTCGAAGCTCGACAGTAATGACACCCGCATGCAGCAGGTGACGTACGCCAACGGGTTGCTGACCGGAGCCCTCGACACTGCCCTGGTCGACGCCAACGGCCATGTCAAGGCCGGGATCGAATGGTTCGTCGTCGGTCCGAACGGTGGGGATGGGGCGCGGCTCCTAAGCCAGGGTTACTACGGTGTGACCAACAACAACGTGACGTACCCCGCCATCGCGTTGAATGCCAACGGCCAGGGGATCATGGCGTTCACGCTGGTCGGCAACAACCACTATCCGAGCGCGGCGTTCACCTCGTTCAGCGCGTCCGGAACCGGCCCGCTGCAGGTGGCGGCTGAGGGCGTCGGTCCCTCTGACGGATTCAGCGGCACGTTCTTCTACAACTTCCCGAATCCGCCTCGGCCACGCTGGGGTGATTACGGTGCAGCCGTCGTCGACGGCAACAGCTTCTGGATCGCGTCCGAGTACATCGGCCAGACATGCACCCTCGCGCAGTATGAGGGCGGGGCCTTCGGTGGTACCGGGGCCTTCGGCAGCTGCGGCGGAACGCGGACGTCGCTGGCGAACTGGTACACGCGAATCAGCCACCTCTCAGCCGGTGGCGGTGGCGGCAACTAAGTCAGTCAGCAGGAACATGTCGAGGGCTGGTCTTCCGACCGGCCCTCGTCTTACTTTCTCAGGCGAAAATCGCGTCCGCTGAGCTCAGGGCTTACGGCAGGCGATGTCGGTACGGCCTGATGGACAGGGGCTCAGCGAGGCCTGGCTTGCCGGCGCCTGCTCGGCCGCGGCGGGCACAAGCGCAGGGCGTCGTGCGACCTGGGACGCCGGGATGGTTCGCGTTGATGTGTTGGCCCGCGCCATAGTAGCCGCCGGTGCCGGCAACGCCTCGACCACTGAAGCTATGGATTCCCCGACGGCCGGCGCCGCGAGAGAGGCGTTTCGTTCGTACGCGGCATGGCTCGTGACGGCGCCCGACGCCGCGGCGGAGCTCACGAGAAAGCCGCCAATCACCGCGAAGCCCGCAAGCCGGTTCATCTACCGAATATAACGGTGGCAGTCACCTTTTCTAACGGCGAAGCGCTCGCCGCGGAGCCGTTTCGATGGCGGAAATCACGCTATCGTGAGCTCAGATCGTGCCAAAGCAGCGATCGTTCATCGAGGCGGTGCGGGCGGTCGTCCGGGACGTCGGGCGCGGGCAGATCGTCAGCTACGGCGAAGTCGCTCGGCGCGCCGGATATCCCCGCGCGGCCCGGGCGGTCGGCAACGTCCTTGCCAATAGTCTCGGCCTCCCCTGGTGGCGGGTGGTACGGGCCAGCGGGGAGCTGGCGGCGCACGGCGGGGAAGAGCAGGCACGGCGGCTGCGCCGGGAGGGCGTCGCGGTCCGAAACGGGCGCTGTCAACCGCCCCGGTATTCGGAACGTCAAATAACGCGACGCGGAACTTAATACCGGTTAACTGACCGTTGACCGTGGGCTACAACCCGGGTTACCCTATGTGCGCTCACCAAACAAGCAGGAGGGAAGCGCTTGCGCAGTAGAACCAGCATCCTCGGTATCGTCGCGTCGATCGCGCTCCTCGGGTCGGTCATCCCCGCTCTAGCGGCACCGTCCGCCCGTGCCACTCTCGCCGGCAACGTTCCGCCCTGGGCGAAATCGGCCAACTTCAAAGCGGCCGCCAACCCATCCGACTCGATCGGCTTCCGTATCTACCTGGGGTGGACCGATCCAGCCGCCGTTGAGGCGCTGGCGAAGGCCGTCTCGGACCCCGGGAGCGCGTCCTACGGACAGTATCTGACCCCGCAGCAGTTCCGCCAGCAATTTGCGCCCTCGCAGTCGCAGGTCAACGCAGTCCAGAGCTGGCTGCGGAGCCAGGGATTCCGGGTCGATTACACCCCATTGAACAATCACTACGTCGCTGCGGAAGGCAGCGTTGCGCAAGCCGCATCAGCCTTCGGGACGACGTTCGGTACCTATAGCGTCGCCGGGCAGACGCTGCGGTCGCCGTCATCGGATGTTTCACTCCCGACCTCCATCGCGGGCTTCGTCAGCGGCGTCGTCGGTCTGGACGAGTCGGCGGCACTGGTGCATACGAACATCGCCCTTGATGCGCCGCCGTCGGCTGCTTTTGTCAATGCTCCGCCTTGCTCGACGTACTGGAACGAGAAGAACACCACCAGCCTGACCGGCCTGCCTGCCCCCCTTCAAGCTCCGGCGGGCTACACGCTGCCGCTGCCGATGGCGCCGTGCGGATACGTGCCGAGCCAGATTCGGGGCGTCTACGGTGTGGCGGACAGCCTTCAGGGCAATGGCCAGACGGTCGCGATCATCGACGCGTACGCGTCACCCACGATCCAGCAAGACCTGGACCAGTGGTCCGCCAATCGCGGGATGGGGTCGACCAACATCACCCAGGTGGTGGCGCCCGGCACGATGAACCGGCCAGAAAACAAGAAACAGGATCCGCAGGGCTGGTACGGCGAGGAGACGCTCGACGTCGAGGCCGTCCATGGCATGGCGCCCAATGCCCATATCGTCTACGTGGGGGCGCCCAACAACTACCAGGACCTCGACGCGGCGATGAACCATGTCGTTGATCGGCATCTCGCGTCGATCGTGACCAACTCGTACGGGTTCCCGACCGAGCTGCTGCCCTTCGGGTTCATCAAGCCCCAGGAGGACACACTGCTCCAGGGTGCCATCGAAGGCATCGGCATCTACTTCTCGTCGGGCGATAACAGCGACGAGTCGATGTCGGTGGGCTACCGGACGGCAGATTGGCCCGCCTCCAGCCCGTTCGTGACAGCCGTGGGTGGCACCAGCCTGGGCGTCGGCCAGAGCAACAACCGCGTCATCGAGACCGGCTGGGGCACTCACACGTCGAGCCTCAACACGACGACCGGCGCATGGGTTGATCATGGGTGGCTTTACGGTTCCGGCGGTGGCGTCAGCCGGCTGTTCGCCGAGCCGTCGTACCAGGCCAACGCCGTACCGGGCAGCGTCTTTGCCGCGCAGGGTCGCACGGGCCGGGCCATCCCCGATATCGCGGCGTTCGGTGATCCGAACACCGGCTATCTGATCGGTCAGACCCAGACATTCCCCGGTGGGGTGGTCAAATACTCTGAGTACCGCATTGGCGGCACGAGCCTCTCGTCGCCGATCATGGCGGGGATCATGGCGCTCGCCGACCAGGCGAAAGGGTCGGCACACGGGTTCGCCAACCCGGCGTTCTACGCCAACGCGACATCCGGCGCCTTCTACGACGTGCTCCACCAAGCCGGCGCGGTGGTACGAGTCAACTACGTCAACAGCGTCGACGCCTCGAACGGCCTTGCCTACCGCTTGCGGACGTTCGACCAGGGTCTCAGCCTGAAGACGACCCCTGGCTGGGACGACATCACCGGGCTGGGGACTCCGACCTCGGCATTCATCGGGGCGCTGAGCCACTAGACGTCGACCGAAACAGAGGCCGGGCATCGCGCCCGGCCTCTTATTTGTCCTCTGCGATCAGCCAATCGATGATTTCGCGGACGCCGGCGCCGGCCTCGCCGCGAGTCACGTGCGCGGCGCTGGCCTTGAGGGGGTCGAGCGCGTTCGCGACCGCCACGCCGTATCCGCTCATGGCGAGAAACGCCTGGTCGTTTTCCGCATCGCCAATGGCGACGACGCTGCGCGGGGCCAGCGCAAGTTCATCGAGCGCCGCCCTGAGCCCGGTCGCTTTATCCACCGAGCCGGGCAGGACCATGACCGATCCCTTGTTGAGGATGACCTGCAGGTCGAGGCGGAGCTCGCGAATCACCTCCATCACTGCCCTGTCGTTGGGCTGTACCGTGGCCACCACCACCTGACCCTGCCAGAGCGGATCGACCCCGCGCCGTTGCAGCGCCGCGACGAAATCCGCGGGAGGCGGCGGCGCGAGGACCCGCGTATCACGACTCTCCGGCCGGTAGAGGACCGCGCCATTTTCGGCGACGACGGCGTCGAACATCGACGCCTCTGGAAAGACGCGCAGGAGGTCGTTGAGCTGGCGACCGGTGACCAGGATGAGCTTTCGACCGGTGGCAGCGAGCCGGCGCAGGGCCGCCACCGTTTTAAGATCGACGGCGCCGTCGCTCGCCAACGTGCCGTCGTAGTCGGTCGCGAGCGCGAGGAATCGCACCGGCTAGACGCGTTTCGGCGCGGCGCTGGACGCGAGAATGATCCGGATCGGGCGATCGTGACGGACGTAGTCCCAGGCCCAGGAGCCGAGCGCGCTGATGCGATTGCGGAAACCGATCAAGTAGTAGATGTGGACGAACAGCCAGGTCAGCCATCCGAGAAAGCCGGTGAATTCCAATCCGCCTGGCAGGTGGGTTACCCCGGCATTGCGGCCGACCGTTGCCATGGTGCCTTTGTCGACGTAGTGGAATGGCTCGCGCTCACCCTGCAGGCCACGAACGGCATCCACGATCGTGCGCGCGACGTAGCGCCCGGCCTGCATCGCGGGGGGCGAGAGCATGGGCAGCTCGCGGTCGCCCACGCGCGGCGAGGCGGCATCGCCGATGGCGAACGCACCGGGCGCTCCAGGAATCCGCATCCAGGGGTCGACCTCGATGCGCGCATTCCGAAAGCGAGGGAGGGGCGCTTCGCCGACCGGATCGCTGGGCCGCACGCCCGCCGACCAGATGATGGTGGCGCACGCGATCGCCGTCCCATCCGAGAGCGTCACCGAGTGGCCGTTCGCGCTCTTGACCAGCGCGCCGGTCCTGACCGCCACGCCACGTTTCATCAGGACGCGTTGCGCGTAGCGGCCGAGGCGAACCGAAAAGGCGTTAAGGACGCGGTCCGTGCCTTCCACCAGGACGACCTGGATCTCTGCTCGCGAGATCTGGTGATAGTCCTTGCCGGCGACGATCTCCATCAGCTCGATGAGCGCTCCGGACGACTCGACACCGGTTGGGCCGCCGCCGACGACCACGAAGGTCAGCAGCGCGCGGCGCGCCTCCGGGTCGGGCTCGGCATCGGCGCGCTCGAGGCAGGTCAGCACGTGGTTGCGCAGGCGGGTGGCGTCTTCGAGCGATTTCAATCCCAGCGAGACGCGGGCCACCTCCTGGTTGCCGAAGTAATTGTCGGTACTGCCGGTGGCGAGCACCAGGTAGTCGTAGCTCAGCGGCGGGCTGGCGTCGAGGCGAACCAGCTTGCTGGCCAGGTCGACGCGCGTCACGGTCGCCTGGCGAAATCGGACGTTGGGCGAGTGGCGGAAGATCGTGCGTAACGGGTAGGCGATGTCGCTCGGATTGAGCAGGCCGGTGGCCACCTGGTAGAGGAGGGGTGTGAAGAGGTGGTAGTTGTGCTGGTCCAGCAGGACGACATCGAGCGGCTCGCCGTCGAGCTTGCGGGCGCAGGCGAGGCCACCGAACCCAGCGCCGACGATCGCGACGCGGGGACGCGCTTCAGCCATCGGTCCGGACGCGGAGCTGTGCATGGGCTCGCCGCAGCGCGGCCTCGACCTCGCCGGGCGAACCCGCGCGCGCGAACATGAAGCCGAGGTAGCGATCGCCCTCCGGCAGGGGAACGAGCGGCTCTCCCGGCGGAATCGTGATCACCAGCCCCTCGACGCCCGGCACGTGTTTTGCCGCGTCCTGGCCTTCGACGGCGCGAAGCCGTCCGCGCTCCCGGATTGGCAGCATCATGACGCCGGCCGCGGCCTGCTCGCGCTGGTGGGAGGGCATCGGCAGGCCGGCCGCCTGCCGGAGGATCAGTTCTTCGAGTGAGATGCCGGACCCGAATCGGAGCGTTCGGGAGCAGAGCCCGCCGATCGAGCGCGCGGCGACCTCCAGCATCCAGGTCCCGCCCTCGTTGAGGCGGAGCTCGGCGTGGATCGGGCCGTCGCTGAGGCCGAGGGCGAGTGCTGCCCGAGCCGTTGTCTCTCTGATCTCCACCTGTTGCTCGCGCGAACGACGCGAGGGCGTGACGTAGATCGTCTCCTCGAAGAAGGGGCCGTTGAGCGGGTCGGGCTTGTCGAAGAGGGCCAGCACCTCGAGCTCGCCACGACGGAGCAGTCCCTCGACCGCCACCTCCTCGCCCGGGATGAAATCCTCGATCAGTACCGAGTGACTCGTACTGTGGGGCCGGCAGGCGGCGACGATCGCCGCGACCCGGGCGAACACGCGGGGAAAGCTCGCGGCGTCATCGACCTTCACCACGCCCTGGCTGCCTGAAAGATCGATGGGCTTGACGACGCAGGGGTAATCGACCGTGGCGGCGATCGTCTGCGCATTCGCGTCGATGCTCGCGGTCGTGAATCGAGGAGTGCGCAGCCCGGCGCGCGCAAAGCGCTCCCGCATGCGCGCCTTGTCGCGGGCGGCTTCGACACCGTCGACCGGATTGTGCGGCAGGCTGAGCGCCTGGGAGGCCGCCGCGGCAAGCAACGTGCCCGTATCGTCGACCGGGACGATCGCAGCCAGGGGACGCGTCTGCGCGAAGGCGACGATGCGCTCTGACGAGCCATTGATGTTCTCGAAGTCGAGCCGCAGATGGCGACCGTCCATCAAGCTGGCGAGCGCCGGCCGGTGCTCCGAGCCGACCACGACCTCGACTCCCAGACGGGAGGCCGCGGCGATGAAATCGTGGGTGCGATAGGTTCGGCTCGGGATCAGCAGCAGGACGCGCGTCATCCCCATTAGTTGACCACGAATAGAATGACCCAATGCCGCCCGCGATTACGGTCACGCCGACGGCGATGGCGAAGATCGAGGCCGTTCGTTCGAAGAGCGGCCATCCCGATGCCTGCCTGCGGATCGCGATCGCGGGCCGCCGGGGCGGTCAGTTCGCCTACGAGCTCGACCTCGTCGCCCCCGAAGACGCGCCCGCCGGTGACCTTGTGGTGCAGACCCCGGGGCTCCGTCTGCTGGTCGAACCGGGGAGCGCCGCCAACCTCGAGGGAGCGGTCATCGACCTCGACCCCTCAGCGCTGGGCGGGGCCCTGCGGATCGACAACCCGAACGAAGGCTGGCGCGACCCGGTCGCGGCTCGCATCCAGGAGGTGCTCGACCGCCAGATCAATCCCTCGGTCGCCGCGCATGGTGGCTTCGTCGACCTGCTCGAGGTTCGCGGCGGCGCTGCCTATGTCCAGCTGGGCGGCGGCTGCCAGGGCTGCGCGCAGGTCGACGTCACGCTGCGGCAGGGAATCGAAGTCGCGATCAAAGCGGCCGTGCCGCAGATCATCGAGGTGATCGACGTCACCGATCACGCCGCGGGGTTAAACCCCTACTTTCAACCGGCCAAGAAAGCGTCTTAGATCGCGGCAATGCGCCGCAGGCGCATCCGGGGCCCGAAGCGGGGAGCCTGGATGCCGCCGAGGGTCAGCAACCGGATGACCCGCGCCCGATGGCCGCGATAGGGCTCGAGGAGCTCGAGCATGCGGGCCTCGGTGCCGCGCACTTCGCCCGCCAACGCCCATGCCACCTGGTGGGGGAGGTGGTAGTCGCCGATTGATACGACATCGCGATCACCGAACGCGACGGCTGAGACCTCGGCCGCCGACCAGGGGCCGATGCCGGGTAGCGTTGTCAGCAGGCTGCGCGCGGTCGCGGGTTCGATGTTGGTCAGCGCCTCGAGCCGGCGTGCCTGCGCCGCGGCTGTCTGAATGACGGCAAATCGCCGGCGCTCGACGCCGAAGCGATGCACCGCCCAGTACGGGGTGGCGAGGATCTCTGCCGGCTTGGGCGACAGCAGCAGGCCGGTATCGCCGGGTGCGGGTTCACCCAGCTCGCGCACCAGCCGGGCATAGGAGGCATAGGCTTCGACGCTCGGCACCTTCTGCTCGAGGATGGTCGGCAGCAGGGCTTCGAACACCAGGCCGGTGCGGCCCAGGCGCAGCCCGGGGTGATGCCGGTGCAGCTCGGTCAGCAGCCGGTGCGACGGCCGGAACGCCTCTGGCTGATCGTCGAAGCCCACCAGCGCCGGCGTGTGCTCGATCATCCAGCCGGCCCCAGGACCCCAGGCGTCGGCCGACAGACGAGCGCCGTGCACCCGAAGCCGCAGCGATGCGGCGCCTTCCGGCGTGCGTGCCGCCCGCCAGACTTCGCCACGGTCGAATCGGATCGTTGGATCCGAAGGGCCACGCTCAAGGAGACCGAGCGTCAGGTCAAGATCGAGGGGGAAGGGGAGAGCCCATGTGTGGCTTGCACCGGTCAGCACAACGGCAACCTTAACGCGGAACACTCCAGCTTGAGGATATGGCGCAAATTGTGCTACGTATGATCAAGTCAGCTGATGGAAGCGGCTGCAGGACTGAGGAGGCCCTGATGCTGAAGCTCGGCTCGAGAGTCAAAGCGATCGGCACGCCGGTCGCCTGCCCTGCCTGCCGCTATCCCAACCCCGGTATCAACATCTGGTGCGAACGCTGCCGGAGGCCGCTGGATTGGAATCCTGCCACCAGGCCGACGCCGGAGCGCGTCGAGCTCCCACGTCGCCGGCGCGCGTCCGGGCTTACAGGGCTCACCATGCCGGCCGTCAGCTGGCCTCGGGTGCGGCTGCCAGTGTTCACGGTGCCTCGCCCGAGACTGCCTCACGTGCCGCGGATCGTGCTCGCGGTCGCGATGATCCTGGCGGTTCTCCTGATCGTCCCCCTCGCGTACGTGTTGTTGCCCGCCGGTCGGGCCGCGGTGGATCAACAGACCGCGATAAGTCACCCGCCGTCGACCAACGGCGCAACCTCCGCCGATACCGCGCAGGCAGCAGCCATCCCGGGCGTCGAGGCGAAGACCCATTTGCGTTACCAGACCGGCGGCTGCGAGGCCGGCACGGCCTGCCTGACGGTCGCGAGCGAAACAATGGGGAAGGATGCCGCGGCGGTGGTATTTTCCACGGCGAGTTCGGGGGGGCGGCAATGCGTCGGTTACGTCTACCGCAGTGCCGGCCGGTGGCATTTCCTCAGTGCGGTCTGCGGGCTACCGGACCAGCTGGGCCCGCTGGTCGACCACGATGCCACCGTTCGGATTGGGGGCAATTGCGCCAATGTGCGCGAGGGCCCCAGTCTCAAAGCCCGTATCGTCGCCTGCCTCAACGACGGCCACACAGTTCACATCGACGGCGGACCATCGTACGCTGACAGCCGGCTCTGGTGGCATCAGAGCCAGGGTTGGATGGCACAGGACTTTCTAACTGGCTAGTGGCGCTCGTCAGGCGCCTGTGCACGCAGGCGCTTGACCATTTCCAGCAGCATCTTGTAGGTGATGCTGGCGTTTTCCATCAGCATGGGCTTGACCTCCCAGGAGACGAGCGTCAGGCACACCGTATCGCTCTCGGCCTTCACGTCCGCCGTCCTCGGACCGCCATCGAGCACCGAGATCTCCCCAAAAAACTGACCGGGGCCCATGCTGGCAACCCGCTGGCCGTCGCGGATCACCGCGACGTTGCCTTCCCGAATGATGTAGAGGCCGTGACCCCCGGCGCCGGCCTTGACGATCGTGGCGCCCGAGGCATAGTGCTGCTCCTTGATCAGCTTCCCAAGCATTTCCAGCTCTTTGCGGTCGAGACCGGCAAACAGCGGGACCCGTCGCAGCGACTCGGTGGGATCGGTCTTGACAGCCATCGATTCCTCCAGCGTATGACAGCGCGCCATTACGATACCGCACCCCGTCGTCCGGAGGGAGTTACGTCTGGCTAGCGGCCTCGCACGGCCTCCACCAGCTCCACCTTCATCTCCTCCATCCGCGTACCCAGGTCCTCGAGCTGCTCCTCGGAGAGGACCTTCTTGACTTTGGGGAACAGGTCGTTCTCCTCCTCGCCGACGTGATGCATCACGTCCTCTTTGAGCACCTTGAGATCAGCCGCCCACTGGGCGGTTCTCATGTCGGTCTGCTCGAGGTCCGCGAGGACCATCTTGATCTGCCGGTGTTCCTCGATCGACTCGAGAACCAGGTCGCGAGTCGGCTCCGCGCCTTTCGCCGCCGGATAAAAGATCTTCTCCTCGATCTCGGCATGGATGGTCAGCTCGCGATCCAGCTCCGGGAAGAGCGCCCGGCGATCGTCGCGCTTGTTCTCCAGATCCGAAAAGATCTTCTCCACCTTCTTGTGGTCGTCCTTCAATAGCTGGATGGCGTCCATGTTTTCCAGACCTCCCTGCGTGGCTATATCAAAATCTGATATTCACGATATCAGAATGAGCGCGTCGAGGGCGAGGCCGGGTCAGGCGCCGAGGTGCGCGGCCTGGAACTGGTTGCGAAGGCGCCAGATGCCGTTGACATACGTCCGGCTGCTCGGGTAGATCCCGTATCGCAGGACGCCACTCAGCCCCTGGTAGTAGGCGGCGAGAGCCAGCTTCGGGTCGCGGAGGCGATCCAGATACGACCGCAGCAAGGCGGCGCCGAGCTCGGCGTTGTCGACCGGATTACTAAGGTTGACGCGGCGATGCAGCAGCGCCGGTCCGGCCCAGGCCGCGGTATAGGGCTCGACCTGCATCAGGCCGACCGCACCCGTATAGGACCGCGCCGCCTGGTTCCAGCCGCTCTCCCAGTAGGAGACAGCCAACACGAAGTTCGGGTTGAGGCCATGGTGGTGTGCAGCCCGGATCAGAATCGCGCGAGCCTGAGGGGAGGTCAGTCCGCTCTTTGGGGCGGCATAGGCGGGCTGGACGGCGACGGCGACGGTGAGGCTGAGGCTGGCCGCGATCGCGACTGCCAGGCGAGAAATGCTGTGCATGGGACCGAAACGTCACGGCGCCCGGCCGACTTGCTCGTCCCGTGCAAATTGTTGTTAAGGCCCACACGTCCCTTGACTTTGGGTGGGGCCGAGCATCAAATATGAGCAGCCCGGAGAGGGAGTTCGAATTTTGCTCGGGCAAAAGGAAGGCATAAGCATGCCGGCAGCGACCAAGGAGGAGCAGATCCGTGCCG
>Ga0209804_1001583_pt1 | contig 14628 bp, 9 predicted proteins | sample GraSoiAngelo_139_FD_185896 | JGI IMG/M metagenome (GOLD analysis project Ga0209804, IMG submission 185896) | Grasslands soil microbial communities from the Angelo Coastal Reserve, California, USA - 14_0929_12_20cm (SPAdes) (version 2) | ecosystem: Environmental > Terrestrial > Soil > Grasslands ... | reverse complement strand
ATTTTCGTTTGCTCCTGTAAAAGCGCCCTTCAGATAGCCGAATAGCTCCGATTCAAGAAGCGTTTCCGGGAAGGCGCCGCAGTTGACGGTGATAAAGGGCGCTTGAGCGCGGGTGCTGTTTTCGTGAACCGCCCGTGCCACCAGCTCTTTGCCCGTGCCGCTTTCGCCAGTGATCAGGATGCGGCTGGACTGCGGGGCCACCGCCGAAATCAGATCGAAGATGGCGCGCATCTTCGGGCTTCGGCCGATGATATTGTCGTGCCCAGTGAACCGCCGCAATTCCCGGCGCAGATAGCCAGCCTCATTTTTGAGCCGAAGGTTTTCGTCCACCTGGCTGACAGCACGACGCAACTGGTCAACCAATTCGTGGTCCTTGATTACGTAGCGATCCGCGCCTTCATTGATGGCCGCAATCGCAGTCTCCACCGTCGGCACACCTGTGATCAAGAGAAAGACCGTCGAGGGAGCCACTTCCTTAGCATAGGCGAGCAGATCGACGCCGCTCATGTCCGGCATGCGGATGTCAGAAATAATGATATCGAATAGCTTGGATTCGAGACGGCGGCGCCCCAATTCCCCGCTCGTGGCGATTTCGACGCGGTGTCCATCCTTTCGGAAGGTGATCTCCAGGAGTTCGCAAATGGACCGCTCGTCGTCGACGATGAGGATATTGGCCATTTTAAGCCACCCGCGGCAGTTCGACGGTAAACTCCGCCCCGTGGTCTTTTTCTGATGTCACCGTGATGCGCCCGCTGTGCGCGTGTACGATCTGGTAAACGATAGCCAATCCTAATCCCGTTCCTCCTAAAAATCCTGATTGCAACGGCTCGAATATCTTCACTCTTTGAGCCGGATCGATTCCTATACCGGTATCACGAAATCGAATACGCACCCAAAACGGAGCAGTCTCCAGCTTTACTGTTAAAGTGCCGCCCGCGGGCATGGCGCGAAGAGCGTTGTCGCAGAGATTCCAGAATACCTGCTTGATACGATTGCAATCCGCCCGAACCCGCACAGGTTTTGCCGCAAAGACGCGCTCTATGCGGTATTTGCCTTGCCACTGCGGATGTCTCTCGAGTAGAGTCAGCGTCTCGTCCAACAATTCGGAAAGGTCGGCCTCGGCGAATTCGTAGCTCTTTTCACGGGAATAGTTCAGGAAATCACTGATGATGCGGTTGAGCCGCTCCGACTCGCGGCTCACGATGTCCACGAGGTGTCTTTCGTCTTCTTGCAGCGGAACCATGCGCCCCAACTCTTTCACCGCTCCCGCCATGGCCGTTAGCGGCTGGCGTATCTCATGAGCAATTGCGGCGGAAAGCCGTCCGAGAGCGGCCATTCGTTCTTTTGTAGCCACTTCTTGCTCGAGCCGCTTTAGCTCGGTGAGGTCCTGGAAATTGATAACGTAACCTGCCCCAAGGCGTTCCGCCGTCCTCAGAACGGATACCGAGAGACCCAGGTAGCGCTGCTGGCCGGCAGGCGTGCGGAATTCGACCTCGTGCCGCTGAGGCAAGGCATTATCTTCGCAGCCGTCCGTCATGTGCCAGATGCCGGGCGCAACCACCATCAACTTGTGGCCCCTCACTTGATCGAATCTCAACCCCAGAATCTCTTCTCCTGTCCGGTTAAGCAGCCTCAGTCGCCCTTCCAGGTCGGTAGTGATCAAGCCACCGCGCATGGAATGAATGATGTCTTCGTTAAAAGCCTGGAGGTCCTGTAACTCTCCGCGTTTCATCTCCAGTTCTGCGCTTTGGCGCCGGAGGCTCGCGGTCAGCAAGCTCGAGAGGTAACCAACGGCGAAAAAAGCAAACATGTTGCTAAGAATCCAGGTCTGCAGTGTTTTGCCGCCCGGCATGGTCGAGGCCGTCCTCGGCAGAACATCATAGAAGACGAGTTCGACCATCCCCCCCAAAAGAATGAAGCCAAACCCGGCCACCAGAAATGTGGCGCGGCGGGTAAAAAGAATGCTGGCGACGATAATTAGCAGCAAATAGAGCGATATAAAATAGCTTTCGTGACCACCGGTGACGTAAACCAACCCCGTAACCAACAGTAAATCGCAGATCACCTCGAGTGGAGCATGCCAGCCCGCAATCGGCACCCAGTGGAGAAGGATGACGTAAAAAAGCGCTAGCGTGTACCAGAGAATAATAAGAGGAACGAAATAACGGAGTGGTACAACGACTTGGGTATATTGCTCGAGTACGATGACGATTCCCAGCAGCAGGGTGATGACCAGGAACCGGATACGGTTGAGCCAGCGGAGCCAGTCGCCTAGATTCTGATTTAGCTCCATCGCGGGACCAGGGATTCGGGTTCGAAGCTCTCCTCGCAAAGAGCTTGTTGCCCGGGTCTTTGCACGCCGGCCCCCGCTCGTTCTAGCGGACACGGTGGGGCGCCGGTTTGGGAATTTGAAATCGTGTTAATGAGCGCCGGCCAGCTTGCCAATTAAGGAGAAGAGCGGCAGGTACATGGAAATGACGATTCCCCCCACCACGACACCTAGAAAAACGATCATGGCCGGCTCCAGCGCCGCGAGCAGGTCCTTCACCGCTGCGTCCACCTCTTCTTCGTAGAAGTCCGCAATCTTTTGCAGCATCGCATCCATTGCGCCCGTCTGCTCGCCTACCCCGATCATCTGGGTCACCATCCCGGGGAACACGTTCGTTTCTTTGAGAGGATCCGCTAGATTCTTGCCCTGCTCCAAGGCTTTTCGAACCTGGCCGAGGGCCTTCTCAATCACGGCATTCCCTGCGGTTCGCGCCGTGATATCCAGTCCTTCGAGGATGGGCACGCCCGAGGAAATCAGAGTGCCCAGCGTCCGCGTGAATCGCGCTACGGCAATCTTGCGCAAGAGAATCCCCACCAGGGGCATCTTCAGGAGCATACCGTCGAGTATGTAGCGGCCATTCACGGTTCCATGCCAGAGCTTTACGGCAATGGCCACGCCAACAAAAAAGACCAAAACCATCAATCCGAAGATGCTCCCTACGAAATTGCTCAGCGCGATCACGATCCGCGTAGGTAGCGGCAGGTCTACGCCCAATCCCACAAACAACGTGGCAAAAATCGGCACGACCTTCCAGAGTAAGAGCGTGATAACGCCACCGGCCACGAGAAGGACCGCCACGGGATAAACCAGCGCCGATTTCACCGCTCTCTTCAGCTTTACGTTTTTCTCAATGTAGTTCGCGAGCCGCTGGAGAATCGTGTCCAGGATGCCACCCGCCTCGCCCGCTTCCACGAGGTTGACATACAGAGCGTCGAAAACTTTGTCGTGTTGTCGCATCGCGGCGGAAAGAGTCGATCCTCCCTCCACCGACCCCCGCGTGGTCGTCAATACGGACTCAAATGTCTTGTTTTCCTGTTGTCCGGCTAGAATTTCCAGGCATTGCACGAGCGGCAAGCCGGCATCGATCATGACCGAGAATTGGCGCGTGAATACCGCTAAATCCTTGGCGTTGACGCCCTGCTTGAAGGTAGGCAAGTTGAATTCCTTGCCCTTCTCGGAGAGTTTGCTGACTTTGATCTGCTGCCGCCGCAGCACGTTCATCAGCTCGGCCTTATTGGTGGCGGATTGTTCTCCACTCACGGCACCGCCTGTGCGGTTCGTGCCGCGATAGACATAGACCGGCATCTTCTTCCTCCTAACTTAGTCCAGAACTCGGTTCAGGCCCCCCTGAACCATCAGCGTCGCGCCGGCACGGGCGCACGTGCGCCGGCCGGGCCTGTCACACCTCGGTTGATCATATCTTGCAACTCGTCCGGATTGGACGAACGAGAAAGCGCTGTTTCCAGAGTGATTAACTTGGACCCGAAGGCACTTGCAAGCCCCTGGTTGAATGTTTGCATGCCCGTCTGCCCCGTCCCGGTTTGCATGGCCGAGTAGACCTGGTGGATCTTGTCTTCGCGAATCAGATTGCGGATCGCAGTATTGGGAATCAATATCTCCATCACCATAATCCTGCCGCGCCCATCCGCACGAGGCAGTAGGGACTGGCACAGGACACCTTCGAGAACCAGAGATAGTTGGGCCCGAATCTGCGGCTGCTGGTAAGCCGGAAACACGTCCACAATTCGAGTGATGGTGGAGATCGCGGAGTTGGTGTGTAGAGTTGCGAATGTCAAATGGCCCGTCTCGGCGATGCGCAAGGCGGACTCAATTGTCTCCAGATCGCGCATTTCTCCGATGAGGACTACGTCAGGATCTTCGCGCAATGCCGCGCGCAGAGAATTGGCGAAGGAATGTGTATCCGCATGCACCTCGCGCTGGTTCACCAGGCATTTCTTATGGTTGTGCAGAAATTCAATGGGATCTTCAATCGTGATCATGTGCTCTTCGCGCTCGCTGTTGATCTTGTCAAGCATGGCAGCCAAGGTGGTCGATTTACCTGACCCGGTAGGACCGGTTACCAGCACCAGGCCGCGCGGCTTGTCACACAGGCTCTTCACCACCACGGGCAGCCCGAGCGCGTCGAATCCCTTGAGCTCCCAAGGAATGGTCCGAAACACCGCGCCAACGGCACCGCGCTGATTGAAGAGATTTCCGCGAAAGCGGGCCAGATTCTTCAAGCCAAAGGAGAAATCCAGCTCCAAGTTTTCTTCAAAGCGATGCTTTTGGGCATCGGTCAGCACACTGTAAGCTAGAGCCTTGGTATCCGCGGCGGTAAAAGGCGGCATATCGAGCGGCCGCAATTTGCCGTGGACCCGGACTCGCGGTGGACTATTTGTGGATATGTGCAGATCACTGCCCCCCATTTCGATCATCTTCTTGAAGAGCTCGCTTAAGGTGATGCCTTGCATGACGCAATTCTCCTTACAGCACGGTTTCGCGCACCACTTCTTCCAGAGTGGTCAGACCCGCGCTAGCTTTAATTAGACCGCTGCGCCGCAACGTGATCATGCCGACGTCGAGAGCTTTCTTCCGCAGCTCCAAGGCGGAAGCGCCCACGAGAATCAGTTCCCGTAATTCATCGTTAACTTCCATTGCTTCGTAGAGCCCAACGCGTCCTCTATAACCATTCTTATTACAGGTGCCGCAGCCTTTCCCGTAATACACAGTGGTCTTCTTCGCCTCCTCCGGCGTGAAGCCTGCATCCAGTAGGGCCTGCTCGGGAACTTCTAAGGGCTCCTTTACGGAGGTGGCCACCAGAAAAGGCTCTATTCCCATGTTCATTAGCCGGCTGATCGTGGAAGGAGCATCATTCGTATGGAGTGTGGACAAAACCAAATGTCCAGTGAGCGCCGCCTTGACGGCAATTTCGGCCGTTTCAAAGTCTCTAATTTCTCCGACTAGAATGATGTTGGGGTCCTGGCGCAAGAAGGCTCGAAGAGCGGAAGCAAAATTCAGCCCGATTTGATCCTTCATTTGCACCTGGTTAATGCCCGCCAACTGAAACTCGACCGGGTCTTCCGCTGTCATAATATTCGTGTCGGGCGTGTTCAGGCGAGACACCGAGGAATAGAGTGTGTTGGTCTTGCCGGATCCCGTTGGACCGGTGACGAGTACCATGCCGTAGGGCCGCAAGATTGCTTTTTCGAACTTGGCCAGCGATTCGGGCTCAAACCCTAGCTTGGTCATGTCTAGCCGGAGGTTTTCCTTGTCCAGCAGGCGCATCACGATCTTTTCACCGAAAAGCGTGGGAACGGTGGAAACGCGGAAATCGAGCTCCTTGATCCTGCCTTCCCTACGATACTTGATCATGATGCGCCCGTCCTGAGGAAGGCGCTTCTCACTGATGTCCAGCTTGGCCATGATCTTGATGCGGCTCGCGATGGCATCTTTCAATTTCATCGGCGGCGTCATCACACTCTGCAAAAGGCCGTCGACGCGGAAGCGAACGCGCAGTTCGCGCTCGTACGGTTCAATGTGAATGTCGCTGGCACCCCGTTTTACAGCGTCGGTGAGAACCAGATTCACCAGCTTGATGATGGGCGCTTCCTCGGCGGCTTTTTCCAGTGCCGCCAAGTCCATTTCCTGTTCTTCCGACGCAAGTTCCACGTCGCCGCCTTCTTCGGCGCCGAGGTCCTTCATCACTTTGGAGAGTTCTTCGCCGCTCTCCACCTCCCCATAGAACTTAGCGATTGCTTCGTTCACGGAGGTTTCCGAGGCAACCACTGGCTCGACATTGAAGCCGGTCATGAACTTGATGTCGTCCATCGCAAAGACGTTGGTGGGATCAATCATGGCGATGGTGAGTGTTGAGCCTACACGCGAGAGGGGTACAATTTGGTACCGTACCGCTGTATCTTGGGGGATGAGCTTTATGACCGCGGGATCAACTTCATAGTATTTCAAGTTGATCGAGGGAACGCCGTATTGGCGGGACAGAACCTCGGTGATTTCGTCGTCACTAACGAATCCCAATTTCATCAGAGCGGTTCCCAGCCGACCCCCATTCTGCCTCTGATGGGCGATAGCTTGCTTAAGCTGATCGGCGGTAATCAGGTTTTCTTTGACCAGGATTTCGCCAAGCCGGGAAGACATAACGAGAGCCTCGGCGGCACAACACGCCTCAAATTGGAAAAGTAACAGAACGAAACCCGAGCTCGCAGGGACGATTTGCTTATCGCATTGAAAGCGCTAATACCCGAAAATCCGCTTGGGCTGAGTGTGGCAATTTGGACACAATCGTCGCTTGACTTGCATCCTGACCCGTAGATATCTTGCACAGTATGGCAGACGGCGCCTTTTCGAACCGGTCGCGCCGGAAATGCCGGCTAAAGCTCCCGCAAACCTCGCAGGAGTAGGATCTTCAGGTTGAGGGAATCCCCCCGCAATTCGCGGCTATCCTTGGCTCTTGGCGGCATACTTTTCGCCCTTCTGCTTGCCGCTGTGATCACTCTGGGTTCGCTTAGGGTTCCGTTTGAGCCGGGCACATGGGGCGAGAAAATCGTTCTTTTCGCCGTAAACACATTTGTGGTAGCGGCGCTCCTAGTTTTTGGTCTCATACTGGGCCGCGCGCTAGTACGGCTGTGGGTCGAGCGTCGAGCCGAACAACTCGGGTCGCGCATCAAGACCAAGATGGTTCTGGGCGCCATGGCCGTGTCGCTGTTTCCTCTGGTATTCCTGTTCTTCATCAGCTATGCGCTCATGAATCGCACGCTGAACCGCTGGTTCCCGCAAGAACTAGAGGATGCCAATTCGCAGGCCCTTGCCCTGCTTAGTGAGCTCAGCCGTTTGGAATACTCGCGGCTTCAAACGCTGGCCAACCGTGCAGCCGCTTCGGTTCCGGTCGCGAACTCAGACAACCTTGCGTCAGCCTTCACGCCTGCCGCACAATTCGCAGCAAATCAGGGCGCGGAAGGGATCTGGGCTATTGATCCTTCCGGGGCGCAGGTGCATGTGGCCGATCCTTTGAGTGTTCCGGTAGTACTCGACGCTACGCTTAAATTTCAAAGTGTTCTCCCCAATGGAGCGGAGCTCTGGGATTCACGTTCCGGCTCTTTTCTCGCCGCCCGCGCCCCTCTCGGCTCGGGCTTTCTGTTTGTTGCACGCCGTTTGCCTCCCGACTTTCTGGCGCACTATAACAACATCGAACTTCAAACCGCGGCCTATTCCATTGAGAATCAGCGCATACGCACGTTCAAACGGCAAATTCTCCTAACTCTGTCGCTTTTCACGGTTCTTCTGCTATTTGCCGCAACCTGGTCGGCGCTCTACTTGTCAAAGCAGGTGACCGTACCCATTCAAGCCCTGGCCAAAGCTACTGGTGAAATCGCGGCCGGGCATCTCGATACCCAAGTCAACGTCCAAGCTCAGGATGAATTGGGAATCTTGGTCCGCTCCTTCAATAAAATGACCGCGCAGCTCGCCGATAGTCACAGACGGATCGACGAGTTCACTCATCATCTGCAGCAGGCGGTTCAGGAACTGGACAGCCGCCGCACACTCATCGAAACCGTTCTCGAAAATATTCCCACAGGCGTTCTTGCTTTCGATCCCAACGCCCGCATCACACGCATGAATCGCTCCGCACGGGAGATTTTTGGAGACAGCGCTCGGGACGCTTCGGACCTGATCGCACTAGCCGGGAAGGACGCGGCGCGCGATATTCAGCAGCTAATACGCCGTTCACTGAGGATGGGCACGGCATCAAGGGAAATGGAGTTCCGGCTGAGAGGGCGGGTGGTACACGCGGCGGTCACCGTGAGCCCTCTGGGCGAGCGGCACAGCGGTGCTGGATATCTGGTCGTCGTAGATGACTTGACCGAACTGCTACAGGCGCAAAAGGCCGCGGCCTGGCAGGAGGTCGCCCAGCGCATAGCGCACGAAATTAAAAATCCGCTGACGCCTATTCAGCTTTCCGCGGAGCGCCTTTCGCGCTTCATTAGCCGTCACAATGGCGATTGCAGTGTGCCGGAGCTTGTGCGCTTGGTCAGTGAGTGCGCCGCTCTGATCGGACGGGAAGTCGGAACTTTGGAGGCCCTGGTCAACGAATTTTCAAGGTTTGCCCGATTCCCCGTCGCGCGGCTCGTACCGACCGACCCCAATGCCATTGTGCTCGGCGCGCTCGACGTGTTCAAAGGGCGGCTTGACGACGTGCAGATTCATACTAACCTCGCCGAGCGGGTTCCCCAGGTTAGGGCAGATTCAGAGATGTTGCGGCGGGTAGTCGTGAATCTTATCGATAATGCGGCCGAGGCGATGGAGGGTGCGGCTGTGCGAAATTTGGTGTTGAGCACGCGCTTCCACGTCGGACATGACTCTGTCGAGATTATCGTCGCGGACAGTGGTTACGGAATCTCTCCGGAGGATAAGGACAAGCTTTTCCTGCCGCATTTCTCGACGAAGGATCGCGGTACTGGTTTGGGATTGGCGATCGCCAGCCGGGTGATCGCGGAACATCATGGAGTAATCCGCGCCGAAGACAACGCACCCACAGGCGCACGATTTGTGATCGAGTTGCCCGCGGCTGATGCTGCGCCTATCTCTGTCGCGGCGGAAGGCTGACTTCAGACAGAAAGAGAATATCCCTGTATGTCTCAACACGATCGGCGCGGACGCCCGGGTTAGGAGCATCTTGCGGTCGATCATAGCCACGTGCACATCTCGCCCTTTGAGGATGTTCGAGAAGCCTTTTCTTCAGCACGCCAGCCATTAATCTTCTATGGCACAGTCCATTCTTATCGTCGATGACGAAGCAGGAATACGCGATTCTCTGTCCTCCATCCTGACCGAAGAGGGCTATGCAGTCGAATCGGTCGGCACGGGTGAGGAGTGTCTGGCGCTCCTTGCGAAGCGGCAGATCGATTTGGTGCTGCTCGATGTTTGGTTGCCAAAAATGGACGGAATCGAAACGCTCGAGCGCATGCGACGAGATGGACATTTTCCCATGGTCGTCATGATCTCGGGACACGGCAATATCGAGACAGCGGTTCGAGCTACCAAATTAGGCGCTTTCGACTTCGTCGAAAAACCGCTCTCACTCGAAAAAACCACCCAATCCGTAAAAAGAGCTTTCGAATTTCTACGGCTGCAATTGGAAAATCGGCGCCTTCGCGAAGAACTCGGCCAGCGCTTTCAGGTCCTCGGCGATAGTGTTCCTATGAAGGCGCTGCGCCAGCAGATCGCCCTCGCCGCCCCCACGAACGGGCGTGTGCTTATCTACGGCGAGAGCGGCACGGGCAAAGAACTCGTTGCCCATGCATTGCATACCGCCAGCCTTCGCAACCGCGAGACATTCGTAGAGGTAAATTGTGCGGCAATACCGGAAGAGTTGATTGAATCAGAGCTATTTGGTCACATGAAAGGCAGCTTCACGGGTGCTAGTGAAGACAAGGTCGGTAAGTTCCAGAAGGCCGATAACGGAACGCTGTTCCTGGATGAAGTGGGCGATATGAGTCTGCGCACGCAGGCCAAAGTGCTTCGCGTCCTTGAGGAGCAGCGGCTCGAACGCGTCGGATCCACTCACCCCACAGCCGTGAACGTGCGCGTGATCGCCGCAACCAACAAAAAGCTGGAGGAGCAAATTGCCAGAGGCTTGTTTCGCGAAGACCTTTTTTATCGCTTGAACGTAATACCCTTCACAGTTCCGGCTTTGCGCGAAAGAGTCGAGGATATCCCCATTTTGACGCGTCATTTCCTCGCTGAATTCGCCGCCACCTATGGCCGCAAACCTAAGGAGATCAGTGACGCAGCTCTGGCCGTGCTCGCCCGACACAGTTGGCCCGGAAACGTCCGCGAGCTCCGTAACTTGATCGAGCGCCTGATGATCACTTGTCCTCATTCCCGCATCGAGCCTCTCCATCTGCCTCCGGAGCTCTTTCGCGGATTCCCGGCAATCTCCTCGCGGCCAAATGCGACTTTGCACGAGGCACGCAGCGCTTACGAGCGCGAATTCATCTTACGCAAGCTCAGCGAGAACCAATGGAACATGACACGAACCGCGGTGGCTCTGGGCTTGGAGCGCAGCCATCTCTATCGCAAGATGAAGTCACTGGGAATTTCGGCTGAAGAGTAGTTTTATTCGCCCCTTCCCAGGCGATCGAGTTGGCGCCGCCAATCCAGTTGCTGAACGATGCGCGGATTTTGGCGCCAGTCGCGTTCCACCTTAACACGAAGTTCCAAAAAAGTTTTGACGCCGAGAATCTCTTCAACTTCGTGCCGCGCCGCCGTGCCGATGACTTTCAGCCTTTCACCTCCGCGGCCGATCAGGATTCCTTTTTGCCCCTCCCGTTCGACGGAGATGCTGGCACGAATTCGGATCAATTTCTCGCCTTCTTCGAAGGCTTCGACCCGCACGGCCACTGCGTGGGGAACTTCCTGTCTGGTGTTTGTCATCACTTTCTCACGAACGATTTCAGCGACCAGAAAGCGTTCCGGCTGGTCGGTAGTCTGATCTTTCGGAAAGTAGGGCTCGCCCTCAGGCAAGTGAGCCATGAATCGTTCGAGCGCAAGCTCGACGCCGTCACCGGTGAGAGCGGACACGGGAATTATTTCGGTAAATGAAAATTCCTTCGAGCAAACCCCCGTCAGCGGCAGTAACGCTGGCTTCGCGACGCGGTCGATCTTGTTCAGCAAAAAAAACACAGGCCCGCGGAATTGCTTTGCGTGCTCGATAGTCAGGCGGTCTCCCGCTGTCAATCCACTGCTGGCGTCCATCATGACGGCAACGAGATCAATCCCTTCGAGCGCCTGGGCCACCTCCGCCATCATCTGCCGCTCGAGCACGCTGCTGGCACGATGTATGCCTGGCGTGTCAATCAGCACAACCTGCGCGTGCGGACGATTTATGATTCCGAGAATGCGATTTCGAGTAGTCTGAGGCCGCGACGTCACAATCGCCACCTTTTGACCCACTAGCCGGTTTACGAATGTGGACTTCCCCGCGTTGGGCCGTCCGACTACCGCGACAAAACCGGAACGAAATGATCCCTTCATAAGAGCAACGACCGTCCACCATATTACATCGTCACTTCATCGTCCGATCGTCCGATGACGGCCCGCGCTCCTTCACAAGCCCCGTGATAAACTCAGCGCTTTATAACTCAGGAGAATCCATGCCCACAGCGACCCACGTGGAGTCACATTTCACAGCAAGCGCCAGCGTGCGAGATGTGGTCATCGGTATGGCCGACGGCCTGACTGTTCCCTTTGCCCTGGCCGCTGGCATATCGGGCGCCGTCGCCGCTAGCGCCAACGCCACGCGCTTGGTCGTCACGGCCGGCCTTGCAGAGATTGCCGCCGGTTCGATTGCCATGGGCCTTGGCGGTTATTTGGCGGCGAAGACGGACTCCGAGCACTACGCGGCCGAACGCGAGCGCGAAGTCCGCGAGACTGTAGAACTCCCCGACGTCGAGACCGAAGAAGTGGCTAAGGTTTTTCGGGAATACGGATTGAGCGATGTGCACATGGAGCCGGTCGTCCAGGCAATTGTCGGCAACCAGAAAAATTGGGTGGACTTTATGATGCGCTTCGAACTCGGTCTGGAGCCGCCGGAACCGGGGCGTGCGAATCGCAGTGCGCTCACCATCGCCGTCTCTTATGTAGTCGGCGGCTTGATCCCGCTCGCTCCGTACATGTCTCTGGCCAACGTGATCTCCGCCCTGCGCTTCTCCGTCGCGATCACTATTCTGGCGCTGGCAGTGTTCGGCTTCGTGAAGAGCCGCTATACCGGTATCTCACCGTGGAAAGGTGCATTCCAAACCGTAGTAACAGGCGGAATCGCGGCCGCCGCAGCATTTGGCTTGGCGCGGCTGGTTAGCTGAGGGAACTTAGGAGACGGGCACCGCGACAATCCGAGGCCGGACGCGCAAGCGCAACACCTTTCGCTGGTTGGCTTCGACCACTTCGAAGTGCAGCCCCTCGTAATTGAGCTGCTCCCCGGCGCGAGGGACGTGGCCTGCAATATGATTGAGCAGGCCGGCGACCGTCGTGGCCGCCTGATCCGATTCGTCAGCAAACTCGATCCCGAACAGCTCCTGCAGCTTCGCCACGGAAACGCTTCCTCGCAGAACCACGCTTCCGTCCGTCTCCCGTACGATATCCGGCGCCATGTGATCATCTTCCTTACCCATCTCGCCGACAATCTCTTCCACCAGGTCTTCGACCGTGACAACCCCGGCCACCATTCCGTGTTCGTCAATAACGATTGCCATCTGCTGACTGCGCCGGCGCATCTCTTTGAGCAAATCCGAACCTAGCTTCGTCTCAGGGACGAATAACGCCGGCCGCGCCAATTCCCGGACGGTGCGATGCTTTGCGTCGCTTTCGGGAATCTGCAGCAAATCCTGCACGTGCGCGATGCCCACAACGTCGTCAAGCGTTTGCTGGTAAACCACCAATCGGGAAAATTTTGTCTCCACCAATAGCCTTCTCATTTGCTCGATGGTCGCATTTGCGGGGATCGCTACGATGTCGGGGCGTGGCGTCATCACTTCCAAGACCCTCTTATCGCTGAACTCGACCACCTGTTCGATCAGATGAGCCTTGTCTCCCGCCAGCATGCCGCCCTCCTGCGCCGCTTCCACTAGAGCCTCGATTCCATCTTGTTGGGCCTGCGTTCCCGGCGGCAATTCCTCTTCAGATATGCGCCCCACGGAAATGGCCAAATCCAAAGCGGCTCGCAGTGGCCAGATGACCATCAAAACTCCTCTCAATGCGGGAACCAAAGGCTTGAGCCAGCGGGTGCTCGTGCGCGCCATTAGTATCTCCGGAACAAAATGCATACAAAACATCACTTCCACGGTGACGTAGACGATCAACTGAACCGCAGCCTGCCACACGGCAGGCACAAAAAGAAGCACACCCCGTGCCGTCTCCACCGCCACCGCTACAAGCGAGAGGTTGGCCAGGATCGCGAATCCCAAGCTGGCGCGCCGCCGGCCCAGTCTGAATCGCGGCTCGATTTCGGATTCAAAAATCTCGCTGTGTTCGCGCAGAGTACGCGTACCGACCCGGCCCAATTGCCGGTACACGCGGTCCAGGAAGGAAAATATGACTAATATGACGCAAAGCCCGATCACCCCTAACGTATAACCAAAAATGGGCATAGCTAGCGTAGACCCAGCCGGCGGCGCAGGCGCCACTCTAAAAGCATCATTTCCCCGTTGTCGTGTTGATGATCGTAACCGGCCAGATGAATCATCCCGTGCAAGATCAGCACCCGGAGCTCGGAGACCAGTCCGCGAGAGTGACGCCGTGCATATCGCCGCGCGGTTTCTGGCGAAATTACCACATCCCCTATATATTGGTCGGCGCTCCTTTCCCTCGCCTTCCGAAAAGAACGTGCCCGACGAGCTTTAGTCCGCCCAGCGGGAAAGGAAAGCACGTCGGTCGGTCCTTGCTTAGCTCTAAATTTGCGATTCATCCGCGCCATGGCCAAATCGCTCACGAAACAGACGCTGACGCTTTCTTCGGGGAAGCCAAGTTCGCGCTGCACGCGTTCGGAGAACCTGGCTAAAGGTTTCATAGCCAGCGGTATGCGGCGTTGGCGATTTAAAATCATACCCGCGGAGCCGGGCTATCGTTTCACGTCGGAATTCGCGGGATTGGGATTGTTTCCGGGTTCGTTGGCGACGGGCCCAGAACGTGCCAGTACAGCCGCAAACTCGTCGTAAGCCTTTATGATCTGTTGTACGAGGTTATGGCGCACCACATCGCGCTCGTTGAAGTAGACGAATGCGATGCCGTCGATCTTTCCCACCACGTCGATGGCCTCGATCAAACCGGAACGCCGGCCCGAAGGCAAGTCGATTTGCGTAATGTCCCCGGTGATTACAGCCTTAGAGTTAAAACCCAGACGCGTCAGGAACATCTTCATCTGTTCGCTGGTCGTGTTCTGGGCTTCATCCAAAATCACGAAGGAGTCGTTGAGCGTCCTCCCGCGCATGAAAGCAAGGGGTGCCACCTCGATAATTCCCTTATCGATATATCTTTCGAGTTTATCCGTATCCAGAAGGTCATAAAGCGCATCGTAGAGCGGCCGCATATAGGGATCGATTTTTTGCTGAAGGGTACCGGGAAGAAAACCAAGACGCTCACCGGCTTCGACTGCCGGTCGCGCGAGAATGATGCGATTCACCTGCTTCGCCAACAACGCCGATACGGCCATGGCCACGGCGAGGTACGTCTTGCCCGTGCCCCCCGGGCCGATAGCAAAGACCATGTCGTGATGCTCGATATCCTCA